>ENA-OQAA01000002-OQAA01000002.1-human-gut-metagenome-genome-assembly--contig:-NODE-2-length-161038-cov-3.581756_pt1 | contig 161038 bp, 182 predicted proteins | sample MGYA00242489_ERZ504515 | MGnify/ENA primary metagenome ERZ504515 (study PRJEB26092, sample SAMD00036237) | human gut metagenome | host: Homo sapiens | study: EMG produced TPA metagenomics assembly of... | reverse complement strand
CCCGAGTTCTTTGGATAAATGAACCGGATAATTTCGGAAGGACTTCCCACGGATATTGTCACTTTGTCAAAAGATCTTTTTGCGATTGTCTCCTTCTAATGTATAAAGTTTCCTTTACTGTCAATGCATTCATATATTTATCTCCTTTTCCGCCGTTTACCGGCTCTTTTTATAATAACCTGCCGCTTTATCATAACAGGCTCTTAACTGATACTGATTATTGAGTCCTTTTACTCCCACCGTCCTGTTCGTTATAAAACGATCCAGCTTCATCATATATTCATCGGGAGTAATGCTTCCCTCCGCCACATACGTAAGACCTTTTTCCCAGCTTGCCGTAAGTTCCGGATTTAAAAGTGATTTGATCGAATGATCCACTACGTCAAATACCATCTCTCCTTGCAAAGTCGGTGTTATGATCTGTGTTTTTTTATTCAGGGCAAGGTATTTAATATGAATCAGTTTCTTTAATATTTCCGCCCTGGTCGCGCTCGTTCCGATACCGCTTCCTTTTATCTGAGCGCGAAGATCTTCATCCTCGATCAACTGCCCCGCATTTTCCATAGCAAGGATGATCGATCCTGAATTATACCGTTTCGGAGGCGACGTCTCCCCTTCTTTTATATCTAATGCTCCAACCGGAAGAACGCTTCCTTTTTTCAGCGTTTTAATCACTTCAAACAGCGCCGTATCAAGGTCCTGATCTGCCGTCTGTTCTGCATCTTCCTCTTTTTCATTTGCATCGGTTCTGCTTTTGCCTTTGTTTACACTTCGTTTTCCCTGCGGAACGCCTGCCACTTTCAAATATCCTTCCTCAGCTAGCACTTTAAAATTGGAAAAGAAACTCTCTTCCTTTATCTTCGATATGATCGCCACTTTTTGATACACTGCCGGCGGATAAAAAATACTTAAAAACCTTCTCACAATCAGATCATATACTTTATGAGACGTTGCCGAAAGCGAATTCAGCGCTCCTAAACCTTGTCCTGTCGGAATGATAGCGTAATGATCTGTAATCTGCTTATCGTTTACATATCTTGTCTTCGCCAGATTTTTATGACTTCCAAAAGAAAGGATATCCTGCAAATACGGCTGTGCCGGAGGATATTTTGACAGCCCGTTCAAGTTTCTGCTGATCTCTTTTGCAACTGCCGTCGACAAAACCCTGGCGTCTGTCCTCGGGTATGTAACAAGTTTTTTTTCATATAATTCCTGCACGACCCGAAGCGCTTCATCCGGACTGATCTTAAACCGCTTCGAACAGTCGTTTTGAAGTTCGGCCAGATTATAAAGAAGGGGAGGATTTTTCTTCTCCTTTTTCTTCTCCACAGACTCAACGATACACTGTATCGGCTTTTCTTCCGACAAATAGGCGATCAGCTCTTTTGCTTTTTCTTCTGTCTTAAATCCATTTTCTTTATACAGATCAAACGATTCAAAATACCGCGAGCCTTTCACTGCCCGCCATTCTCCTTCAAAACTGTGACCTGACGCATCGATCGTGCTGATCACACGGTAAAAAGGAGTTTTTACAAACTCCCGTATCTCCCTTTCACGCCTGACAACCATTCCGAGAACGCATGTCATTACACGTCCTACCGAAATCACCGAGTATTTCGTATTCAGATAATTAGAAATACTGTTTCCGTATTTCAGCGTAAGCAAACGTGAAAAGTTGATTCCCATCAGATAGTCTTCTTTCGCGCGAAGATAGGCGGAAGCGCTTAGATTGTCATACTCTGACAGATCTTTTGCTTCCCGTATGCCTCTTAAGATTTCCTCTTCTGTCTGTGAGTCGATCCACACGCGAAGTCTTTTTTTCCCCGACACCTGCGCCTTTTGTTCTACAAGCCGGTAAATGTACTCTCCCTCCCGTCCGGAGTCGGTGCACACATAAATTGTGTCAACGTCTTCTCTGTTTAAAAGAGAACTGACAATCTGAAACTGCTTCGCCACTGACGGGATCACTTCATATTTAAACTCCGAAGGATAAACGGAAGTGTCTGAAGACTCCATTTTTTCAATGCCGGGTCATACTCTTCCGGATAGCTCATCGTAACCAGATGTCCGACGCACCATGTGATCACTGCTTCGTCGGATTCTAAATATCCGTCCGCTCTTCTTGTCTTTAATTTTAATGCCTTTGCGAACTCCTGCGCTACGCTGGGTTTCTCGGCGATATAGAGTTGTTTTTTCATATAATGTATTTAGTTTCCTTTCCTGCTCCGAAAGTATTTCTCACCTTTTTTCAACACGATCTATTCCTTTTTCCAAATGCGCTGAATACTTTCTGAAAGATTGATTTTTTTTCCTTTTTTGCTTTCGGAAGCGTCTTCGGAGGCGTGCATTCAACGCAGCCTTCATAAATGCAGCCTGCGCGTTGACCGCTTCTCCTTTTCTTTCTTTTTTCTTATATGTACCGTCACTTGTCATAATACGCGCTTTTACATTGTCTGCAAGCATCACTTTCAGATCATGGATCAGGCGTCTCTTAATTGCATCGTCATAAATCGGACATGCAACCTCCACACGTTTCTCTGTATTTCTCGTCATCATATCTGCCGATCCGATATAAACTTTCGCCGTTTCTCCTGTTCCGAACACAAACACTCTCGGATGTTCCAGATACCTTCCTACAATGCTCGTAACCCGCAGATTTTCCGTATTTTCTTTCACTCCCGGCAATATACAGCAGATTCCGCGTACGATCAGATCCACTTTTACCCCTGCTGCAGACGCTTCCTGTACTTTTCGGATAAAATCCATATCCGTTACAGAATTCATTTTCATAATAATACGTCCATCCGCGCCTTTTTGAATTTCCTCATCCATATGTCTTAAAACTTCCGTTTCAGACTAAACGGTGAAACGATCAGATGATGATACTCTCCGTCCAGATTGCCGATTGACATATTTTTAAAGAATACGGCCGCATCCTCGCCGATTCCCTGATGTGATGTCATAAGCGAATAATCTGTATACATTTTTGCCGTCTTTTCATTATAGTTTCCCGTTCCTACCTGGGTAATATAACGGATCTCATTTCGATTCCTGTATGTGATAAGACACAGTTTTGAATGAACCTTGTAACCGTCGAATCCATACAGCACACGACATCCCGCTTCCTCCAGACGCTCTGACCAGTCAATATTATTCTGCTCGTCAAAACGCGCCCTAAGTTCGATCAATACAGTTACTTCTTTTCCGTTCTCGCTGCCGCACAAAGGTATTCTACAAGGCGGGCCTTTTTCGCCAGACGGTAGATCGTGATCTTGATCGTCATAACATCGGGATGAAACGCAGCTTCTTTAATAAGCTGCAAAAACGGATCCATACTCTCATATGGATAAGACAACAAAACATCTTTGCGTTTCACCTGCTCCATCACGCTGATCCCTTCGGCAAGCGCAGCGGCAGGCTGAGGTGTAAACGGCTCGTCGATCAGCGCTTTTCTCATAGATTCGGGAATCTTATCTGCGATTGCGAAAATAAACCCAAGCTTCATCGGCATTTTCGTCCTGAAAATACATTCCGGCGTAATCTTAAACCGGTCGCAGAAATATTTTTCCATCTCTTTTCCGAGCGGAGCGGCTGTCTCAAGTCTTACAACTGCCATTTTACGTCTTTTATGAAGTGTTTCTTTCATAATATAACGGAAATCTTCATTATCTGCCAACGCTTCATCATCCGGTGCGATATCCGCATTCCGCGTTACGCAAATATAGTTTTTGTCAGATACCTGATACTGTTCAAAAACAAGTTCCAGATATTCCATGATCACTTTTTCCATTCGGATGTAGCGCACATCATGCCCCGGAAGATAGAGAACGTCCGAAATGTACTGTGGCACAGGCACAATGCCGAGCATGACATTATTTTCCATTTTCAGCGTCGCCACGACGTAAATATCTTTATTAAGCAGATGAGGGAACGGATGGTTCGCATCTACGATCTGAGGCGATAAAACCGGAAGCACCTGTTCTTTGAAATATTTTTTCACATACTTCTTTTCCTGCTGCTCCAATTCTTTAAAATCTAACCCACATACGCCATACGGCTGAAGCTGCTTTTTTATTTCCGCATATGTCTTATCTCTCTCCTTATAAAGAGGAGCTACCGCTTTATAAATCTCCTCCAACTGCTGCTTCGGAGTCATTCCCGAACGGATATCCTGTTTTTTACTGTCAGCTACTGCCATATCGTAAAGGCTGCCGACACGAATCATAAAGAATTCATCAAGATTACTTGTAAAAATTGCGACAAATTTCATCCTCTCCATAAGAGGAACACTTTCGTCCTGCGCCTCTTCCAACACACGCTGATTAAAACGAAGCCATGATAATTCTCGATTTTGCGTATACTCTAAAGTCTCTGTTTTTCCCATCATACCCTCTCCTTTTGATTTTCCGACATTTCTCATCTTGTAACTATCGTTTCATTTATCGTGAAAAAGATTTCTGCTTTTATTTTTCCAAATATTCCATAAGATCATCAAACTTTCGTTCTGTGTACTTATATCCGTGTTCATAAAATGCATGCAGCGTTTCTTTATTTCTCTCAAGTCTTGAAACAGGCTTTACCTGCGGTCTGAGAATAAATATCTCACCTCGTTTTTCAAGCTGATCTAAATAATTCATCGTTTTATTATACTCAAAACTTCTTCTGAAGATCGTCCTGATCAAATTCGGATATGATTTATACGCTCTTTTATATACTCTCTGCATCGTCGGAGAAAGAACCGACTTCCTGTAACCTTGATTTTTCGTAAGAATCACGACGATCTTTTCATTTTCCATCTGCTGTGCCCGTCTGATCGGAACAGAGTCCGCCAGTCCTCCGTCAAGGTACGGAACATTGTCGATATTAACGATCGGAGTAAGCAAAGGCATACTTGACGACGCTCTGCAAAGTTTCATCAGACGGTCGTTATCACTATCCTCTGTCATATACTCCGCTTTTCCCGTCAGACAGTTTGTCGTAACAATCTGACAGTTGATCTCCGAGTTAAAATATGTCTCGAAATCAAACGGAAGCAGTTCTTTCGGATATTTATCAAAGATCAGATCCATATTCATCAGACTTTTCTCTTTGACGAAGTCTCTGATCCCATAGTAATATTTTCCTTCTTTGTCAGTCGGTATCATACAGTCTCTCGTTCTTCCCGGCTGCCGCGAAACATAGTCCACCGCATTGCACGAGCCCGCCGAAACGCCGATCACATCCGAAAAATACAGATCTCTCTCCATCAGATAATCAAGCGCTCCCGAAGTAAATATTCCTCTTGTCGCTCCGCCTTCAAGAACAAGTGTTGCCTTCTTTATTGTCATATGGATAACCTCTTTTCTGCTACAATCTACTTCCCTCTTTTAACTTCTACATTATATAACTTTTTTCCTTATTGTGAAACCAGAAGTTGATTTTTAAACAAATCTTTTCAAATTCTTTTCAAAATCTTTACTTTTTGTTGTAGGTCATATCCAGAAGCTTCTCCTGCCTTATCCGACAATAATTCAGGTTTTTTCATAAATAAATTACCGGCCTTCCTTTGCTTTATTTTTTACTCAACAGCGCTTTCACTTCCTCTACAGTCAATACTTTCCCATAGGATATAACTTCGCCGTTAAACACTAATGCAGGTGTCGTCATTACTCCGTAACCGGCGATTTCCGCAAAATCTGTAACATGTTCAATCTCATAATCTAATCGAAGTTCAGATACTGCCGCTCTGGTTGCTTTTTCTAATTCCATACATTTTACGCAGCCCGAACCCAATATTTTGATCCCTTGCTCTTGTTTCTTATTTTCTGTATTTTGCATTGTTTCTGACGTGCAATTTTCACCACAACAGCATGATTTTGTTTCTTTTTTCTTTCCAAATAATTTCATTTCTTATTCGCTCCTTTTAAATAAATATCGCACTAAAAATATTAAAGAGATAACCTACAATGATAATACCCGACGTACAAATGGCAATAAATAAAGTCAATAATTTAGGCTTTACTGCCTTTTTCAACATGATTAAAGACGGCAGGCTTAATGTCGTTACTGCCATCATAAATGATAAGATCGTACCTAATTGTGCTCCCTTTGCAAGTAATGCCTCTGCAACCGGAATTGTTCCGAAAATATCAGCGTACATAGGGATACCGACAAGCGTAGCTAAAACAACACCGAACGGGTTATTACTTCCTAAAATACTTTCAATCCATGTTTCAGGTATCCAATTATGAATAATTGCTCCAATCCCCACACCGATCAAAATGTATGGAAATACTTTTTTGAATGTTCCCATCACTTGTTCTTTCGCATATTGAACTCTGTCCTTTTTGGTTAAGGCAGGGGAACTAATATCAACCTACTTGCATTTTTGACGAAATCTTCTACATATTTTTCCATATGTAAGTTTTCAATGAAGGTGCCGCCGATGACGGCAATGATCAAACCTACAATCACATAAGCAAAGGCAACTTTAGCACCGAAAATACTCATTAACAATACAAGACTTCCCAAATCAACCATAGGGGAAGAAATCAAAAAGGAAAATGTTACGCCCAGTGGCAATCCCGCACTTGTAAAACCTATAAATAGCGGAATAGACGAACAGGAACAAAATGGTGTAACTGTCCCTAACAATGCGGATATAATATTTGCTCCGATGCCATGAAAAACGCCCCAAAATTTTCTTACTTCGTTCTGGCGGAAAGTAACTTTGAATATACGAAATAAAGAAAATCAATAAACATAACAAAATTGTGATTTTAATTACGTCATACAAAAAGAATTGAATACTTCCGCCTAATCGACTGTCAATGTCTAGCCCTAGTTGTGATAGACCCTTACCGATTAAACCATTTAACCACTTCATACCTAATATTTGGTCTTGGAAAAACGACCATATTGAATTGACTACTTCCAAAAAAGTCCCTCCTTCATACAACATATCAAATATTTTTGATGTGATAAAGTTTTATAAAAGCCACCTTTCGATGACTTTTATTTGCAGCAATTTGATTGATTTTCAGTATTTGGCGTTGTTAATTCTAGCAATCGTTTTGACGCGTATTCACTTCCGCTTTTACTTAGGCTGTAATGTGTCCATTTTCCCTCTTGTCTTGCATGAACAATGCCGGAATCGCAAAGTATTTTCATGTGATAAGATAAAGCTGACTGTCCGATGTTCATGTTTTCAATCAGAACACACGCACATTTTTCGCCACTCTTCAAGTAATCTAAAATAGTAAGCCTTTTTTGTATCACAAAGAGCCTTAAAGATTTTTGCGTCTTTTGAAAAATCAGTCATCGCCGTCATTCCTCACATCAATTATTTTTGATATATACATCATAAGTCTTGTAAAGTGGTTTGTCAACATGTCACATCAAAATATTTTGATGTGTTTTTTTTCTTCCTCTTGTCTGCCAAAGACAAAAAAAAGAAAAAGATAAAATAAACCGAGAGTCAACTGCATTCTGACTCTCGGCTTCATTTTTCAAACGGAGACGGAGGGATTCGAACCTCGTGCCCCGGAGGGCAAACGCATTTCGAGTGCGCCCCGTTATGACCACTTCGATACGTCTCCATGAAGAGCTGTGCATGATTTCCATACACAGCTTTTACATTATAACAGAATTATTTCCAAAAAGAAAGAGGATATTTCAAATTTAATCAACCTTTAATCATCTTCCTCAGTCGAAACAGTATATGTCTGTCTCTTTCTTGCCATCTCGTCACTTTCAAGATACTCGTCATATGTCGTAATCTTGTCGATCAGTTGTCCACCCGGAACGATTTCCATAATACGGTTTGCAGTCGTCTGTACGATCTGATGATCCCGAGACGTAAAAAGTAAAACTCCCGGGAATTTGATCAGTCCATTATTAAGAGCTGTGATCGATTCCATGTCAAGATGGTTTGTCGGCTCATCAAGAAGAAGAACGTTTGCTCCTGAAATCATCATCTTAGAAAGAAGGCAGCGTACTTTTTCTCCTCCTGAAAGAACTTTCAGCTTCTTCACACCGTCCTCGCCTGAGAAGAGCATTCTTCCGAGGAATCCGCGAACATATGTGACATCCTTTTCTTCGGAATACTGTGTCAGCCATTCTGTGATATTATAATCACTGTCAAATTCTCCGCCGAAATCTTTCGGGAAATATGCCTGAGAAGTTGTCACTCCCCATTTATAAGTTCCTTCGTCCGGTTCCATCTCTCCGATCAGGATCTTAAAAAGAACTGTCTTTGCGACTTCATTACTTCCGACAAAAGCGACTTTATCATCGTGACCGAGAGTAAAGCTGATATTGTCAAGCACTTTCACGCCGTCGATCGTTTTAGAAAGACCTTCTACCGTAAGCACTTCGTTTCCGATCTCACGATTCGGACGAAAATCAATATACGGGTATTTTCTGCTGGACGGTTTGATCTCGTCAAGCTGGATTTTCTCAAGGGCGCGCTTTCTCGATGTCGCCTGCTTTGATTTTGAAGCATTTGCGCTGAATCGGGAAATAAAGTCTGAAGTTCTTTGATCTTCTCTTCTTTTTTCTTATTTGCTTCTTTCATCTGACGGATAAGAAGCTGACTTGATTCATACCAGAAATCATAATTTCCCGCATAAAGCTGTATTTTTCCATAATCAATATCTGCGATCTGCGTACATACTTTATTTAAGAAATAACGGTCATGAGACACAACGATCACCGTATTTTCAAAATTAATCAAAAACTCCTCAACCACGCAATCGCATCCAGATCAAGGTGGTTTGTCGGCTCGTCAAGAAGCAAAATATCCGGATTACCGAACAGCGCCTGTGCGAGAAGCACTTTCACCTTCTGCGGACCTGTCATATCTTTCATCATTTTATAATGAAGATCTGTCTCGATTCCAAGACCATTCAAAAGAGACGCCGCGTCTGATTCAGCTTCCCATCCGTTCATCGTAGCAAATTCACCTTCAAGTTCACTTGCCTTTATTCCGTCTTCATCCGTGAAATCTTCTTTTGCATAAATCGCTTCTTTTTCTTTCATAATCTCATACAGTCGGGCATTCCCCATGATCACCGTATCAAGAACCGGATATTCATCATATTTAAAATGATCCTGCTGTAAGAAAGAAAGACGCTCTCCCGGAGTGATCGCCACTTCACCGTTCGTCGGCTCAAGCTGACTGATAAAATCTTCAAAAACGTAGATTTTCCGGCTCCGTTAGCGCCGATCAGACCATAACAGTTTCCCTCTGTGAACTTGATATTTACTTCTTCAAAAAGCGCTTTTTTTCCCACGCGCAGAGTTACATTATTTGCACTGATCATTACAATATCTCCTTTTTTGAAACTTCGTTTTACGGGATATGTGATGCTTAATACGCACCAACGCCTATATTAACATATAATCCATGAAAAAGGCAAGGACTTATAGGAAACATGTACGTTTCCCCAATCCCTGCCTTCTGTTTCCGAAAGCTCCTATAATTTTAAGCTGTTCTCTCAATGCCTGCTGTTCATATCGCTGTATACTTCACAAAACCTGGCGGCAACGGAAACCGGTTCGTTTCCCGCATAAAGATGAGAAGCATCTCCCAGCTTCAACCCCCGAAAACAAGCGATTCCCTTCTCTCGTTCTTCTGTCACTATTTCCGTCACCGATGTCGGAGCAAACGCAAAATACTGCCATGCCGAAAAGGCGAACATATTCATCCAGATGCGACAACAACGCGCACGTAATCCCAAAATGGCAAAAAAACGTCACGGTCTCCGTGCATTCTCTCTCCACTCTATAACTGCTGCCTTCACGAACATATCCATGCTCTGCAAGAAATCTGTCAAACTCAAGAGTTACCCTGTCATATACTTCCACCGCATCTGAATTTTGGCATAGATCGGATTTTCTCCACGCATCCCTGTCCATACATTCTCCATGTTCCATCCAATACGACGGAACGATATCCCACACGATTCTCGCACATACCGACCATTTTCTTTCTCCGCGGTAGGATAAGCCTTTTGAAGATGTACCGCCTGATTCAGATCGATCCTTGCCGGAAATTCTCTCAGCCATTCTACAGTCTGTGCGGTCTTTCCCACTTTATCCAGACAGTACTGCGCCGTGTCTTTCGCTCTTCCAAGGGGAGAAACATAACAGCTTCCGAGATTCAAGTCAGCCGCCCGTTCGGCAAGCAGTTTTGCCTCACGATGTCCTTTTTTCGTCAGCGTATCATTTATGTAATCCGGATCTCCATGTCTGATAAATAAAATCCTCACTGTCTATCTCCTGCCTTTCTTTTATGCAAAGCGTCCGTTTTAACCATCGTTTTGCAAGTCCGGTCCACATCCCCACTTCGTCTAATGCGCCATATATATGCGCCTGCTCTTCCTCTGTCCATTTATCAGGACGTTCTTTTAGTTTTTGTTCAAACCATTCTTCTGTGGCGACAGACATCCCATGTGCCCCTTCCGCAAATACATGATGCGCATAAGGTACGCCCGCCTTCCTGCATGCTTCGGCAAACAAATACCCGTTTTCCGCCGAAACGGTCTTATCTTCAAGAGTATGCCACAAAAAACACGGCGGCATCTCTTCTGTCACATGTTTTTCGACCGACAGATATTCCCGCTCTTCTTCATCAGAATCTTCTCCGAGCAAAGCTAAAAACGAATCTTCGTTTCTATACTTTCCCGAAGTGATTACCGGATAACCGAGTATCATCGCATCCGGTCTGCATGAAACTTCTTTAAGAAGAGAATTTTCTTCTTTTATATCCTGAAAATGAACTCCGAGACTTCCGCATAAGTGCCCGCCTGCCGAAAATCCGCATACAGCCACTTCTCCGGATCGATCCGGCACTGTTTCGCATAATAACGTACGAGCCGCACCGTTCTGGCCAGATCTCTAAGCGGCTGAAGGTGCAAAGGCTCGCCTTCCGATGTCGGATTCACACTGTATGTAAGTACAAGCGCATTGTATCCGGCCCTATAAAATGTTCGTGCGACGATATCGCCTTCCGATGATGACACCTGACGATAGGCTCCGCCCGGCACAACGATCATTGCCGGACGGATCTGCCCGTCTTCATGCATATAACTTATCACATAAGGAATATCTCTTTCTTCACTTTCATACGAATATTCCTCTCTTTTCCAAATTGCCGTTCTCTTACCTATCATTTTTCCACCTCTTTTATACCGATCGGCAAAAACATTTTCAACAATATACCTTGCCGGCGCAAGGATGATTCTTATAACTTGACATCTGCCAAATACGGATTCTCCGCTTCGTAAAACTTCTCATTTTCAACTGCCTCTGCCAGCTTCATATCAATCGGCATACGGCCAAGCACCGGAACGTTCATCTCCCGAGCTGCTTCCTCTACATGACTTTCTCCGAACACTTTAATCTCTTTTCCACAGTCAGGGCATTTTACATAACTGTAGTTTTCTATGATCCCAAGTACCGGAATATTCATCTGTTCCGCCATATTCGCCGCTTTTTTCACGATCATCTGTACAAGATCCTGTGGAGATGTCACGATCACCACACCGTCTACCGGAAGCGACTGAAATACTGTCAAAGGAACGTCTCCTGTTCCCGGCGGCATATCTACAAACAGATAATCAATATCGCCCCACATAACATCTGTCCAAAACTGCTTCACAACTCCCGCAATAATCGGACCTCTCCAAATAACGGGCGCGGATTCGTCTTCCAGGAGAAGATTGACCGACATAATTCTTGTCTCATCTTTTGCAATACATGGAAGAATCCCTTCTTCCGTTCCTCTTGCTTTCTCATGTATTCCGTACATTTTCGGAATAGACGGACCTGTAATATCCGCATCTAAAATTCCGACTGTATATCCTTTTTCTCTCATCATTCTTGCGAGCGACGCCGTCACAAGCGATTTACCGACACCGCCCTTTCCGCTGACTACACCGATTACTTTTTTAATAGATGAATATTTGTTTTCCGGTTCACGGAAATCCTCTTTTTTGCTGCTGCATGAATCTGCATGTGCGCATCCTGCGCAAGATTCTTCTGTACATCCGTTTGTATTTTGCTGTTCTGGCATGATCTGCTACCTCTTTCTATAATTTACTCTTTTCTAAGTATAACACATTCGGAATCTTGTACTGATTTTGCCCGAATATCATTTCTCATTTATTAATCATTTATTCATATTCATTTAACGTCTGTTTACAACCGTTCCACTGTTATCTTGTCACATCGTTGAGCCATTTATAACTTCGATACCGTTTATATGTGATCGGTATTTTAATAATCTCATCACTCATAAGTATCACATAAACAACCGGCACACTTAGCTTAAATACAAATGCCGCAAGAAAACCGAACAATATCGAGCAGCACCACATCGTCGTCATATCGAGAATCAATCCGAATCTCGTATCGCCGCCCGAACGGAACACCCCCACGACAAGCGTTGTATTAATCGCCTGGCCGACAACAAAATAAGACATAACAAAAAACATGATCCTCAAATATTCTTTTGCCGTACCGCTCAAAGTCAGTGCCGCCGATGCCAAAGGCGAAACCGCAAGAATCACAGTTCCTCCCAATATTCCCATGATAATGCTCAATATAAGAAACCGTTTTGCATATGCTTTCGCATACTCTGTCTTTTTCTCTCCGATCGTCTTTCCAAGATAGATCGCCGCCGCGCTGGACAACCCAAACGATACAACTGTCGCAAGCTGTCTTGCCACCTGCGCCACTGAATTTGCCGCCACAGCCGCGCTTCCCATATGACCGAGTATCGCTGTGTTCGCCGCCGTTCCAAGTCCCCATAAAACTTCATTGACTACAACCGGAAGGCATAACGCATAAAATCAGAAAATAGAATTTTATCCGTATGAAGCACATATTTGAACCTCAGCCTGATCTCCCTGTTAAATAAACGGGCATATATCGCAACAAGCACAACTTCCAGAATACGGGCGCAAAGAGTTCCAAGCGCCGCTCCTGCCACACCCATCTTCGGAAGTCCGAGCAGACCAAAAATGAAAATCGCATTCATTATGATATTGCATATAAGAGACAGAAGATAGACAACTGTTGCCACAACAACCCGTTCCACACTCCGCATAATATACAAATATGCCTGCGTAACTCCCATCATTATATAGGTAAACGCCACAATTCTCAGGTATTTAACTCCTTCCGAAACAACAACCGGATCGTTTGTAAATACCTGCATTAACAGTTCCGGTACCGCAAGAGCCGACACAGTAAAAAGCGCCGTCACACAGACCGCTGCTTTTACTGCCATTCCTAATATCTTTTCAATCGCATCCCGGTCGCCTTTTCCCCAATACTGAGCCGTGAGCACCGTCGCTCCGGAGGTCAGACCGAACAGGAACAATGTCATAATATACTGAATCTGTCCTGCCAAAGATGCGCCGGATAAAGCTTTTTCTCCAACAGCGCCTAACATAATGACGTCTGCCGCCGTCACGCCTACGTTGATCAGATTTTGAAGAGCCATAGGAACAACGAGCGCCAGCACCGTTTTGTAAAACTTTCTCCGGTCAATTTCTATATGATTTTCTCTCTTTAGCATGATATTTTCCGTAAACTACCTTTTACTTATTCTTTTGCTGCCCTGTAATGATTCTGCAGCTGTTTTTCGATCATTCTTTTCCGTTAAAGCAATACGTACACACTTTACACGGATCGATTCCGATCGATGCAATCAGATCATCCAGACGGTGGAAACGAAGAGTCGTAAAATTCTGGATCTTCCGAATCTCTTCTACCATCTTCGCATAACGGCAGCTGTCCGGATCGGCATATTCCGCAAGCACTTCTGCCGGACAGTTTTCTCCTTCTGCCTCTTGAATGATCCTGCGTGTGATCAGATCAAGATCTGATTTGGATCTTGAAAAATTCAAAAACTTACAACCGTACACAAGCGGCGGACACGCCGGACGTACGTGCACTTCTTTCGCTCCGCTCTTATAGAGAAATTCCGTCGTCTCCCGAAGCTGCGTTCCGCGCACGATAGAATCGTCGATCAAAAGCAGTTTCTTATCTTCGATCAGAGACTGCACCGGAATCAGCTTCATCTTTGCGATCAGATTTCTCTGACTCTGGCTTGTAGGCATAAATGACCTCGGCCACGTCGGCGTATATTTAATAAACGGTCTCGCATACGGTATTCCCGATTCATTAGAATATCCGATCGCATGTGCGATCCCAGAATCAGGAACTCCGGCTACAATATCAGGATGCACAGAATCTCCATCGCGCTTTGCAAGCATACTTCCACATTTATAACGCATTTCTTCTACATTGACGCCTTCGTAAGAGGAAGTCGGATAACCATAATAAACCCATAAAAAAGAACAAATCTTCATCTCTTTTCCCGGAGCTACCAACTGTTCCACGCTTTCCGGAGTAATCAGATCGATCTCTCCCGGCCCTAATTCTTTGTACGCTTCATAACCGAGATTAATATACGCTGAATTTTCAAAAGAAACACAGTACGCCTCTTCTTTCTTACCGACAACAACCGGAGTTCTTCCATATCTGTCACGCGCCGCATAAATTCCGTCTTTCGTCATAAGAAGCAGCGTAAGAGAGCCGTTTACAGTTTCCTGCGCATAACGGATTCCTTCCACAAGCGTTTCTTTCTTACAGATCAAAGATGCCACAAGCTCTGTCGCATTGATCTTACCTCCGCTCATCTCCTGAAAATGGGAATGCCCTTCTTCAAACACTTTTTTCTAAAAGTTCTTCTTCATTATTGATCTTTCCAACCGTAACGATCGCAAAACTTCCGTGATGCGACTGTATAAGAAGCGGCTGCGGCTCGTAATCAGAAATACATCCGATTCCAAGATTGCCTTTCATCTCATCTACATCCCTGTCAAATTTTGTACGAAAAGGAGCATTTTCTATATTATGGATCGCACGGCAGAACTCTCCGTTTCCATACGCAGCCATTCCGCCTCTTCTCGTTCCGAGGTGAGAATGATAGTCCACGCCGTAAAATAACTCCAATACACAGTCTTTTTTGATGCAACTCCGAAAAATCCACCCATTTTCTATGTGCCTCCTGTAAATTTATCAAATTCATTCTGCTATTTATCTTTCACCTTATAAAGGATAAGGAGTTCCCGGCGATAAGTCAATACTTTCTTTCATATGCCTGCTATTATCGTTTATTATAGATATATATAAGCAGAAGTTCTATTCCTTTATTTTTGCCGCTTTGGCATCAAAATCATTCTCCCTGCAAACGATTCCCATTTTCTCCGTCTATACAATAAGAGGATGCCTTATTTTGACATCCTCTTACCTGTTAGTCTTCCAAGGCTTCTTTCATCTCTTTCATTTTTTCCATGAAGCCTTTCTTTTTCTTCTTCTCGACTTTCCCTGTTGTCTCATCATGTTCATGAAGTGTATTTCCCGTCAATTCATCAAATCTTCGCAGCGCTTCTTTCGCCTCCGAACTTAATCTTTCCGGAGTCTGGATCTCAAGCGTCACATAATGATCTCCTCTTGCCTGTGGATTACGAAGAGACGGAACTCCTTTTCCTTTAAGGCGCACTTTTGTATCTGTTTTCGTTCCCGGTTTTACATTATAAATCACATCTCCGTCTACCGTAGGAATACGAATATCTCCTCCGAGCGCCGCTACCGCAAATGAAATCGGATGCGTAGAGAAAATATGAATATCTTGTCGTTTTAACGACGGATGCGCCGAAACATTCACTTCTACAAGAAGATCTCCCCGTGGTCCGCCGTTTACTCCCGGTTCTCCCTTGTCTCTGATACGAACGCTCTGGCCGTTATCAATTCCTGCCGGGATAGACACTTTGATCTTCTTTCGGTTTGCAATGTATCCGCTTCCTGCGCATTTTGAACATTTTTCCTTAATCACTTTACCGGAGCCTCCGCAGTTAGGACATGTCTGCACATTTTGAACTGTTCCGAAAAAAGACTGGGATGTATAGACAACCTGCCCCCGGCCCCCGCATTTCGGGCATGTTTCGGGAGATGTTCCGGGTTTTGCCCCTGTTCCATTACATGTTTCACATGGATCTTTCAAAATAAGATCTAATTCTTTTTCACATCCGAAAACCGCTTCCTCAAATGTGATTCTTATACTTTTTCTGACATTTGCGCCTCGCATCGGTCCGTTACTTCTTCCGCCTCGTCTTCCGCCGCCGAACAGGTCGCCGAAAATATCGCCGAAAATATCACTGAAATCCGCACCGCTAAAGTCAAAGCCTCCGAAACCGCCTGCGCCGCCCGCGCCGCCATCGAATGCCGCGTGACCAAACTGATCATATTTCTGTCGTTTTTCAGGATCGCTTAAAACAGCATATGCTTCTGATGCCTCTTTAAATTTCTTTTCCGCCTCGGCATCCCCCGGGTTCATATCGGGATGGTACTTCTTTGCCAGTACACGGTATGCTTTTTTGATCGCCGCCTCATCAGCATCTTTCCCGATGCCGAGCACCTCGTAATAATCTCTCTTTGACTCTGCCATAATACGAATACTCTACCTTTCCTCAAGAAAATTCTACGAAACCGCTTTTTACACGATCCCGTAGAATTTTTATTTTACATTTTGCCTGATATTTCAAGCTTTTATCTCGTTTCCTCTGATATCTTAAACTTCTTTATAATCTCCGTCTACGACATCATCTCCGTTGAATCCTTCCGGAGCCGGTCCTGCATCCTGACCTGGATTCGGTCCTGCTGCACCTGCACCTGCCGCTGCGCCTGCCTGCTCATACATCTTTGTGAAAAGTTTCTGTGCGCTTTCCATCAGTTTTTCCTTCGCAGCTTTGATCTCAGCCACATCGGCTTCAGATGTATTTTCCGGAGTTGATTTTGCCAGCACGTCTTTTAACGCCTGCATATCGGCTTCTACAGCCGCTTTATCGTTGGCATCCAGTTTATCGCCGACTTCCTTGATTGCCTTTTCTGTCTGGAATACCATTGCATCAGCTTCATTTCTTGTATCGATCGCCTCTTTACGTTTCTTATCCTGAGCTTCAAACTCAGCAGCTTCTTTTACCGCTTTATCAATATCGGAATCTGACATATTAGAACCTGCTGTGATCGTGATATGCTGTTCTTTTCCTGTTCCGAGATCTTTTGCAGATACGTTGACGATACCGTTTGCATCAATATCGAAAGTAACTTCGATCTGCGGGATTCCACGCGGAGCCGGCGGGATTCCGTCAAGTCTGAACTGTCCGAGTGATTTATTATCTTTTGCGAACTGTCTTTCTCCCTGTACGACATTGATATCTACCGCTGTCTGGTTGTCTGCCGCTGTAGAGAATATCTGGCTTTTCTTTGTCGGGATCGTTGTATTTCTCTCGATCAATCTTGTGGCAACTCCGCCCATTGTTTCGATAGAAAGAGAAAGCGGTGTAACATCAAGAAGAAGGATATCTCCTGCTCCTGCGTCTCCTGCAAGTTTTCCTCCCTGAACAGAAGCTCCAAGAGCAACACATTCATCCGGATTCAAAGATTTGCTCGGTTCTTTTCCTGTCAGTCTCTTTACTTCTTCCTGTACTGCCGGAATACGTGTAGATCCGCCTACAAGCAATACCTGACCGAGATCTGCCGCTGTAAGTCCCGCATCGGAAAGAGCGCGTCTTACCGGCTCTGCCGTTCTGTCTACGAGATCTCTTGTCAGCTCATCGAATTTTGCTCTTGTCAGATTCATATCAAAGTGTTTCGGTCCTTCGGCAGTTGCCGTAATGAACGGAAGGTTGATATTTGTTGTTGTTGCGGAAGAAAGTTCTTTTTTTGCTTTCTCTGCCGCTTCTTTTAATCTTTGAAGAGCCATCTTATCCGTTGAAAGGTCAACGCCTTCTTTTGCCTTAAAATCTGCCAGCATATAATCTGTAATCTTCTGGTCAAAGTCATCACCGCCAAGACGGTTATCTCCTGCTGTTGAGAGAACTTCGATCACGCCGTCGCCGATCTCGATAATGGAAACGTCAAACGTACCACCTCCAAGGTCGTATACCATGATTTTCTGCTCTTTCTCATTGTCCAGGCCGTAAGCAAGAGCCGCTGCCGTAGGCTCGTTGATGATACGTTTTACATCAAGACCTGCGATCTTTCCTGCATCTTTTGTAGCCTGACGCTGCGCGTCGTTGAAGTATGCCGGAACTGTAATAACAGCTTCCGTTACTTTTTCTCCCAAATAACCTTCTGCATCCGCTTTCAATTTCTGAAGGATCATTGCGGAAATTTCCTGAGGAGAATATTTTTTCTCATCGATCGTCACTTTAAAATCGCTTCCCATCTCTCTTTTGATAGAAGAAATTGTTTTGTCTGCGTTTGTAACTGCCTGACGTTTTGCCGGCTCTCCTACGAGACGCTCTCCTGTCTTTGTAAACGCTACGACTGACGGCGTTGTTCTTGCGCCTTCTGTGTTTGCGATCACTGTCGCTGTCCGCCTTCCATAACAGCTACGCAACTGTTTGTTGTACCAAGTCAATACCGATTATTTTTCCCATGATTTTTTCCTCCTGCTTCTTATCGCTTTTTATTATTCTGAAATAAAGTTGCTTTTCTACTAATTTGCTACTTTTACCATACTGTGTCTTACGACGCTGTCATGATACATATAGCCTTTTTGAAATTCTTCCGTGATGATGTTTTCACCCGCTTCCTCATCTTCCACATGCATAACCGCATTATGGAAATCAGGATTAAATTCCTGGCCTACCGCTTCGATCGGTTTTACACCGACCCCTTCCAAAGTCGTCATGATCTGTTTGTAGATTTTTTCCATTCCTTCTACAAAAGGATCTTCCTTACTTTCCTCCGGCACGGCTGCAAGACCACGTTCAAAATTATCGATAACCGGAAGAATTTTTTCTATGATATCTTTCGCTCCGATTTCATACATTTGAGATTTTTCTCTCTCTGTACGCTTGCGGAAGTTATCAAACTCTGCCATTTGACGGGTGAGACGATCAGTCAATTCTTCAATCTTCTCGTCTTTTTTATCTTTTTTTTCTTTCTTTGCGAAAAACTTTTTCTTTTCTTTTGATTCTGTATCTTTTGTATCCTGAGACTCTTCCGTCTCTTTTGAAGCTTCCTCCTCAACAGATCCTTTCGTCTCTGCCGCCTCGTCCTGCTCATCTGCAGCCGCTTCGTCTTCCATCTTTGCCGCTTCTGCCTTTGCTTCCTCGACAGCTTCTTTTATCATATCTTCTTTGCTCATCTTGTCACCCACCGGCTTTCCACCTTTCTATCCTTTTGGATCTTTATTATAAATCGCATCCAACTCTCCCTGCAGAATTTTCAGCGTCTTCATGACATGTTCATAATCCATCCGTTTCGGTCCGATAATGCCGATCGTTCCTTTCATGCCTTCGCCAAGTTCATACGTCGCTGTCACGACACTGCAGTCCTTCATTGTTTTAACCGGAGTCTCATCTCCGATATAAACCTGTATTCCGTGACTATCCTCACTTGCCAGTGTCTCTGTCACAAGATCGGCGAGCTGCTGCTTCTCTTCAAATGCACTGATGATCTCCTGTGCGCTTTGCTTATCGCTCAACTCCGGATACTTAAAGATGTTCGTAGCTCCGCTTGTATAAATCTTCATATCTTCTTCTACATGGATCGTCTCTGCCACCGCATCCAGTACATGAGCGACAACCTCACTGTGAATGCCTGCCTGCTCTTTCAGCCTTGCGATCAATCCAAGTGTGATCTGATCGATCGGAAGTCCGTTCAATGTAGTATTAAGAAGCATATTTAACTTCAGAAGATTCTCATTACTTAACATTTCCCCTACTTCGATGATCTTATTCTTGATTACATTACCGCCAAGTACGATAACCGCTACGATCTGTTCTGCATCAACTTGAGAAAGCTGAATAAATTTCAGCGTATTCCGATTGTTAATCGGAGACGATACCATCGTCGCATAATTCGTATTCGTCGCCAAAACTCTTGCTGCCTGCTGTAATACTTTCTCAACCTTATCGGTTTTCTCCAACATCGCGCTTTCTCTTTTTGCAATCTCTTGTTCTTTTTCTTCCATCAGCATATCAACATAAAGCCGATATCCTTTATCCGAAGGAATCCTTCCCGCCGACGTATGCGGCTGAAAAATATAACCGAGATCTTCAAGATCTGCCATCTCGTTCCTGATCGTCGCGGAACTTAAATTCAGATCTGTATATTTAGAAAGTGTCCGCGAGCCAACCGGTTCTCCGGTCTCAAGGTAATTCTGTATGATCGCTTTTAATATAGTAAGTTTTCTTTCACTTAACGACGTATCGACCGCCACAGCTTTTCCTCCTCTCTCGCTATTAGCACTCTTTTCTTTCGAGTGCTAACACCTTTCGTATATTAAGATAGCACTGCATTTTCCTTTTGTCAACAGTGTTTATTATTTTTTTATTTATTTTTGTACATCCGAAACGATGTCTTCTATCTGAATTTCCTATTATCCGAAAGAGGCAGAATCACAGCATCCGCTTTTTCAAAACAAAAACTCACTCATTACATAGTTGCTTATATCAACTCCCCGCTCTGTCAGGCGGATCTGCCCTTTTTCTTTTATCAAAAGACGTTCTTTTTCAAGTTTTCCGATCGTTTCTCCGTAAACCGTATCTATTTGCACCCCGAATGTTTCAAAAAACTTTTTTCCGACACTCCATCTGTTTTCCGCAGTCCGAGAAACATGAATTCTTCCATTTGCTCTTGCACTGACAGTACACTTACTTCTTCTGCTTTTTCCCATACCGCTTTTTTACTCTCTTCTTTTTTGCCGTCCGGATCTACAGTCTTATTCAGTCTTATATAAACATCCATTTTATCTGTATTGCAGAATCGGTGTTCGGCAATCAGAGAGGACGCCCCCAGTCCCAGTCCGAGATATTCTCTTCGCTCCCAATACCCTAAATTATGCCTGCACTCATATCCCGGTTTTGCATAATTTGAAATCTCATATCTCTCATACCCGTATTCCCGAAGGATCTTCTCTGTTATTTCATAAATCGCCCGTTCTGTATCTTCATCGGGAAGCGGAAGTATCTGTCTGTCTTTTCTTATATTACCGTCTTTATCTGATACTTCCGGCATACTACTCTCGCGGGACAACAGTTCTTTTTGGCATATCCGCTCCCCATCCTCCCCGTAAATCGTACCGAAAACAGTTCCTTCTTCTATAATTAAACTATATGCGGAAATATGTTCCGGCTGTAACTGCGCAACTGTGCGAAGCGTTGTTTCCCAGCTCTTTTTTGTCTGCCCGGGAATCGCCGAGATCAAATCGATATTAACGTTATGAAATCCTGCTTTTCTTACCATCTTCCATGTAGTGAGAAATTCATCATATGTATGGATACGTCCAAGCATTTTCAGTTCTCCGTCATCGACCGATTGAAGACCGATACTTAACCGGTTCACTCCGCATGTTTTCCACATGTTTATCTTTTCTTCCGACACAGTTCCGGGATTTACTTCCATCGTTATTTCCGCATTCTCCGCAATATCGAAACTTTCCCGCAAAGCACGAAAAATAGAGGCAGTGTATACTCCCTCTAATATAGAAGGAGTTCCACCGCCTAAAAAAATCGTTGTCACGCAATAATCCGAAAACTGTTCTTTTTTTCCTTTTATCTCCTCCGCAAGAGCTTCCACATAAGCAGAAACCTCCTCTTGCTTTGCAGAAAACGAAAGGAAATCACAATACGCACATTTCTTTACGCAAAAAGGAATATGCACATACAGTTCCAGTTCTTTTTTCATATTTTCCTTTACCTCTTTAAGATGTTTTAAACATCACTTTTTCACTTATACATCGACAACAAAAATCACTCGTCATCCAACTTCAGTACGCTCATAAATGCTTTCTGCGGTATCTCTACGCTGCCGACCTGACGCATTCTTTTCTTTCCCTCTTTCTGCTTTTCAAGCAGTTTTCTCTTACGTGAAATATCACCGCCATAACATTTTGCCAACACATCTTTTCTCATTGCCTTTACTGTTTCACGAGCGATGATCTTACTTCCGACTGCGCCTGTATCGGAATCTCAAAAAGCTGTCTCGGAATTTCTTCTTTTAATTTCGCGCACATTTTTTCTTCCGCGGTCATAAGCGCTTCCTGCAAATACAATAAACGACAATGCATCCACTTCTTCTTTATTAATAAGAATATCAAGCTTCACAAGTTCAGATTTCTGATATCCCATCATCTCATAATCAAATGACGCATATCCTCTTGATCTTGACTTCAATGCATCGAAAAAGTCATAGATGATTTCATTCAGCGGAAGATGATAATTCAATACGGCACGTTTTTCCTCGATATATTCCATTCCCTGATAAATGCCTCTGCGTTCCTGACAAAGATCCATGATCGCACCGATATATTCCGATGTAACCATGATCTCCGCTTTTACCATAGGTTCTTCCATATAATCAATCTCCGCCGATCCGGCATATTCGTCGGATTTGTCAGATCGATCACTTCTCCGTTTGTTTTATGGATTTTGTAAATTACACTCGGCGCCGTTGTTACGAGATCCAAATTATATTCCCTCTCCAAACGTTCCTGGATAATCTCAAGGTGAAGAAGTCCGAGAAATCCGCAGCGGAATCCAAACCCAAGAGCGACCGATGTTTCCGCTTCAAATTGCAGCGCCGCATCGTTGAGCTGTAATTTTTCAAGAGCGTCTCGAAGATCCGGATACTTTGCTCCGTCTGCCGGATAAAGTCCGCAGTATACCATCGGATTTACTTTTTTATATCCCGGCAAAGGCGAGTCACACGGTCTTGACGCATCAGTCACTGTATCTCCCACCCGCGTCTCTTTTACATTCTTCAGGCTGGCAGTAATATATCCGACCATTCCGGCGCTCAACTCTTCACATGGTATAAATCTTCCCGCTCCGAAAGTTCCGACTTCCACAACATCTGCCTGAGCGCCTGTCGCCATCATAAGCATCGGAGTTCCTTTCTTCACCGTTCCTTCCTTTATCCTGCAAAATACAATGACCCCTTTGTAAGAATCATAGACGGAGTCAAAGATCAGCGCTTTTAACGGAGCCTTTGGATCTCCCTGAGGCGCAGGAACTTTTTTCACGATCTGCTCCAATACGTCATGGATATTTTGTCCTGTCTTAGCTGAAATAAGCGGGGCATCTTCCGCTTCAATACCGATCACATCCTCAATTTCTTCTTTCACCCTCTCCGGATCTGCACTCGGAAGATCGATCTTATTGATCACCGGGATCACATCAAGGTCATGATCCAACGCAAGATATACATTCGCCAATGTCTGTGCTTCTACTCCCTGAGCTGCGTCAACTACTAAAATCGCTCCGTCACACGCAGCCAGACTTCTTGAAACTTCGTAATTAAAGTCTACATGTCCCGGCGTATCGATCAGGTTAAACATATATTCCTCCCCGTCGTCTGCCTTATATACGGTACGAACCGTCTGTGCTTTAATCGTAATTCCGCGTTCTCTTTCAAGCTCCATGTTGTCAAGCACCTGAGACTGCATCTCTCTGCTCGTCAAGAGGCCTGTCTGTTCAATAATCCTGTCTGCTAACGTAGATTTTCCGTGATCGATATGCGCGATAATACAAAAATTTCTTATTTTACTCTGATCTATAACTGACAATTTCATTCCTCCATTATTTGCATATTTTATATGATTTCTGTATTTGATTTTGTGATAAACTTCACTGCTTTCCCGAATTCTTCACAATAAAAAGTTCCACAGCCAAAGTATCTGTCATAAGTCCGGTCTTAACATTTTGCTCTAACTGCGCCCCTTCTTCCATAACAGTTCTCAGCTCTCCGAGTTCATATCGTTTCGCCGCATCCATATACCTTCCCGCAGCAAACGGATGGATCCCTGCCTTTGAAGCGATTTCCTTCTTCCCGTATCCATTCGCCATCAGACCTTTGACATGAAATAAAAGGCGGTATTCTCTCGTCATCAAAAACAGAATACGCATCGGCGGTTCTTTCAGGGCAAGTAGCTCATAATAAAGATCCAACGCCCTCTTCTGGTCTTTTCCTGCAACCGCATTGACCATCTCAAATATATGGTTCGTAATCTGAGTGACACAGATCTGATCAATATCGTCTCTTGTAATCCGATCTCTTCCGATCGTATAACAAAACAGTTTTTCCAGTTCTTGTGTGATATTCTCCATATCCGTGCCGACCTTATTCAGAAAATATGCCGCATCTGCGCCTTCCATCTGCTTTTTTTCTTTCTTTACAAGACCAAGCACCCAGCGCCGCAGCGTATTTTCATCCTGAACCGTCAACTCGACAATATGACCTTTTGCCTTTACCGCTTTATACAGCCTGTTTCGCTTATCTACCTCTTTTTCTATAAATAAAAAATAAGTAGTAGGCGGGATGTCCGTAATATAATCTGCCAGATCTGTTCCTGCATTTTTAAAAAAGCCTGTATCTTCAAACACAATAAGACGGCGCGATGCAAAAAACGGCAATGTCTCCGCCAGATCGATTACCTCTTTTATATCTATGTTCTTTCCTTCATAGACGGCATAATTCATCGTATCGCCTTCCGGAATCATCGCTCTGACAAGCCGTTCCCTATACTGTCGCTTCAAATATGACTCTTCTCCGTACAGAAGATAAATCCGTTTAAATTGTCCCGTTTTCAAATCTTCATTTAAGCTTTTCATAACTCTTGTATTATAAAGGAAAAACAATCATTTTGACAAGAGAAAACTCTCAATACTAATCTGTATTCCGTCAGACTTTATTGTGACAGCCCCGTCTGTCTGAGTATTATATGTTTTCACTTTTCTCTTTTTCAACCTATTTAACGTCTCTTCATGCGGATGTCCGTACCGATTATCAATTCCTGCCGAGATGATAGCCGCTCTTGGATCTGTCTTCTCAAGAAATGCAGCTGTACCCGAGTTTTTCGATCCATGATGGGCACATTTTAAAATTTCATATTTTCTCAAAACATCGCTTTTAACAAGAAGTTCCTCTCCCGCACCTTCCACATCCCCGGTAAAAAGCATATCGAAATTCCCATAAGAAAACTCAAGCACAAGAGACGCCTCATTTCCCGCCTTTGGTTTTGTCAGCCCCTGCGGTATGTCCGTAAGCGGGCCGATACATCTCAACCGCATCACTTCTTTTGAATCGTTTTTTTCTGTCTGCCTTTCTCCTCTTCCATATATATTTGCTCCTGTTTTCACAGAAACGACACGCGTTCCGTTTTCTACCGCTATGCGCGCCAGATCTGCCAACTTTCATCATGATATTCTTCGGGAGGAAGCACAAGCGTGTCAATACGAACTCCCAGCTTCTGCCCTTCCAGAAGTTCTCTTATTCCACTGATATGATCCTCATCTCCGTGAGTCACAAATACATAATCAAGGCATCCGATGCCCTCCGACAACAAATACGGTTCGATCGTTGAGCGCCTGCCTGTTTTACATCACTGCTGCCCCCGTCTATCAAATAGTTTTTCCCTTTTCCCGAAAGAACAATGCCATCACCTTGCCCCACATCCAGCACTGTTATTTTTATTCCTTCAATATCCCGGGTTTTTGCTCCGCATAAAACAATCAAAAACGCCGCCGAAACAAAAAGCATATACCCCCATATTTTCTTTGGAAACGCCGATACATTCCATATAACGCGAACAATATCACATAATAAGCGACAAGTAATTGTACGCTCGGTTTTCCTGCCGTTATCCGCCCGAACGGAAGCATAACTGCCGCAGAGCACAATCGATCATACGCCCAAAGTATCACGCCGGAACTTTTCAGCAAAATAATACCGATCGGTTTTACAAGCAGGATCATCACAGAACCCGACAGCCCCGTTCCCATAATAACCGGGAGAGCCGGGATCACAAACAAATTTAAAAAAACCGAGTACGGCGGGATTTCAAAATAAAAGTACAGCATAGGACCAAGCAAAAACAGATTCACTGCCAAACTTGCGCTCACCGCTTTCCCCATATGCGTCCATATATTCTTTTTCTCCGTACCACACCCGAACAAACATTCAAACAAAGGCGTCAGCATACAAATTCCGCAAAGTGATCCAAAAGAAAACAAAAATCCTGCATCTGACAGACAGAGAGGATCTTTTGCACTAAGCAGCGCCGCTGCCACAGCAAGACTTGTGGGAAGGTCATAATCTCTTCCTGTCACTTCAGCGCCCATCCGAACGGAAAACATAATAAGCGCTCTTAAAGCTGAAATACTCGCTCCGGTCATTACTGTATAAAAAAGCAAAACAATCGTTCCGACAGCTCCTGACACCGGAAATCCCACTCCTCTTTTTCTCAGAAATCCATAAAGACCGCTTCCGATAAAGGACATATGAAGCCCTGATATGGCCAGCAGATGACCGATCCCGTTTTTCTGATACAACTTTTTCATATATGGATCAAGGTCTCCTTTTTCTCCGAGAAGGATCGCACTTATCGTGTTTCCATAATAACTGCCCAAACACCCTACAAGGAGTTTCTTCCAACCTTGCCTGAATTCATGCAGGAATTGTCTGATGCATTCAGTCTGCCCGGATAATATACCGACTTCATCCGCCCATACATATGCGCCTATTTTCTGCCTTTTGTAATAAGCTCTCTGATCAAAATTGCCCGGATTACGTGCAGTCTCAAATGCAGACGCCTTTCCTTTTATTTTTAGTTTATTTCCGATTTTGATATGTGCCGCATCTTCTTTTTCAAGATAAACAAGCACTTTCTCTTCCCATATTTTTCTTGGCAGCTCTTGACTGAAATCATAGGAAGAACGATGCCCGTCGCTTTTTCCGAATACAGACTGCCTTGCGATCTTTCGATCGCTGCCACTATAAAAAGAGACGGCATTCCCCTTTACACGGACTGCCGTTACAGATTCTTTTTCATCAATCCTATCTGCCGTTCCCGTCAATATAAGATTGATTTCTCCTTTATTGTTTCGGTTTACGATCTGCCCAAGCGCGGAAGTGTAATCTCCCGCGCCGAAAAACAGCACCCTTATCGCCTGTACTGTAAGAAACAGTACGCAAAATATACATAATGGTCGTCTTTTCATTTTTTGTCATCGGCTGCGACCAACTCTAAATTTTCTTTCAGCGGCTGTGAAAGATCCACAGTGCCCATATACTTAGCTTTTGACTCTCCGTTAATCGTAATCTGAACCTGCGTCGCCTCTGTTCCCTCAACAAGCGAATTTACGATTGAATAAATCGTAAGTTTCGGCAGGATATCATACTCTCCGTTCAGAAACGTACTATCGAAATTCACATAACAAATATCATCTTTGATCGTCACTCCCAACAGATTTGCATTCGGGTTGATCGTCGGATAAGCTCCGCTTTCAGGACCCTGCATCAGTTTCTCAACGATCATTTTCTCTTTCGACAAATTACTGCTGTACCTTGCCGAAACTTTTTGCGGAACAAGCTTATCTCGCTTTCATTTGCAAAATAAAGCGTTAATTCTACCGTCTGGTAGGCGCTCGGTGACGATCCTGTGTTTTCTACGAAATCATCTTCTGTCATAAGTCCGATCGAATTGCCGTCACTGTCTTTAAGCGACTCTCCGTCGATCGTAAACAGTACTGCGTTGACCCCTTCAATTTCCGAAAGCGAACATACAATAGATGCCCTCATAAGCTTTTCTTCCAGACTGTTTACTTTTAAATACGCTTTATTGAAGTCGATATCTAATATACTCCCCCGCAGTTCACATTTTTGTACAGATACTTCATTCGGAATCGGAGGAACATTTTCGATTTTATCCGATGGTTTCCGAAGCGTTTCCAGTATATCCTCTGCCATACCGCAGATTTCTTTGTCCGTCATCTTCTTGCCTTTTGCCGTTTTCCCGGTTTCATAGGGCGCTTTAACAAGTCCTGTTCTGTCTTCATTAAGATAATAGACTGACATCTCCGAATCTATTTTCTTCTTCCGGCAGCCTGAAAGGAAAAACGGCAGACACAAGGACAAAATAAGACAAATGCATATTACGACCGCAAGTTTCCTGTTCCTTTTCATCTCCCCACTCCTTCCGGCACTGTTGTATAGATCAGCGGAATCCGAACTGTAAATGTCGTTCCCTCGCCTTCGTTACTATGCACTTTGATCGATCCTCTGTGAACGATCACTGCGTTTCTGGCGATCGCAAGCCCCAGTCCCGTTCCGCCGATTTCTCTGGAATGAGACTTGTCTACCCGGTAAAACCTCTCAAATATATGTGCCTGATCTTCCTGAGGGATTCCAAGACCGGAATCTTCTACTTTTAAATAAAAATATTTATGATCGGCATTTAAAGACACATGAACCCATCCGTTTCATGATTATATTTAATCGCATTTTCCACAAGATTTGAAACGGCAAGTGTAAATTTCGTCTCATCAATCTCTGCGCTCACCGGACGGAAACTTTCCATGACCATCTCAACATTTTTCTTTTCCGCGATCGGTTTCAGCCTCTTTAATATTTGTTCAAGCAAGTCGTTGATATTCACCTGCTGAATGTTCATCGTCTGACCGGTCCGATTCATTTTCACAAGAGAAAGAAGATCTGTTATGATCTGATTTTCCCGGTCGATTTCTTTCGCGATATCTTCCATAAATTCACGGTACATTTCCACAGGAAGGTTTTCCTGCTCAAGAAGCGAATCTGCCAGCACTTTCATCGATGTCATCGGAGTTTTCAGTTCATGGGAAACGTTTGAGACAAACTCTTCTCTGGAGTCGTCCAGCTGCTTTAGTCTGCCGAGCATTTTGTTGAACGCTTCACTTAGCTGACTTGTCTCCGCAAACGTGTCTACGTGCAGCACATCGTCACTGTATCCTTCACTCACATTTTCAATCGCCCCTGTAATCTTATGAATCGGTTTTACAAGTTTATTGGCAAGGGCCACCCCGAAAACAGCCAAGAAAATCGCCGCTATTCCTACTACGACACCTCCATGCGTATAAAATACCTGTTTTGTAACTTCAATACTGTCTGTAGAGACACTTGCTAAAATCACACCGTCTATCTTCTTTTTCCCCGGGATATTGATCGGTGAAGTCACTTCGATATAATGATTCTTTTTATCATAGTGGTTCGTCGGCTTTGTGCGCATGCACCGAACGACGCTTTCCGATACATTCGTCTTTCCTTCATCGAGATTATATGTATCTTTAATTACGCAGAGATCTTCATCCATGATCATAACTCTGCCGTTATATATATTCGTCAGCTGCGTCAGATAGATCGATCACTTCCGAAGTCGGATCGGAAAGATATCCGTATGCCGAGAGCTGATTGCTTAATATTGTACATTGATTTTGGATTTCCGCAGTCCGAAGTTCGACCGCACGCGACTCGTAAAATGCTACGATTCCGAAAAGTGTTGCAAGGCAGGGTATCAGCCCTGCCAGCATTGTACAAAGAATCACACAAAAACGCATGTTCCCGATAATTTTACGGTTGGATACAAATTGATATTTAATCTTGGAAATAATAACCCACTCCCCACTTTGTATGTACATATTTCGGTTCACTCGGATTCATCTCAATCTTCTCACGAAGCCTTCGGATATGTACGTCTACTGTTCTTGCATCTCCCGGGTAATCATATCCCCACACCAGATTCAGCAGATTTTCTCTGCTGTATACTTTGTTTGGATTCATTGCCAGAAGCTCTAAAACATCAAATTCTTTTGCCGTAAGATTGATCTCTCTCTCTCCGATAAATACTCTTCTGCTCTCACAATCAATCTTTAAGCTTCCTTTGATCAGCACCGGTCCGCCTGCCGGTTCTTTCCGTTTCGACGTCCGCCTCATGATGGCTTTGATCCTCGCCTTCACCTCTAAAATGTTAAACGGTTTCGTTATATAATCATCCGCACCGTATTCCAGTCCCAGTATCTTGTCCATATCCTCGCTCTTTGCCGTCAGCATCACAACCGGCATATCCGAAAATTCCCGAATCTGCTGACACACCTGAAAACCGTCCAGTTTCGGCAGCATCACATCCAAAAGGACAAGATCATATTCACATGCCTTTGCGTATTCCAAAGCCTCCTCGCCGTCATAGGCGCAGTCTACTTCCACGCCTTCCTGCTCGAGGCTGAAGCGGATTCCTTTTACGATCAGCTTCTCATCATCAACAACTAAAATTCTCTTACCCATACTCCTCTTTTTTCGACTCCTTATGCACTGCGGTATACAAAACCGCTCTCTTATGTCAGATCGTTTATGTCTTCTTTATTTTATTAAATACTCCCTCTTTGATTCCCTCAATCTGCATCAATTCTTCGATTGACTGAAAGCCGCCGTGTTCTTCCCGATATGCGATTATACTTTGCGCTTTCGCCTCTCCGACTCCTGTAAGCGTCATGAGTTCCTCTTTTTCGGCTGTATTAATATTTATCTTCCCATCGTCCGTACGTTCGGTCACTTCCGATACAACCCCTGCGCCTTTCACTTCATCTAAAGAAGGCACATAAATCTGTTCTCCGTCAACGACAACCCTCGCCTGATTAACCGCTTCCGCCGCAGCGTTTTCTGTCAGCCCGCCCGCTTTCGCAATCGCTTCAAACACTCTGGAATCCTGTTCCAGTTCATATACGCCCGAAGCCTGAACTTCTCCGCAAACATATACGAATACTTTTTTACGCTCCGGATTTTCTTCCACTGTACCGCTGTCCGCTTCCGCCTTTTTTCTTTCTGCCTTCTCTGCTGGCTCTTCGCTCTTTTGTGATGTATGATCCGACTTTTCTTCTTCCGCAGAAAATAAAAATTCTTCTGTTTCAGGAACGGCCGAATCTTTGTTCCCGCACCCAAACAGGAAACTTGCCGAAATAAGAAAGAACACTGTCATGACAGCGTATTTTTTTCTGTATTTTTTCTGATTGTCTTGCATATTCTTCTCCTCAGCTTTGCCGGGAGAATTACCCCTTTATGTCGGACATTAATATTGTAACGAATTTTTACTAAAATTACAATAGACAATTAACGTCTTGTTACATCTCTGTCAACCTATTAAGGACAACTTTCTTTTCCTTTACAAAAAAAACATATATATTACAGATTTATTACTTTTATTTCCATTGAAAAACTGCTATGCCGACAACCGCAAGAAGGAGACCACCTGCTTTTCTCCATGAGAACGGCTCCCGATCCATTCCAAACAATCCGAAAAGCTGGATCAGATAAGCAACCGTAAGCTGTGCGATCACAATGAGAAGAGCTGAACGCGCAGGCCCTAACGCTTCGATACTTTTTATAACCGTCCATGTGATCCCTGCGCCGATCACACCGCCTAACAGCATATATTTCGGCTGTACTTCCATAAGCTGTGAAACCTGATCTCTTCCGGTAAAAAACCACATCGCAAGACAAACCGCAAAAGCCGTAAACTGTACCCAGCCGTTTCCGACCCACATTCCTGTTGTCTTCGTAACCTGTGTGTTAAATACTCCCTGAATACTCATAAGCGCTCCGGACAAAAGAGCAATTAAAAAACCGATCATATACATACCTCCGAACTGTTTAGATCAAACAATTTTTCTAACTTCCTTTAGTATGTCCTTCGACCGGTTTCTTATTCTGTCTATTTATGTAACATTTTCTCTTATGAAAACATTGGAGAAATATCTTTACGGAAACACTTTTATGCAAGTATTCTGCGCATCTTCTCAACCATCTGATCGATATGCTCTTTTTCTACGATCAGCGGAGGAACAAAACGGATTACGTTTCCCTGCGCCTGTATGATAAGCAGACCTTCTTCAATCGCACGATCATTGATCTCTTTGATCGGCTTTGTGATCACAAGACCCTGCATCAGACCTTTTCCTCTTCGCTCTGTCACACAGTCAAATTCCGCTTTAAGTTCTTCTAATTTTTCTGTAAAGTATGGAGCTATCTCATTGACATGTCCTACAATATTTTTTCTCTCAAAAATGGAAAGAACTGTCTTTACCGCCGTGCACGCAAGCGGATTTCCTCCGTATGTCGCCCCGTGATCTCCCGGTTTAAGAGAATATCCGGCAACCTCTTCCGTCATTGCAAACGCGCCGACCGGAATGCCGTTTCCGATCGCTTTCGCCATCGTAAGGATGTCCGGCTTTACTCCGTACCCCTGCCATGCAAACATCGTACCTGTTCTGCCCATACCGCACTGTACTTCGTCACAGATCATAAGGATATCGTTTTCATCACAGAGCTTTCTGATCCCTCCCATAAATTCCTGTGTCGCCAGATGAATGCCGCCCTCTCCCTGAAGCGGTTCTAAAATAATCGCACACGTTTTCTCATTCACAAGCGACTTCACACTGTCAAGATCGTTAAATTTTGCAAACTTTACCCCCGGAACAAGCGGCTCAAAAGGTTCTCTGTAAGAATCATGTCCTGTAACCGATACCGCTCCAAATGATCTGCCGTGAAACGAGTTTTCCATAGCGATAAATTCATATCGTCCCGATCCTTTTGTATATGCATATCGTCTCGCTGCTTTTAAAGCCCCTTCATTTGCTTCGCCGCCGCTGTTTGTAAAAAATACCCGATCCATTCCGCTGACTTTATTCAGCGCTTCCGCCGCTTCCCCGCAGCTTTCATGATAATAAAGGTTGGACGTATGGTATAATTTATCAATTTGTTTTTTCAGCGCCTCGTTTAATTCTTTATTGTCATACCCAAGCCCTGTCACTGCGAAGCCTGCCGCAAAATCAAGATATTCTTTTCCGTCTGTATCATACAGATACATTCCCTTTCCATGGTCAAGTGCGATCGGAAAACGATTATATACATGAATAAGGTTTTCCTCTGCCGCCTGTATCTTACTGTTCATCGTGATTATACCTGCTTTCTGTACTATTTAAAATCGCTGTTCCGATCCCTTTATTAGTGAAAATCTCAAGAAGAAGACAATGCGGAATCCTTCCGTCAAGAATATGCACTCTTGAAACACCTGCTTCGATCGCATCGATACAGTTCTGAAGTTTCGGAAGCATTCCCCCTCCGATATAACCTTCTGTCATTAGTTTTTCCGCCTCTTTTACACAAAGTTCCGAGATTAAGGTAGACGGATCTTCCGGATCTTTATACACGCCCTCGATATCAGTCAAAAACGCTAATTTTTCCGCTTTCACCGCGCGCGCGATCGCACACGCCGCATCATCTGCATTAATATTATATGTATGGTAATTTTCATCCATACCGACCGGACAAATGATGGGAAGGAAATCTTTTTCCAGGAGATCGTAAATAATCTGTTCATTTACCTCTGTAACTTCTCCTACATATCCGATATCCTGACCGTCAGAGTATTTCTTCGCCACCTTTAACAAAGCTCCGTCCTTACCGCTGATACCGATCGACCTCACGCCAAGGCTCTCAACAAGTTGAACAAGACTTTTATTTACTTTTCCAAGTACCATCTCGCTAATTCCATCGTATCTTTGTCTGTCACACGAAGCCCATTGATAAACTTCGGTTCCATACCGGCTTTTTCAACCCATTTGCTAATCTCTTTTCCGCCGCCATGTACGATGATCGGCTTAAATCCGACAAGCTTCAAAAGCGTCACATCCTCAATAACGCGCTTTTTCAATTCTTCGTCGATCATAGCGCTTCCGCCGTATTTCACAACGATGATCTTTCGGTTGAACCGCTGGATATACGGCAAAGCTTCAATCAAAACTTCTGCTTTATCAAGATATTGCTGCATGTTTTTATTCATGTTCTCTCTCCAATCTTTTTGTCTCGTATCTTTGATCCTGCAAATAACTCTTTTTTCACTGACATGTTCTAGCTTCTGTATCTGCATTAATGCTGATATATTCATGAGTCAGATCGCATCCCCATGCCGTTGCCGCGGCATCACCTTCTTTCAGATCGGCGATCGCAGTCACCTTAGGCTCAGATAAAATTTCCGTTGCTTTTTCCTCACTGTAATTTAGCGCAACACCGTTTTCAATGATCTGAAGCTTTCCTGCCGCACTTTCAAAAAACAAATCCACCTTCTCAGGATCAAACTGTGCTCCCGAATATCCCATCGCACAGAGGATTCTGCCCCAGTTCGCATCGTGACCTGCTATTGCCGTTTTCGTCAAATTTGAGCAGACGATCGATTTCGACAAAACCTTTGCCTGCTCTTTCGTCTTCGCGCCTACGACTTTTACTTCAAAAAGCGCCGTCGCGCCTTCTCCGTCTCCCGCCATCTCTTTTGCAAGCGTTTCATTGACATAATGGAGAGCTTTCTTAAACTGTTCGTATTCTTTTGTTCCATATTTAATCTTCTTATTATCTGCCATTCCGTTAGCCAGCAAAAGAACCGTATCGTTTGTAGATGTATCTCCGTCTACGGAAATCATGTTGTAAGTATCTTCCACATCTTCACTTAACGCACACTGAAGCGCTTTTTTTGTAATTGCGGCATCCGTTGTCAGAAAGGCTAACATTGTACACATATTTGGATGAATCATTCCCGATCCCTTTGACATCCCGCCGATCGTCACGGTCTTCCCTCCGATCTCAAAGGTAACTGCCGCTTCTTTCTTCTTTGTATCCGTTGTCATGATCGCTTTTGCTGCCTCTGTTCCCTTTTCTTTGCTGCTGTTCTTTGCCTCTGCCAGCATTTTGATTCCCGATTTCACCCGGTCCATCGGAAGCTGCATACCAATCACTCCTGTGGAACCGACAAGCACGCTTTCCGCCTCTACGCCAAGAACACAAGCCGCCTCTTTTGCCGTTTCTTCACAATATTTCATTCCCTCTTCTCCGGTACATGCATTTGCAATGCCGGAATTTACGATCACTGCCTGTGGTTTCCGCTTTGACTCCACGATCGCGCGATCCCACTTTACAGGAGCCGCTTTCACAAGGTTTGTTGTAAAAGTTCCCGCCGCCTTACACGGCTTTTCACTGTAGATCAGCGCCATATCGGTACGGTCTTTATACTTGATGCCCGCTGCCGCTGCCGCTGCCTGAAATCCTTTTGCCGCTGTTACTCCGCCATCGATCACTTTCATTTTGTCCTCTCCTTTTTGTACCCTATATGTTCTGTCAAAGTTTCTTCTATAAAAGAAAACTCCGCCTCTTAAAAGAGGCGAAGTCAATCCGCGATTTCACTTTAATGAAAGAAGAACCGTTTCTTTATCAAAACGTCTGTATTTCTGTTTTTTGTTCTCCCCCCGCCTTTTTCTGTGTCGACGATTGTTTTAAATCATCTACCGTCTAAATTCTATACGCAAATATTATTAGCTATTATATTATGAAATAAAATCTGTTTTGTCAACTATTTCATCTTTTGAATTACGGGCTATACGAATCATTTTTAAATTACCGGACATGGATTTTATAGATGGATTCAAACTCTCTCACAATAAACTAAATACCGCTGATAATTGTGAGGATATGGATGACAAGTCACAAGAGTCACCATATCTTTGCCTTCCTGTATTCTGATCTTATCAATCTCATCCGGAGATATCACCTCTATCCGTTCCACTTTATAAGTCATCGTTTCCCAGAAGTTTGTAATAAATATTTCATCCCCGATTTTCAATTTTCAATCTCACGAAACATCTTTGCATAACTGTATCCCCGATGTGCGACAACCGCCATATTCGTATTATTCCCACCGATCGGCATCGACGTTTCCGTAAGCTGAGCAGCTCCTTTTGACATATTTTCTTCGTTAGCGCCCAAATATAACGGAAGCTCAAGATCCATAACCGGAATTTTAATATATCCTGCAATTCCATTTTCTACTCCGTACTCTTCCAAACGGATTGCCGGGTTTGCATATGCATACGGATCTGCCAGATTTTCCTGATTGTTTTTTATAAGTTCTTCGTTATAGTTCTTCATTTCTTCATAAAGCCGGGCATATTTTTCAGGATTCGCATCCCGGACATTCTCCGTCGTTTCTTCAAACTGACGAAACATACTCTCTGTCTTTATCTTATAAAATATCTGAAGAATATGCGGATAAAGCAGAATCCCGCATCCGATCAAAAGAAGAATCAGACCGAAAATAAAAAGTTTTCTTTGTTTTCTCACTCTTTTCATCTTTTTCTCCTTTTTAGACTTCTCTTCCCGGCTTTTTTCTTTCTGCCCCTTGTCCTTCGTTTTTTCTTCATTTTCCTTACACACACCGCCACTGCAGCAACGAATAAACTGACGAGGGCAAATACCGCTGCGCCATATGCGATCATCTCCGTTATATCCCGCTCTTTTTTCGCCGTATCCGACTCTTTCTCTTCGCTTTTCTTCACGATTTCATCACATATTTTTTCTCCCCGGACAAGCAGTCTATGACTGTTTACCCCGTACGGCGTACACGTTAAGAGCGTTATGTATTCCTTATCCGCTATCGGACGCAATGCATCTGTATCTTCCGGCTCTATCACTGAAATCTGATCTACCTCATAAGTAAGAAGATGATCCAATACATGGATATAAAACAAATCCCCTTCCTTCATTCGATCCAAATCTGTAAACAATTTTGCAGTAGACAATCCTCTGTGGGATGCAAGAACCGAATGCGTACCTTTTCCGCCTATAGGAAGAGCCGTTGTTTCCATATGTCCGACGCCCCGTCTCAACACCCTCTCACTGACTCCATGATAGATCGGGAGCATAACGTCGATCGCCGGAATTTCAATATATCCCATCACTCCTTCTTTTTCTTCTACATTGAGCACATCTTTATAATTACCGGGCAAAACAGAGCCGCTTCCTAATATAAACGGATCTTCTACAGACATTCCCGTAACAGATTCATTATACTTTACAGCCTTTTCCCACTCTGATTTCATATCTGTCTTCGGAAGTTCTTCAACCGTCTGCTCATAACGACTGATCATCTCTGCCTGGTGTCGCTCTGCAAGCTTGTTACTGACTGCCGGATATAACAGTATACATGCTCCGATCAGAAAAAGAGCCGTTACGATTAGCTTTTTACTTCTGCTCATAATCACCTAAAGGGAGGTTCGTCTTCTAAGACTCCCTCCCTCTTCCTTCTTAGTCTTTCAATCTGCTTTCTATTGATCAGCGATCTTTTTTCTTTCTGGACATAAAAATAATAATGCCCGCCGCTGCCATAACCGTCAGACCGACTGCCGTAAAAATGATCGTTCCATTTCCACCTGCTGCCGGAAGTTTACTCGGTTTTGTGTTTATGATCGTATCGCTTGGAACCGTAGCAGTAGATGAATCGTGATTCACTGTCACTTCAAAATATTTACTCGGAAGCTGATATCCTTTTACCGTTTTTGTCTCTACAAGATAATACTTCTTTGCTCCGGTAGCTGCGTCATCACCTTGAACTTTATTTTCTTCATTCGCCTTATTTGTATAATATGCAAGACCTCTAAACTCTGCAACACCCTTATCGTTCGTCTTTACAACTGTAGTAAATTCCTTTTGATTCGGATCATATACCTTCAAAGCTCCTGTAATTTCTCCCGCCTTATTATTTTGGAGAAGTTTTACTGCTGCCTGTGCTTTTTCCGTACTGTCGAAAATCATAAATTCAACATCTTTTAAAGGTGTTCCGTCTGCCTTTTCCCCAACCTTTTTAATGGCAATCTTTCCGGTATGTACTTCCGGCCGCTCGTTTTCAGGCACGCTTACATCAACAGCCGTACCCTTTGCAGTTGTAAATTTCAAATCTGCGTCATTATAAATTGCTTCCCCTGTTTTTGCCGTTTTATTGATCATCGTATCAAAACGGATCTGAAGAAATGCAGCCTGAGCATCCGGATTATTAATCGCTTTTTTCAATTTTATTTTTCCCGCATCGGTCAGACTTATTATCAATGTATTCTCATTTCCTTCTGCCGGCTCTTCCACTGAATAATCCGTATCTTTTTCTAACTCATCTATTACCGTTTTATAATCCTTATCTACCGCTTTAACAACAATGTTCCCTTTATATGTAAGCTGAGAATCGATTTTATCTGTCACTTTGTATAATTTTGCGGTATCATAGCTGCCGTTATCATTTGTCAATGCAATATTACCCGGAATCGCCGTATGGATAATCCACGTCTGATTCTCTTGCATATCAAAAGAATCATGCTTATTTCCTACATATGTAACATCCTTTTCAATAGACAGCACTTCATTCTTTGGATATACATGTACATTATAATTAAGTGTCTGACCGTCTGCCTGCGTCATCGGAACATCAACATAAAATGCTTTTCCTACCATCGCATCATCTTTCTCATTCGGAAGAACCGCATCACTTCCATCGGATGAATCCAAACCTAACTCTTCTACTTTGTATCTGCCCAACGGAAGATCTTCCAAAACTGCTTCTCCGGACTCATTCGTAACTACCGTACGAGATACTGTCGTTTCGTTCCATTTTCCCGCTTGGTCCTGCTCCATTTTTGTAACCTGAAACTTAACATTTGCCAGCGGTTCTGCCGTTTCAGGAAGACTATCCATTTCAATACCGCCGTTTTCTGTGTTTGATTCAAACGCATTTTCTGCATCAGGCATCTTATATTTATGAATCGTAATAGAACCTTTCTGGTCATTACCCACTACTTGTCCGCTATTTTCCACAGCAAACGCCGTCGTCATTGTTCCAAACAACATTACTGCTGCCAGAGCTATCGTTGTCATATATTTCAAAATCTTTCCCATAATTTTAAGCTCCTTTTCTTTTGAATCTAAAATATAATACAAGTGAACAACAGATGATCATAAATCCACTGAACACAAAAATCTTCGTACCGTTTCCTCCCATCTTCGGAAGGAGCTTGTCTCTCTGTTAGAAACCTTAAATCCTTCTATATGATTTCCACTGATTGCCGGTACGTCGCCTCTTGCTTCAAAAGTGACTTTCTTACTGGCATCATCTGTAACAGCAATAGTCACCTTCCAATATCCCGTCGGTTTCAAATATCCTTTCGGAGCTTTTGTCTCTTTAAGAAATATTCCCCTTGTTTCAACCGACCGAAATCAACAATTCCTTCTTCTGATGATACAACCGGACCTCCTACAATGCTCCATTTGTCGGCATCGTTCTCATCACCCTGATAAAGGGTAAATTCCGCGCCCGCAAGCTCATTTCCTGTTTTTTCATCTACTTTTATGAAGGAAAACGGGACTGTAGGTTCATTTTCCACTTGAAAAAATTCCATCTTTTTTTTCGAACTGCGGAACTGTGGAATCGTCTTTTTCTGTTTTTTCTACTTTAACTTCATCTTTATGTGCATCGACGGTTACTGTCCATGTTCCTTCCGGCAAAATGAATCCATCCAATGTCGCCTCTTCTGATAATATGTATTCGCCGGATACAAGTTCTGAAAACTTCACGATTCCATCAGCCTTGCTTACCTCTTCCGCGCTCCATGTACATCCTTGTTCATCCACGAATCCCGTCTTATCGTTATGTGCATGTGTACAAGACTCCGGTGAAATCAAGCCTTTGCACTTTTTATCATGTTTATGATTACATGTTAGTTTAAACCGAACTCCTTCCATCACAGTTTGATCTTCTGCGCTTACCTTTTTAAAAACAAAGTCCGTTTTTTCTCTGTCATTTCCGACTGTAAGATTCGCCTTCAATCTGTAAATCGGTTGAACTGTTACCGTACCGTCAATCACCCCGGCCTCTTTTTCATCACCTTTTCCTTTGTTAATAAACTCAGCGGCGTTTTTTGCCGCTTCTCCCGTCTCATTTGTAAAGGTCTTCCCGGTATTCTTCTGCGTTTTCCGGTCAAAATACGTTACAATGATCTGATCTAACACCATCCCTGTTCCCGGAGTAACTTTAATATTTACATCCGGCGAATATCGATCGATATATGTACTGTTTTCCCCGGCTGATGTGGATTCTCCTTCTGTAGGCGTTACCGTCTGTTCTCCGCCTGTGATTTCCATTTCACCGCCCCCAACCGAGAAAAAGACAGGATCACTGTTTAACTCAAAACCTTCCGGAGCTTCTGTTTCTGCAAAACAATAGTCTCCGTTCGGAATCTCCGTACTAAAATTTATCTTTCCCTCTTCATCTGTTATATACTCATCCGGCTGATACAGCTCTCCTTTTACAAAATTGCCTTCCTCGTCCCGAACGGCTTTATACAGCTTAAATTTTGCATCTTTTACAGGTCTGAATCTTCCTTCGTCGGTGCCTGCTACCGTTTTTGTCAAAGTAAGCTTTGTTTCTGCGGGTTCCGGTTTTACTTTTACATAAATACGGATCATATGATTAATTAAAAATTTCATGCTTGAACTTCCGATCGTCGACATATCTGTTTCCGCATTTTCCGCCGTGCCATAATACCACAACACATTATCTGTTCCCAAACCGCATCTCACATATCCACTTGACGAAACATTACGCACCGGAAATATTTCATCTGTCAGTTTATCATAGTCCAAATAAGCGCCATCGATATTGGTAGACTGAATCATCGTAGCATCTTGGTCTTTTAATATTTCAATACGAAGTCCACCGCGTTCAATATAAGGAATTGACAGATTTATATTCTTTATATTTTCATCTGAATTATCTTCCGGTTTGATCAAAATTACCGGATCTGCTCCTAATTTAAACGCCTGGTCGAGCGTTTGCTTTATGATCAACGCCCTCCGGCTATTACCGGATATTTTCGCACCGGATTTAAAGATATATTAAGATGTGTATTTCTAAGCTGCTCTCCAAACCACTTTTTTCCTTCATCAATATCGGTCAATCCTTCCGCAGAACCTAATGATTCCAAATAATTTATTGATAAAGGCGACAAATCCGAAATGGCATTGTTCTCTAAGTCGATCATTCCGGCTTTTCTAAGCCACTCGATTCCTTCGATACTTTTGATCAATTCATTCTCCGGCTTCTGAGTGTCTAACTGTTCTGTTTTTTCTCAACTTTCTTATTTGCATATTGCACAGCTCCGGGCTCATCCACTAATGACTCCAGATACTTGTTTGCCTCTTCCTGCGTATTAAATTCTTTTGATATATCCTTAATTTCAAACGATGGAATAAACGTAGCCATCTGTGCAGATGCTATATATGTTACTTTCCTTGCATATCCGTCTGCTTTTATCATCCCCGTAAAAGACCCTAAAACTTCTTTCACGCTTTGCCCCGGTGTTCCCATCCATCCTGCTTCAAACAAAGAATCATAAACTGCAACGGCAAAATTACGATCTGTAAAACCAACGTCCATAATCTGCCCGATGCCTATATCTCTGTCTATACTGATTGCCGTAGTTCCTTGTGTATAAACAGGCAACACAAAAAAGTTACTTTTGATTCAGCAATATCAGTCTGCGCTCCTTCCCCTGCTTTATTTTCCTCATTCCGCCCTGTCTTACCTGATGTCTGATCGTCGGAAACTTTCTTCTTTGTTTTCGTATTATTTATTGTTTGTTTTGTCTCTGTCTTTATCTGTTTGCCTGCCTGTACATCGGCCACATTCCCCAATGTTACGGCAGAACCAAATAGCAAACTGCATAATAACAGTGACACGCCCCTTTTTATTTTATTCATTATCTACTCCTCTCCCCATCTTCTCTATTGTTCTGCTCATCGCATCCCAACTCCTTTCTACTATACTGCTGTGAAAAGCAGAAGATATTAGTGAGAATTTCCCTTCACATCGCCTCTTTTCCTCTCCCTCTGTTCCACTCACCCAAAGTGCCAAAAGACGCATTCTTGGATTGCAGGCGGCTTCCAAGTTCTCGGACAAATCCGGACTTTAGCTCGTCGTCGTTGCAAAAACAAAAAGCCGCTTCCTTTTTGCCCCTCTGAAAAAGTTACTTTTCGGAATATTTTATCTGTCAATCCCATATAGTAACTAGACATTACCAATATTAGCATAACAAACCTATAGACTCAAGAGAAAATGTAACTATCTATTGCCAAAATTTCGCTAAAAACTCAGCAAACTACCACTCGAAAGGAGACGCTATATGCAAAATCCAAAACAAATTTTTGCGTCCACACTAAAGTATTTACGATATAAGCATCATTTTTCTCAAGAAAAATTAGTTATCCAGATGCAAATACGCGGGAGTACTATTACTCGTGAAGTTTATAAATTCATTGAATCCGGTTTCGGCAATATCAAAGTTTTTGACTTAGTTATTTTAAAAAATATCTATCGTATTCCTTACTCTGATTTCTTTGTCGGTCTTTCTCCTGCCACACTTCCACGAACTTCGATAACTATGTTACTTAGACATCCTACTTTCACCGATAATCTCGCACTCTTAAGAACATCCCATGAATATACACAACAACAGTTAACCGATGCAATGAATGAGATGGGGACTTTTATTCACCGGGCTGCTTATGCAAATATTGAACGCGGAAAACGAAATCTTAAAGTTACAGATCTTGTATGCTTAAAAACAATCTACAATGTCCCTTATGAAGCGTTTTTTGAAGGAATCAAAATCCACGAATAAAGATGTCTATACAAACAGAGACTGCCGATCTGTACAGCTCTGTTTTTTGTATAACTCTCATATGATAACTTTATTCAAACAGACTATTGACCGTTAAATGCAGTTATATTTTCTTCATTTAACGTAAAATCATAATAATTCAGATCCAGACGCTCCGTCCATCCGATTGTATTCCAAAATGCATTTCCAATATCATTTTCCGTAAATGCGATCAAAGATACTTTATTAATCTTTTCTTCTTTCAGCGCTTTCATCGCAAAAACAACCATCCTTTTTCCGATTCCGTGACGTCTGTAATCTTCATCTACACAGACATGATACAAACACCCCCGTCTTCCGTCGTGACCGCACAAAATACTTCCGACAATGCGACCGTCTTTTTCTGCCACGACACTTGTCGTCGGGTTTCGTTTCAAAAAGCGCGCCACTCCTTCTTTTGAATCATCGATACTTCGGATACCAAATCCTTTTATTTTTTTCCAAAGGGCATATACCCCCTCATAATCTTCTATCGTCATGATCCGTACCATACTGCATCATCTCCTCTGTTTTTTCCCGTTTGGTTTTACTTTCTGCCCTGCTGCTTTTTGCACGATATACATCTTAAGGAAACATCGGAACAAGCTCAAGGCCTTCACTTTCCGGAAGTCCGAACATCAGATTCATATTCTGAACCGCCTGTCCTGCCGCTCCTTTAACCAGATTATCGATCGCTCCCATCATAATAATCCGATTTGTCCGTGGATCGATCTTAAACCCGATATCGACATAATTACTTCCTTCCACCCATTTCGTTTCAGGGCATACGTCTTTTTGAAGCACACGCACAAATTTTTCACCGCCATAATATTTATCATATACAGCCTTTACGTCTTCATAGCTTACTTCTTTCGTAAGTTTTGCATACTCTGTAACTAAAATTCCTCTGTTCATCGGAACTAAATGCGGCGTAAAATTAAGAACGACTTTTTTCCCGGATGCGTATCCAAGCTGTTCTTCGATTTCGGGCGTATGTCTGTGTGTCGCCACTCCGTATGCTTTAATATTTTCATTCACTTCGCAGTAAAGATTCGGCAGTTTTGCTCCTCTTCCCGCTCCTGACGTTCCTGATTTTGCATCGATGATCAAGGTGTCCATATCGATCAGCCCTTCTTTTGCCAACGGATATGCCGTCAAAATGGAACAAGTCGTATAGCATCCCGGATTCGCCACGAGACGGGCCTTCTTCACATCTTCCCGATTAACTTCACATAATCCGTACACCGCTTCTTCAATAAACTGTGGGGATTTATGTTCGAGCTTATACCATTCCTCGTATATTTTTACGTCTTTCAGACGGAAATCCGCGCTTAAATCTATAATCTTTGTCTTTGACAAAATTTCTTCGTTTACAAGAGACGCACATAATCCCTGCGGCGTAGCCGTAAAAATCACATCTACCTGTGATGCCAGTTCTTCCATATTATCATCCATGCAGACCGCATCTATGATCTGAAACATATTTTGATATACGTCCGCATATTTTTTATCTATGTAACTTCTCGAACCGTACCATTTAATTTCCGCCTCTCTATGCCCTGTCAATATTCTGACCAGTTCACCTCCGGCATATCCTGTTGCACCGATAATTCCAACTTTTATCATAATCTATTCGCTCCTCTCTGCTGTTTGCTTTTCACAAACCTGCCCTGTCTCAATATTTCTTCACAAAAAATAAAATGAATATGCATTCTTTTTGCATAATAATACATCATTCTTGCATAATATGCAAGTTTTTTCTGTTATCAAATACATTAATCTGTATTTAACTTATATCCACTTACAAAAATATCGAAATCGAGACGCTCTCCGAATTAAACTTCAGCTTACGGTTCGATTTCCGATATTTTTATATTTCTTTCTATTATTTTTTTCTATGTTTCTTCTCTAACCAGTTTCTTCACACATTCCTCTATAACAGCAGATATATTTTCTGTAAACTGTTCTAGCATCATCTCTCCTTTTTCTTCTGTTGCAGGTACCGGATTTCCGTATGTTCCCGAAACGCTCAACTCTCCGATCGATGTGTTGTCCATTCCGTACGTAGTCGGTCTGACAGGATATTCCTGCACTGCCCGCTCCATATGAACTGTCTCCGGCTTTACTGCCAGCATAAGTGACGTTTCAAACTCGCAGGCATGAAACATTCCTCCCCATGTCGGAGTTTCCATATATTTATCATAAATTTCTTCCATTCCCGGATAAAACATCCCCAACACTTTCACATCTGTTTCATCTTGTATTTCCCGTATCGCATATTTTATCACCGACCTGTTCGCCTCATGTCCGTTCATAAAAATAAGAATTTTTACCCCGTATCTTTCTACAGAACGAACAACATCTTTCAATATTTCCCGAAGAATATCCTGTCGGATCGTTACAGTTCCGATTCTGTCACGCCAACTCCAAGAATACCCAAAATGAATACTTGGATACACAAGCGCTCCCGTTTTTTCTGCTGTCTTTTCAGCCAATGCTTCCGCCAAATAAACATCTGTTCCAATAGGAAGATGATACCCATGCTGTTCCGTTGATCCAATAGGAACGATTACTACCGGAAACTCACGTAACCGCTCCTGCACTTCCCGCCATGTCATATCTTTTACTTGATTACTCATATTTGGGACACCTCCACATACTTCGCGCTGTTTCTCTGATCTTTTTCAAATCACTCCTCTTTGCATGTTTCGGAACAAGATTACTTCCGGCCGCCACACCTTTATATCCTAATCTATAGAAATTCACTGCATTTTCCGGTGTTACCCCGCCAACCGCCACATAATCCATCTCCGGGAAAGGACCTTTTAACGCTTTAATATAACGATCGGAAAACGCATCGGCAGGAAATAATTTTGCAAGATGGATTCCACAATTTACCGCTGCCTGAACTTCAGACGGTGTCAGCACTCCGGGTAAAACTTCTATCTTCTTTTCCAATGCATATCGAACAATCTGCTCATCAAATCCGGGAGTCAGAATATACGGCACTCCCATATCTGAAAGTACATCAATTTCCTCTTTTTTCTTAACTGTTCCTGCACCGATATAAACATCCCGACCTTCAAAATACTTTCTGCTTGTTCGGATACACTTCATGCCGTTTTCTCCGTCACTTAGCGAAATCTCAAACCATCTGATCCCTTCTTCCACAAGGCCTTCTATGATCGAAATAATTTCTTTTTCTTCCACTTCCCGAATAATCGAGACAAGTCTTGCACTTTCTAACATCATTTTCTCCCTAATAAACTGCCAGCCATCGCTTTGGATTTTCAACAAAAATTTTATGAATCACGTCCTCATCCACCCCTTCGTCCAGAAGTCTTGGAATAAATTTTGTCTTGATATATCGAAATCCCGGACCTCCTCCGTATCCTTCCAGATAAGAGGCTCTCCCCATATCTCCCGAAATAAGAAGCTGATCAGCATATCCGTGAGATATCAATGACTTAATTAATGCAACTCTGATACTGTCAGGATAGTATTTTACCTTTCCCGGTCCATCAAATTGAATATAGATTCCCCGGTCAGCAAGTTTTAACAAATAATATTCATCCGGATTTCGATCTAAATGCCCTAAAGCAACAGTGGAAAAATCTACATTTTCCCGAGCAAGAATATCTAACAATTCCATTCCCATTGTTCCTGCTTCTGTATGTCCCCAGATCGGCGCTCCACACCTTTTCTGCGCCTGTGCCGCAGCAACTGCCGTCTTTTCTTCAAGTGGATGGATCATATTGTAATATGTTCCTATTTTTATGAATCCTGCTCTGATTCCGTCTCTCCCTTCCAAAATATCGTCTGCGAGAATATCGGAAATTTCTTCTGTACTTTTTTCTTCTACCCAATTCGGATAGTAAATATGTTTGTTAAATCCGGTCGTTGCAATGACATGAACTCCTGTCTCTTCAGACATTTTTTTTAAAAGAGACAGATTGCGCCCATAATCTAACGTAGACGCCTCTACTAATGTCTGTCCGCCTACAGACTTAAACAGCTTTAATTCTGCTACGCTGCCTTCATAATCGCTCACTTCCAAATCCCTGTCTTTCTGACATGTCGGCGGAACTGCATACAAATGTTCATGTGGGTATGTAAATCCCATCTCCTCTGCCTGAATATCTCCGCAAACTGTTCTTGCAAATTTCATTCTCATACCGCCTTTCTTCATTTTTCCGCTTTTCTTTTAAACTCCTGCAATCATTCCTATTAAACGCATAAATACACTTACCAGAATTGCATCTGTTGATGCAAACCACAGACCTTCCACTCCATATCCTGTCACATCAATTAACGGGTATGCCAACGCAACTATCAACGTAAATAAAAATCCTAACAGAAATGAAGCAACGACGCATCCTCTTTTTCCTCCTAATTTATCTCCAAATACTCCGGCAGCGCCTCCCATGAAAAACAATCCGATCACTCCCGGTAATACGACAACTTTCAACTGAGTTGAAATCAAAGTTGCAAGAATCCCGCCTACCATCGCGCAGAGGAAACCGACTGTTGTACAACCGGACCGCTTGCATAAAAGATCGGAACATCTAAAGCAGGTCTTGCACCGGGGATAAGCTTCTCGCTGATTCCTTTAAACGCCGGGATAATCTCACCCAGAAACATTCTGACACCTTGAAGAAGTACGAGTACTCCCGCTACAAATGTCATTGCCTGAATAACAGATATACTATTATATTTTGTCCTCCCGCCAATTCTGAAACAACCTCTGTTCCTGCCATCAAAGCCGTGAAAATATAAACTACTATCATGACGATACTCATAAGAATCGACATATCTTTTAAAAAGTCCAGTTTATTCGATACTTTCACTTTTTCCCATGTATCTGTTTCTTCATCACGATTTTTCTTTCTGACCAGCCGACCTACAAATCCACTAAAAACAATCAGGGAACTTCCCCAAAATCCAAATGCAACTTCATCCGTCTTTAAAATTTTCCTTGTATAAGGCTGAGCGATTGCAGGAAATACGACCATACAAATTCCCTGGACAACAGAACCTATGGCAACTGCCATCCATCCGTTAATCCCCATCTGATCCAACACGATCGCCATAGTTCCCGCAAACGAAAACATCATATGCCCTGTCAGAAAAATGTACTTAAACGGAGTAATTCTCGCCAGAATAATATTAATCACAAACGATAAAAGCATAATCATAGGCGTTTCAAATCCAAGCACTGTCTGAACTGCCGCTACTAATGCGTTATCTTCCGGAACAACACCTGACATTCCAAATGCTGCATTGAACATTGTGCTAAACGGTGTCAGCGCAGATGCGATCAAACTTGATCCGGCGCTCAAGATAAGAAAACCCAACATTGTTTCATCGTTCCCTGAATCACGGTTGACGGTCTGTTTTTCATTGCAATAAGACCGATCATCGCCACTAATCCTAATACAACTGTAGGCTCACTTAAAAATTTAACAAAAAAATTCACCATAATATATCGCCTCCTTACTTATTCAAATATGGTCTGATCTTTTCTTCGATTTCCGCTTTATCTAAGAGATTTGTAATTGCCAACACCGGAACATCTGCTTCGATCTGTTTTGCAATCTCTGACGATGCCACAATCAAATCGCAGCTTTTTCCTTTATAAGAACCTAGATCTGTTGCCTCACCTTCTACTGTAATCCCATACTTTCTTCCACTTTCTTTCACTGACATCAACAACATAAGACTTGTTCCAAACCCCATTCCGCACACTGTTACAACTTTCATCTTCTCGCCTCCTTTTCCATTAATTTTTCCAGTTCCTCATATGTATTCAAGGCTGCCAGTTTTTCAATCATCCGTTCACCTGCCAGCAAAGAACTCAAATCCTGCAAAAGCTCAATATGCCCATCATCTGACACCCCTCCGAGCGCGAACACAACCCAAACAGGATCATTACACGGATGATGAAAACAAACCGGTTCTTTTAACTTCACAAAACTAATACACGGTTCTTTTACATTTCCGCCCGGTCTTGCGTGCGGCAATGCCAATCCCGGAGCCATTACCATGTACGGTCCGAACCTTTGATAAGAATCGATCATTTCTTTTACATAACCTGCTTTTGCTTTTTTATTTTCTACAAGAATATTCCCACAATATTCGATCACTTCTTCCGGTGTAGACAAAAGCGGCGGATCTAACCGTACCATTTCTTCCGTCAGCATCTTTTTCAATCTATTTGCCATAATACACCTCCATACAGCGTTCTATCTCTTCCGCCGATTTACAGGACAACAATCTGTTCTTATCTTCTAAGTTCAAAAAGAGATGAAATATATATTCTAATTCTTCTTTCATACGCTCATCTCCCCGCTGAAAACATCCCATAACAACTAACTTTACCGATGTTCTCCCCCAAATAATCGGTTCTTTCAATAATGCAAACACAAGAAAGCTGCTTCCTTCGATCAAACCGTGAGGCATTGCGATTCCTTCCACTATTTCTGTTGATACCAAATTTTCGCGTCCTACAATTCCCTCTGCTTCTTGTTCCGTAATAAATCTTTTTTCTCTGCATAAGTCACATAAATAATTCAACAGCTCGATTTTTTCCATATATTGATCAATATACAAATACATTTTTGAGACGCTCTCATATCTCCACTTCCGGTGACGCGCTAAATTTCCGACAAGCTGTTCCAATGCAATCTGTTCTTTAATATCCAACATCGGCGACAGCCTCACCCACGGTTTTCCCATAATTTCAGGCTCTTCTACCGGAAATGTCGTAATAAAAAAGTCTGCTTCTTCCGCTTTTTTTCCCGCCTCTTCCAAAAGGCCTGTTCCTATTACTTCGAGATGTGGATATTTATTATGCAGTCTGCTTTCCAATAATTTTGCCGATCCGATTCCGCTTCCATAAATAATCGCACATTTCCACTTTTTCGACTTTAGACTTCTCTCCAAATAAGATGCAAAATGCATGCCCAAAAAACTGATTTCATATTTACTTAATGAAAGCTTCGTCCATACCGAAATTTCTTCTGCCACTTCCATCGCATAGTAATACGCTGTCGGATAACTTTCCAAGACATCATTGTAAAACAGATTTTCTGTTTCCATCCCTAAAAGATATCTGCTGAAATTCGATGCCAGATGAAGCACCAGTCCGTTTACTAAAATATCGTCCTGAAACAGATCTACCTTGTAATCATTTTTAATCCTCTGAAATGCTCTTTCTGTCATATCTTGATAGAATTGAAGATTTTTTTCATTAATGCTGTCTACATATCCGTTTTGCCAAAAAGCCTGCCTGTAAACAAGAGCAAGATAAATATTTTCTATTTCCTCATCAGATTTCGGACACACTGATGTTTCAATTCTCTTTTGTATGTTACGAACAACTTCCATATCATGATTTAAATGAACTGTCTGACTGATATTTGCAAAATAGTCAGTTTTAATCGTCTTTCCTATCGCAATCCTTTGCTTTTGTATCAGTAAGTATTTCAAAAAGAACAGTTCATTTTCTTTCCTTTTATGCACTGATTTTTGCGCAAGCTCCGCATCAATCTCACTTCTCACTTTTGCCAGCATTTCTCTTGGAACACGAAAAATCTTCTCCGTTTCTTCTAATGACTTTTTCTTCAGCAATTTATACAAATAGTTTCGTATATAAACTTCACTGCCTCCTATAAAAAAACCTACATACGGTTTGTTTAAGAGTCTGAGCCCTTCTCTTTCCAGCTTTTTCTCTACTTTTTCTATAATTCTGGACATACCTGATCTGCTATAATGCAAAAGTTCCGCAAGATCATCCAACTTACATGTCCGCTCGAAAAACAATTTAAAAAGTACTTTCGTCACTTCCACATCTTCTTCAACCGCCAACGCATCCCTGAATTTTTCTTCTTCAATAATCTCTAACCGATACCCTCTTCCTTTTACGGTATGAATAAAAAATCCATATTTTAAAGATTGTTCTTTTAATTCTTTCATATATCGGATTACTGTCCGCTGACTAATTCCAGCCAACTCCCCAAGTTCTTGTGAATTCAAAAATTCTTTTGAGGATTCCAACAGAGCCTCTAATAACTGCTTGTATTTTTCCTGCATCTTCAAGCTCTTGTCCTCCTTCCATACCTTTTCGCTGTTGTTACACTAATTATAATAATATCCATTTATGAAGTCGATATGTATTTATGGCAGTTGATACATGCCAATTTCCCATCCTCTTTCCTGCTCGACATTGATTTTGCATTGTGATCAGCCAATGACATTTGCAATATAAAAGAGAGTTAGGGCTCTCTCAAGAAGGCGCCCTAACTCTCTTTTTTGTTTTAACAGCTATAATTATTTTCTGATCTGACCGTTTCCAAATATAATATATTTTGTTGTAGTCAGCGCCTCGAGTCCCATAGGTCCTCTCGCATGAAGCTTCTGTGTGCTGATACCGATCTCAGCCCCGAAACCAAACTCAAAACCGTCTGTAAAACGTGTAGATGCATTCACATATACAGCGGCCGCATCGATCTCATCCTGAAACTTCAACGCATGATTATAATCATTTGTGATGATCGATTCAGAATGTCCTGTATTATATTTATTAATATGACTGATCGCTTCATCAATCGAATCCACTGTCTTGACCGAAATAATCGCATCAAGATATTCCGTTCCCCAATCATCTTGCGAAGCCGCTTTGATCTCAGGACATATTTCACGAACTCTTTCATCTCCACGATCTCGATCCCGTGTTCACTCAGCTTTTTAACGATAGGCAGCAGCGCCTTTTCCAACATACCGCTGTGAATTACAAGCGATTCACATGCGTTGCAGACTCCCATCCTCTGTGTCTTTGCATTTTCGATAATATCTGCCGCCATACTGATATCTGCCGTCTCATCCACATACACATGACAGTTTCCCGTTCCTGTTTCAATAACAGGAACCGTACTGTTTGCCACAACATTTGCGATCAAACCTGCGCCTCCTCTCGGGATAAGCACATCGATCAAACCGTGCATCTTCATCATTTCATTCACAACTTCCCGGCTTGTATCCTCAACAAGAAGAACAAGATCCTGACAAAGTTTTTCTTTGCGCAATCCTGCTTTGATCACGCGCACGATTGCTGATTTGAATAGATCGCATCGCTTCCGCCACGCAGGATCACTGCATTTCCGGTCTTAAAACAAAGGCCAAAAGCATCTGCTGTCACATTCGGTCTTGACTCATAGATGATTCCCACAACACCGAGCGGAACTCTCTTTTGCCCGATCCGCAGTCCGTTCGGGCGAACTTTCATCGATAATATTTCTCCGACCGGATCGTCAAGAGAGGCAATCTGCCGGAGTCCTTCCGCCATATCTGCAATTCTTTTTTCAGAAAGCGCCAATCGGTCGATCAAAGACTGTTTCACACCTTTTTCCTCTGCTGCCTTCAGATCTTTCTGATTCTCGGCAAGGATCAGCTCCTGCTGCATGATCAACTCGTCTGCCACTGCGCAAAGTCCTTTATTTTTCTCCGCTGTTCCCAGTTTTGCCGCTGCGACAGCCGCATGTTTTGCATGGTTTGCAAGCATTTCCATATATGATTCCATCATATGCTCCTTTCTTCCCGCCCGACATCAGGCAGTACGCATTATTATGGCTAGCTACTACAAATTTTTCTTATTGTATCACCTATCACACTTTTATGCCACCCTTTCTTCGTAAAACAATCTTTAAACGTAATCGTTCAGTCCGCGGCTTTTGATAGATCGATAAATATCTTCCTGATTTAATTTTTTCACACATCCGATTGTTCTCTTTCCGAAATGGCTGCACTTTAAAGCAAGTTCCTTCATCTGATCTTCGCTTACTTCAATGTTTAATCCGCCAAGATCCGTCGGCATTTCGATTTGTCTGAAAAAGTTTTCCATAGCTTCGATTCCCTTTTGTATTACTGCATTTTTGTCATCACCGTTTTCCACGCCCATAACATTAACCGCAAATTGTTCAAACCGATCCGGAAGAGCGTCACAAACGTAACGCGCCCAACTTCCCCATACCGCTGCAAGTCCTGCGCCGTGCGCCACATCAAACATTCCTCCGAGCTCATGTTCAAGCTGATGACACGCCCAGTCTCCGCCATCATTTCCGCACGCCATCAAACCATTATGTGAAAGGCTTCCCGCCCACATTACTTCTGCCCTTGCTTTATAGCACTGTGTTCATCCATGAGGATTTTCGCATTTTTCATCACTGTACGAAGTAGATGTTCACTGATTCCATCCGTCAGTTCCATATTGTCACAATGATTAAAATATCTCTCCATCGTATGCATCATGATATCCACACATCCGCTTGCAGTCTGATATTTCGGAAGCGTCATTGTCAGTTCCGGATTCATAACCGCGAATTTAGGTCTGCAATAACTGCTGTTGTATCCCCGTTTCAGCCACCCGTTTTCATTTGTGATCACAGACGAATCACTCATCTCCGAACCTGCCGCCGCAATCGTAAGTACAACTCCGATTGGCAGACATCCGCAAGCCTGACGTTTTCTCTCGTAAAAATCCCATACATCCCCTTCGTTCTCAACGCCGTATCCAATCGCTTTCGCCGAGTCGATCACACTTCCGCCTCCGACTGCCAGAATAAAATCTACGCCCTCTCGCCGGCACAGATCGATTCCTTCATATACAAGCGACAATCTGGGGTTCGGAACGACGCCTCCAAGAGAAATATAAGAAATCCCTTCCTCATCAAGCGATGCGAAGATCCGATCAAGAAGGCCGCTTCTTTTTACACTTCCGCTCCCGTAATGAATAAGCACCTTCCGGCAGTTTTGCTCTTTGACAAGCTGTCCTGCTTTATTTTCCGTACCTTTTCCAAACACAACTTTTGTCGGCGCATAATATTGAAAATTTTCCATCATTTCTTTCCTCCTTTTAGATCATAATAAAAAATATACTGCTGCATCACACCCGCACATCCTTTATATTTCTCAAACGGAAACTTCCCGGCATATACGGTGTCAATTACTTTTTGTATATGTGTATCAACCGGAAATGCATCGAGCTTATGAAGTGCAAACAAACAGATACAATCGGCAACCTTGCTTCCGATACCTGAAAGTTTCAGCAATTCTTTCTTTGCTTCATCATAAGACATCTCTTTTATTTTTTCAAGATTAACAGTTCCCTCTGCCACCATTTCCGCAGTATTGCATAAATATTTGCTTCTATAACCGAGCTTAAGCGCCCGAAGTTCTTCTTCGGACGCCTGTACAAGCTGCTCTGCTCTCGGAAATGCATAATATACATGTCCTTCGCCGGTTTCTTTTTTATCTCCATACCGTTCACTGATTCTTTGTATCATCGATTTGATCCTCGGTATATTGCTCTGCTGGGATAAAATAAATGTTACGATCATTTCCCATAAATCCTGCTGCAAAATACGGATACCGCTTCCAAATCCTGCCGCCTTTTTTAAATATTCATCGTCTTTTATAAGCGAAAGATAATCTGCATAACATGTATCGAGGTCAAAATACGTTTTCCAAAATTGTTCAAATTCTTCTTGTGTACAGTAAAATCTTACTTTTTTCTGATCTTCCGCCACCTCGATTTTTAAATATCGGTCTCCCGCCGTCAATTCGTATACTTTTCCCGTTTTCATCTGCCGGATCAAGTCTGAAACACTGACCCGAAGAACAAATCTGCGACACGGAAAAATTTTCTTTTTCTATTATAACCATCGTCTCTTCCTTATCTTTTCCTTACGGTGCTTTTCCTTCTAACGTCTGTTTTATAATGCTTCTCATAATATCTTCCGTAAGCTGTCCTGTCACATATCCATATAAATTTCCGTCACGATCGATCATATATGTCGTCGGAAATGCTGAAATTCCGTACCACTCGAACAGTTCTCCCGTTTCATCCATAAGTACCGGATATGTATATCCGTTTTCCTCCATAAATTTCGTAATATCCGAAACGGTTCCTTCCTGTCCGATTCCGGGTCCCGCGACTCCTAAGATCACCACTTCCGAATCATTCCCCATAGCGTGTATTCTTCATACAGTTTCTGTATTTCCGGCATTTCGCTGCGGCATGGTCCGCACCACGTTGCCAGAAATTCAAGAAGATAACCTTTCCTTTGTAATCCTCCAACTTATGAGATTTTCCGAACTGATCTTTTAATTCACCCATATGTGCACGGACTTTTTCCGAGTCCTGATCTTTTTCCTCTTTATCTGATTTCCCACTTGCATTTTCTCCGGACGTATCTTTTCCGGATGTCTGCTCTTCATCCCCTCCTGAAGCATCCTTTTCATCCTGCTTTTTACCGTTTTCCTGCTTTCCCGATTCTGTTTTCTGCCCTGCCGAAGACAAATATCCTGTAATATCATTCATTTTCCCTGTAAACATAAGCAGTCCCATCAGCACCATGAGTACTCCGCCGATTTTCACTGTATAACGGACGATCTTCATATGCTTTTTGAAAAGATCTAAAAGCCGTGCAGTAAAAATGCCTGCCAATAAAAACGGCAAAATAAATCCGATCGTATACACTCCGATCAAAAGAAAACCTTTCGCTCCCGACTCTGCACTTCCAGCCATAAGGAGAACGCTTGTCAACGCAGGGCCTACACACGGCGTCCATGCAAAACTAAATGCGAATCCCATAATAAAAGCTGTGATCGGCGACATCGTCATTTTTTCAAGCCGAATCGGAAATCTATGTTCTGATCCGAGAACTTTGGAACTTCCAAATACTCCAAGCTGATACAGACCAAATAATACGACTAATATTCCCCCGACTCTGGCAAACAGCATCCTCTGCTCATGGAAGAAACTTCCGGCCGCCGACGCGCCCAGACCGAGTATAAAAAATGCGCTTCCTATGCCTACGGTAAAAAACAAAACTCTTAAAAACAGTTTCAGCCGATCTTTGTTCTTCTCACTGTTTTCACCCGTTCTGACCGCAGTATTCAAACCGCCTGACAAATAGCCAAGATAAAGTGGTACTAACGGCAATACGCAAGGGGAAAAGAAGCTTAATAGCCCCTGCATAAAAACTGTAAAAGCCGAAATCCCGGTTTCTATCGAAAATCCCATATGTTTCTCTCCATTCTTTCTATTATTTATCTTTTCTTTCCGTCTTTCTTTTGTACTTGCTTCGCTTTGTACGTTTTCTTTTCTTTTTAAATAATTTATAACATATTTTTCATATATGAGACAGTGATATTATCACAAAGCCAGCCTGTTTCTTACTTTCGAGTCTTTAAGGTCAAAGCTGTCGAGTTTTTCTCTTATCAAAAAAGCGTCTCGGAACAAAACTTTTTGTTCCAAGACGCTTCGTTATTTTTCTGTTCTTCTTTTTAGAGAAGTTCGTTCTGATGTGTTCCGTAAAGGTACTCGTCGATCGTATTGATGATACGGTCTTCGATCAGTTCTACCGGATCATTTTTCAAGTATCCTTCACGTACTTTCGTATACTGAATCGGCATGAACTGGCTGAGCAGGTTCAGCGGAATTCCGAGTGTACGCAAGTTTGTAAGCAGACGATCTGCGGCAGCTTCTACAGCCGGTGTCGGCATATAGTATCTGCAGCGGTCTGAGAAAGAATATTTTCTCTTCAGACGGATCTCAAGCTCTGTTCCCTGATAATGTTTCTTCCAGTTTTTATCGTTTTTAAGCATCTCCGCATCAAGAACTTCCGCAAATTTGCTCGGCTCTGTATCAGTTCCGTATATCAGCTCTTTTTCGATATTTTCCAGTGCGAACATTGCTTCACGCATAGCAAATGTAAGTCCCGGACCTACTTTCAAAATGCCGACTCCGTCTTCTACAAGCTCGCGCAGTTTGATCTTTGTTTGATAATCTGTAGAATGTCCTTCAAATACCAATGTCGGGAAATCTTTGATCGCAGCCATCAGATCTTTTGCTTTCTCACGATCATATTCTGTACATCCGCTGTCTTTTTCTTCTACACCCGGCTGAACAACAACTCCGATTACACGCTCCCATACATCTTTGTCAAGACCTTCTTTTGCAAAAGCTTTCTCAAATGCCGCAACTGTGTTCTTAAAATCTTCTACTTTCGTCACCTGAACTCCGTTATCTTCCGCTCCGACAGCTCCTCCCGGAATCGGCACTTCACTTCCGATTACATATACCGGCGGAATTGCTTCCGGATCACGCTCCAACAGCTCTTTATATGTCTCTTCCGCAACTTTTGCAAGATGAGCGCCGCGTCCTGCAATGATCTCGTCGGACAGACGAACGTCTTCCGGATCGCTGTTTACTTTCATACTTGTATCGATATGAATCTTTGTAAATCCTGCTGCAACATAGTGACGGATCAGTCTTCCGAATCAGCCATCGCCTCTGCTTCATCTTTATACGCGAATGTAAGCGGTCCTAAGTGATCTCCTCCAAGGAAGATTCTGTTACGGTCAAATCCGTTACGATCAGCAATCTCAAGAACAAATTTTTTAAAATCGGCAGGTGTCATACCTGTATATCCGCCGTTTTGATCACACTGGTTTGCCGTACTCTCAATCAAAACACAGGATCCGTCTGAAAGTCCTCTTTTAAATGCCGCCTCGATAACATATCCGTTAGCGCTGCACACAGAATAGATTCCGACATTTTTACCCTGTTTCTGCAATTCAACAATTTTTTTTAATGGATTTTGACGCATGATAAACTCTCCTTTTCAATTTGCTTTGTTATATTTATCGTAGCACTTTCAATTTGCGCCTACTTTGGATTAATTAAACAATCATTTGCATTTTTTAAGAAAGTGCAAAATGAAAATGCGAAATCACATGTTCTGTGCTATACTTATACCGAAAATAATTAATAATAATGTAATCATTACATTAAATTCTAAAGAATCGAGGTTGATATTATGCCATTAGTTACAACAAATGAAATGCTGAAAAAGCGCAGGCAGGACATTACGCAGTAGGCGCATTCAACGTGGAAAATATGGAAATGGTCATGGCGGTTATTAAAGCAGCCGAAGAGATGAACTCCCCGGTCATCATGCAGACGACTCCATCCACAGTAAAATATGCAGGACTTGATTATTATCTTGCAATGGTAAGAACAGCGGCTGAGCGCGCAAGCGTTCCGGTAGCGATCCATCTTGACCATGGCAGCAGCTTTGAGTTGGCAATGCAGGCTCTTCGCACAGGATATACTTCTATCATGATCGATGGTTCTCACGGCTCTTTTGAAGAGAATGTTGCCCTGACACGCAGAGTGGCAGACGCATGTCTTCCTTCTCAGATCAGCGTAGAAGCTGAACTCGGTAAAGTCGGCGGTAAAGAAGATGACCTTGAAGCAGAGAATGATTCTCCGTATACAGATCCTCAGCAGGCAAAAGAGTTTGCAGAACGTACAAACGCAACTTCACTTGCAGTTGCAATCGGAACAGCACACGGTCTGTATCAGGGCACACCAAAACTTGATTTTGAACGCCTTGCGGCAATCCGCGAAGTTGTGTCTATTCCGCTTGTACTTCACGGAGCTTCCGGCGTACCGGACGACGCAGTACGCGAATCCATCCGCCTTGGTATCTGTAAAGTAAACTTTGCTACAGAACTTCGTATCGCATACAGCGACGGTGTGAAAAAATACCTTGCGGAAAATCCGGACGGTTTCGATCCGAAAAAATACGGAGCTGCAGGTATGGAAAATGTTACAGCTCTCGTAAAAGAAAAAATCAGCGTATGCGGATCTGAAGGACAGGCTTAATCATAAGCTTCTCCTTTGCAAAAACATAAAAATACAGACCGGAGATTTCAAACTTCTCCGGTCTGTATTTTTATGTTCATCTTCTCTACATTTATTTCATTTTAGTCAGAGCAACGATATGCAAAATCGCAAAGTACACACCGACAAGTGCGATTCCTCCGCTGAGTACGCATAACCCAACAGAATACTTTTCTACATATGCATTTAATATTACAAGCACTGCTAAAAGGAGATACAAAACAATAAGAACGATCACTTTTCCTTTTGCTTTGTTTTCCACGATGTATTGAAGCGCTGAAACACGACGTTCAAAATCCACATCGTTTACCACTTCCAGCTTTTTCAAAAATCCCCGCCGAAAAGCAAATTCCGCAATCGCCATCATCACTGCCCAGGCAACCGCAGCCTGAAGCCATGTCAAAAACGTTGCCCCAAACAAAATTGCCGCAAACAAAAGTACAACAAAACGGTTTTTAAAAAACAGAGCCGAGTTTTCATGTTTTTTATCTACGAGATACCCTTTTTTGGTAATCATATCGTAAAAAATAACCCGTCCTTTTTTATCTGTATAAATATTTCTTCCTGAAAGGCGGATCTTCTCCACCGGTTTCGATTTTTTCTTAGCCATTTTTAATCATTCCACAATCTTTCATTTTCTAGTTTTTATCTAACATTGCTTTTCCCATGCAATATGTCTGAAGTACCTGATAATCACGGTCAAGAACAACAAGGTCCGCATCCAATCCCACTTTAATAGAACCTTTGCGATCATCGATCTTCAGGCAGGCAGCCGGGTTCTTTGTACATGAGTTAATTGCCGTATCTACCGGAACAAGCGCTTCTTCGATCAGAATACGCAGTCCTTCATTGATATGAAGAGTCGATCCCGCCAAACCTTTTGAAGACGTCAGATGTGCGCTTCCGTCTTCATAAATCTCAATCTCGTTTCCTCCGAAAATAAATTTCGATCCTGCCGGTGATCCTTTTGCCATAAGCGCATCACTGACCATGATTCCGTAATGAGGTCCTTTTGCTTCAAAGACTGATGGAGCGCTAACGGTGTTGAATGATTGCCGTCGCAAATAATCTCGCCATACATGCTCTTCATTCTATATGCAGCGCCTACAAGTCCGTTCGCACGGTGATTAAACGGTGTCATTCCGTTATATACATGTGTCATCGATCTTGCGCCATGGGCAAATGCCTGTACCGCTTCTTTGCTCGTTGCCGCCGAATGTCCGATACTCACAACTACCCCGTTTTCCGCACAGTAACGTGTCAATGCGAAATCATCATCTGTCTCTGTTGCCATCGTAATATATTTTATTAATCCATTTGCCGCTTCCTGATATTTCTTAAACTGCTCTACCGTAGGTTTTACAATGTACTGTTCCGGCTGTGCTCCCTTGTACTTCATATCAAGATACGGACCTTCAAAGTGAACTCCTAAAATCTCTGCTCCTTCATAACCGTCTTCAACAACTTTCGCCACATTTTTCAAGGCATTTGTCAACACTTCTTCACTCTGCGTGATAGTTGTCGCAAGAAGAGCCGTCACTCCTTCATCTACAATATTGCGCACCCAGTAACGAAGTCCGTCTTCTTTCGCATCATTCGTATCAAAGCCGTAAGCTCCGTGACAGTGCACGTCAATGAATCCCGGCAAAATACGGTTATCTCCGTAATCACAATCTACCGGATGAGTTCCGTACTCATAGATATCGACAATTTTTCCGTCTTTCACTTCAATCTGTGCTTCTACAAACTGATCTGCAAACCAAACTTTTTTACTTTGAATAATCATTACAATTCCTCCTGTCTTTCGCGGGACATACAAATCCCACATCTTGATTTTCGTTAAAAAATGTTGTATTATTTAAAAAGTACAAATCGTTTTTTACAACCGAGGTATCCCATCATGACAAATCAACAGATAACAAATAAATTTGAACCTTTTGGGGCGTTTTATGATGAACCGCTCGACACTCAAAAACATAATTTAAATCAATGGGAGTTTTCTGCATCTTCAAAAAAACTAGATACTCTCTTTCTTTTTCCGTGCGAAGTATATATAGAATGCCCCGCCGGATTGGGACTTTTGCTTATCGCTACAGATCCTGACATGACGGAGTTAAAAACATTTCCTCTGCGTCACAATTTAAAACTTGCTCCGAATACCGCATTTAATGTGATTCCACTGGCCTCTTCTCTTACGTGGAATATCCTTATCGGGAAAAACTGCTGTAAAGAACAGCAACTGACAGATTTTACAAAACCACTGTCAACTCCGTATACATATCAGCCTGTATCTGTACCGTTCCACTTAAGGCGAATCCTTGATTGCTGGTTTACAAAGCAGTCCAAAGCATGCCACATTGTACAGCCTGCACACAAATCATATGAACTGATCTATGTGTACGAAGGCAGTCTGGATATCACCCTCTCTTCCGGAACGAACACACTTCAGCCTCATGACTTGATCATATACCGCTCTGACAAAGCCGACTTATCCGTACAAAACGGCTGCTCATATCTCACAGTCGTATTTGAAGTAAATCACAGGCGTTCTCTGCATATCCTTAATCATACATTTCACTGTACAAGCGAAATGCAGCAGATCCTTTGGAAACTTTTGATCGAAAGCGAAGAACATTCCTACTATACTCATACTTTAATGGTCTGCTATCTTCAGGAAGTTCTCCTGCTGATCATGCAGTTCTATGAGACAATGAACCATAAAACACTCTTAACTGACAGCAAATCGGCTCAAAACGACCTTCTGTCTGAGATTCTTGCTTACATGAACAAGCGTCTTACCGAACCACTCACGATAGAAGACATCTGTCATGAATTTTTTATCTCACGTTCTTCTCTGCAAGCGCTGTTCAAGACTCACCTGAACACCTCGCCAAAGAACTATCTGCTCAATATTAAACTTCAAAAAAGTAAAGAGCTGATCCGCGAGAATCAATACACAATCAGCGAGATCGCATACAGACTCGGTTTCAGCTCTATCCACTACTTTTCGAGGTTGTTTAAAAAATATTTTAACACAACGCCAAGCGACTATGCCAGAAAAGCAGCCGAAAACCAAAACCGCCAAAACAAACCCTGATCACATCTGAATGATATTTTAGTCTGTGATTACGTTTTGAATGCTGTATCGGGAAATTTGGATCACAGTGCTTTTGTTGATCTCCACATCGATCACATCGTTTTTGATCTTAACGATCTTTCCGTAAATACCACCCGCGAACATGATGCGTGCTCCAACTTTGATTGCACCTTGCAGATCGCGCATCGCTTCGCGGTTTTTCTTCATGTTTCTTGAAGACATTGCGATCAGAACGATTGCACAGATGCCGACAAGTACCGCAACTGTAACACAAGTCCATATGATAACTTCACTGTTAATAGCCATAATTATATTTTATCCTCCTTATCGGAACATGGTCTGCCTTTCGGCAAACCATGTTCTTTTTGTAACGGTGACAAACCAAAGTCCGGACTTTTCCAAAACCTTGGCGACCGCTTACAATCCCGAAATATACCTTTTGGCATTTCCGGTAATTCTTTCGGTCAGTCTTATTTTCTTGTATACGGATAAAGTGTAACACCTTTTACAACTCGGTTTACTTCACCTGTCGGACACGGATTATCCGGTGTGATATCAAGTGAAAGTGATTTAAGAACTGCCAGTGTCTGTGCAAACAAGATATAATCCAATCCAAGAAGAATGTTTTCATTCTCTTCTTTCATGTCATATACAACTGTGTAGTCTGCAAGTGCTGAAACAGCTTCATCTGCACTGCTCATAACAACTACGATCTTGTTTCCTTTTCTCTGTCCGCTCATTTCTTTGAGAAGGTCCACTTCATACTGTCTTGTATAAGCTTCATCGCTCAAATATACAACTGTTAATGTTGTATCGTCAACGATTGATTTCGGTCCGTGACGGAATCCCATCGGTGTGTCATACATTGTAACAACACGTCCGGCTGTCAGTTCAAGCATTTTAAGGGCAGATTCCTGAGATGTTCCTTTTAATGTGTTGCTTCCAAGATATACGATACGTTCAAAATTGTATTCATCAACGATCTGCTGAGCGACACTGTAATGATTGTCAAGGAAGTTCTGTCCTGCTGCTGCGATCTTGCGAACTTTTTCAACTGTCTCTTCCAGCTCGTTCAGGTGGAAGCAAAGATATGTTGCAAGATACATGTTAGAATAGCTTGATGTCATTGCAAAGCTCTGATCATGTGTCTCATCTGTCAGATTGATTGCGTAGCAGTTATGTGTCTCTGCCGCACGTTTGGAAAGAGCTCCGTTTTTATTACATGTTACAAAAAGGTGATAAACATTATCACATACGCTTTCTGCCGCATCTACCGCTCCGACAGACTCCGGTGAATTTCCCGAACGTCCGAAACTGATCAGAAGAGTCGGTTTCGTGCGAGACAAATATGCTTCCGGCGTAGCGACAATATCTGTTGTACCGTAAGATTTTGCTTTGTGATTCAGCAGACCGGAAAGATGTGCAAATAATGCATTTCCTACAAATTCACTTGTTCCTGCTCCTGTAAGGATCACATCGAAATCATCACATTTGATAACCTGATCGATAAATTTCTGAAGTTCTTCTTTGTTCTCCTCGATCTGACGGCATGTCTTCTCCCATGTCGCCGGCTGCTGATAGATCTCCGTTAATGTAAATGTTGAAGATGTTTCTTTCATTTTGTCTTCTGTAATACCAAAAATTGTACTCATGATTTATCTCCTTTCGTGCTGCTTTTTGCAGCGTGTTTTATAGTATGCAGTTAATATTCAGACTTACGGCTGTATCGTCTTTTCCGCGAATATCAGCATTATAAAAAGTCGATTTAAATTCCGTCTTCAGACTCTTCCTGTACTACCTGCTTGAATTCATATTTTGTTACCTGCTCTTTTCCTGTCTCAAGTACAGACTCCACAAGTCCGTCCAGATCGTCCATGAATTTACGCGACATTACGATCTCTACGAGCATCGGCAGGTTTGTACCCGCAACAATGCGTACATTTTCTTTTCCGTGTCCGAGTGAAGCAGCAACGTTAAACGGCGATCCACCCATCAGATCTGTAAGATAATAATTCCTTCACAATCTTTCAACTCATCCATTGCTTTCGCAATCTCTTCTGTCAGTTCTTCTGTTCCATATGTCGGAAGAAAATCTACATAACGGTATGCTTCCTGCTCTCCTGCGATCAAATTCACAGAGCTTGTCATACCCGAACCAAAATTTGCATGTCCTGTAACGATTAATCCTATCATAATATCTCTCCTGTTCTATATTACTGTCTGCATTTTCTGCAGTATTTTGCTTTAACTATCTTGCTCCTGAGCCTCAGCCTCTCTAAGATAACGATCGACAACGGGCATATAAACAGCTTTGGGATGTAAACAAGCTTTTGCACTCTGCATGTAAATCAGTGCATTTTTGTCATCCCCCAGAGCAGAATATTGCTTTGAAATCATAACCAAGATCACTCCGAGTGCAAATCCATAGTACCGCTTTGAATTGATATCCTCGTCCATCTCCTCGATCAGATCTGTTCTGCCGTCAAGCATGACCGCATATGCATTCTCGTTGTAATGAATAAATGCCTCGTCCCCTGTTTTCTTAATTTCCTTTAAGATCCAGTCCGCATATTTCCTGTTACCTTTGATCAGGAATGTATGAAAATACGTTTCCAAAAAGCTTTGCTTATCATCAGGACGCGGATATGTCGTATCCAGCATATGTATGAGCATTTTCTCGAATTTTTCTTCGTCTTTCGTCACATATAACACTCTTAATTTATAGAGGTCACAGACATACTCTCCAAGAAGTTTTCTCGTGATCCACATATCTGCCGTTTTTTTCCACAAGGACACTGTCCTTGTTTTTAAGTCCGACATTCATATTATGCAGTTGAAAATTTTTGATGCCCTGAAAAATAATATATCCGACAGCGGCAATCAATATAATAAAAATTGTTATTGTGTTCAAACAGCCACCTAATTTCTCTGTAAAATAATGTAAGGGGGGGATTAAAATCCCTCCCCTTACTTATACCCGATATAGATTTATATCGGCATTTTCATAATGAATCGACTTATTCAGCCGGCTCCTCCGGAAGCTGATACCACTCAACAAGCGGTGTATATCCTCCCGGAATTGTGTTTCCGTCAGCGTCCATAGCTTTAGAATCACCTGTCCAGATACCGAATGCACAACCAAGGATACCTACTACAAGGATAAGATGATACATTTAACCGGTGTCCAGCCTTTTTTGATCAGAACATAAATTCCAAGTGTGATCAACAACGGAATCAATTTCGGAAGTACTCCGTCAAGAAGTCCCTGAATGTTGATTGCCGGATCGCCAACAACGATACGCAGTGATGTTCCACCATAGTTAGCAATAAGTCCACCTACAACGAAGATACCAAGGATACTTGCTGCACGAGTAAACTCTTTTGCGCTTGATGTCAACAGTGTAACTGCTTTTGTACCAAGTCCGTAAGACCAGTACATAAGACCAAAACGAACTGCAAACTGAACAGCGTTGAAGATGATAAGGAAGAGAACCGCACCGATAATCTGTCCTTCCATCGCCATGTTTGCTGTCAAACCTGCTGTGATCGGAACAAGTGTCAGCCAGAAAAGAGCGTCACCGATACCACCGAGCGGTCCTGCTGCGGAAATACGTACGGAACGGATTGTAGCTGTATCAGCCTTGTTCTGCTCAAGTGAAAGAACAATACCCATTACAAATGTTACGAGGAACGGGTGAGTGTTCAAAAAGTCAAGGTTGTGTGCCATGGAAGCTTTAAGGTCTTCTTTGTTTGTATGTATTTTCTGAAGACCCGGAAGCATTCCCCAAAGCCATCCACAAGCCTGCATTCTTTCATAGTTGAAGGATGCCTGTAAGAAACAGGACAGCCAAACCATTTTGTTCAAAGTTTTTTTATCCAGCTGTGGTGCCGGAGTCAAATCCTGATATTTCTCTGGAATATTATATGCCATCCTGGTCACCTCCTACAAACCTGCTCCTGCGCCGGCATTCTGTTTGATCTTTGTCTGTGTTGTGAAGTCATAGATTGCAATAGCTGCACCTACGAATGCACAAAGGAGAAGTGTTGCTCCTGCTGTTGATGCGTTTGCTGCACAAATAAGTGCCATTGCGAAACCTGCAAGAAGGAATCCCCACATTTCTCCGGACATCATAACTTTCATCAGGATAGCAAATCCAACGAACTTCATAGCGCCGCCTGCTGCATCCAGACCTGCCATTACCCATGAGAACTGGTAAGAGAAGTCTTTCAGTGTTTCACCAAGAGCTGTTCCGCCGTAAAGTCCTGCTACTGCAAGAACTCCGAACAGACATCCAAGTACTGCCATCTCAAGGAAGTTGATGTTGCGGATACCTTTAACATTAGCTTCCTCAGCGTACTTGTCAGCTTTAGCCATCATACCGGACATAAATGTAAATGTCAGTGTAACTGCATACTGTCCGAATACTGCGAACGGAATTGCAAGACCCATTGCTGCGCCTACACCGTCTGCTGTAGCTTCCATGTCAAGTGAAACTGCGAAAATAGTTGCCATAATACCACCAAGAATTGCGTTTGGCGGCTGTGCTCCACCGATCGGCATACTTCCGATCTGAATAAGCTGGTAAGCACCACCTACTACGATACCAAGCTCAAAGTTACCAAGGATTGCTCCGATAATCGGGCAAGTAACGATCGGCTGGTACAGGGACTCTAAGAAGCTGAACTGGTCAATACCCATGATAAAGGCTACTACGAAGACCAGAAGAGCTTGGATGATTGAAATATCTCCCATGTTTACTCCTTTCCAATTAACCGATAAAACTTAATTATCATTTGAATAATTTTTCTGTACTTTCTGCCGGTGTATCAGGAACTCGTTTGATTTCCAGTTCCACACCGAGATCCTGCAACTTTCTAAATGTTGCAACATCGTCGTCATCAACTGCAACCGAAGTTGCCACCTGACGTTTACCCTCAGCCATGTGCATATTACCGATATTTAATTTTTTGATCGGTACGCCGCCCTCTACGAGCTTAAGCACATCCTGCGGAGATTCGCAGATAATTGCAATATGCTGATTTGCAGAAGCTTTGTGGATGATATTGATTGTCTTCTCGATTGTGAAGAAACGTGTCTGCGCATAAGCCGGAGCAGCCATGTTCATCAAACCTTGACGGAATTCATCCGCGGCAACCGCATCATTCGCAACAAGCAACAAGTTCGCGCCTACAACGCCACACCACTGTGTTGCCACCTGACCATGAATCAGACGATTGTCAATTCTTGTCAATCGAATATCTGGCATTTTTCGTGTCCTCCTTCCTTATTAAGATTAGCATTCATCGGACAGGTCAAAGCCCCTTTCCTCATGCCGTTTCAACAAGCTCTCTTTAAGAAAATAAAACACTTAAAGAGTAAATCTGCTTACGAAGTTTATTATACCAAATTCCCGCCTGATTAGTTTGCACTTTTTATTTATCCATTTGCATTTTTGCATTAGATAATTTTAATGAAAAAGTTATGCTTTTTTTATTTTTTTATCACAAAAGTTACAATCAACCTCTTTTGTTTTACATTTTTTCACATTTAATATAGAAGAAACACAAATTCCGCCTCTGAATCTCCCTATTTTTACATTTTTATAATACTACTTGTGATCTTTTGTATATTTACCACTCCATTTTTGCATTTTTATGCATCTATTGTATATTTTATGCATTTTTATTTAATTTTTCATTTTTCTATTGCATATTTATAAAATCAGGTGTATAGTATGGATAGTTAAAGCAAAAACAAACTTTTAAATAAGAAAAATATATTTCAGGAGGCAATTAAAATGAGCAAAGAAAAAGTTATACTTGCATATTCAGGAGGTCTTGATACGACAGCAATCATTCCATGGCTGAAAGAAAATTTTGACTATGATGTAGTTTGCTGCTGCATCGACTGCGGACAAGGCGAAGAACTGGACGGACTGGAAGAAAGAGCTAAACTTTCAGGCGCTTCCAAATTATATATTGAAAATATCATCGATGAATTTTGCGACGATTATGTAATGCCGTGCGTGAAAGCCGGCGCCGTTTATGAGAATAAATATCTTCTCGGTACGTCGATGGCACGTCCGGTCATTGCAAAAAGACTTGTTGAAATAGCACGTAAAGAGGGCGCGACAGCTATTTGTCACGGTGCAACAGGAAAAGGAAACGACCAGATCCGCTTTGAGCTCGGAATCAAAGCGCTCGCACCGGATCTGAAGATCATTGCTCCGTGGAGAATGACTGACGTTTGGACAATGCAGTCTCGTGAAGAAGAGATTGAATACTGTAAACAGCACGGAATCAATCTTCCGTTTGACGCAAAACACAGCTATAGCCGCGACCGAAACTTATGGCACATCAGCCACGAAGGACTGGAATTAGAAGATCCTGCAAACGAACCGAATTACGATGATCTGCTCGTTCTTGGCGTAACTCCGGAAAAAGCTCCTGACGAAGGCGAGTACGTGACAATGACATTTGAAGCCGGCGTTCCGAAAACTCTGAACGGAAAGGAAATGAAAGTTTCCGAAATCATTACCGAACTGAATGCACTTGGCGGAAAACACGGTGTCGGCATCGTTGATATTGTCGAGAACCGCGTTGTCGGAATGAAATCACGCGGCGTATACGAGACACCGGGCGGAACGATCCTTATGGCTGCTCACGAACAACTCGAAGAACTTGTTCTCGATCGTGCTACATACGAAGTCAAAAAAGATCTCGGCAATAAATTTGCACAGATTGTATACGAAGGAAAATGGTTTACACCGCTTCGTGAAGCAATTCAGGCATTTATCGATGTTACACAGCAATATGTGACAGGTGAAGTAAAATTCAAATTATATAAAGGAAACATCATCAAAGCAGGCGAAACATCTCCGTACTCTCTGTACAGCGAATCCCTCGCAAGCTTTACAACTGGCGAATTGTACGATCACCACGATGCAGAAGGATTTATCAACCTGTTCGGTCTTCCGTTAAAAGTCCGTGCAATGAAAATGCAGGAACTCGAGAAATAAAATTTATCCATACGACAATTTGTTTATGTCATAAAATCGGACAGCGTCTTGCTTTAATATTTTCAAAGCAAAACGCTGTCTTTCTATTCATTCTCTCTACATCCTCGAGAATGCCCATAAGTTCTGAATCTGCGGTTCCAGTCTTTCATAATCCCATAGCTGCCCGCTTCTGATCCTGCTGTTCGGATCATTCACTTTTATTTTTCCGTTTTCGACCTTCGTAAGCACAATAAAGTGTCCTGTCGTCGTAAAGTCTCCGGGCCGCATACTACATATGATCGGACAGCCGCTTTCCAATGCCGAAAATACTTCCGACCGGCTTAGACCAAGCTCTTCGCCCCATATTCCGAACGACTGAACACCTTCCGACATAAGCGTCCAGCTTGTTCCCGACTCTCCCGCATAATATCCTTGTTCCTCTGCAAACTTTGCCACCTTATACGGTGTGACGGACGGATCACAAAGCAGTCCGGAAACAACCATAGCGACCGCCGTCGGTCCACATCCGTTGACTGCGATCATATTATCTCCATAAACAGAATATCCCCATCTTTCATCCCACTGTAACAGGAGCGGAATCTCTCCTGCAGCCACTTCCCCGATCGTATCTGCCGGAGAAGCATCTTTCATTTTAGAATAATTTTTTACAAATTCCCAAGTTTCAGGATTTTTATCAAGGAGATCTTTGAGAGTATCCGCATTCTCATCGGTTTTGTCAATAGACTGATAAGCCTCTTTTGCTTTATACATTTCTTTTCCTTCTTTCAGAAATCCATTGACTGCCTGACCTAAGCCTCCTGCTCTGTAATTTTCATCCAAAAATCGTTCTTTCAGAAAAAGTACTGCCGCTATGACCGCAGCTACGCAAAATACTGCTGCCACTGCTTTTCTCAGAAATCTTGCTTTTTTCCTCTTCCGAAGTTTTTTTTATTCTTCTGCTTTCGTTTACTCTGCCCCGATCTGCATTTCGTTTCTTAGGCTTTTGCTCTTCATATCTTCCGTCGACGTTCCGCCGTTTTGTTCTGTCTGCGGGATGTGTTCGGAATCTTCTGTCTGCACCGTACTTTTCATTCTTTCTGTCAAAGCTTTCTTTCCGCATTTTATCGCCCTCTTACTGTTTTTTCTTCACAGCGTAAAGTATATCCGCAAACAGCTTTCTTTTCTTTAAACAAAATCCTAAGTTTTCTTTAATTTTACTTTTTCCGCAACACGTCATTCATAACCCGCAAAATGTTTCCGGATGCAAATTTTTCAATCTGTCTCCCCGTCAATCCCGCGCGTTCCAGCCTTTCCCACAATTTCCACATATCTTCCACATCCCGAATCTCTCCCGGAAGCGCTTCTTTTGAAAACCCGTCGAAATCCGTCCCAAGCGCAACCGCATCTTCTCCGGCTTTATCGATCATGTACAAAATATGTTTTACAATATCAGAAATTTCCGCTCTTCCTTCTTTTCTTAAAAATGCAGAATAAAAATTCACTCCTGCCACTCCTCCTTTGTTTCCAAGAAGGCGGAGCATTTCATCTGTCAGATTCCGCGGATGCAGGCAAAGAGATCTTGCGTTTGAATGAGATGCCACGATCGGAAATTCACTGTACTTAACGCAGTCATAAAAACCTCCGTCCGACAAATGTGACACATCCACAATCATGCCAAGCTCATTCATTCTCCTGACAGTTTCTATTCCAAATGGTTTCAGCCTTTTCTCATCACTTTTCTATTAGCACTGTTTGGACTGCCGATACAATTTTCATAATTCCATGTCAACGTCATCAGACGGACGCCTTCTTCATACAATTCATCGATCCGCTCTGTTTTTCCTCCAAGGACACCGCCTTCTTCTACCGTCAGCACAGGGTTCAAAAAACATGTATTTTGTTGTTTTATTTTCCGATCCGCCTGATTACATCTGTCTATTTCTTCCTTGGCATATGAGATCATCCGGCGAACCGCCTTATATGCTCTGTCTTCACTTTCCTTATCTTCACCTGTTCCATCTGCATTTTGTATATAGATACCCGGATTCTTTGTTTTCTTTTCATCTGCATACCGCAGATCTGTTCTGTAATCTTTTAAATTTACAAAACACGCAAAAAACTGCATCTGCGCTCCCGCTCTTTCAAGCCGTTCCATATCTACGCACAATGTATTTTTCATCAGCGTTTCCTTTTCTGTTTTTATAAATCTCGCTCACCGTATCGCAGTGCATATCGATCCATCTCATAGCTTTTCCTCTTTTCAAATTTTTATTTTCTTCTCTTATGTATAAGCAGTTCTCTTTTTACATATTCTGACTATAGCACAAGCGCAGTACAATCGGCGGCCTTCTGCAAAATAATACATCAAAAGGAGACTATATGCATCCTAAAATCGGCATCATCATATGCGGATTCAATGAGAATCGGCAGTTTGTACCAAATGTTTATATTCAATCCGTCCGTTACGCCAAAGGAATCCCTCTCCTCATCCCTCTTGTACGAAGCGACAGGATGATCGATGACTATGTAAGTTTATGCGACGGATTTCTCTTTTGCGGAGGCGAAGATATCACCCCTCTTTTATTCGGAGAAGAACCGCAAAACGGAAACGGAAAAACAGACATTACGGTAGACCTTTTTCAAATCCGTCTCATGAAGCGCGTTCTGGCTTCCCGAAAACCTGTCCTTGCAATCTGCAGAGGAATGCAGATTTTAAATGTTTCCTGCGGCGGAACAATCTGGCAGGATCTTTCCCTTATCCCACAGCCGACGCTCAACCACACACAGCAGTCCGCATCCAGAGGAGATGTCAGCCACCGCATCAAAATCGAACGTTGCTCAAAGCTCAAACAATTTGTAGGCTCGTGCATTTATGTGAACAGTTTCCACCATCAATCTGTCAAAACACCCGGGAGAAACGTCTGTGTCAGCGCCCGTTCCCCGGACGGCGTCATTGAGGCAATCGAACTTTCCGGACATCCTTTCGCCCTCGGAGTTCAATGGCATCCCGAGTGCATGTATCGCACCTCGCCTGAAATGCGTTCTCTTTTCCATGAATTTATTGCACATTCACTTATAAACAGCAAAGATTCCGGACATACTATTTCCTGAAATATTATTTATAAAGGAGGTTATATTCATGACAGAAATATCAATCCTTGATCTTCAAAACCTTCGTCATCTTATCAGCGGATATTCCACTACCCACTGTAAAATGACAGATTATGCTTCAAAAGCCGAAGATCCGGAAATCAAAAAGCTTTTTCAGGAAGCGGCTGATTCCGCTATGAAAAATAAACAGGAACTGATGAAATTCCTGTAATCTTCCACAATTTTCATGAGACAAACAATCAAAATCATTACAGAACGAGGTGAACACAATGGATGAAAAGACAATGGTTTCAGATGCTCTTGTAGGAATTAACGGTGAACTGAAAATGTTCGGAGATATGATCCCACAGACAGAAAACAAAGAATTAAAACAATGCTTAAAACAGATCCGCAATCAGTGTGAGATGGCACAGGAAAAAATGTACACTGCCGCACGGGAAAAAAGTTATTATGTTCCTGCCGAAAAAGCATCTATGCAGGAAATCGAACATGTCAAATCTATTTTAAACGTAAAATAAGCCAGTTCAGGGTTCAGGCGATAAAAAACTGCCGCCTGAACCTGATCCAACTATAGAACCAACTTTTCATTAAGATATATTTTTCAATCGCCTCCGCAGCTCCGTCATGGCGATTCGACGACGTTACATAATCTGCTCGTTGTTTCAACATTTCCTCTGCATTTCCCATAGCAATTTTTAAACCGGATTCTTCAAACATGAATGAATCATTTTCCCCGTCTCCGATGCAGGCAATCTCCTCTTTCTCTATGCCAAGATGAGCAGAAAGCGCTTTCAGGCCATTCCCCTTGGACGCATCTTTTGAAAATATTTCGGCATAAATCCCGGTATACGCAGCTTTCACCTGAGGATACACCGAAAGGATCTCTTTTAATTTTTCCTTTTCTTTTGACGTAGGAAAATAAAACTGAAGTTCTTCTACATCACAATCACTTTTTGAAAGAATCTCTTCCATGTTTCTCACGCAGCAAACCGCCGCTGCATCTTTCCCGTAAACAATGCGGCCTGCCGAAGTAAAAAGCTTTCCCTGAGCAAAATAGCGGTGTCTTACATGCGCCGCAATGCCGAATTTTTCTTTTCGGCAGTCGGAAAGGATCGAAAGCGCATCTTCTTTTTTTATCAGAGCCCTGAACAATGTCTTCTTTTCTTTTACATCTGTCACCATAGCTCCGTTTGAAGTGATCACATAACGAAACAGATCTTTGTTTTTTTCGTCATCTTCGGTTTTGCTCTCCCTTAGCACACCTGCCGCCAGCCTGTGCGGAATACACCCTAAATTTCGTCCCGTACACGGAACAACCGTAATCCCGGCTTTCGCAGCTTTTCGCAGTACATCCAGCGTTCTGTCCGTCATACGGCTTCTCTGATCTAAACATGTTCCGTCCATATCGATTGCAAGTAATTTTATCATAATCTCTTACTTCCTTTTTGCGATACTACGCGCAACGTAAACTCCGCTGGCAGAAGCATGGGACAAAGAGTGAGTCACTCCGCTTCCATCCCCGATCACATATATCCTTTGTGATTTGTCTCAAGATGCTCATCTAACTTCACTTCCATATTATAAAACTTCACTTCCACACCATAGAGAAGCGTATCGTCATTCGCCGTACCAGGCGCAATCTTATCAAGAGCATAGATCATCTCAATGATTCCGTCTAAAATACGTTTCGGAAGAACAAGACTTAAATCTCCCGGCTCCGCTGACAGTGTCGGGCGCACGAATCCTTCTTCAATACGTTTTGCCGTACTTCGCCTTCCTCTTGTCAGATCTCCGAAGCGCTGCACGATCACGCCTCCGCCGAGCATATTGGATAAGCGTGCTATGCTTTCTCCATATCCATTGCTGTCTTTAAACGGTTCCGAAAAATGTTTCGCCACAAGAAGAGCAAAATTTGTATTTTCCGTCTGCTTCTTCGGATCTTCATAACTATGACCGTTTACTGTCACAATTCCGTTTGTATTCTCATTTACAACAATACCGTAGGGATTCATGCAAAATGTTCTTACCTTATCTTCAAACTTTTCCGTACGATACACAATTTTACTTTCATACAGTTCATCTGTCAGATGGGAGAAGATCACTGCCGGAAGTTCAACTCTTACACCTAGATCCACCCTGTTTGAGTTTGTCTCGATATCAAGACTTTCGCACACTTTCTCCATCCATTTGCTTCCGCTTCTTCCTACGGAAATAATACACTCCTCACACTCGTCTGTACTGTCCCCGCTTATCACACGATAGCCGCCGTCAACCGCCTCCAGTTCATCCACACGATAATTAAACCGGAATTCTACTTTTTCTTTCAGCTCTTTATATAGATTTTCCAATACAATATAATTGATATCTGTTCCCAAATGCCGCACAGAAGCATCTAATAACTTCAGTTCATTTTGAATACAAAGTTTTTTTAATATCCGTTCCCGCAGTAGAATACATCTTTGTTCCCTCTCCGCCGTAGGCAAGATTGATCTCATCGACGTATTTCATAAGGTCGATCGCAGTATCTTTACCGATATATTCATACAGTGTACCGCCGAAATCATTTGTAATGTTATATTTTCCGTCTGAAAATGCCCCTGCGCCTCCAAAACCGCTCATGATCGCACAAGTTTTACAGTTAATACAGCTTTTTATCTTCTTTCCGTCTATCGGGCATTTTCTTTTCTCAAGAGAATTCCCCGATTCAAATACAGCGACTTTTAGTTCCGGCGCTTTTTTTGCAAGTTCATATGCCGCAAAGATTCCTCCCGGTCCGGCGCCGATAATAATCACATCATATCTGCTCATTTTCTTTTCCCTTTCTTTTTTGTTGTTTTTCTCATTGTTTTTATTTTTCTCTTTTTTAGTTTCTTTATTAAAATTCAGAGGTCAAAATATGCAAAAACATTTTTCAATATCACTTGACGTATACGCGACAGCACAAAAAGAAAGACCGTTCTCCGGGAATCACTTTCCGAGAACCGCCTTTCCTCGTTTTTATGTCTCTGCCGTTTATGATTACTCTACTTCGGAAAACTCATCTTTTCCTACTCCGCAAAGCGGACAGAGGAAATCTTCCGGAACGTCTTCCCATTTTGTTCCTGCTTCAACTCCGTTATCCGGATCGCCGATTTCTTCATCATAAATGTATCCACATACGTCACACACATATTTTTTCATGATAATACCTCCTGCAAATTCTCATCTTATTCTTTCATTATCTGCCGATAATACTTTTTCATAATAGCATAGAACTTTTCTTTTTTCAAGCGCCTCTTAAATCGTTTAAAATTTTAAAGATCATCGATCAATGCTGTTGATTTCGCATAAGCCGTCGAGCGTGCTTCAAAGAAATCCGTCTTCACCATATTGGCGTTTGAATACTGAGATACCCATTTCATTGTCTCCGGCTCTCTTTCACATCCCGGGTATATCGGGGCATATCCAAGGCTTTTCCATCTCAGATTGCCGAGATAACGGATATAATCTGTTATCATCTTTTCGTTCAATCCCGGCACTTCATTTCCGATCACATAACATGCCCATTCGATTTCCTGGCGAACCGCTTCCATAAGCAGTTCTTTCATCTCTGACACCATATGATCGTCAAACAGCTCCGGATGTTCTTTGCGAAGTTCGATGATAATATTACGGAAAAGCCATAAATGCGTATTCTCATCTCTGTTAATATACCGGATCTCCTGAGCAGATCCCGGCATTTTTCCGTTCCTGGACAAATTATAGAAAAACATAAAACCGGAAAAGAAATAGATCCCTTCCAGAACAAAATTTGCCATCATCACTTTCACTAAAGTCCGCGCATCTTTTTTTACCTGAAATTCATTATAGCATTCCCCTATAAATGTATTCCTTTTCAACAGATGTTCGTCTGTTTTCCACTGGTATAAAATATCCATTCTTTCATCAGGCGAGCAGATCGTATCAAGCATATAAGAATATGACTGTGAATGTACACATTCCTGAAACGTCTGAATGTTCAGACAAAGATTCACTTCATTTGCCGTAATATATTCTCCGACGCAGGGCAGATTTGCCGTCTGAATCGAATCAAGAAATACGAGAAAGGACAAAATTTTATCATAGGCTTTCCGCTCCGCCGGCGATAGATTCGGGTAATCTTTTATATCCTGCGACAAGTTGATTTCCTCCGGTATCCAGAAATTATTCATTGCCTGACGATACCATTCGGATGCCCATGTATATTTCAAATTATTATAATCATTTAAATTAGTTGTATTCCCGCCGATCATGCGGCGTTTCAGTACGTCCGTATCTCCGTCCGGATTAAAAAGCGGTTTGTGCGGAAGCGGTTTTTTTATATCAAATTGCTGCATAGTCGTCTCCTTTTTCTTTTTGCCGGCAGCAAAAAGCGACTTCTTGTTTTCTAGGAAGAACAAGACTCACACTCTTCTACTTCCAGCGATTTTGACCTTACATAGTATACTGTTTTTACGCCGCATTCCCATGCCTTTAAATACAGGTTAAGCACTTGGCGCATTGTATAATCGTTTGTTATATAAAAATTCATCGACTGAGCCTGATCCACATGTCTTTGTCTGACTCCGCATGCGCGTACAGACCAATTCTGATCAATATGATGTGCGTTTATGTAATACCAATACGTCTCCGGGCTAAGATCAGGCGCAACTCTGGGAAGCATAGATCCCTTTTTCTCTTCCAGGAAATACTTGTTCATAACCGGATCGATCCCCGCTGTCGTTCCCGCGATAATGGAAGTGGAACTTGTCGGCGCGATCGCCAAAAGATATGCGTTTCTCATTCCCTGTCTGTGTACTTTTTCCCTTAGCTCCTTCCACTCATCCGAGCAGTATCCCCGCTTTTCAAAATAGGCTCCGCTCTCCCAGTCCGATCCTTCAAAATATCGGTAAGAACCTTTTTCTTTCGCATAATCACTGCTTGCTTCAATGGCCGCATAATTAATCTGCTCAAACAATTTATCAACAAACGCCAAATGTTCTTCCGACTGCCATTTGATCTTATTTTTCGCAAGCATATGGTGATATCCGCTTACCCCAAGACCTATAGATCGATATGTATGGTTTGTGATCTTTGCGTAGGGAACAGGATAAAAATTCAGATCGATCACGTTGTCAAGCGCCCTGACAACCGTACGCACAACTTTACGGACATATGCAGGATCATTTACCGGAAGGTTACCAAGTGACAAAGACGCCAAATTACAGACGACAAACTCTCCTGCTTTTGTTGTATTGACGACTACTGTGTCTTTGTCTTCTGTCTGTATTTTTGTTTCAACCGTAGAAATCGCGGACATATTCTGCGCAATTTCCGTACAAAGATTAGAACAATAAATCATTCCTTTGTGAGGGTTTGGATTCGCACGGTTCACTGTATCTCTGTTAAATGCAAACGGAGTTCCGGTCTCCGCCGCTGATTTGATGATCAGACGGATCAGATCTTTCAAAAGAACTGTCCTTTTCTTAATTCTTGCATCATGAACACAATCCCAATAGCGGCGCTCCCATTCTTCTCCGAAACTATCTTCCAAACAATATCCTTTTACCGTCATGATCTCATGCGGGCACATCAGATACCAGTCCTGATCCAGGTTTTCTCCTGCCATTTTCCAGAACAGATCCGGATAACAGACTGCCGGAAATACATCGTGCGCTTTCATTCTCTCATCGCCGTTATTTGTCCGAAGCTGAAGGAATTCCGGCAAGTCTCTGTGCCATGCATCGAGATATACCGCGACCGCTCCCGCTCTTACCCCAAGCTGATCTACCGCAACCGCAGTATCATTCACGATGCGGACCCAGCGTATCACTCCGCCTGCCGCCCCTTCAAATCCTCGTATCATACTTCCCGATGCACGTACTTTCCCGAAATACAACCCCATTCCGCCGCCGTATTTGCTTACCATGGCAAAATTATCAATCGACCGGAAAATTCCTTTCAAACTGTCGGGAACAGTGTCAATAAAACAAGAACTAAGCTGATGAAACGGCTTTCTTGCATTTGCCAGAGTCGGAGTCGCCATTGTCACTTCTAATTTAGAGAGCATATCGTAAAACTCTCTCACCCACATAAGTCTGATCTTTCTTTTCTCATTCATCGCAAGATGAAGGGCAATCCCTAAGAACATCTCCTGCGGACTCTCCAGCGGAACATGCCGATGTGTTGAGATCACATATCTCTTTATGAGAAGATCCAATCCCGAATAGTTAAACAGCCTGTTTCTTTCTTTGCATATATAACTCTCCGCTTCTACGATCTCTTCTTTTGAGTAATTTTCCATGATATAAGAACCGTACAGTCCTTTTTCTGTCAGGTAAACAATCTTTTCATACAGATCTGAAATCCCGATCGATTTCTCTTCTTCTTTCAATTTTTCCGAAAAGCGAAAATCAAGCAGCCATCCTGCGATCATTTCCCAACGCGGCGCTTCCTGACTTGTAAGTTCCGCCGCCGCTTTGATCAGCGCGTCGAATCTTCCCCCATCGTCCATATCCGTTTTCAAAAATCCCGAAAATTTCTCAAAAAGAAGTTCCAATGAATAAACTTTTTCCGGAAATTCTGTGTGTATGTCATATAAAAGCTTTTCCAACCGTTCTTGAAACTGCAAAGTACGGCACACAAAGCTGTCTGTTATCAAAGTCATTCCTTTTTTCTCAAGTGTTTCTGTCATCAATTCCTCCTTTTTTCTTCCTGTATCTTTTCCTCATTTTCATGAAGACCTAAAACGCCTTCTACAAGAATCTCAACATCATTAAATATATAATCAAATGCTCCTGCCTGACACATATTGATCAAAACCATTCCGACCGGCACTGACAAGATCATCCAGAGTAATCCTCCTGCTTTATAGCCTACATACAAAAGCAGCAGGGTAACAAGCGGATTCAGTCCGACACTGTCGCCAACCATTTTCGGCTGAAGGAGCTGTCTTACAACCTGTGTGATCACATAGAGGACGACCAAAGATACCGTCATCTTGTAATCACCCATAAAAAACTGATACACAGCCCACGGTATCATCGCTGTTCCGGTTCCGAAAAACGGAAGGAAATCAAGAAATGAGATCAAAAATGCCACAAGAACAAAATATCCGATGCCCATAAATCCAAGTCCTGCCGCTAAAATCAAAAATACGACTCCCATAATCTTAAACTGCGCTTTAAAATATCCGCCTAATGCATATTTTAAATTATCCGAAACAAGAGTCATCCTCTTTTGAACCGATACAGGCGCAACTTTTTTCAGCCATGCAAGCACATCTTCCCTCTGAACAATGAAAAAATATGCCGACATAATAGCTACGACAAACGAAACAAGATAATACGGAACTCTTTTTGCAATATTTCCTGCGGCAGATACAGTCGGTTCACTGATTCCCGATACAACTTTTCCCATATATTGATCAAGATTCGACGCAACTGTGTTCCATCCGTTCTGCACAACCTCGGGAAGCCTATCGAATACTCCCGAAAGAGTATCTCCGATCTGACTCAACCCGCTTTCCAGTTGTGCATATATCGACGGAAAATCTCTGACTAAGCTGGCGACTTCCAGAATGAGCCGCTGATGCCAAGATAGAGTATACCGACGATTCCTCCTAGAACGAGGATAACGATCAACGCCGAACCAAGCTTTTTCACTATACGCAGCCGCTTTTCCAGCCAGTTTACAAGCGGAGCCGCCACTGCGGAAATAATCCATCCGATCACAAACGGCATAAGAAACCCGATCGCTTTTATTCCGATGATCACAAATGCAGCCGTCGCTGCCAGACTAAAAAGCAGCCGTATGCCGACCTGCCAATAAGGACGTTTATTCTCCATCCTGCGCCTCCACATTAAAACATTCCGCTTCAATCAGTTCCCATATATCCTCTTTTCCCTGTTTCGACACCGAGGAAAAAGGTAGCACTTTTGTTCCCGGAACAAGATCCAGACCTTGTTTAAGCATTTTTACATGTTTTTGTATCTGACTTCTCTTAATCTTGTCAAGCTTTGTCGCAATGATAATCGGATGATAACCTTGCTCTACGATCCATTGATACATCATTCTGTCGTTCGCCGACGGATCATGTCTGATATCAATCAGAAGAAATACTGCTTTTAACTGCTTGGAACTGTGCAGATAACGCTCGATCATCCGCCCCCACTGCTCTTTTTCTTTTTCCGAAACACGGGCATATCCATATCCCGGAAGATCGACAAGGTACATTTCATCATTTATATTATAAAAATTGATCGTCTGTGTTTTCCCCGGTGTCGCCGAAATACGAGCGTAAGATTTTCTATTCATCAAAGCATTGATCAAGGAAGATTTTCCTACGTTTGATTTTCCGGCAAATGCGACTTCCGGCTTGTCATTTTCCGGCAGCGTACTCGTAATTCCGCACACTGTTTCGAGATTAATATTTTTGATTACCATAATGAACTTCCTTTCATTTTCGTTTTCTGCCCATAGCCGCCTTCAGCACTTCATCCATGCTCTCTACAAACAGAATTTCCATTCCTTTTGTAATCTCCGCCGAAGTTCTTCTACATCCGCCTGATTTGCTTTCGGAACGAGCACCGTTTTTATCCCGGCGCTCTTTGCAGCCAGAAGCTTTTCTTTCAAACCGCCGATAGGCAGCACGCGCCCTCTCAGCGTCACTTCTCCGGTCATAGCCAAATCTGCCCTGACTTTCTTTTCTGTAATTGCCGAGAGCATCGCCACTGCCATTGTTATTCCTGCCGACGGTCCGTCTTTAGGTACTGCGCCTTCGGGAATATGCACATGAATGTCATGTTTTTCAAAAAAATCCGGCGAAATGGCATATTTTTTACTTACCGAACGGATATAACTGATCCCCGTCCTGGCAGATTCTTTCATCACATCTCCGAGCTGCCCCGTAAGCATAAGTTCTCCTTTTCCCGGCATTACATTGACTTCGATCTGAAGCGTATCGCTCCGACGCTTGTCCATGCAAGTCCCCGGACAATTCCTACTTCCGCAGCGATATTTGCCATCTGATAAGTATACTTCTCTTTTCCGAGAAAACGATGGATATTTCGGTCTGTCACTGCAATTTTTTTTCGTTCTGTCGTAAAGATTTCTTTTGCAGCCTTTCTGCACACATTTCCGATCTCTCGTTCAAGCTGGCGCACTCCGGCTTCTTTCGTATAATTTCTTGCTATCTTCCAGATTGAATGTTTACTGAACGTAATCTGCTTCGGAGTCAGACCATGCTTCTCTATCTGTTTCGGAATCAAATGCTCCTCGGCAATATGGAGTTTTTCATTTTCCGTGTAACTGCTGATTTCGATCACTTCCATACGATCAAGCAGCGGACGCGGAATCGTCTGCAGCGTATTTGCCGTCGTAATAAAAAGCACTTCCGACAGATCAAGCGGAACTTCCAGATAATGATCTCTGAACTTATGATTCTGTTCGTTGTCCAACACTTCCAAAAGAGCCGAAAACGTATCTCCTTTATAGTCTGTACTCACTTTGTCGATTTCATCCAAAAGCATGACGGGATTTTTTACTCCCGCAGTCCGAAGTCCGTTAGCGATCCGCCCCGGCATTGCTCCGACATATGTTCTTCTGTGTCCTCGTATTTCCGCTTCATCTCTGACTCCGCCTAAAGAAATGCGGACATATTTCCTTTTCAAAGACCGTGCAAGCGATTTTGCGATCGATGTTTTTCCCGTACCCGGCGGTCCCACAAGACAAAGTATCGGACTTCTCCTTTTTTTGTAAGCGCACGTACTGCCAGAAATTCCAAGATTCTCTCTTTCACCTGTTCAAGCCCATAATGATCTTCTTCCAGTACCATGCCGGCATATTCCAGATCATTATGATCCTGCGTAGAGCGGTCCCACGGCATCTCAAGCAGAGTTTCTATATATGTGCGGATCACACCGCTCTCCGCCGGTGAATTCAAAGAACTTTTAAATCTCCCGATTTCCTTTTTCAGCTTTTCTTTTACTTCTTCCGGCGCTTTTAACTTTTTCAGTTCTTTTTCAAATTCTTCTGCGTCAGATGCGGTCGATTCCTCTCCGAGTTCTTCCCTGATCAGTTTTAACTGCTCGCGCAAAATATATTCTCTTTGATGCTTATCGACTCTTTCTTTTACTTTCCGCTGTATCTCTTCTTTGATATCGATGATCTGCACTTCATTCACAAGTTTAAACGCTAGTTTTTCGTATCGTTTCAGCAGATCCGTCTCATTCAATATATCTTGCTGATCTGTGTAATAAAGAGGAATATTCGCCGCAATCTCATCTACCAGTTTCCGCAGGCCTTTCATCTCGACTAACTGGGAAACAGCTTCTTTAGACATCTTTCCGTTTTTTGCCGCGTAACTGACAAACATATCTTTCAGTCCCCGCTCCATAGCTTCTGTATTTACATCTTCCGGAAGAATCTCTTCAGAATCATCAAGAAGTTCTACATTTGCCCGTAAGTACAGATCTGTATATTCAATCTCTTTTAGTCTTCCCCGCATTTCGCCGGATACAAGCACACGCACAATATGCTTCGGCAGTTTAATGATCTGTTTGATCGTTCCTACCGTGCCGATCTCGTATACGTCCTCCATCTTAGGATCCTCTGTGTCGATCGATTTTTGTGCAGTCAAGAAAATCTTTTGTTCTTCCGCCATCGCTTCTTGTATCGCAGCAACCGACCGTTCACGGCTTACATCAAAATGAACAACCATTTCAGGCATAATAGTCATCCCACGCAAAGCTACCATCGGCAGGCTTTTTATCGTATTTTCCATGTTGTAACCTCCTGCTGTATCTCATCGCGCAGATCTTTTCCTGCGCTGTCTTATATTTTTCGGACATTTTATCGTATACATAGTAACAATCGCCGGAAGTGACAAAAGGCACGTTCCGGGATTGTAAGCAGTCGCCAAGGTCTCTGGCAAGCCAGGACTTTGGCTCGTCGCTGTTGCAAAAAGCGGGTGTGATGCCCCCCATCACACCCGTTTTACACAGTTCCCTTTTATACAGTTATCGATGTTCTGTATATTTGTTCGCAGCTATGCGCTCTGCGATGTCAAAAAAGATCTTCGCTCTTCTCCGTCTCGAAGATACAGCGGCTCGCCTTTTCCTTCTACCACATCTCTTGTGATCCTGCATTCTTTAATCGTTTCATCAGAAGGAACCTGATACATCGTATCCATCATGATCTTTTCCATGATCGCACGGAGTCCGCGGGCGCCTGTCTTTCTTTTCAGCGTCGTTTCAGCCACTGCGATAAGAGCGTCCCGATCAAATTCCAGTTTTACTCCGTCCAGCTCAAGAAGCTTCTGATACTGTTTTACGATCGCACTCTTCGGCTCTGTCAAAATGCGGATCAACGCATCCTTATCAAGCAGGTCAAGCGTAACCGTCACCGGAAGTCTTCCGATCAGCTCCGGAATCAGTCCGAACTTCACAAGATCCTGCGGAAGCACTTCCTGTAAAAGTACATCCATATCATACTCATGCTTTTCCGCGATTTCTGCATTGAAACCGATCGACTTCCTGTCAAGACGAGTCTCGATAATCTTGTCGATTCCTTCAAATGCGCCTCCGCATATAAAAAGAATATTCGTTGTGTCAATCTGAATCAGCTCCTGATGAGGATGTTTCCTTCCGCCTGCGGAGGAACTGATGCAACCGTTCCTTCTATGATCTTCAATAAAGCCTGCTGTACACCTTCTCCTGAGACATCTCGGGTGATCGATGGATTTTCTGACTTTCTTGTGATCTTATCAATCTCATCAATATAAATAATGCCGTGCTCTGCTCTCTCAATATCCCCATCTGCCGCCTGAATAATCTTCAAAAGGATATTTTCCACATCTTCGCCCACATATCCTGCCTCTGTAAGCGCCGTCGCATCCGCAATCGCAAAAGGCACGTTCAGCACTTTCGCAAGTGTCTGGGCCAGAAGCGTTTTCCCGCAGCCTGTCGGACCAAGCATTAAAATATTGCTTTTTTGCAGCTCTACCCCGAGATCCTGTTCTGCCATAATTCTTTTGTAATGGTTATAAACTGCCACTGAAAGTACTTTTTTTGCCTCATCCTGTCCGATCACATAATCATCAAGAAAAGCTTTCATCTCTTCCGGTGTCAAAAGATTAATATCATCAAACAATTCTCTTTCGTTATAATCTAATTCCTCTTCTATGATCTCAGAACAGATTCCGATACACTCGTCGCAAATATATGTGCCGTTCGGACCTGCGATCAGCTTTCTTACCTGCGCCTGCGTTTTATTACAAAAGGAACATCTGACGATATCGTCTGTCGGTTTTCCTGCCATATTCTTTCACCTCAAAGCCAAATTAATGTTTTGCGATCACCTCGTCGATCAAACCGTACGCCTTTGCCTCATCGGCAGACATAAAATTGTCACGCTCTGTATCTGCCTTGATCGTCTCAAGTGATTGTCCTGTATTTGCAGCCAATATTTCATTCAATTTCTGTTTCGTACGCAGAATGTGTTCTGCCGCGATCTGGATCTCTGTCGCCTGTCCCTGCGCTCCGCCTGACGGCTGATGGATCATAATCTCCGCATTCGGGAGGGCAAAACGCTTGCCTTTCTTTCCGCCTGCAAGAAGGAACGCTCCCATACTTGCCGCCATTCCGATACATACTGTAGATACGTCACATTTGATATACTGCATTGTATCATAAATTGCCATTCCTGCCGTCACAGACCCTCCCGGGCTGTTGATATAAGCTGGATGTCTTTGTCCGGATCATCCGCCTCAAGGAATAAAAGCTGCGCCACGATCACACTTGCGGACACATCGTTTACTTCCTCTCCGAGAAAGATGATTCTCTCTTTCAAAAGTCTTGAGTAAATATCATACGAGCGCTCTCCGCGGCTCGTCTGCTCGATGACATAAGGTACTAAACTCATGGTCAATACTCCTTTCAATCTGTCAGCCTTCTTTGGCACTTATAATATTGTTTGTATAAACGCCGTTTTCAACGGCCGTTCTACAGGCCAAACTGCTGCATATACATATTTTTTTGAAAAAGGTGCGCCATACAGCACACCTTTTGTATCTTGCTTAACCTTCTACTGCGGCATTTGCGATCAGGGTAACTGCTTCTTGGATCGCAATGTCTTCTTTCATCTGTTTCTTTTCGTTTTCGCCCATGTATTCTTTAAGCTTATCAACTTCCATCTTATAGGAATCCGCCATCTTCTGAAGTTCCTCATCAAGACGCTCCTCGGAAACTTCGATATTCTCCGCTGCAACGATTGCCTCAAGAGTCAGTCTTGTGCGGATACGTTTCTCTGCCTCCGGCTTAAACTCTTCCATCATCTTTTCTTCCGAAAGACCTGTAAACTGGAAGTACTGTTCCATCGTCATACCCTGCTGCATAATGCGGCGAGCGAAATCGTCTACCATCTGTCTTGACTGGAAGCTGATCATAGCTTCCGGAATATCCATCTCTGCATTGGCAACTGCCTGCTCTACAGACTGGTCTTCTCTCTTTTGCTTTCCTTCGTTTTCTTTGCGCTCTTTGATCTTCGCTTTTACTTCTGCCTTATATGCGTCAACAGTCTCGCTCTTCTCAGATACGTCGGATACAAACTCATCATCGAGCTCCGGAAGTTCTTTTGCCTTGATCGAATGCACTGTACATTTGAATACGGCAGCTTTTCCGGCAAGTTCTTTCGCCTGATACTCTTCAGGGAATGTCACATTGATCTCTTTTTCTTCGTCAATGTTTGCTCCGATCAACTGATCTTCAAATCCCGGAATAAACGCTCCGGATCCGATCGTCAACGGATAATCGGAAGCTTTTCCGCCTTCAAAAGCAACTCCGTCGACAAAACCTTCAAAGTCAAGCGTGATCTGATCTTTATCCTGAACCGCTCTGTCAGTTACATCGATCGTTCTTGCATTGCGTTCACGCTCTTTGTCGATCTCCTCATCTACTTCTTTCTGTGTAACTCTTGTAGAAACTTTATCAACTTTCAGACCTTTATATTCACCGAGTTTTACTTCCGGTTTTACAGCCACCTCTGCCGTAAAGATAAATTCTTTACCTTTCTCAAGCTGTGTGATCTCGATCTTCGGCTGTGACACAAGCTCAAGCTCACACTCGTCATATGCTTTCGCATACGCTTCTGAGATCATGCGGTTTGCCGCCTCATCATAGAACACTTCCGGTCCGTACATCTTTTCGATCATCTGACGCGGAACTCTTCCTTTACGGAATCCCGGAAGACTGATCTTGCCGCGCTCTTTCAGATAAGCTGCCTGAAGCGCTTTTTCCACTTCCTCTGCCGGTACTTCGATCGTTAATTTTGCCATATTATGTTCTAATCTTTCTACCTGTTAAACTCATTTTTTTTCCTCCTTGAATGTGCTGACTTCAAAACTGCCTCTTCGTCATATCGCACTTATAAAAAAATATACACTCGCAGTCATTGTCATAGTATAGCATACACATCCGCATATTTCCAGTATTTTTTCGTCCAAGTTCAGACATACATGAAACACACGGGAAAATATTTTGTCAGACTGTCTATGCATATACGATAGATTCCGCGATCTCGTTCGCTTTTTCTGTTCCGCAGAGCAGTTCTGTCAATTTCAAAGCAAATGGAATCGCCGCTCCCATCCCTCTTCCTGTCGTAACATGTCCGTCTGTAACCGCCGCCTCGTGCACGACCTGTGCACAGTCAAGTCCTTCTTCAAAAGACGGATATGCACATGCTTTTCTTCCTTTCAAAATACCAAGTTCGCTCAAAATACTCGGAGCTGCGCAAATTTGCCGCAAGATACTTTTTCTTCTTATCGAATTCACCGATCAGATTCCGAAGGCCTTCATGCTCTTTCAGATTCAGCGTTCCCGGCATTCCGCCCGGAAGTACGAGCATATCCCCATCCGAAAAATCCGTCTCCTCAAACAGCCGATCCGCTTCCACAATGATTTTGTGTGCCCCGTTAATCTGTTTCTGTCCGGTAATCGAGATCGTCTCCACATCGATCTTAGCCCTGCGCATAATATCAACAACCGTCAATCCTTCAATTTCTTCAAATCCGTCCGCCAAAAAAATGTATACTTTCAAATTACTACCTCCGTATTTTACTTTTTCTTTCTTTTCCGCATTCGCTCTGCTATAATCATTATAGCTTAAAATCAGCGGCGAATTCAACTCAAAGCATTGCTCCTTGCATAGTTTTTACAGGTAAAAACCGGCTCATCGCCGCTGCAATAAAATTTATGCCGCAAAAATGCGGCGGAATGGAGAATATTTATGGAAATCGAACGAAAATTTCTTGTAGATCTTTCCGATCTTCCGTTTGATCCGAAAGATTATCCGGCCAGAAAGATCGAGCAGGCTTATCTATGTACTGCCCCGGTCGTCCGTATCCGAAGAGATAATGACGATTTTTTCCTTACTTACAAATCAAAAGGAATGATGGTAAGAGAAGAGTACAACCTTCCTCTCACAAAAGAAAGTTACTATCACCTCCTGTTAAAAGCCGACGGAAGGATCATTACGAAAACCCGCTATGTCATCCCTATCGAAAACGGCCTTTTTGTTGAACTGGACATTTTTGAAGGCGACCTTGCCCCTCTCGTTCTCGCTGAGATCGAATTTCCCGATGAAGCGTTTGCCAAAGCTTATCAGGCTCCTTCATGGCTCAAAGAAGACGTAACCTACTCTTCCGAATATCACAACAGCACCCTCAGCAAAAAAGATTGAAACAGGAAACTCATCGGCTTCAGACAATGGGCAGTTCACCCTTGTCTTTTGATTTTTCAAGTTACTATCGTTATATTATTTTTATTTTCTTCATGGACATGCGTTCTCTGTCGTGATACTATATTACAGTAAATCGTTTCTGCATCTGCTCTTTTTAGTTAGATGTACGCATACGATCACCGTTTTTACACGGCAGCTTACAGTTTAATCCGGAGGAATAAGTATCATGGGACTTTGCAACAACAGAATTGTAGTAAAAGTGGGAACATCCACATTGACAAACGACGCGGGAAAAAGTGATCTTCGCGCCATCGACCGCCTTGTCTGCACACTTGCCGACATCCAGAATATGGGATATGAGGTCATCCTTGTATCGTCGGGAGCGATCGCAGTCGGCCGTAACAAGCTGAATATGCACGAAAAGCCGGACAGCATGCGTATGAAACAGGCTGCCGCAGCAGTCGGACAATGCAGTCTGATGTATTTATATGATAAATTTTTCGGAGATTATGATAAAACAGTCGCTCAGATCCTTCTCAATGCAGAAGATATCGAGCAGGAAGAAAAGAAAGAAAACTTAACGAACACATTTGACGCCCTGCTTGAAATGGGAGTCATTCCGATCGTAAACGAAAACGATTCCGTAAGTTATAAGGAAATTGAATCCGAAGACAGACTTTTCGGCGACAACGATATGCTTTCTTCTGTCGTATCCGTTCTCTGCCGCGCTAAGCGACTTGTCATTTTTTCTGATATCGACGGTTTTTATGACAGCGACCCCCGCCTTCACCCGAACGCGAAACTGATCAAAGAGATCCGCCAGATCGATGAAAGCGTCTATTCTCTCGCAGGCGGCGCAGGATCAAGACGCGGAACAGGCGGTATGAGGACAAAACTTCAGGCTGCCGAACTTGCCGCTTCACAGGGCATCGATACGATCGTGACGAACGGAAAACACCCTGAAGCTTTGTACGATATCGTAAACGGAAAACAGGCGGGAACTTTATTTGTCGGAAATAAGGACTGCCTGTAATAAAGATATCTATGACATCTATACAGAGAAAGCAGTTTCCCGAATTCAGGTTTTTATATTTTCAAAACCTCTATCGGAAAACTGCTTTTTTCTTTTCCTCAGTTATCTACTTCAACTCTGCCTCTTTTATAAAGCTTTGTAATTCTTCGCTGTCTTTTAAAAATTTCATCTCTTCATCTGTTTCGATCGATTGAACGAGCGCTTTTTGTAACTGCGAACCAAACGACTTATCAACTTCTTTCGTCTGAATATGACGATACAAAGGCGAACTGTTAATATCCCATTTTTTCGTAAGTGATCTCAGCATCGGCAAAAGTATCTTTACCGCCTTCGCTCTTTTTTTCGTAGCCACATAAAGCTGAAACTGTGCACCGTAAGAATTATATTCCCACAGATCAAATACCTGCGCCGCCTGCTTGTCGATATCCGCAATATATTCCGCGTCTTCCATCCGCTTTTCTTTCAATGCGATCTCCATTAACGTCATCAGCGCCCCGTGAATTTCGGTTGTGGCAGACAAAAACTTTTCTTCTGTCAGCTTTGCCGCTTTTTCTAACTCTCCCTGCGCAATGTACAAATTTGCCTGAAGCTGTTCTCTGTCGAGCACCCTCTTTTTTGAAATCGTATCCAACACTTTCTGGGCCTGTTCATAATCCTGTTTTTCCATCAATTTAGAGATCAGATACGCCTGCGCCTGTTCTCTGATATCAATCCGGTCACTTTGCATTACCCGTTGAAATAAAGCTTCGATTTCCTCTTCGTATTTTTCATATGAATCAATTCTGTTTCCTTGAAACAACAGCAGGCCGTTTAGCAGCATCGCCACGTTACCGAGCAGCAGATCACAGGTAGGGTATTCTTTAATTTTCCCGATCGCAAGAGAATATCCCGCTTCAAAGCCGTCTTTTTTTGCCGCTTCAGACACTTCATTCAAAAACAGCGCAACTTCTTTCTCCGACAGATCATCCTGAAAAGACAGCAAGGTGTTCAGATCCGTATCAAGAAGCCTGGCAAGCGCCGGAAGCAAGACTATGTCGGGACACGACGTTCCTTTCTCCCATTTATTGACAGCCGGAGCCGTCACCCCAAGATAATTCGCAATCTGCTCTTGTGTAAATCCTTTTGCCAGACGGCGTTCTTTTATAATTTCATTGATTCGCATAATAATAGGCACCTCTCTTGTCTAAGCTCAAATACATGTCTAAATCAAATATAACATCTCTTCTTCACTTATACAATTAAGGCGCCGTTAATTTATCCTTATGTTTTTTTAACTGCCGGTATACCGAAATAACTTTCCCAGCCTTTATATTTTGTATGATATCCGTGATTCTCTTTTGGTCTTAAATCATTCTTTTCATCTACACGCCCCGCTCTACCTTTGGCTGCCACATGACAATCTCATTCTGACCAAGACTTTTTTTCACATCGATGACTCTTTGATTCGATGAACCTCTGAACACAAGACGGATATCTTTTAACGCCTCTACAAACTCTCCGTCCACAAGCACATCTATCATAGAGAGCATTTCATCTGTGTATTCACATCTTGCGCGGCTGTTATTTAAAAGCTGCTCATCATACAAATACCCTGTATAACACCATATATTTTTTTCAGGATAGCTCTCTCTTACTTTTCGGAGAAGTCCGACAAGCGTCTTTTGATTCTCCGGCTCAAACGGTTCGCCGCCAAGTAATGTCAATCCATTAATATAACTTGGCGAGAGCGCCTCCAAAATCTCTTTTTCCGTCTGATCTGTATATTCGCTTCCGTATTTAAAATTCCAAGTATCTGCATTGAAACATCCCGGACAATGATGCGTACACCCTGAAACAAACAAAGATACTCTTACGCCCTCACCGTTTGCAATATCACACTTTTTTATTTCGCCGTAATACACCTGAATTCACACCTTTCCTCTATACTCTCTTATCCGTTTGATCTATATATGCAATGAATCACCGGAAGTGCCAAAAGGTACATTCCGGGATTGTAATCGGTCGCCGTTAAAAAAACAGGATACCAAGCAGGGCATCCTGTTTCTTTTGATTCATTTATCCCTCTTTGTTTGTCACCCGATATTTTACAGGTGAAGCACTCTTTCTTTGATCTCCTGTGTTCTTCCCTGATTCCAGAACTGTGTTCCGATGTAACCGCATGTACGTCTTGCTACATTAAGAGTATCCTGATTGCGGTTTCCGCAGTGCGGACATTCCCACTCAAGCTTTCCATCTTCAGACGTCACGATCTGGATCTCTCCGTCGAATCCACATTCCTGACAATAATCACTCTTCGTATTCAGTTCCGCATACATGATATTATCATAAATAAAACGGATTACCTGAAGAACCGCCGGAATGTTGTCCTGCATATTCGGCACTTCTACATAACTGATCGCACCGCCTGTAGAAAGCGCCTGAAACTGGGATTCAAATTTCAGTTTGTCAAACGCATCGATCGGCTCACATACATTAACGTGATAACTGTTCGTGATATAACTCTTATCCGTCACACCCGGAATAATACCGAATCGTTTCTGAAGGCATTTTGCAAATTTGTATGTCGTACTCTCAATCGGAGAACCGTAAATACTGAAACCTATATTTGTCTCCTCTTTCCATCTGTCGCACGCTTTATTCATGTATTTCATTACGTCAAGCGCAAATTGTGTAGCCGACGGATCTGTGTGCGATTTTCCCGTCATATATTTCACACATTCGTAAAGTCCGGCATATCCAAGAGAGATCGTAGAATATCCGCCATAAAGCAGATTATCGATCTTCTCCCCTTTTTTCAGACGTGCCAGCGCGCCAAACTGCCAAAGGATCGGAGCCGCATCCGAAAGAGTTCCTTTCAGACGGTTATGTCTGCACATAAGAGCCCGGTAACAAAGATCCAGTCTCTCGTCAAACACTTTCCAGAATTTGTCCTCATCTCCGCCGGAGGACAATGCTACGTCCACAAGGTTGATCGTCACAACTCCCTGATTAAAGCGTCCGTAAAACTTATAATTTCCGTTTTCGTCTTTCCACGGGCTAAGAGCGCTTCGGCATCCCATAACCGGGAAGCAGTTTCCTTCTTTTAGTTCTTTCATCTTTTTCTCGGAAATATAATCCGGAACAAGACGTTTTGACGTACATTTTGCCGCAAGCTCCGTCAGATAGAAATACGGAGAACCTTCGTCGATATTATCTTCTTCAAGCACATAGATCAGCTTCGGGAACGCCGGCGTCACCCATACGCCCGCTTCGTTTTTCACGCCTTTATAACGCTGCTTTAACGTCTCTTCGATGATCATCGCAAGATCTTTTTTCTCCCGCTCATCTTTCGCTTCGTTCAAATACATAAATACTGTAAGGAACGGAGCCTGACCATTCGTCGTCATAAGCGTGATCACCTGATATTCGATCGTCTGAACGCCTTTTATGATCTCTTTTTTTAAGCGGCCTTCCACAATATCATTGAGCACCTGCTTCGGATAATCGATCCCTACCATTTCCATTTCCTGAAGGACTTCCGCACGGATCTTATCTCTTGATACCTGAACAAACGGCGCGAGATGCGCAAGCGAAATACTCTGTCCGCCATACTGGTTGCTCGCCACCTGTGCATGATCTGTGTCGCAATATTACATGCCGTTGAAAAGCTGTGCGGTTTCTCTATCATTGTTCCGCTGATGACCGTTCCGTTCTGGAGCATATCTTCCAGATTGACAAGATCACAGTTATGCATATGCTGCGCATAATAATCCGAATCATGAAAATGGATGATACCCTCTTTATCCGCTTCGACAATATCTTCCGGCAAAAGCATTCTCTGCGTCAGGTCACGGCTGACCTCTCCTGCCATATAATCTCGCTGCACGCTGTTGACCGCCGGATTTTTATTGGAATTTTCCTGTTTGACATCTTCGTTATTGCACTCAATAAGTGAAGGATCCTGTTGTCCGTCGTATTTGCCTTACGCACAAGCGATCTCTTATAACGATATCTCACATACCGTTTTGCCAGTTCAAATGCTCCTGTCGCCATGATCTGGTCTTCCACAAGATCTTGTATCTCTTCAACCGAAACCGCACGGTTCAGTTTATTGCACTTAAACTCGACAAACTCCGCAATATCTTCTATCTGCGAATCGGTCAGACTTCTCCCTTCCGATGATGAATCCGCTTTTGTCACTGCAATTACGATCTTCTTAATGTCAAATACTTCTTCGGCTCCGTTTCTCTTGATAATCTTCATATTTCGCCTCTCCTCATCTATCTTTTTTTCAGATGCTTTTCCGCTTTCTCCGCCTTTTTGCGTATTTCACGGAACATTTTCCTCATGTCTTGCATCGCACGGCTGTCATATCCCGTGCTGTCTAAAATCTATTCTAATACAAAATATAGTATAATGCAATCCCCAAAACACATGATAATGTATTTTCAGAACAAGCCTGTTTTTATGAAAGATTGTCGTTTTTAAGGGAATATTTCCGTTTCCTTTTACACAAATAAACTTCACAAATAAAATTATCTGTCACTTTCCCGCAATCCGAATCCCAAACCTGTTAAATCCGACAGATTTCAAGCAAATATAAAAAATCATCTTATCGCTCACAAAACAATCGCTCATCATAATATAAAAAGATATCAAAAATAAGACCGCCTGTAGCGGAAAAGCCATTTTCCCACTGCAGACAGCCTTATATACTGTACAGATCTTTTTGTATTTACAATCTTTATTATGTAATCTTATCTGCTTATTTGCTTTGCTTTTTTTGTCTTGCGAAATAATCTTTCGTCTCTCTTACGACAACACCGCTTAACGCCAAAATCGCGATCAAGTTCGGAAACGCCATCAGCGCATTAAAAATATCCGCGATATTCCAAACGGCCGCAACCGTCATATATGGTCCGATAAATACTGCAAGAATATACAACCAGCGGTACCCTTTTACTACGGATTTATTTCTGTTAAAAAGATATTCGATACATCTCTCACCATAATAGTTCCATCCAAGTATTGTAGTGAACGCAAAAAATACAAGGCAGAGCATCAGTGAGAACGAAGCTACGATCGGAGGGAACGGCAGGCCTTTTTGGAATGCCGCCACCGTAATTTCAACGCCTTCCAGTTCCGGTTCATCCATGTACCCGCTATCACAATGGAAAGGCCTGTCATTGTACAAATCACTATCGTATCGATAAATGTTCCTGTCATAGACACAAGTCCCTGACGAACCGGCTCTTTTGTCTTTGCCGCCGCTGCTGCGATCGGCGCACTTCCAAGACCGGATTCATTTGAGAAAATACCACGGGCGATTCCTTTTTGCATCGCAACGACCATTGTTCCCATTGCCCCGCCTGCCAAAGCGCTGCCCGTAAAAGCTGATTTTATAATAGATACAAGCGCTGCCGGAACAGCCGTAATATTTGTAATAATAATGATCGCTCCAAGCGCCACATAAAGCACTGCCATAAACGGAACGACAATTTCCGATACTTTCGCGATTCTTTTAATTCCGCCGATCACGACAAGGCCGACACAAAGTGTCAAGATCAACCCAGTCACAACCGTAGCCATCGTATAGTCATGACCAAAGGCAGAAAAAACAACGTTTGATGACTCTGGATCAAAGAAGTTTTTCACCGCTGACGAAATACTGTTTACCTGCGTAAAAGTACCGATACCGAAAAGGCCGACACCGGCTCCGAAAAATGCAAAGATTTTAGCCAGCCATCTCCAGTTCTTTCCCATTCCGTTTTCAATATAGTAAAACGGTCCTCCGAGAACATGTCCGTCTTTGTCGATCGTGCGATATTTGATAGCCAGAAGACCTTCGGCATATTTTGTAGCCATTCCGAAAAACGCCGCGATAACCATCCAAAACAGCGCTCCCGGACCTCCTGCTGCCAATGCAGTTGCGACTCCTGTGATGTTTCCCGTTCCGATCGTTGCCGATAACGCCGTACAAAGCGCTCCGAAACTGGTTACTTCACCCTGTCCGTCCTCTTCATTTTTAAACATAAACTTTAGGGCTTTCCCGAGATGTCTTATTTGTAAAAGACCCAGCCGGGTTGTGAGAAGAAATCCTGTAAACAGGATCAGAATGATCAACGGCAGACCCCACACCGCTCCGTCGATCACCTTAATGATTTGGTCGATTTGCTCTAACATTCCTTTATACCTCCATCCTTTTGCCTGAGAGACTCGCGGCGTCTGCCTTAAAAACAGAATATACCGCTTACACCTTCGGCGCTCTTTCACCGGCCTCGCCACAGCCGATAAAGAGACTCTCCTGAGTTTTCTCTTTCGCGCTTTAACACGACATAGTTCAGAATAACATGGAAAGTATAAAAAAGCAAGAAAAATCGCCCGAACCTCAAACGATCCGAGCGATTTTTCTATTTATAAAGGCTTTTGCAACCTTCTTTTATACCGTGCCTTGCGATCGACACAATTACTGACGACGTCTTTTTCTCTCAAAAAATGCCGCTGCCGCTGCAAATAATCCGAAGATACCTGCCGCTCCCCATCCAAAGAAGGATGTCGCGTCTCCCGTCTGAACAGCCTGACCTTTATTCGGTGCACCCGGGTTCTTATTGTCCGTTGTTCCTGGGTTCTTATTGTCCGTTGTTCCCGGTTTCTTCAAACCATCCATCGCTGTCTGAAGACTTGTCTGTGCCGCGTCAACTTCCGCCTGACTTGCATCTTCTTTTGCAAGAACAGCCTGCGCTTCTTTTAACGCCTCTGCAAACGGCTTCCATGTTTCAGATGTATAATCTTTCTCCTTCAAAACCTCTGCTTTTTCAACTAATGCCGTCAAGTCAGCTTTATTTACTTCAACTTCTTCGTCTTGGAATCTTCCCATCACACGGATCTCTGCCGCTGCCGAGAATTTATTTGCCTCATCTCCTGTAGTCGCAGTCGGTACGAGTTTTACGTCTGTTACATCTTTCACTTCTTCAAAAGCAACCGCCTGCCATCCGGTTCCTCCGAAGCTTGCATCCGCTACTTTTTCGTAGTCGGCAGCGCCTGCTTTTTTCACCCAGATTTCCGCTTCCCTGATAATACCGTTTCTTCCGCTTCTCTGCTGAAGTCTTAATCCGCTTACTGTCGCCGGTTTATCTAATTGCAGATTTAACCAGTGGTTTTCAATCGGTGTTCCTGCCCATACAGTATGCCAAATTGTATCGGCATTACCGTCTAAGACGTTGCTTGCAGGTCCTTCTCCGCCTTCCTGCGCCTGCTCGCTTCCTGCTGTAGCAGTCATCTGCTCTTTCGGAAGATCTTTGGAATCATCTGTCGCATCGATTCCAGCCGAGTTATCCATCGTAACCATAGCAGCTTTTAATTCATAGTATGCTTTCTCGATTTCATCCTGTGAAGCTCCCTCTTTGTCAAGAACCGCTTTTGCTTCTTTAAGTACGTCCTGGAAGCTGCTCCAAATTTCCGGTCTGTAATCGATTTCTTTATACTTTTCTTCTGCTTCTGCAACTAATGCGGCAAGTTTTTCCTTTGTAACTTCTTCTGTTACTTTTTCGATCACGAGGTTGTCAAGAACAAGCTCTTTGTATCCGCCGAAGTTCGCCTCTGCCGCATCCGGACTCACGCCTTGAAGATCCGGAGCCTTCTCTGTAGAGTAGATACCGAACCATGTCTGTCCTGTGGAATCTCCCGTAACCTGCATTGTAAAATGTCCGTCTTTCTCTTTTCCCATGCTCATCGGAAGTTCTTTGAGCTGAACGTTTCCGTTATACTCGCCGACACCGACTGCAGCCGCGTAAATTCCGTCGCTGCCCGCCTGATAATCAAAGCTTACATTGTATGTCACACCAGGCTCGAAACGGAAGTTCTGCGGGATCGTCTGGTATGCCAGCGTAGATCTCTGTGTCAGTCCGTTGATCTTCACAGACCAGTCTCCGTCAAGAACATCATCCATCTTCTTCACATCCCATCCTGCCTGTGTGTACTTGTCATGTCTTTCAGAAAGATGGATTCTGTTATCCTCTACTCCTTCAATTCCTCCGACTACGAACGGGTAAAGTCCCTGTACGCTCTTTTCAAAATTCTGTTCAAATTTTACAACTTCGCCCTTCTCGTTTGTCGTAATGTTCTTAGAATCGTTTTGCACGATACGGATATCATCGAAGTATGAAGATCCTTCTCCTGCTTCCCTTGCGATCGTAAGAGTCACATCTCCTGATTTCGGAGCTGTAAAGAATATATACATATTCTGGAAATAGCTGCTTCCGTCTACTGTCGAACTGTTTGTATTATGTGTATATGCTTTTACATAGTTCTTAGCGATAGAACGTGTTGTGTAGTTTGATCCAAGTACTTTATCGCCTGATTTAATTTCTACAGATGCTTTGGCGTCGCTTCTGTTATCTACGCCTACTAAAACAGCATACTGTTTTCCTGCTTCCAGATCTGTCAGTTTCTGTGTCATAGAACTTTTCCGTCCAGTTTCATCATCGGATTGCTGTGCTGGCTCTTTGCGATCTGCGCTGTTCCTTCGCCTGCTTTTGTCCACATATCAAGGCTTCCACTGTTGAATCCTGCATCTACGATATGCATTCCTTCACTCCATGTCACTTTGATATTTTCTTTTTCGCCTTTGCATACTACATACGGAACTTCTGATTCTGCTTCTAATGTGATCTTACCGTCAACAACATTGACCGTCTTCTCCTCTGTCTTTCCGAGATCTGTCAGTTTGTATACTTTGACGTCTTTTAAGTCTGCCCAACTGTCCGGAAGCTCCCACTGTGTTGTTCCGCCCTGCGTATTCCAGTGGTACAGCTTTTCATCTTCTGATTTTACTTTTTCTCCTGTCTTCGCATCCCAGATCCACGGCAGCAGATAAGACTCTGTTCCTTTTTTGTTTCCGTTGCGGATATCGTCGTCTGTTCTGTCTCCCTGTGATACCGCGCCTCTTGCGATCACTTTTCCGTCCAAAGTCATCGTTCTGTCTCTGTATGCCGCCTGAGCCGGATCGTTTGATCCCCTCTCAAGAACAAGCGTAGATCCATCTTCATCTTTCAAAGTGATCTTCATTTCAGGCGTCCAGTTTACCGCTCCGCCTACGTTGACCGGTGTTCCGTCTTCCCAATCTACGATCTGATAATGCTGGATGAATTTTGTCGTCAGGTCATGTGTGTAAAGATTCGTAATATACGCGTCATAATCGTTACGTCCCTGCCATCCTTCAAAGTCTTTCATGTTATATCCGCCAAGAAGAGGAGCAACCGCCGCGCCTCCGTAAGTCGGATAATCTCCTACCCATGAATCTTTCTGGTGGTTACGCAGGAAACGCATCACATCACTGTTCTCTCCTTTTGCGCCTTCCCCGCCATATGTAAGGTCTGTTGCCCAATGTTGGAATGTAGAGTCATACTCGTTTGCTCCACCCCATTCGTTGGACATACGCCATCCGTTGTCATTAATCTCTTTGGACAGCTTACGGGTCTGCTGGGAATCATCATTGTCACTTCCCGTATTATTTCCCCAAATATCTACATAGATGAAGTCAAGCATATCTTTTCCGTCGCCGCCGAGGATCTCATGAAGTTCATCAAAGCGCGCTTCTCTTTCTCCTGTGGCAAGGTCATAGATACTGTCAAGTCCGATTCCCTGATCGATCCAGTTCCATCCATAACGAAGACTTCCGTCCTTATTACGGCGAACATTATCATCCTTAAACGCTTTTGCTTCCGGATACATCTCGCCTGCATTGACATGGATACCGAATTTTGCTCCGTAATCCGCGCCTTTTTCAAGCAATGTCTTCATATCTTCCGGTCCGCCGATTCTCTTTCCTATATCTGCGTAATCCGGATGCGCCGAGTCATGTCCTTCATTCGCATAACCTTTCAGCAGGACAGATTGTCCAAGACCGTCTGTGTGCATTGCCACACGTTTTACGTTATCTAATGTTGTCAGGAACGGATTCTGCGCGTGAGAACCGAAGTTCATCGCAATACGGTACGCAACCAATTCCGGAACTTCCTCGCTCTTGAACGGATTGTTCATAATATCACGGAATGCAACCGCTCCGTCCTGCCAGTCAACATTTTTATCGCCGTTGCAGTTTCCTGTGATCACGACTTTCATCTTCGGATTTTCTGTCTCTTCCAAAACCCATGTCCGATTATGAGAATCTGTCATCACTCTGTGCCAGTACCATGCAGAACTTCCAAGTCCCATCGATACATAGCCGTCTTTTTTCTCTGAAACAGACATAACTCTTGTATTATTAGATCCTCCGGAAGAACTTGCCCCCGCATTACGGCCTTCATACTCGGAGTTACTCCAAAGTCCGGCGCTCATCTCATTATTAGAAACGAAAGCATACATGTAATCTCTTTCGCGAGCCGGCGTATTTGCCTTTACTTCTACATATTCGTCACCGCTTACCTTTGTTTGTGTGGACATAGCAGCGCCTATTAAATTGGCATTTTTCTGTGTACTGTTTACAGATACAAGACTGTGATTCGGGATTTCGATCGTCTGGATCGGATTTCCCACCTTGCCGCTTTCCAATGCTGTGCCCGGTTTTCCTTCTGTCAGCTTATTTTCCACTTTCGTAATTTCAAATGAAACCGTATTGTCTTTTGCTGTCAATTCTGCCGTAAGAACTGCGTCAATATGTTTTTCTTCATTTTTCACAGTCATCTCATACGTTGCTTTGTCACCCTTGATCGTTGCTTTTACATCACCTTTGGAAAGTTTCACATCTGTTCCGTTGATACGCACCGTATTGATAGCCGAAGTCTGACCGTAGAACGTCTTGCCGTTTAAATCGCCCTTTTTCATCTCGTATTTTACAACGCTCGGGAAATTCTTCGCTACATAAACGTCCATATCCGCTGTAGAAAGCTTCTCTGTCTCTATCTCTGCTGTCTTTTCCAGTTTTACGGCTTTTGCTTCCACGTTGCCTTCTGTTACAGTTACAGATGTCGTCGCCGTCTGATATCCTGCCTTCGTAATCGTCAGCTCATGCTTGCCGGCTCCTAACTGTAAGGAATATTTTCCGTCTTTATCCGTTTCAGCCGTCAGATTTCCTGTCGTTACAACCGCGCCTTCCAACGCTTTTCCACTCTCATCTGTTACACTTCCCGTAACAGTATATGTAACCGCTTCTTCCTGACCTGTATAATGAATATCCTTCAAAAGAACATCTGAACCGATCTGACCCCAAGAACCTGCTTTGATCGCAATTTTGTTTCCGAGAGAATCTGCGATACCGGAAAAGTCTTCTTTATCAAACACAACTTCTCCGTTGAGCGTAAACGTCATCTTATGGTCTGCTGTCCAGTCGATGCGAACCTTTACTTCCTGATCTTTCGTCGGCGCAGGTTTTCTCGTCTGCTGATAATAGTCTCCGTTGCCGCCTTTGTATTTCTGCCAGAACCAGCGCCATTGTCATATCCTATGTACATACCGTTTTGATCCGTATTATATCCGAGGTAAACGCCTACTCTGTCACTGTCGCTTATTCCTGTATTTGCATTATTTGATTTTAAAGTAAATGAAAAATATCCCGGCTTGTTAAAATCAAATGTATTTGGATTTACAACCATCTGCGGTCTTGTTCCGGGATTATTCCGATTGCCCGCAGCTGATTTAATATGCAGCCAGCCATTTTCCACAGTGACTGTGTCTCCGTCTGCTTTGTTATCCTGAGTCCATGCATCATTGATCCCATCTTCTAAAGCTGCTGTTTTTTCTGTAACATCAACTTCTTCGGCAGATGCGGTCTGAATGTTTGACGGAAGCATAGTACCTGTCATAGATGCAACCATCACAAGACTCAAGAGTCTTAAGACTACTTTTCTTTTCATACCTTTTCTCCTTCCCTTCAGGCTGATTTTATATTTCAGCCAATATATCACATCCTCCATTATAGCAAATTACCAATTTTTTACAATGTATTATTCATATTTTTAGCGTTTTTTTGTCTATTTCTTATCTCCCTTACTTTTCCCCGTCGTTTTTTCTTTGTTTTTTGTATTTTATTATTCTTTTTGAGCATTTTCTCTCACTTCTTCCAACATCTCAGCCACTGTTTTTCCATACGCCGGATGGCGCACATACGGCGCGATCTCAAAAAGAGGCCGCAGCACAAAATCTCTCTTGTGCATTTCCACATGAGGGATGCACAACTCGTCTCCTTCATATACGAGATCATCATACAAAATAATGTCCAAATCAAGCGTTCTCGGACCCCAGTGAACGATCCGTTCTCTTCCCGCCTCCATTTCAATCCTATTTAATTCTCTTAACAGTTCTTTCGGATAAAACAAGGTTCTTAATTTCAGACATCCGTTCAGAAAATCATCCTGATCTGTCACCCCATACGGAGGCGTTTCGATAAAAGAAGAGCATTTTTCGACAACGCATCCTTTTAAAGCGCCAAGCGCTTCAACTGCATCTGTAATATATTTTTCTCTGTCTCCCATGTTAGATCCAAGTGCAATATATGCGGTATGCCATTGCCGCTCGATCACAACGCTGACCGTTTTCAGCGGAAGGCGCACCGGAGCCCACGGTTTCTTGATCTCCAGTCTGATCTTCTCTAGTCCGGCTGTATGCAGCAAAAGTTCTTCTGCAAGCGCTTCTGCCGCCCTCTCCAATAATTGAAATGTATGCTCCCGCAAGTAGCGGTCTATAAAAGCGCTCACTTCCCCATAATGAATAGAAGCGCTTAGATCATCCGTAAGTCCCGCCCTTCGTGTGTCGGTGTAAAGAACTGCCGAGACTAGAAACTTTTGTCCCAACACATTTTCCTCCGGAAATACACCGTGATTCGCAAATACTTCCAGATCTTCTATTCTGATCTCATCATAATCTTTTTTCATTTTCTGTCTTCCTTCCTCCTTACCGTACATTTTTCTGTATGACAACTCTTTCTTCACCTTAACTATACGAAAGCGAAGCAGTCAGTCCGACAGCTTCGCTTGCCTGTTTTACAGTCCTGATTACACTTCATGTTCCCGCATGAGCGCCTGCGTCATAAGTATCGCTCTTTTATTCTTCTCTACGTCATGAACACGGACAAACGCACATCGTTTCTGCACCGCATAAACCGTTGTCACAAGCGTTCCTTCTTCCCGCTCGTCTGCCGGAAGATCTAATGTAAGACCGATCACAGATTTGCGTGACGTTCCAAGAAGGATCGGTAATTTAAATTCATGCATGATCTCCAGTTTCTGTATGATCTCCAGATTCATTTCATATGTCTTTCCAAAACCGACTCCCGGATCAAGGATGATCTTATCCCGTGCAATTCCTGCTTTATCTGCAATTTTAACGCACTCTTTCATATCTTTCATAAAATCGAAAAGAAAACTATCGTATACCGCCTCGTTCCGATTATGCATCAGACAGCATGCAACGTCATGTTTCGCGATCACATCTGCCATTTTCTCGTCATATTTTAATCCCCATATATCATTTACAAGATCTGCCCCCGCACAAACCGCAGCTTCAGCCACCGCGCTTTTATATGTATCAATAGAGATCGGTACGTCAAATTCCTTTTTCAGTTTTTCAATGACCGGAACGACGCGCGCGATCTCTTCTTCGTCCGTAATCTGAACATGTCCCGGACGGGTAGACTCACCGCCGACATCTAAAATATCCGCTCCTTCTTTTATCATCTTTCTGCATGAAGAAGGGCTGCATCCATCTTATCAAAACGTCCTCCATCCGAAAAAGAATCCGGAGTCACATTTAAGATGCCCATAATATATGTATTGTGTTCTGTGTCAAATTCTCTTCTGCCTATGATCATATTTTTATCTCCATATTTTTCTTCTCTTCACTCCAGTTACATTCCCGGTTTGCCGGACATGAAAGACACAGCCTCGACGCTTTGTCCGCTTCATACAAAAGCTTTTCCAATGTGTCCGCCCCGTCACGAAGCCGTCTGTGTCCGCGCACCGCATTTTTTATCGTTCTTTTTTCTTCCTCAGAAAATCCCGTTTCTTTCGGAAGTGTATCCAGTATTTCCCCGGCGATCCGCTCTCCCGCAATCTCATGGGGAACTTTTTCTTCATATTGAAGCGCTTTTCCTATATCGTGCAAAACCGCGGCGGCATAAATTACATCTTTACGAAAACCGTATCCCTTCTCTAAATTACGGATATATGCTATTCTTGCCACATCCAACAGATGCGACATCTGATGCCTGCAAAAAATACGTTCCTTTTCCGCGCGCTCCAGCCTATGATAGTATTCCAAATACAGCGGATGGCAAATCACTGCATTTACTCTGTCCATTTTTCCTCCTTTACCGGTCAGTTTCCCGCGTCCGGTCTACCCTCTTTCAAGCATTCTGAAAAAACGTTCTTCCAAAGCCGGATCTGTCTCAAACAGCCCTCTTTTTGCAAATGTCACCGTCCTGCTGCCCGGTTTTTTTATTCCTCTCATCGTCATACACATATGTTCTGCCTCGATCACAACCGCCGCGCCTTTCGCCTTCAGTTCGTTCATCAGCGCATCTGCGATCTGACCCGTAAGCTGTTCTTGAAGCTGAAGCCTTCTTGCAAACACCTCTACCGTTCTCGCCAGCTTGCTAAGCCCCGCAACTTTCCGTCCGGAATATACGCAATGTGCGCTTTGCCGTAAAAAGGAAGAAGGTGATGCTCGCACATGGAATAGAACGTAATATCTTTTTCTACGACCATATCGCTGTTTTCCACATGAAACGTCTTACAAAGATGCTCTTTTGCATCTTCTTCGTAACCTCCGTATATTTCCTCGCACATTCTGGCGATCCTATCCGGTGTTTCGATCAAGCCTTCTCTGTCGGCATCTTCTCCGATCCCCTCCAATAATAATCTGACTGCTTTCTTTACTTTTTCCTGATCTATCATCTTTTCATCCTTTATCTTTTTCTATCAATACATCTGTCGCTTATCCTGTTCTTTTTTCAACCGCTTCCTTTACTTTTCCCAAATAGGACAAAGAGCCAAACGCAAGGATCACGTCGTCTTCGTCTGCGTTTTCCAGCGCTTCTTTTACCGCCTGCTTAATCTCGCCGACAGCATACGCGGGCACATATTCAGACTGTGCTTCAACAGCTTCTTTTAGTTTCTGCGCGCTTAGCGTACGTTCTTTATTCGGAAGATCGACGTATATACGCATTTTGCATACGGAATCGTCAAACGGATGATCTTTTCATATTCTTTATCTTGAAACACACCCATTATGTAAATAGCTTCCTCCCCGGGAAATACGCTTCTATTGATTCCCGCAGTCTTTTTGCCGCATCTTCATTGTGTGCTCCGTCTACGAGAAATACAGCCGCTCCGAAATACATGTAAACCTTCCGAACCATTCTGTATCGAAAAAACCCGTCTCGACCGCTCTCTTTTCCTCTTTTTTCAGCAGCCCCGGAACATGTACTGCCTCCCATGCGGTAACAGCGTTTATGAGCTGATATTTTCCCGAAAGACGGATGCTTATATTTTCGGAATCTTTATAAGAAAACCGCATCCCGCGATAATCTTCTTCCAAGACAACTGCTTTTTCCGGCTCTGCATAAATAATCGGACAGCCAAACTGTCTTGCTTTTTGTTCTAAAATTTCTCTTACTTCCTGCTTCTGGGGCGCTGATACAACGATGCATCCCGGTTTTATGATCCCCGCCTTATTTTCGGCGATCTCGGAAAGTGTATTACCGATCACACCGATGTGATCCATACTGATCGGCGAAAACACGACGCAGACTGTATTTTTCACAACATTCGTAGCGTCTTCCATCCCTCCCAGCCTGATTCTAAAACGACAAAATCGCACTTCATTCTTTTATAATATAAAAATGCTATCGCCGTTTCAGCCTCAAAGACTGTCGGAAGCTGTTTTCCCGCTTCCTTTAACCGAACGATAGCATCCTGAACTTTTTCTGTCTCTTCTGCAAAAGCATGCTTTGATATCATTTCTCCGTCAACTTGTATCCTCTCACGGTATGAGACAACTGTCGGTGATACATAACGCCCGATCCTGTATCCTGCTTCACTTAATATTGTGGAAGTGTAGGCAAGCACAGATCCCTTTCCATTCGTTCCTGCGATATGTATGAACCTTAAATCATCCTGAGGATTCCCAAGTTCACGCAGCAGACCTCGAATTGCATCTAAGCCAAGTACACTTCCGTATTTAGACAATTCATCTAAATATACCCTCGCTTCTTTATAGGTCACACTTTTGTTCCTTTCCTGAATCAATTTCATTTTCCGCCCTGCTTTTTGCCGAGCAGACTTATCATAGCACTATTCGTTTCATTGTACAAGCTTCATATTTGCAACAATTCTTACTTTGTATAGACATTTGCTCCTTTCTGTGTTACGATAAGTGTACTACATTAAATAATACACTTAATACACTCATTTTAAGGAAGGGACAATTATGATTACGATTGACTATCAAAGCAAACTGCCTTTATATGAACAGATTGCTAAAAGATTTCAGACGCTCATCTTAAAAGGCGCGCTTCCACCCGATTCGCAGATGCCTTCCGTTCGTTCCCTCGCAATGGATCTTTCCATCAATCCGAATACGATACAGAAAGCGTATTCGCTTTTGGAACAGGAACGCTATATTTATCCGGTAAAAGGACGCGGAAATTTCGTTTCCGATACGACGCTTCTCGTTGAACAGACAAAGAAAACACTTCTCGAGAACGTTTCTCGCCTTATCGCAAACGGAAAAGAACTCGGAGTAAAGCGCGCAGAATTCACGCAGCTTGTTGACCGGATCTATCGAAAGGAGGATTCTCATGATCGAGTTAAAAACGCTTGATAAAACATTTCAGATGATCCATGCTTCCGACCACATCACCGCTACTATCCCGGACGGTATGGTATTCGGACTGATCGGATCAAACGGAGCCGGAAAAAGTACGCTTCTGCGTATGATATCCGGTATTCTCAAACCGGACGAAGGAGAAGTTCTCATTGACGGAGAATCTGTTTTTGAAAATCCTTCCGTAAAATCACAGATCTGCTTTTTATCGGACACCCCTTACTTCTTTCCGAATGCAGATATCCAACAGATGAGAAATTATTACATGCTCTGTTACCCGTCGTTTAACAGAAAACTGTTTGACTCTCTTACAGACAGATTTAATCTTGATCCAAAACGAAAGATCAGCAGCTTTTCAAAAGGTATGAAAAAGCAAGTTTCCATTTTGCTCGGTCTTTGTTCAGGAACAAAATATCTCCTCTGTGACGAAACGTTCGACGGACTTGATCCGGTCGTTCGCCAGGCTGTTAAAAGTCTTTTTGCCGCAGAGATATTGAATCGGGATTTCACACCGATCATTTCTTCTCATAATCTGCGGGAGTTAGAAGACTTCTGCGACAGCATCGGACTTTTGCATCAGGGACAGCTTCTGCTTACCCAAAGTCTGGATCAGATAAAGTGTTCCGTCTGCAAACTGCAGTGTGTCATTTCAGATCCACATAAAGAACAGCAGTTTCTGTCTTCTATAAAGATATTAAAAATGGAGCGTTCCGGTTCTTTACTTACGCTCACACTTCGCGGAAGCCACTCAGATATTCTTTCTGCGGTACAGACTTATGATCCTGTTTTTGCAGAAGTCCTTCCGCTTACACTCGAAGAAATATTTATAAGCGAAACGGAGGCAGCCGGTTATGATATCAAAGATTTCTTATATTAAACTTATACGAGAGGACATACGGCACAGAGGATGGCTCGCCGCCCTTTCCGGCGTCCTGTTATTTCTTTCAATGCCTGTTTACACACTGATCTACCTTGACAGTTATTCTGAAGATCCTGAAGTATTAAAAGAGTTCGCGGATACATTTTCCGGATTCATTAACGGATATAATTCCGCTTTTCTCATCATACTGATCGGAATTCTCGCTTTCGCAGTCGGAATAAGCGGGTTTCAGTTCATGCATAAAAAAGAAAAACTTGATTTTTACCACGGACTTGCGCTCAAACGTCATCAGTTGTTCGCAATCTCTTATTTGGCAGGACTGTTCCTCTTTCTCATCCCATATATAGTATGTACTGTATTGACGATCCTTGTCGGCGCTGTAAAAGGAATTATGACTCTTTCTCTCGCCGGAGAATGTTTTCTTACAATGGGGACGGGAATCCTCGCATTCCTTCTGATCTATCACACATGTATTTTTGCGGGAATGCTGACCGGACGAAGCGTAACGATGTTCCTCGGAACACTTGTCATCGGAGTCTATCCAAGCCTCGTATTGACACTGCTTCCGTCGCTGCGAGATGCGTTTTTCCAGACAACTTATAACGTACACGACAGTATACCTGAAAAACTTTCGGAATATCTTTCGCCATTTCCGTTGTTCATCCGCATGCTTGAACAAAATAATTCTTACTCGAATGTGTTTATGATCACCGCTGCTCTTGTTTTGATCGTTCTTCTTTTGGCGGCCTCGATCATGCTGTATCGCATTTACCCTTCGGAATCAGCCGGAAATGCCCTTGCGTTTAAATTTACACCGCCTGTATTTAAAGTACTGATCAGTATTCCGACCGCAGTGTTTATCAGTCTTCTTGTAAAATCATTTATCGGAGCTTCCGGCACAAAATGGATCATTATCTTAAGTATGCTCGCCATTGTCCTGCTATGCGGATTAATCGAGTTTATTTACTGGCAAGATCTGAAAATGCTATTAAAAGGATGGCGTTCTTCCGTAATTGCCATCGGGTTTGTAGCCGTTTTGCTTGCAGTGTTTCAATTTGATTTTACCGGATATGACACATACCTTCCGAAAGAAAAAAAAATTGCCCGGATCGGAACGCTTCCCGATTCGTTCGCATCCTATTTCTGGTATCCCGAAGACTATACTTCAGAGGATGACAGGGAAAGTTTCGTTCTTTCCGATGACGTTGACGTTTTATACAATCTTGCGCAATCGGGAATCGAAAAACGTGAAAAAAGGCATTACTCCAAACACGCTTTACTCCTCTCAGACATCGATGCAGACGGATAAAGATTCCGACAATTATATATGCGCCGCATTTTGCTTTGAACTGGAAAGCGGGAAGAAGTTTATAGAAACTACTGTGTTTCCTATAATGAAACGCTTGAGGCATTCACAAAGCTCTGCCAAAAAGAAGATTACCGCAAGGAACTTTTCCCGATCTTCCATGTGGAGAAAGAAAACGTATCTTCTGTCTCGCTTCAGGATATTTATATAACGCCCGAAGAATTACTTCTGACTGCCGAACAAAGAACAGAACTTCTAAGCGCATATGAAAAAGACGTATTAAACACAGATATCCGAAAACTCGGAAGCGAAGTTCCGATTGGAGAATTTTCCCTTACGATCCGCCATGTTCCTAACAAAGAGACGAATACGAATCAGCCTTTCCATTCATGGGTGAACGGAACGCGTGAATGGAATGCTGCAGTCAATACAGCTTTTCCGGTAACTTCCTCCGAAGATGAAACCAATTACAAGACGTTTTCGATCGGATCATTGTACATTTACGAAGACTATGAAAATACACTTTCCTGTCTTGAAAAATACGGATACAAAATAAAAAGACTTATCCGTGCAGAAGATATCGACTCTGTCACTCTATACTTAAGCGGCGACTCAATGAAAAACAAAAAATGGAACGATCTTTTAGCATCCTTTTCTTCTGCCAAAGATGAGAACAATTCCGATCCGGATAAAGCTGCTTACGAACAATCAGATGAAAAAGATGCAACGTCAATGTTCACGATCACAGCTCCCGAAGATTTCCGGCTTCTGGCAGAACATCTTTACCTTAATCCTTCTGATTTTCTCGACAGGGGAGGAACGTCACGTGATTATGCAGAAGTTACATTTAAAAAAGAAAACAATACTTTCACTTATCTTTTGAAGTAAACATTTTTGTCTGATATTTCTGACAAAACCGGCATTGCATCCAACAGCAGACTTTTTTCTTCATCTGCCCACGGAAGCAATGCCGGTTTTTTCTTTTATTCTTTTTATTTCCTGCTTTTTTGCTTCCTGCCTTTCGGAAAATATTTTAATAATACTTTACTTTTACTCTTCTTCCCATTTTTTCTGCTGTAGAAACAAGCTGTTCTACAAGATTCTGCCGCATACTCAGATCAAAGTTCAGTTCCGACTCTCTATGGGCGTCATTCACAGCCGTTCCTACGAACAGATTCAGTTCCGTACATTCTTCAATCAAAAGTTTTGCCAGCTTAGACGCTCCGTTTTCCGCATCAAGCTCATCAAAAAATTCTGCATCGAACTCATCTCTTACATATTTTTTCAAAAGCTTTATGCATTTTCCGAGAGTAAGCACTCCTTCCGTCACAAGATCGATTCCTTCTATAACTGCCATCGGAGGAATATCGGGATTACGGCTGTCCACCTTTGTGACAATCTCTTTTCCGAGGATACGCGCCGCAATATTAGCGCTCGTTCCTCCTGCCACAACTTTCTTTCCTTCCGTATGCATAAACTCATACATCATCCGCTCGTCATCTTTTTTCTCTTTCGGCGGTCCTGTAAAAACATTTACAATTCTTCTGTCAATCACGCGTGCAACCGCAACTGTCGTATCGTCTCCCGGTTTTTCTTCATACAGTTCGTCGCATGCCTGACTTAACATAACTGCCAGACGGGACGCAGACATCGTCTTTTTCGTACATTTAAGCGTATACTCCGCCATCGCTTCCCACGTCCATCCCTGAAGGTTCAGAATCGATCCCGCTCCGGCATAGATCACACCGTCGCTCATCAGGACAAAGCAATCGTTTTTCTGTACTTGAAACCGATATTCATGTATCTTTTTTCCCTCGATCTCGCGGGTTTCATATGCATAGTTCACAATCTTCCCATCACGGATAAACACACAGGACGGATTGTCAAACTCTACAAGATACGCCTCACCGCTGTGAAAGATCTGCAAAACAGAAAATGTCGCATACGCCACCTTTCTCACCTGACATATCGGAAGCGTTTTTGCAATCGTTTCTACACACGACTCCAACGCCGCCCCCTCATATAACATCGTTCCGAGAATTTTCGACGTCAATGTCGCCAGAATATTCGCCTTCACACCGCTTCCCATCCCATCTGCAAGGATCAGTATATCGGAATCGTCCGTCTTTAACACTTCTACTTTATCTCCGCACAATTCTTCGTGATGTTTATTCAAACTCTTCCAAGCTACATCAATACTTACACTCATGAACCTCTCTCCGTCCTACTTCTTTTTTCTGACTTTCATCTGTTTCATCTTTAATCGTAACAGTTCAACCGCGCCATTCGTAAAACCGCACTACGTGCTTATCATGCTGAACTGTTACCTTTAATCTTCTTCATTCAATATCGAGTCTCTCAATTTCGTCAATGTAACTTTCGTCTCTGCCGTTGTCTCGCCAAGCAGCCCCGCGATCTCCTGGGCGACCATCATCTGCTTTTCGATCACTTTCTGCGCCATTTCCACAGTTCCGACTTTCAGCTTATAATGCTGTTCCCTCACTTTTTCTTCCCGCGTCACATCTTGATATGTCACCAAAGCGGCATCCAGATTGTCAATGTATACGATCGTCTCTTCACTGTCAGCCTGTCATTATCAATCTTGATCTTTTTATGCATCACCGGTTTTTTCGTGTCCAGCACTTCTTCAATATCCTCTGTCTCGATAAATTCAAAAATATACCGTTGTACCGCTTCCTCCCGTCCGACTCCGAGAAGATCCTGCCCTTTCCTGTTGCAGTCTAATATCTTCATATCGCTTCCGATGACAAAGATCATATTCGGCGTCACATCCATCACGACATTAGACATCGACTCTGCCTGTGTCAATGCATAAGGCATACACATAGACAATTCCGCTTTTCCCTGAAAGACTGCGACCGCTTTTTCCCTGCATGTAGAATATCCGCATGCCCCGCAGTTCAGTTCGTCTTCCGCACAATATTTTCCGGTAGATTTCAAAATATGACGGATCTGTTCTTCGGACGGCATCGCATCTGAAAGACTACAGTCTTTAAACTCTTTGTGCAGTTCTTCCGCCGTCATATCCGGAAGATCACGCGCCGCCTTATAAGAAACTCCGTTTTCTATTTTTACTTTTGTCTTTACATAAGATGTGTTCCAATGTGCCGACGCAGGTCCTTTCGCACATCCGCCTTCACAGACGTTCGCCTCGATAAAGCAATGATCCAGTTCTCCCTTTCCTAGACATTCCAGCATCTCCATACAGTTTTCCAGTCCGTCTACAAATACTTTATGATATCCGTCTGCATCTTCCTCTGTGATCACAGACTGGATCACCCCTCCGCTGACAGGATAGAGTCTGTTGATCTTAGGATCAGGGTTCCCCATCGGTTTCTCTTCGCATTGACGAAGATCAATCCCTTCTTCGGCGAACCAATCTGCCAGCTCTTCAAATGTCAGGATCGCATCGACCGCGCCGAATACTCTCTCGTCTCCGATCGCCTCCTGCTTCTTCGCGATACACGGACCTAAAAATACAACTTTCACATCCGATCCGTATATTTTCTTAATATATCTGCCGTGGGCTACCATCGGCGATACGACAGGAGTCATATACTTCGCGCAGTCGGGATAATATTTTTCGATCAGATCGTTCACACTCGGACAGCATGTCGTAATAATATTCGGCATCTCATTTTCCCGCACAAGTTTTTTATATTCATTTGTCACAAGAGCCGCCCCTTCCGCAGTCTCTCTCACCTCATAAAATCCAAGTTTCAAAAGCGCGTCCACGACCTGCCCCGGCTGATCAAAATCAAGAACTCCCGCATAGGACGGAGCGATCGATATGATCGTTTTAAACCCTTGTGCCAAATATCCTTTCACTCTTTCCAGATCGCTTGCAAATGTTTTTGCGTTCTGCGGACAGACTTCCAGACAGCGCCCGCAGTTGATACAATGATCGACCATAATGCGCGCCTGCTCGTCTTTGACACTGATCGCTTTTACCGCGCAGTTTCGTACGCATTTATAACAATGACGGCATTTTGCATCTTTAAAATCAATGACTTTCATTCCTCATACCTCCTGTAGGACGTTCCCTTTTTCACAAAAACGGTTCCATAAATATCAGCGTCAAAAGCATCAGCCCGTTCAACAGATTATAACCGATAAAGATCACTGCCGAAGGCGTTGTAAGAGCATTAAGATAATAACTCCCGGGCGCAGCGTTTTCTTTCAGCCAGCTAATCCACTCTTTTCTTCTTATAATCAGAAGAACGAAACCGATCACAAAACCGATACCTAAAAATACAGTAAACGCAATCCCTTCCACATCATCGGGAAGCAGCCCGAACAAGCCGCCGATCACATCTCCGAGAATAAAGTTATTCGCGATGTGAAGGATGATCGACCATTTTATCGAATATTCGATTGCTATATATCCTAAAATAAGTCCCACGAGCGTTCCGAATACGATCTGAAGCGGATTCCCGTGCATAACACCGAACAAAACTGCCGAGACAATAACCGCAAATCCTTTACCATATTTTTCAAACCGTCTCATAAGAAATCCTCTGAAAACGAGTTCTTCCACAACCGGTCCGACGAATCCGGCATAGATCATCATCATAATCCCCATATCAGAACCGACCGAAGCAAGCTCTGTCAGCGTATCCATCGAAAGCCCCAACTGATTCAAAATCAGTTCCGCTGCTGCTGCGATCAACGAAAAGACCATCTGAGCCATGATCATGTAGATGCAAAATCTTGAAAATGCGCCTGCTGTCATCTTTCGTTTCGATTTTTGGAAAATATCGATCTTTTCTGCTTTTGTACCGTCAATCTTAAAAAGACAGAAAACTCCGATCAAAACTCCTGCGATCATCCCTGCGGAAGCTGCCGTTCCCGTCACCTCCGAAATAAGCGACTCTGACGAACCGCCTGTCTTCGTCAATGCCGAAACCATTGCGGAGACCATCTCTGTCACAACCGACATGATCAAAGTGTACCAGACCAGATTTCTTGTCGCAAATGCCGTATCTTTCCGAAACTTATGCCAATCCCATCCCATATTCCGTTCCCCTTTCCCGATAAACCGACCGGCAAAGTCACATTGTTCACAACTTTTTGTTTTATCTTCATTTCCTGTCAGTTATCTTTTTAATAAAACAGCTTTTTATAATTATAACACAGGAAAATCTAAAAGACTTCCCTGTGTTATAAAATATTTGACATATAGTAACAGCGCGGTCCATAACAACTAAGATCAGTTGTTTCTCGGACTTTTTAATTCACTGTACGTTTTACATATGTTGTATGAAGAATATGATGCGCTTTCTCACTTCCCGGTTCGCCGAGATATTCGCTGTAAACCCGTTTGATGGACGGATTCTCATGAGATTTTCTCAATGTTTTTGCGGCATCGTTATCATAAAGTACCTTTGCACGAATTGCCTTTACATCTTCAAAATTACGCACATCCGCATGCACCTGAGGCTGACCGCCGCCGTTGACACATCCTCCAGGACAGCACATGATCTCAACAAAATGATAGTCCGCCTCTTTAGCTCTTATTTTATCCATGATAATCTTCGCATTGGAAAGTCCGGAAGCAACGGCGACTTTCACATCCATTCCTGCTACGTTGTAAACCGCTTCTTTGATTCCCTCTGTTCCACGAACTTCTGTAAATTCTACTTTCTCAAGCGTCTCGCCTGTCAGTTCTTCCACTGCGGTACGAAGAGCCGCTTCCATAACGCCTCCTGTTGCGCCGAAGATCACTCCCGCTCCTGTAGATTCTCCGAGCGGATCGTCGAATCCTTCATCCGGAAGACTGCGGAAATTAATTCCGACTTTACGGATCAGGCGTGCAAGTTCCCTTGTCGTGATCGAAATATCTACATCAGGAACGCCGCCTGCGTCCTGATCTTCTCTTTGGATTTCAAACTTCTTCGCCGTACACGGCATCACGCTGACGCAGACAATATCTTCAGGCGCAATGTTCATCTTTTCCGCATAATATGTTTTCGTAATCGCTCCGAACATCTGCTGCGGTGATTTGCAGCTTGAAAGATGATCGAGCTGATCCGGATAGTAATGCTCGCAATATTTTACCCATCCGGGTGAGCATGACGTCATAAGCGGAAGGACTCCTTTGTTTTTCACTCTGTCTAAAAATTCATGAGCTTCTTCCATAATCGTAAGGTCTGCACTGAAATTTGTATCGAATACTTTATCAAATCCGATCCTTCTAAGAGCCGCAGCCATCTTTCCTTCTACGTCTGTTCCCATCGGATAACCGAATTCTTCGCCAAGAGCCGCCCGCACCGACGGAGCAGGCTGTACTACAACATGTTTTGTCTCATCCGCAATAGCGGCAAGAACGTCGTCGATATTGCTCTTTTCGTAGAGCGCGCCCGTCGGACATGCCGCGATACACTGTCCGCAGCCGACGCAGCTTGTATCTCCCAGTCCCATCTCGAACGGAGAGCCGATAAACGTGGCAAATCCTCTGTTGTTCGGTCCGATCACTCCTACGCTCTGCACTTTTTCACAGACGGCAGAACATCTCCGGCAAAGGATACATTTGTTGTTATCCCGCACCATATGAACCGCGCTTTCATCCAATTCATAATGTGTTGTCTCGCCCTCGAAGTAATTTTCATCTGTCACTCCGAGTTCCTGACAAAGCTCTTGAAGTTCACACTGCCCGCTTCTGACACAAGACAGACATTTTTTGTATGATTCGACAAAAGCAGCTCTAATGTTCTTCTTCTCGAATCAAGAAGTTTCGGCGTATTCGTCTGCACTTCCATCCCTTCTGCAACCGGATGTACACAAGATGCCACGAGATTTCTTGCGCCTTTTACTTCCACGACGCACATACGGCAGGCGCCGATCTCATTGATCTCTTTTAAATAACACAAAGTCGGTATCTTAATTCCCGCAGCCTGTGCCGCTTCAAGGATCGTAGAGCCGGCAGGCGCTGTCACATTTAAACCATTGATCTTTAAATTCACATTTCCCATCTTCTCTGCCCTCCTTATTCTTTGTAAATTGCTCCGAAGCGGCATTTTTCCATACAAGCTCCGCACTTGAGACATTTTTCAGGATTGATCATATGCACTTCTTTTACTTTACCGATGATCGCATCTGCCGGACAGGTTCTCGCACAGAGCGTACAACCTTTACATTTATCCGGATCGATCTTATATTGAAGGAGATCTTTACATACTCCGGCAGGGCATTTTTTATCTACAATGTGAGCAATATACTCGTCTCTGAAATATCTCAAAGTCGAAAGCACCGGATTCGGAGCCGTCTGTCCGAGCGCACACAGAGAATTTGATTGGAGATGATAGCACAGTTCTTCCAGCTTATCGAGATCTTCCATCGTTGCCTGACCTTTTGTGATCTTCTCAAGGATTTCAAGCATACGGCGTGTTCCGATCCGGCACGGAGTACATTTTCCGCATGACTCATCTACCGTAAACTCAAGGAAGAATTTCGCGATATCGACCATGCAAGTATCTTCATCCATGACGATCAAACCGCCGGAACCCATCATTGAACCGATTGAAAGCAGATTATCGTAATCGATCGGAATATCTAAATGTTCTGCAGGGATACATCCTCCTGACGGGCCTCCCGTCTGAGCAGCTTTGAATTTCTTTCCGTTTGGCACTCCTCCGCCGATCTCTTCTACGATCTCGCGAAGCGTCGTTCCCATCGGAATTTCTACAAGTCCTGTATTATGGATCTTTCCGCCGAGAGCAAATACTTTCGTTCCTTTTGATTTTTCCGTTCCCATCGAAGCGAACCACTCCGGTCCGTTCACAATAATCTGAGGGATATTGCATACGTCTCCACGTTATTTAAAATTGTCGGTTTTTGAAACAGGCCTTTCAGCGCCGGGAACGGCGGACGCGGACGCGGCTCTCCTCTGTTTCCTTCTATAGAAGTCATAAGAGCCGTCTCTTCTCCGCAGACAAACGCGCCTGCTCCAAGCCTTAATTCAATATCAAAGTCAAATCCGCTATCGAAAATATTTTTTCCGAGCAGACCGTACTCTCTTGCCTGTTCGATCGCAATCTCAAGACGCTGCACGGCGATCGGATACTCTGCACGAACATAAATATAGCCTTGGGATGCTCCGATCGCATATCCGGCGATCGCCATTGCTTCAAGAACCGCATGAGGATCTCCCTCTAAGATCGAACGATCCATAAATGCTCCCGGATCTCCTTCGTCCGCATTACAACAGACATATTTTTGATCTGCGTCATTTCCTGCCGCAAACTTCCATTTTAACCCTGTCGGGAATCCTGCTCCGCCTCTGCCGCGAAGCCCGCTGTCCAAAAGAATCTGAATCACATCTTCCGGCTTCTTTTCCGTCAGAACAATACCGAGCGCTTCGTATCCGCCTGTTCCGATATATTCGTCGATCTTTTCGGGATTGATGACACCGCAGTTTCGCAGAGCGACTCTGTGCTGTTTTTTATAAAAATTCGTCTCGTTTAACGGAATGATCTTATCTGCTTTTACAGTCTCTTCATAAAGCAGATGCTTTACCACGTTTCCTTTGAGCAGATGTTCTGTCACAATCTCCGGAATATCTTCTTCCTGAACCATAGAATAAAACGTTCCTTCCGGATATACGATCATGATCGGGCCTAACGCACACAAGCCGAAACAACCTGTCTTAACAACACAGACTTCATCGGACAATCCGTTCGCTTCGATCTCTTTTTCCAGTCTCTCTCTGATCCGGGCGCTTCCGGAAGACGTACATCCGGTTCCGCCGCAGACAAGCACATGCGTGCGGTATGTATTTCCATCGGCATCTTTTCCGCTTTCACACATTGCGGCTTTCTCAAGTATTTCTTTCGCATTCTCTTCTCTAAGCTGCACGACTTTACGCATCCGCTCACAGATCTCATGTAATTGTTCAAGAGATTTCATATAACTCCTCCATTTCCTGTTTTTCTAAAATCAATAAGTATCATATTCCCGTTTTCATATTATCCGGGATTTTGATGTCCGCATTATTCATACTTCGCTAAAATGTCATCCAGATCATCTACTGTCAAACGTCCGTATACTTCGTCATTGATCATCATAACAGGAGCTAATCCGCATGCTCCGACACATCGGCACGCATCAAGAGAAAACTTTCCGTCCGGCGTACATTCTCCGCCGACAATACCTAACTTTTCCATCAAAGCATTGTAAATATCTCCCGATCCTTTTACATAACATGCCGTTCCAAGACAGACGGAAATCCTGTATTTTCCTTTCGGACTCAATGTGAACTGTGAATAAAATGTTGCCACTCCATAGATCTTCTCCATCGGAATACCTGTCTCGTCTGAGATCATTTTCTGAACTTCGATCGGAAGATACCCATATATATCCTGCGCTTTCTGCAAGATCGGCATCAGCGCCCCTTTTTCATCTTTTAGCTCATGGATTACTTTCATGAGTGCTTCTTCCTGTTCTTTTGTTCCCGAGAAAGGAACAGTCGCCTTTTTCTCTGCCATTCTTCAACCTCCATTCTTACTGTTAATGCCCATTAGAGATATCATATCATACAAAATATCATAATTCTACTTATTTTTTGTTAATTTTTTGTCTATTTTTATCACCAAAAACAATGTGCACCGCTTTTGTTTTTACATTTTACACATAATACATCTGTTTCTTTTTCATTTTTTATATCTTTTATCTTTTTACATTTATTACCGAAACATCGACGGATCGAACGGATCCACACTTCAGTCTGTCGCCAATGCAGAAACTGCCAGCAGTTTTTCTGCTGACAGAATGTTTTAACACCTTCTTTATCTTATTATCAGGAACGGTAATCTCGTTCATTATCAAACACATTTTCAATAATCTTTCTCGCTTCTTTCACTTTCTTCGGATCGTGATCTATGGAATTTAGTCCGATGACAATATCTTCTGCCAATACGACAGACGGAAAATAAAAGTCACACAACTCTCTGTCGTCTGCCGTGTTGACCGGAATATGTGCTTTTTGACACTCTTCATACACACGGCGGTTTACTTCCCGACAGTTTGATGCGGCGATCACAAGATCTGCTCCTTTTGCATCCCCTTCCTGATATTCTCTGTTACACAAAACAACTTTTCCTTCGGAATCCAGACGATAAAACTCACTTCTGATCTCCGGCGCGATCACTTTAATATCCACGCCGAAATAAAGCAGCGTCTCCGATCGGCGAAGCGCAACACTGCCCCCTCCCACTACAGTAACCTGTCTGCCCGAAAGATCAACAAACATCGGAAAATACGGCTTTTTCATTCTCTTTTTCCTCCGTCTCCCATGTACAAAAGTGCATTACATATACATGCCGCAATATTGCTGCCGCCTTTTCGTCCTCTCGCAACAATATACGGAGTATTTTCAAGACTTAAGATCAATTCTTTTGACTGTACAACATTGACAAATCCGACCGGAACCGCGATCACAAGTTCCGGGGCGATCTTTTCCTCTTTGATCAGCTCATATAAACGCACAAGCGCTGTCGGAGCATTTCCGATGGCAAAGATTACCTGCTCCCCTAATTTTGCCGCCTTATCCATACTCGCGGCGCCCGTGTTGTTTTGTTTCTTTTTGCCGCCTGCGCCACATCGTCATCCGACATAAAGCAATATACCTCTCCACCATAGCCGGCAAGACATTTTTTATTGATCCCCGCTTTTCCCATTTGTGTATCTGTCACAATAGACGCTCCGCCGCGGATTGCTTTTAGCGCCTTTTCAACTACATTTTCCGAAAAAATAAGATTATCCGCATAATCAAAATCAGCGCTCGTATGGATACATCTTTTCACGATCGATTCCGTTCCCGGAATCAACTGCTTATCCCCCAGTTCTTCCGCAATGATCTCAAAACTTCTTTTCTCAATCTCCGACGGAAGCACCTTTTCTATCTCTGTCAACATCTTCTTTTCCTCCTTTTCTTTGATCGTTTTCAGTGTTTCTTTTCATTTTATAACATATCCGATCCCACAGATCACGCGGTCTGCCCGAACTGCCTTTTTAGTCAAACCGGTCATAATTCTTCCGACTGCCTCTCTGTACTCACGCTCAAACGCATCAACCGGAACCAGACCGCACCCGATCTCGTCACACACGATAACAAGATCTCTCTCTTCGCTTATCATTTCTAACAGTTCTTCTTTTGTTCTTCCTGATTTCAGCCAGCGCCATATAAAAAGATGAAACCCATCTACAGCCTCCCATGTTTTGACATCCTCGAAACTACAGTCCGCTCCGCTGCTCCATTTCAGTCCCGGATAGCATAACTGCGCGTAGTTTTTCTTTCCCTGAAACGCTCCCCCTGTCACGATCCTGATTCCTCTTTTCATTTTGCCGCAGGACATTTCACACTTTGCCGTCTTCATCTGTCTTTCGTTCCCTTCATTCCGTCTTGTATTCCCGCATGCAGTTTTATCTTCCGCGGTCTTTACTTTTCTTCTGAGAGGTCTTCCGCAGACGACTTCAGTCACTTCATCTGCCATCTTCGCAAGCTCTTTGTTGATCTCTCCCATAATATACTTATACTTTCTCATCTCTTCCGAATCTTTTGCCGATTCCGAAAAGATTCATTTGTCACAACAACAAGATGACAACTTTTCTTTTTCAACATTGCCATGGCTTGCGCAACAACCCGGACAGCCTCGTCTTTCGCCCCTTCTTCCATATATAATTCGTTCGCAGCCAAATTAGAGACGCACTCTAAAAGAACACATCCAAGCGCCTCCCCGGACGCTTCAAACTGATGGATCTTTTCCGTAATGTTTGTATACCATTCAAGAGTCCGAAACCCTTTTCCTTCTCTTCGTCTCCTGTGGTCGGCTATTTTCTCTTCTGTTTCCGTTCCATACGGATACATCGTCGCTATATAATACAGCTTTTGTTCCTTCTTTCCTGTCTTACGGTATTCTTCATACAATGCGCAGATCCTGTCTTCTGCATACGCGGATTTCCCGCTTCCGCTTCCTCCTGTTACTAACTCCATCATATTTTTAAAACCTTTCTTTTTTCTTTCCCGATAGCTTTTCTATACACAATAAACGCATCTTTTCTTCTCTGAACCTACATTCTTATTTGAAAACATGATATACTACCTCTATATGAGCGTCAACAAAAAGAACAGGAGGAACTTTTATGTCATTTATCAGTGTATTCGATGTGCTCGGTCCGAACATGATCGGTCCGTCCAGTTCGCACACGGCCGGCGCTGCGGCAATCGCCCTTCTTGCAGGAAAGATGCCGAACGCCGCCATTAAAAAAGCTGATTTTATTCTTTACGGGTCTTTTGCCCGCACATATAAAGGCCACGGAACAGACCGCGCCCTGCTCGGAGGGATCATGGGATTTTCAACCGACGACAGACGGATTCCGGATTCATTTTCTATCGCCGATGAGCGCGGACTTCAGTATTCGTTTACGGCAAATACAACAGAAACCGAAATTCACCCTAACACAGTAGACATCCATATGACTGACGAAAACGGACAAAAACTCATCGTTCGAGGAGAATCGGTCGGAGGAGGAAAAATCCGAATCGCAAGAATCAACGAAGTGGAAGTTGATTTTACCGGAGAATACAGCACTCTTATCGTCATTCAACAGGACAAACCCGGAGTGATCGCACACATCACAAACTGCTTAAGCGAAATGAACGTCAATATAGCTATATGAAGCTTTACCGGGAAGAAAAAGGGTGTACGGCGTACAGCATCGTCGAATCTGACGGAATCGTTCCTCAGACAGTAGCCGGACGAATCAAAGAAAATCCTTATGTACATGACGTCATGCTCGTACTTCCGAATGAGAAAGGAGAATTTTAATGGATTTTAAAAGCGGACAGCAGCTGATCGGATTATGTGAAACAAACGAATGTCCTATTTCAGAGATCATGCTGATACGGGAAGAAACTTTTACGGAAAGAACACGAAAGGACATTATAAACCAGATGGGAAAAACATGGCAGATCATGAAAGAATCTGCCATTCCTCTGTTGAAAATCCAAAACATTCCATAGGCGGACTCATCGGAGGCGAAGCAAAACTTCTAAGTGAACATCTCAGTTCCGGGAAAAGCATCTGTAAAGACCCATTAAGCCGGGCAATTACTTACTCCATGTCAATCCTCGAAACAAGCGCCTCTATGGGACTGATCGTTGCCGCGCCTACAGCCGGGTCTGCGGGAATCGTTCCCGGACTGCTTCTTGCGCTTCAGGAGACATATGATTTCTCTGACAACGATATTATCCGTGTCCTTTTTAATGCAGGGGCCGTCGGCTGTCTTGCCATGCGCAACGCTACTGTTGCCGGCGCTGTGGGCGGCTGTCAGGCAGAGGTCGGAGTCGCCTCGGCAATGGCCGCTTCTGCCGCAGTCGAACTGATGCAGGGTACTGCGCGGCAATGCCTTGACGCCGCGTCCACCGTACTGATGAATATGCTCGGACTTGTATGCGACCCTGTCGGCGGTCTTGTGGAATGCCCCTGTCAGATGCGCAACGCATCGGGTGTCGCCAACGCATTAACCGCAGCCGAAATTGTTTTAAGCGGAGTCCGGCAACTCATCCCCTTTGACGAAATGTTAGACGCTATGTATACCGCAGGAAAGAGACTTCCTGCCGAATACCGCGAAACCGCTCTCGGCGGCTGTGCAGCTACTTCTACGGGATGTTCCCTCTGTCAGTGAGCAGAAAATATTTTGCAGCGTGCAGACCGGTTATTTCTCCGAATGACCGGTCCTGATTTTCGCATATCGATATTCCAAAGCGCCGCTCGCCGGAATCTGACGAATTCCTTCGATCTTCGGGTTCACAAGATTAACGCTCTTCATCGCGTAAAGCGGAAGTATATAAAACTGTTCTCCGACTGCCAGTTGTTCCGCTTCATGCATCAGCGCAGACCGTTTTACAGGATCTGTTTCGGAATCCGATCTTCGGACAAGTTCATCATACTGTTCATTTTTGATCCCACTGCAATTATACGTACTATCCGACAGAAGCATCGAAAGATATGTGTATGGATCAGAAAAGTCCGCCGTCCAGTTCATCCGGCACAGATCAAAATTACCGGCATGACGCATACTGTAATTTGTCTGTAATTCTTGAGCGTTTAACTTGATCTCTATATTGAGGTTTTTCTTCAACTGTTCCCGGATAACCTGCGCCGTGTCCGAGTCAAGTTCCAAAGACGGATAGCTATATGTCAGTTCAGGAAATCCTTTTCCTTCGGGATATCCGGCTTCTGCCAAAAGTTTCTGTGCCCGTTCTATATTTTCTTCAAAAGGCTGTTCTGCCTCCTCCGTAAAATATTTCCCCGTATTTTTGTCTTTCATATATTTTGCCACCAGATTATACGTCGGCTCTGTGTCTTCTCCGACAATCTTGCACAACTCTTCTCTGTCAACCGCAAGATTAAACGCCTCCCTCACACGGACATCGTCAAACGGCTTCACATTCAGATTAAAATAAATATATCGTGTCGCAATCTGATCTGTCACAAACAGATCTTCTTTTCCGTCATATAATTCCATGACCGAAGAAGGAAGCGCTGTTGCCACATCAACTTCTCCCGTTTCATAAGCCGCTGCCATAGACTGTGTGTCATCAAAAAAACGATAGGTGATCTTCTCTAAGCTGATATTGTCCTTTCCCCAGTAATATTCATTTTTTTTCAGCGTAAAATACTGATTCGGTACATATTCAGCCAAATAAAAAGGACCGTTTGATAAACTCGTCTTCGGATCTTTCTCCCAGCCACGGTTAGCAGCATCCGCATATTTCGAGCAGGAAGGCGTATATACCGGGAGCCGGAGAAGATCAAGAAAATATACGCACGGCTTTTCAAGATGAAAAACAATCGTCTTATCATCGGGAAGCTCAACTCCCAGCGTCTCTATATCCGCCTCTTTATTATAAATTTTTTCTGCATTTAAAATCGGAAAAAGATAAACTGCATATCCGCTTCCCGATTCAGGGTCTAACGCTCTTACGATCGTATTCTTAAAATCTGCCGATGTCACTTCTCCTCCGTCAGACCAAAGCGCATCTTTTCGCAAATGAAACGTCCACGTTGTAAAATCTTCATTTACTTCGTAAGACTGTGCCGCACGGTACTCGATTTCTCCGTTTTCATCAAAGGTCAGCAGTTCGTCTAAAGCGCTTACCGAATATGCAAGATACGTCAAAGCGATTGATCCTGCCGGATCTAACGATCCGGTTTCACTGTTGATCGCAACTGTAATCTCATGATCGGCACTGCCGTTGTTTTTCCTGCTTTTTGACGATTTTTCTGTACTTGCACACCCTGTCAGGATACTTCCCGCAAACAATACCGCCGCCAAAAACAAAGCTGTTCCTCTCGACACTGTTTTCAGGATGGCCTTCTGATCTATAATCTTTTTTTCCCCGCCTTTTATATTTTTTCTGTATCTCACTTTTATTTATCTCCTATTTTCATGATTCCCGATTCTTTGTGCAACAATTCATCTATACCGATGTCCGTTTCTATATCTGTAGTTTTCGTAATTTTGCTTTTTTATATCTGAGATGTCATCTTATAATTCGGATTTCTTCCGGCGCGTTGTTGTTTGGAATAAAGGTGACAGGAAACTGCTCTGCCTTCAAAATCATACATTTCAGGGGCTGCGTCTTTGCACATTTCCATCTTATATCCGCAAGATCCGAAATACGGACAGCCTCCTTCTGATTTTCCTTCATGCACTGCAGGTACTTTTTGTTTTCTTGCCTTCAACGGATCAGGCGGCATTACCGAATCGAGAAGTGCTTTCGTATACGGATGCCACGGATCCCTGCATAAATCCCGGGTTTTTGCGCATTCCGCCAGTGTTCCTTTGTAGAGAACGCCTGTCCTGTGACTGATCCGGCGAATCAGCGCCATGTCATGCGAAATAAACAAACAGGCGATCTTTTTTTCTTTTACTACTCGCAGCAGCAGATCCAATATCTGCGTTCTTGTCGCTGCATCTAATGAAGAAACAGCTTCATCACAAATGAGAAGTTCCGGCTCTAAAAGGAGCGCCCTGCGATTGCCGCTTTCTGACGCTGCCCGCCTGAAAGTTCTCTTGGATACCGTTTCCCGTCTAAACTACTCAATCCTACGCGCGTAAGCATCTGTTCTATCTGTCTTTGCCGGTCTTTTTTCCTTTCCTTTTGATCAAACTTTATTTGTTTTTCTTTCGCCCGAAGCGTTTCCGTCAACATTTCGTTTATCGTCATGCACGGATTCAGGGATGAATACGGATCTTGAAATATCATCCTGACTTTCCCATGCATATTTTTGTTTCTTTTTCTGTTTTTTCGATCTACTCTTTCTCCCCTGCAAAACACTTCCCCACTGTCAGGCTGTTCCAGCCCTGTAAGTATTTTTGCCAGCGTCGTTTTTCCACTGCCGCTTTCTCCTGCAAGAGCAAACACTTCACCCTCACAAATATCAAACGACACATCGTTCACCCCTTCTTCGTTTTGAAACCGCTTTTTCAAATGTCTTACCGTAAACAGCGGATTTTCCTGAGCAGCAAACACTTTTTCTTTTACAAGAAGCTGTTCTGCCGTTGCATCAGACAGAAGTTTCTTTGTATATTCAGTCTGTGGATTGTAGAAAATATCATCTGCACATCCGTTCTCTATCATTTTTCCGTCTTTCATAACATAAACGTAATCACAAGCTGCAGCGATCACCCCCATATTATGACTTACAAGAAGAAGAGCTGTATTTGTTTCTTTTACTATTTTTTTCAACAGCCGGATTACTCTGACCTGCATCGCCGCGTCAAGCGCCGTCGTAGGTTCGTCTGCCACGATCAGATTCGGTTCGCAGGCAAGGGCAATCGCAATAACAACTCTTTGTCTCATCCTCCGGAAAGTTCAAAAGGATATTGTTTCATCCTTAACCTGGGGTGCGGATACCAACCGAATCCAATAGTTCTTCCGATCTTTTCTTTGCCTCCCGCCATGTACATTTTTTCCTATTCCGCACAGTCTCGGCAATCTGTCTGCCGATCTTCACTGTCGGATTCAGACATTTTAAAGGATCTTGAAAAATAATGGCCGCATTGTCTCCTGCTCTGACAGTATTTCCAAAAAGAGACACTTTCTCTGCCTCTACAGCGGCTTTATGATCCAAAAGTCCCATCACAGCCAGCATTGCCGTACTCTTGCCTGAACCGGATTCGCCTACGATTCCCGTCACTTTTCCTTCTTCCGCCGAAAAATCTATCCCCCGTACAGCTTCAACGCGTTCTTCCTCAGACAAATACGTTACATAAAGTGATCTTACATCCAGCATATTCAATCTGTCTGCCCTCCTCTTCTTTCCATCGCCATTGCAAGTATATGAAACACGACCAAAAGCACACACAACGTAATAAGAGGCGCCAAAAGTTCACACGGATAAAGAATCATCCTGTCTCGTCCTTCCTGTATCAATGTTCCGAGACTTGCCGTCGGCGCAGATAATCCCACCCCCAAAAAGCTTAAAAATGCTTCTGTAAAAATCGCCTGCGGTATCAGAAACAAGAAGTTTACGACTATCATCCCCAGTGCGTTCGGAAGCAGATGTCTAAACAAAATCCGAATGCCCGATATACCATCTATCTTTGCCGCCGCCGCAAAATCTGTTTCTTTTAAACGGATCATCTCCCCCCGTACGACACGCGCCATATCGATCCAGCCGGCAATACAAATCCCGAAGATCATGCTTTTTATCCCCGGTCCCATAACGAGCGTTATCAGTATAACATATAAAATCGACGGGATCGCGGCAATCACATCCGCTGCTCTCATCAGAATCATATCGATGCGTTTCCCACGATACCCCGCTACAGCACCGTACAAAATACCGATCATCCCATTGATCAGAGAACTTCCCACGCCGATCACAAGACTAATGCCTGCTCCATACCAAACCCGTGTAAAATTATCTCTTCCAAACTCGTCTGTACCGAAAAAATGAATCAACGACATTGGCTGGTTCCGTATTTCCGCATTTTGTTCCGTCGGAGAATAAGGCCCGAATAAAGGTACGCATACTGCCAGAAAGATCCAGATCAAAAGGATGATAAGCGCCGCTTTTTCATCCCTATATCCCTTTCTTTTTTTACTGCTTATTCTGTTTTCTTTCCGCATATTTTTGTCACACCTCCCGCCGGTTCCTGACACAAGTTTTTTCTTATTTCTTTCTGTAAGCTCTTCTGACACTTGGATCAAGCCATGCCCCAAGCAGATCTGTGAGCAAATTAAGAAGAATAACAACTGTTCCCATAAATACAGTCAATCCGAGAATAAGAGTATAATCTCTGTTTGCAATCGACATGACAAACTCTCTTCCCAGACCCGGAATCGTAAACACGCTCTCTATGGCAAAACTTCCCGTAAGCAGAAACGCCGATGCCGGACCGATATAATTCAATACCGGAAACCATGCGTTTTTTAACGCATGAGTAAAAATGATCCTGCTCTTTTTCAATCCTTTTGCCCTGGCAAAAAGAACGTAATCTTTTGCCATCTCCTCATCCAATGCATGTCCTGTCATTCGGGTGATCACAGCCGTCGGATAAAGCGACAATGCCGTAACCGGTAAAATATAATGTGAAAAAGAAAATAAACCCGACGAAGGAAACCATTTTAATTTTACACTGAATACCATTAACAGAAGAATCGCAGCGGCAAAACCGGGAATGCCCGCCGCCAGCATTCCTAATGATCCGATTACCTTTTTCACTGCCCTTTTTTCCGACGCGGCATAGAACACCCCGCATCCCGTACCGACGATCACTGATACGATCAATGCCGAAAGTCCGAGCGACACCGTAAGCGGAGCTGCCCGTCCGATAATCTCTTCCACCGATGTACCCGGATCCTGATAAGAAATCCCCAGATCTCCTTTTAAAAGATTTCCCATATATGACAGATACTGCTCGATCAGCGGATCGTTCAACCCATATTCTTCTTCCACAGCTTCCACAACCTGCTCCGAAACGCCGCCTCTTTGAAACGGACTTCCCGGTATCAGCCTTACGAGAAAAAAAGTGACCGTGGCAAGAAGGAACAATGATACTATCCCAGTCAATATTCTTTTCCATGTGTAACGCATCATTGCCCTTTCACCTCCTTGTTCAGACCCTGTTTTTTTCTTTGCTCTGCCGTTTTATTCCGTCACATCCTCCAGCTTTGCCGGAATGACTTTCAGAAGATCTTCCAGACTAAGTTCTACCTGATATCCGATCTTGCCGCCGCTGAAAATCATCGTTTCAAAGTTTTTTGCCGTTTTATGTATCACTGTCGTAAACTGTTTTTTCATTCCAATCGGAGAACATCCGCCGTGAACATATCCGGTAAGGGGAAGCAGTTCTTTTGATTTTAGCATTTCAACACTTTTTTCTTTTACGGCATGTGCCGCTTTCTTTAGATCCAGTTCACAGTTAACCGGAATGACAAAGACATAATTCGTTTTTGATTTTCCGACCGTCACAAGAGTTTTAAACACCATATCAGGATTTTCACCCAAAACTTCCGCTACTTCAATTCCGCTTACCGCTCCCGTATCAACATAACTATAGCTTTCATATGCAATCTTCTTCTGATCTAAAATCCTCATTACATTTGTTTTTTCTTTATTTTTTCCCATTATTCTTCCTTCCGAATTCTATCTATACCGAAATGCTTCTGTGATAATCCAAATTTCTACAAAGAAAATAAACAATAACAGACCATCTACCGCCCAATTATACTGAATGCTATTCAGCGGAGTCCGAGCAAAACGAAACATAAAATCTTTTACTTTTTCCTGCCTGTCAAAAACAAAAAGGAAAAATTGCAAAATCGGAAATAACAAAATTCCCATTTTATAATCCCATCCATCCGGCGTTCCTAATATGCCAAAATGAACCGGTATAATATCCGGCAGAAAAAATAAACTTACTACTGCAGTCAAAAGAGTGATTCCAAAAATAATCCATGATACTTTTCTACTGTTTAAAAACGACATAATTATTCCTTCTTTCCATAATTTTCAAACCGGATAACCTGCTCGTCATTTTAAATTTTTAAAAATTCACATTTCCGAAACATTCCACAATCTTCTCTGTCATTGCATCCATATCCGCCCGTTTTGCGACTTGAATCTTCATTCCGTATTTCCTTGCTTCGGCCGCTGTTTGTTCTCCGATACAAACGGCAGACACATTTTGAAGTTCTACGTTTTTTTATTGCTTTGACAAACCCTTTTACCGTTGAGGCGCTTGTAAAAGTAACTGCATCGATCTCCTCTTTTTGGAACATCTTTTCTATCTTGTGCCTAAGTAAAGAGGAGACTTCATATTCGGTCCGATATAATGCAATATCGTTTACCGGGACGCCTGTTTCCATAAGAGGCGGAAGCAGTTCTAAAGATCCTTCCTCTGCCCGAAAGATCGTAACCGCACTATACTCTGAAATATTTTCTGCAAGTGTTTTTCCCAACTCTCCTGCATTATAAATCTTCGGCACGATATCTGCAAACAGTCCGTGTTCTTTTAATGCAGCCGCCGTCGCAGAACCGATGGCCGCGATTTTTATCTGTGCTTTTCCTGCGAGCAGCCTTCTCATATCCCATGCTTCTTTTTCTAATTGTTCAAAAAATACATGTACTCCTATAGGACTTGTAAAAACAAACCATTCCTCTTTTTCGGAATGTTGAATTTCCCCTAATGCCTTTTTCAGCCTCTCATTCGGATCGATCGCTACTGTATGAATAGACGGCATCTCGATCACCTGTGCCCCGAGATTTCGCAGGCGTTTTGCCAGAGCGGAACTATTCTGCCTCGGTCTTGTCACCAAAAATTGCTTTCCTCCCAAAATCCTGTCTTTTATCCAGTGAAACTCTTCTGACAAAGAACACACTTTTCCTACTACGATAATCGCAGGCGCTTTGATCTTCGCCTCATCTGCCTGCTGCTTTAATGTTTTTACAGTCGCACACACCTGCCTTTGTCTCGCAGTCGTTCCCCGCTCTATCACAGCCGCAGGCATATCTTCCGGCATTCCGGCTTTTATCAGTTCCGTCAGAATCGTTTCCATTGCCGACACACCCATAAGAAAGATCAAAGTTGCATTTAATTTTACAAGAGCCTCGTAATCAATGTCGGGTTTTACATCTCTTCTCGTATGTCCTGTAATCACATGAAAGGATGAGGTATAATCTCGATGAGTCACCGGAATCCCCGCATAAGCCGGAACTGCTACTGAAGAAGTGATTCCCGGAATAATTTCGAAAGAAATCTTTTCATTTCTAAGTATCTCTATTTCTTCTCCGCCTCTTCCGAACACGAATGGATCTCCGCCTTTGAGACGCAATACTCTTTTCCCTTTTTTTGCTTCTCTTACGAGAATCTGATTGATCTCTTCTTGAGGAACCGGATGGTTTCCCGCATGTTTTCCGACATAAATTGTTTCTGTTTCCCGCGGAATACGGCTTAGTATCTCTGCGCTTAAAAGAGCGTCATATACGATGACATCTGCCTCTTCGATCAATTCCGCAGTCCGCAAAGTCAGTAATCCCGCATCTCCCGGACCTGCCCCTGCGATCCATACCTTTCCATATAACTCTGTTCCATCTTTCTCACCTTTCCCCAAACTGCTTTTTCATTGTCAAGGCAAGTCTTTCTCCGAGACTTGAAGCGTCTTCAATATAAGAAGCTGCCTTTTTCACAAAATACTGTCCGCTTTTTTCATTGTAATACAGTCCTGTCAGTTCCAATTCATTTCCCTTTACTTTTGCATAAGCCGCACTCGGAGATGTGCATCCCCCGTCAAGCACACGGATAAAACTACGTTCTGCCAGAGCCTGTACTCTGCTCTTTTTATCATCCACATATTGACGCCACACTGTATCTTTCAAAAATTCTTTTCTCCCCTGAACTGCCAAAATTCCCTGTCCCGCAGCAGGGATCACCTCATCTACCGAAAAGTACCTTCCGATCACCGCTTCCATATTCAGCCGCTTCACCCCAGCGGCTGCAAGCACCGCCGCATCGTATTCTTCTTTGTTTAATTTACTAAGTCTTGTCTGTATGTTTCCGCGGATTCCTTGAAACACTGCATTCGGATACAATTTCTGAATCTGTATCATGCGCCTTTTACTGGAAGTTCCTATAACAGCGCCTGTTTTTGTGAGTATAGACCCTTCCTCTGTTCCCTGTTCTTTTTTTTCACTTTTATAAATAAGCACATCCCTTGGATCTTCCCGTCTGCTGTATGCAAGAATCGGAAATTCAGAAGATTCTTCCATCGGCATATCTTTTAGACTGTGAACGGCAAGATCGATCCTTCCGTCTGCCAGAGCCTGATCTAATTCTTTTACAAAAAGTCCTTTTCCTCCGACAGATTCCAAACTCCTGTCAAGGATCTTATCCCCTGTCGTTTTCATCGTGATGATCTCAACTAAAATCGTTTGGTCACATCGCCTAATCTGATCTTTTATAATTTCCGCCTGCTTTACCGCAAGCCTGCTTTCTCTGCTCCCTATTCTGATAACAGACTGCATGACGCTTCGTTTCCTTTCTCTATAATCTTATACACAGCCTCCATGTTCAGGTTCTCTCTTACTATTGACGCAAGCCGGTCATACTGTTCTTCTTTATATGCGTTTCTGTCACGCACTGTAATTTTCGACGGATCTATTCCTTTTTTTCTTAAAACTGCCGCCAAAAATGTTTTGACCGTTTCAGACATATCGAAAATCCCATGCATATAACAGCCATATACATGATCGCTCTGCGCTCCGTCCTGCCGCTGTTCTCCTTCCTCTTCCATATAGACAAGCGGAACAGTCCCCTTGGACAAAACCGTTCTCCCCATATGGATCTCATACCCTTCATAACATACACCGCTCATTTCTGCAAGCGCTCCGCCTACTTTGGCAAACCTTCCTGAAACTCTTGTCCTTCTTTTTTCCTGTTCAAACACTGTCGTCACCGGCAGAAGTCCCATCCCGCGAACCGTTCCTTTTTGTTCTGCCCCCGTCGGATCGCTGATCGACTGTCCGAGCATCTGATATCCTCCGCAAATACCGAATACGATGCCTCCTTTTGCCGCATGGCGCAGTATTTTCCCTTCCAAACCGTTTTGCCTCATCCACAAAAGATCGCTGATCGTATTTTTGCTTCCCGGGATGATCACAACATCAGGATCTCCAAATTGAGAAATGTTTGACACATAGGACACGTCGAGTTCATCCACTGCTTCAAGCGGAGCTATATCCGTAAAATTAGAAATCCTGGGAAGACGTATAACCGCGATTTTTGCAAGACCTGATCTGCTCTTTTTCCGAAACCGCTCTGTCAAACTGTCTTCATCTTCAATATCAAGATGAAAATACGGGATAACTCCAAGTACAGAAGTATTTATCTTTTCTTCCAACATCCGAAGTCCGGGTTTTAAAATCGATACGTCTCCGCGAAATTTATTGATAATCGTTCCTTTAACACGCTTTTTTTCTTCTTCCTCAAGCAGGAGCATCGTTCCCGCAAGCTGTGCAAATACACCGCCTCTGTCAATATCTCCGACAAGCAGTACCGGAGCATCTGCCATTTTCGCAAACCCCATATTGACAATATCGTCTTTCTTTAAATTGATCTCCGCCGGACTTCCCGCTCCTTCGATCACAATGACATCATACGTTTCGTCCAATTTTCTGTATGATTCCATAATCGAAGGAATAAATTCTTTTTTCCGCTTATAATACTCAGACGCAGACATCATTCCGAAAGGTCTGCCTCTGACGATAATCTGTGATCCTGTATCATTTGTCGGTTTTAAAAGGATCGGGTTCATATCCGCACTCGGCTCGATTCCTGCCGCTTCTGCCTGCATTACCTGCGCCCTTCCCATCTCCAGTCCCTCTTTTGTAATATAGGAATTTAATGCCATATTCTGTGATTTAAAGGGAGCTGTTTTATAACCGTCCTCCTTCAAGATGCGGCAAAGAGCGCCTGCCAGCACACTCTTCCCTACATTCGACATCGTTCCCTGTATCATGATCGGTTTTGCCATCTATGTCCGCCTCCTGTCTGTTTCTTTCTATAATCTCCTTCAATGCTTTCAGCAGTTGTTCATTTTCATGTCTTTGCTTCACTGCTATCCGATACCACCCTGTTTCAAGTCCACGGTAATTTGCACAGTCTCTGATCAAGATCCCGTATTGCAAAAGTTCTTCAAACAGATTGATTTCACTATATATAAGAATGAAATTAGCATCTGAAGAAACAAAATCAATTTTTAATATATCTAATTGTTTCTCTATCTCCATCCGTTCTATCTGTATCATACGGCGCATTTTTTCTACCCGGTCTTTTTCATCAAGCGCCGCTATGCCCGCCTCCTGGGCGATCACCGACACATTCCACGGCTGGCGCATCTTCTCCATATTCTCCAACAATTTTTCATCAGATGTCAACCCATACCCTAACCTGATCCCCGGGATCGCATATGTCTTCGTAAAAGCCCGAAGCAAAAACAAGTGAGGATAATGAACGATGTTTATTTTATCAAAAAGACTTTCCGGCTCTTTTTCAAATTCAAGAAAGCACTCATCCAACACAAAACGAATCTTTTTCTGCTCACATCGTTTTGCGGCTTCTTTTAGGAGTTCGATATCCGTTTTTTTCCCCGACGGATTGCAAGGAGAACATAAAAAAATGATATCCACATCTTCTGTTAGTTCTTCTAAGAAATCATAATCTATACAAAAACCATTATTTTTTTTCGTTTGATAGTATTTTATTTCGCATCCAACTGTTTTTAACGCCTGCTCATATTCTGAAAACGAGGGAATGGGGAGGAGAGCTTTCTTCGATTTTTCTGCCAGGACAAGAGTATAGAGCAGTTCTGCCGCCCCGTTTCCAAATGCAAACATCCTCTCGTCCACCCGAAGCCTGTCTGCCAGTTTTTCCCTTAATTTCCTACATTTACAGTCCGGATATGCCGCTGACTGCAAAAGCGCTCTTTTCGCCGCCTCGATCACTTTTTTAGACGGACCGAGAGGGTTGATATTTACGGAGAAATCAATCATCTCTCCATATGTATATATATCGCCTCCATGTGTATATTGCATATTCAGTCTCCTTCTTTTGTCTTATCTGACGAAAATCCGGCAAAAGATCACATGATGAGTACAGTGCATAATTTTATTCCTCCGAAAACAAACATCATTAACAATGCCGTAACATACATTAATCTCCCTGCTTTTATAATATCTTCCGGGTCAATCGGACGAAGATCATCTCCGATAAACTCCTTTTTATAAACTTTCCCAAAATAAACTGCATCTCCGGCGAGCCGGATTCTAAGCGCTCCGGCACAGACCGATTCTGTCTGGGCAGCATTAGACTTGCATGTTTTCGTCTGTCACGCAAATATATCCTCCATGCATTTTTCCCGTCTAATCCCGCAAGAAAACTTGCACATACCATAAACATCGCCGTCACACGGGCAGGAATAAAGTTAAATACATCATCCATCTTCGCCGGTATTTTCCCGAAATACAAATATTTTTCATTCTTATACCCGAGCATAGAATCCATCGTATTTACCGCTTTATATAAAAACCCAAGAGGCGCTCCTCCAAGCATCATATAAAGAAGAGGAGCTGTCACTCCGTCAGATGTATTTTCCGCTACCGTCTCAACCGCAGCCTTTGTCACACCTTCTTCGGTCAGGTTTTCCGTATCTCTCCCGACAATCATAGAAACCGCTCTTCGCGCCTCCTTCATATCATTTCTCTTTAAACAGTAATACACTTTTTTGCTTTCTTCACTCAGAGATTTTGCCGCAAAGATCTGATAGCACCAAAACGACTCTAAGAAAAAGCAGATCAACGGATGGATATTCTGCGCCACCCTCAGTCCCGCAAACGGAATCCCAAACGAAAGGATCGCTACAATAATCCATAAGACCCCTCCTGCCGTCATATTTTTCTTATCATTTTCTTTTCTCAGTCTCTTTTCCAAAAATGAAATCATATTTCCGATCATTCTCACCGGATGATACAGCCATACCGGATCTCCAAACAGACGATCCAAAAAAAATCCGGTCACACAAGCAGCCAACGACATCATCTTCCGCTCCTTTTCTCCGCATTTTTCAGCAGTTCAATTCCATTCTCCCATTCCTTCTCCGATACAGATACAAGATAACCGCTTCCATTCTCCACCTGCCAGTTATAAAAATCTTTTTTTTCTTCGTAAAGAGCGTGCATCACCGCCATGATCGTACCGCCATGAACGACAAACGCCGCATATTTCACATGTCGGGCAATCAAAAATCTGACCTGTTTTTTCATTCCTTCCACACAGCGCTTTCGGAATTCTTCCTGATCCTCTCCTCCCGGAAACGCCGTTATCCCTCCGCTTTTCAGCCACTTTATATAAGCGGCGTTCTTTTTCAGCTGCTCATATGTTTTTCCTTCAAACTGTCCGAAATCACACTCTCTCATCAAAGGTTCCAAAACGATAGGACACCCTGATAAATCCGTACCCCAAATCCGCTTTGCCGTTTGTACACAACGTTTCATGGGGCTTGCGATAATATATTCCGGTATGGGATAACTCCGCTTTAAAAAAGCGGTCTTTTCCGACAACACTTCATCCGTACTTCCGATATACTGTCTTTTTTCATTTCCCGGCGTAGCAAAATGCCGGATTAACATGATTTTCAACATATTCCTCCCAAAAAGGCGACAACAGTCAGCATGACGAGTTCACATATCTGTAAAAAATATCCCGCCAAATCTCCGGTAATTCCGCCGAACTGTTTAAAACTCATTTTATAATAATAGAAAAATACAAGCAGCGCGGCCGTTACAATTATTGCACCCTGAACACGAAAAATATAGATTGCTCCTGCTGCCAAAGACATAAGCCATATAGATAAGACGATCCGCGTCCTCTTCCTATCCGCCCTCTCTTGAAATGTTCTCAACAAGCCGCTGCTTTTCGCTGATCTGAAACTTACGACTGAAAGTCCGCTCAGCGCTCTCGATATCGGATACATCCATACGGCAAGAGACAGCGTTTTAAGATTCACTTCACTCCAAAGAGCTGCCGTAATAAGAAAATAGGCGCACAGACCGATCACTGCAAACGCTCCTGTATGAGGATCTTTCAAAATCTCTAATTTTTTCTCTCTGTCTTTATAAGAACTGACGGCATCGATCGTATCCGCAAACCCATCCAAATGAATCCCCCCTGTCACAGCGACCGGTATCATCGTCATTACCGCCGCAAAAAAGAGTTTTCCGCACTCTGTATATCGCAGAATCAGCTGACCTGCGCCGAATACCAGCGCTCCTATAATCACCCCTACGACCGGGAAAAAACACATGGCATACCTCATATTTTTTTCATCCCAATCTATATTCGGAACAGGAAGTTTTGAATACATAGCCAATGCAATTATCAAAGATTTCAGCATATTCATTTTCTTTTTGTCTCCTCATACATCTTATCCACTCTTACAACACACCTGCCCTTACTTTAATTCTTCGTACTGTTCTACTCGTATTTCCTCAAACGTACTCATGCTTTTATATACGGACAACCCCATTTCCAAAAGAGGCATTACGGCGACCGCTCCGCTTCCTTCTCCGAGAGACATCCCGCAGTCAAGCAGCGCCGATAGTCCAAGTTCATCCAATACTTTTGACGCCGCCGGTTCGCCCGAACAATGCGAAGGAAGCATATAACCGATACAGTCAGGAACAAGACGAGCCGCACAAAGCGCCGCCACAGAAGAGATAAAACCGTCAATGACGATCGGGATACGAAAGATTGCTCCTCCGAGAAATACGCCCGTAAGACCTGCAATGTCAAAACCGCCCACTTTTGAGATTATATCGATGGGATCACCCCGATCAGGGGCATGAAGCGATATTGCTCTTTCGATTGCGGCAATCTTTCGTCTTAATCCGTCTGCGCTAAGTCCCGCTCCCCTTCCTGTCATTAATTTTACCGGAATATCCGTCAATACCGATGCAACCGCACTGCTCGTCGTCGTATTTCCTATCCCCATTTCTCCTGTTGCCAAAATTTCATATGACTTCGACTTCAACATTCCCACAATCTCAATTCCCGTAAGGATTGCCCGGATTGCTTCCGTCCTCGTCATGGCTGCTTCCCGGGTCATATTTTTTTGTACCAGGTGCAATTTTATATTCTTTCTTTGTAACACCGGGCACATCAGACACCATCCCGATATCGATCGGAAACAGATCCACTCCCGCGATTTGAGCCATCTTACATACACTTGTCTCGCTTTTTGTAAAATTTTCGGCGACAACAGCCGTCACTTCCTGCCCGGTCTGTGTAACGCCTTCTTCTACCACTCCGTTATCCGCACACATGATGACAAGACCTTTTTTGTCCAAACTGTACGCAGGACTTCCTTTCATTCCCGCAATCTTCGTGACGGCATCCTCCAATTTCCCAAGACTAAATAAAGGCTTTGCGATCTGTTTCCATCGCTTTTTTGCCTGCGCCGCCGCCTTTTGATCCGGAGGACAGATCTGTTCAAGATATTCGTTCAGCCGCTTTGTCACTTTTTCTAATTCCGGTTCTGATTGTTCTTTCATATTTTTCCTGTCTTCTGACATATGATTCCTTCTCTGCTTCTTCTTATTTGCTTCGTTTTCTTTGGCAAACAGTCTGCACTGATCTGTAAAACGCTTTGCAAACTGCGGACAGGACGGCATATATAAATGAGGATACCCCGCAAACAAACTGCCTTCTGTATGAACACATTTCCAGGACGTTCTTCGATCCGGCTTCGCTGCTGTTAAACCTTCTCCGTTATCCGAACTGTCCCAATAATGAAACTCATGCCCTTTGATCACTTCTCCTTGTTTCAGATAACAGCTTTCCTTTTGTTCCTTTTCATGACTTAACTCCACGTAGCCGAAACGCACAAGCTTTCCCGCCGGATAAGTCCTGCCGTTCAAAACTCCTGCCATCTCCCATACAATATGCCTCTCATCTTCCATCTCCTCATGAAGATACATAAAACCGCCGCACTCTGCCAGACAGGGCATTCCGCTTCTGATCGCATCTTTTACCGACCGACGCATAGAATTGTTCTCGGACAGTTCCTTACAGTTAAGTTCCGGGTAACCTCCCCCGAAAATCAAACCGGAAATATTTTCGGGAATCTTTTGATCTCTCAACGGACTGAAAAACACAAGTTCTGCTCCGCTTTCTTCCAGAAGTTCTAAATTTTCTTTATAATAAAAACAAAACGCCGCATCCTTTGCTACCCCGACCCGAACCTTGCCGTCGTCTGAGCTTTTATACTTTTCCATATCGCATTGAAACGGCTCCCGGCTCTGCCCGTTTCGCATATTCTGCTTGATCTGCCTTTTTCCGGGCTATTTGCTTTCTGTTCCCCTTGTGCGATCTGATACAATCTGTCAAGATCAACCGTCTCTGTCACAATATTTCCTGCCTTTGTCATCTGTTCTTTCAGATGACAGATCTCCTGCGGAGTAACAAGGCCTAGATGACGGCTTTCCAGACAAAACGCTTCATCCTGCGGAATGTATCCTAATACGGGAATATCATACCCTTCTGATTTCAAATGATCTTCCAGCATTTTCTTCAACCTGGGATACAACATTTTTGACACCCGGTTTAAAATGATCCCTGAATATTGCTGTCTTTTTGAAAGGATACAATCCCGCTGACAACAGCACAAAGGGAAAGCGCCGCCCCTTTGCAAGGAAGAATCAATACTGCGGGAATGTCAAGTGTTCTTGCTACATCATATGAGCTTGCCGTAACAGAATCCAGTCTCATCCCATCATAATATCCCATCACGCCTTCTGTTATAACAAGTTCAGCATCTGCCGCATGTTTTGCGTATTCTTTTCTCAGCTCATCTTCCGAAGAAAAGAATAAATCCAGATTTTTTGAATCTACGCCAAGCACTTCTTTATGAAACATCGGATCGATATAGTCAGGTCCGCATTTACAGGATGATACTTTTTTATTTTGAGCCTGATATGCCGCCATAAGTGCGCACGCCGCCGCTGTTTTCCCGCTTCCGCTGGAGATCGCCGTGATCAAAATTCCCGAAGCCATCTTCCTTTCCTCCTGCTGAAATAATATAGACAGGATTCATTCCTGTCATCATATGATACTGCCCCAGAACACGAGAACGCGACGCACATATCTGTGTAACTTCCATATCGGTCAGTAACCCTTCTTTTTCCGCGTCCATCACATCCCGGACTGTCTCAAGCGATATAGCGCTGATCACAATCTTTACATTTGGATTTTTCTGTTTCACAACAGTCAATATTTCTTTTAAATTACCGGAACTTCCTCCGATAAACAGATGAGTCGGCGGTTCCAAATGCACGAGCGCCTCCGGCGCGCTTCCTTCTATGATCCGGATTCCGTCCGTCCTGAATTTTCTCCTGTTTTTTTCCAAAAGAAGCACCGCCTCCGGATTCTTTTCAATGGCATACACTTTTATCTGCTCACCTGAAAGAGCCGCCTCCACAGATACAGAGCCGGTTCCGGCGCCGACGTCATACACAACCGCATCTTCTGTAAGCTCCATGCGGGCGATGCTGACGGCGCGCACTTCTTCTTTCGTCATTGGAACTTTTCCTCTGACAAACGCATCGTCACGGATATGCGGACCACGCCGCTTTGCCGGATTCTCATTTTCCACCAATGCAGTACATAACCCCCGCACTTCTTCTATTTGAAAATCTGCCGCTTTTTTCCTTATGATCTTTTCATCTTCATAAGAAAGATCTCTTCCGACCGAAAGGAACAGTTCTCCCATTCCATACTCCAAAAGTGCGTTCAGCAGTCGTTCTCCCGCATCTTTTCCGCCAAGAAGAAAGAACGTTTTTCTGTTCGTATCTACCGTCTGTATAAACAGCGTTTCATTTCCATGAAGACTTACGATCTTTGCATCGTCCCATGAAACACCGAGTTTTGCGGCAAAATAAACAACAGATGAAATCCCCGGAATCAATTCAACCGTACAATCGATCTCTGAATGCAAAAGGGCCGCTTCCAGTTTTTTTGCTCCGCTGTAAAACCCGATATCACCGGAAAACAAAACCGCAGTCCGGCTGCACTCCTCATGCTCTTTTACATAAGAAAAAATAAAGTCCCACCGATATTCACTTAACATATCCCGCCGTTTTATATCTTTTTTCTGCTCTAAAAAACATGCGGCGCTTTCAAGCATCCGTGAAGCTCCGATCAGACAATCGCTTGCAAGGATCTCTTCTTTCGCTCTTTCGGTCATTTCTTTTACTCCGCCTGTCCCAATCCCGATCAAAGATACTTTTCTTTTTTATCACACATCTTTATAGCCTCTCGGAGTTACCATTTTCCCGTTTAACTCTTTCGTATTTGAGTTTCCGATATAAACAGTCGTAAACATATCTGCCTGTGTTGTTTTCAGCTTTTTAAGAGTCATGATCTCATATAACTCGCCTTCTCTTCCTATATTTTTCACAAGACCGCACACCGTCTCTTCCGACCGTGATTTTAGAATGATCTCACAGGCTTTCTCAAGATAATCCGCTCTCTTCCTGCTGGACGGATTATAAAGACAGATTACAAAATCAGCCTCTGCCGCGGCGCAAAGTCTCTTCTCGATCAGCTCCCACGGAGTCAGGAGATCGCTTAAACTGATCACTGCAAAATCATGCATCAACGGCGCGCCTAAAACGGCTGCTCCTCCTGATGCCGCCGTGATCCCGGGAACAATCTCAATCCCGATCTCAGGGTAATCTCTCCCGATCTCATAAATCAGACCTGCCATTCCATAAATCCCGCTGTCACCGCTGCATACCATTGCCACGTCAACGCCTTTTTTTACCTCCTCAAACGCCATCTTACAGCGGTCGGCTTCTTTTCGCATCGGAGTGCTCAAGAACTGCTTTTCCGGAAATAAAGGACGGACAAGATCAATATATACCGTATATCCGATAATGACCGGACATGCGTCAAGAACTTTTTTTGCCTGTACTGTCATCTGATCTCCTGCTCCCGGGCCGAGTCCTACAACATATATTTTATTCATTCTTTAGTATTCTCCTTTTCTGCCTTTCCAACATGAGAAGATGCTTTCCGAAATTCTGTTGTAAATGTCGGATCATATAATTTTGACCGTTCATACTTTCCATCTAAAACCCTGCCTACTACAATAAGCGCCGTCTTCGTTACGCCTGCCTCTTTTGCAGTCTGCGCCAATGTTTTTACCGTACAGTTGAGTACTTTTTCCTCCGGCCATGACGCCTTATACACGATCGCGGCAGGAGTGTCCTGTTCATATCCTCCGCTGATCAGCTCTTCGGAAAGTTCTTTTAGCATCCCTGTGCTTAAAAAAATAACCATTGTTGTGCCATGAGCCGCAAAACTTCTGATCGACTCCTTTTCAGGAACCGGCGTTCTTCCTGCCATACGGGTAATTACAACCGACTGTGAAATTCCCGGAAGTGTATATTCTGCATCGAGCGCAGCTGCTGCCGCGCAAAAAGAGCTGACGCCGGGGCACACTTCGTATCCGATCCCAAGTCTTTCCAACTCATCCATCTGCTCTTTGATCGCCCCGTACAGGCAAGGATCGCCTGTATGAAGCCGGACAATGTTCTTTCTTTGAGTCTCACCTTCTTTTATCACTTCCAGCACTTCTTCCAGTGTCATCTTCGCACTATTGTAAACTGCACACGTTTCTTTACAGCCATATAGAAGTTTCGGGTTCACAAGCGATCCTGCGTAAATAACAATATCCGCCTCTTCTAAAAGGCGTTGTCCACGCACAGTGATCAAATCTTTTGCACCCGGACCTGCTCCAACAAATGTGACCATCTTTCTCTTTCCTTTCGCTTTCTTAGCCTCTTTACTTTTTTAATCTTTTCTCCGATCTTTCCGCTGAGTTTCGCTTTCATCTTTTATGATAAACAACGAATAATATCCCGCCTGTTCGGGGATTTCTTCCGTCGAAAAATAAAGCTTCTCCGAATCCATACCACAGTTTTCCACCATTTTTGCCTCTAAAGCGTTCTCGACAAGAAAACGTTTCACTTCCGCCATTTTCCGTCCGCTTTTCATAAATACTTTCGTTCCCTGCAGCCTCATACTTTCTTCTACTCCGTAGGAAGCAGGTATGATATGCAGTTCATCGCTGTTTTCTGAAAGGGAAATGTCAAGGCGAGCCGCCGCCGCGCAAAAAGAAGGGATTCCGGGAATCAACTCTGTTTCATATCCCATCCTTTTCAGTCTTTTGTGTATATACATACAGGTAGAATAAATGCTCGGGTCTCCGATCGTAAGAAACACAACATCCTTTCCTTCATTTAACTTCTCTGCGGTAAACGCCGCGTCTTCGTCATGAATCTCTATCAGTTTCTCCCTGTCTTTGATCATCGGCATAGGCAGAAAGATCACCTCTTTTTCCCCGATCTGCGAATAAACTTGTCTGACGATCTGATAAGCCGTACACTGCTGCATATATTTTGGATCTGCGTTTTCACCCGGCTTTTTCAAACCGCTGTCTGATACGGGAATCGCGACAACATCACTTTCTTGTATCGCATGCAATGCTTTTAATGTCAGAAGCTGCGGATCTCCCGGCCCAACTCCAACGCCTGTAAACTTTCCTTTCATAGCCTCTTTATCTTCCTTTCTTTTGCCTGACAAAACGACTTGTCTGCTCAAACAGACTGTCTGCTTTCGAGGTTTTCCCCAAAACCCCTTCTTCATTTGAAAAAACAACAGCCGCAATATCCAACGCTTCCCCTGCTCTGTTTGTCAGATAAAATTCTATTCTCTCCATTACGCTTTCCATTACTTTTTCGAGAAGTCCGCATTCTTTGAGTACTCTTAATGCCTCCGATGTATTCACACAGTCCATGACCGAACGCACCGTATGCGAATCTGCCCTTCTAAAGCCGCATGTACCGCCAACACTTCCATCCTGCAGTCTGCCTGTCTTGAATGGGTATTCATTACTCCTGCCGCCAGTTTGACAAATTTTCCGATATGACCGATAAATAGAATTCCCTTCATCCCGAGTAATTTTGCATCGTCGATCGTATCTCCGATATAGTTACTGCATTTTACTGTTACTTCTTCGTCCACGCCGAGTTCTTCACGTAAAAAATCCATTCCGTAATTTCCCGGAACAACATAACACCTGTCATACCCTGTCTCTTTTAACATTTTCATTTCCAGCCATATCGTATCAGTCAGCGCTTTTTCACTCATCGGCTCTACGATGCCTGTCGTTCCAAGAACAGACAGGCCTCCTACAATGCCAAGCCTCGGATTAAACGTCTTCTTTGCGATCTTCTCCCCGCCCGGAATAGACAGCGTAATCTTTATTTTCCCACCGTACTTGTATTGACGGCACTCTTCGTCTACCGCATCGGCAATCATCCTGCGAGGTATTTTATTGATCGCGGGAAAGCCTGTCTGCTGCTCTAATCCTGCTTTTGTGACCCGGCCGATTCCTTCTCCTCCGGCAAGAACAATATGATCTTTGATTTCAAAACAGCGTTCTTCCGCTTCTTCCTCTTTTAAAAATGACTCGATCTTCTCAGCTTTTGCGTATACTTTCATCCCATCTGTCACATCAGGATCATCGCCGCTGTATTTTTCAACAGCGCACTGCACATAATCCGCAGTTCTGATCGTTGACTCTACTTCCAAATACAGCTCGATCCCTTTCGGAGTGATCAGTTTCACATGAGTAATCTCTTCTTCTTTAAGAAGCATCGCCACAGCAGCTTTTGCCGCTGCGGCAGCACAGCTTCCTGTCGTATATCCAAGCCGAAGTCCCGACCGGTTCCTCCCGATCTCCTGTTTCATTTTATGCTATTCTCCTGATATGCTTTACAATTCTTCCAGCATCTGCCGTGGATTTTCCGCCGCTTTTACTTTACCGAACACTTTCTCGATCACACCTTCTTCATCGATCAAATAAGTAGTGCGGACAACACCCATTGTTTTCTTTCCGTACATATTCTTTTCTTTCCATACATCATAAGCCTGAATACATGTTAACTCTGTATCTGAAAGAAGTGTAAAGGGCAAACCGTATTTTTCTTCAAATTTCTTATGAGATGCGACGCTATCCTTGCTTACTCCAAGCACAACCGCTCCTTTTTCTGAAAATTCAGGATATAATTCTCCGAAACCACATGCCTGTTTTGTACATCCCGGAGTGTTGTCTCTCGGATAAAAATATAAGATCACTTTCTTCCCTTTGTATTCTTCCAATGTGTGTACCTTTCCGTTCTGATCCGGCAATGCAAACTCCGGCGCTTTCATTCCTGCTTCTAACATTTGTATTTCCTCCTGTTTTTTATTTTATTCTTTTTAGCTTGTTCTTACATTTCCGCTTCTTCGATATGTTCTGCGAATATTTTTCTGATTCCTTCAAATTCTCCGAGTCCTTTTAAAATAACCCGGACTTCATATCCTTTTTCCTCCAGCTCGCTTTTCCATGAATCTTCTTCTCCTGCCATATCATTTTTTGCATGATCTCCGGCAACAAACATAAACGGCATAAGTACGACTTTTTTTCTGCCCGATATTTCCAGCTTTGCCATTACATTTCTCAAATCAGGAAAGCTTTCCACTGTTCCGACAAGAACCTGCTGATATCCAAGCGAGTGAAACGTATACTCTAACGTAGGATATGCGGAATTTGCATGGTGATCTGTTCCGTGTCCCATCAGAACGAGCATTTCATCTTCGCCGATCACCGTTTTTTCCATCACGGCATGAATTGCTTTTTTATAATCTTCCACAGAACTAAGAAGCGGTTTCCCTACATATACTTTTCGGAACAGGTGCATATGTTCCATGACTTCTTGCAGCATCCGGTCATTTTCTATCCCGTTGATCACATGAGTCGCTGAACGATAACTTCTTCGATCCCATCTGCCGCCATTTTTTCTAAAGCTTCGCCTACTGTTTGCACCTTTATATTTGCAGTGCGCTTTAATTTTTTTATAATCATATTGCTTGTAAACGCCTGTATACAACAGCTTCTTCAAACGTTTTTGCAAACTCCTTTTCGAGCACGTCAATCGTCTTTTCCATCGTGTCAATATGACTTGTTCCGAAACTGACTGCCAGAATTCCTTTTTTCATTTTACATCTCCTCTCATTTTTATTTATTTTATTATTTCCCTGTTTTCTTAAATTCCCTTTGATGTTTTCTATTTCAAACTTTTCAGATCAAGTAAGCCTTGACTCCAGTTCTTCCCATGTGCGCGGAGGCTCTTCTTTGTCTGATAAGATTTTTTTCTCTGTTAATTTGCGATACATACGAATGACTGTCGGTATTTCCAATTCTGCTTCTTTCAACGCTTCCTCATCCTGACAGATTTCCATCGTCTCTGCATGGCGTATCACTTTTCCTTCATGCATAAGCACAATCTCATCTGCCATCCACAGGCATACTCTATATCATGTGTTGCGATCAGCACCGTAATTCCTTTTTCCGTCAGCCTCTCGATCATCTCATTCACTTTTTTCGTATGTTTCATATCAAGCGCCGCCGCAGGTTCGTCTAAAATCATCACTTCAGGATGCATAACCAGAATGTCTGCAATCGCAACCTGTTTTTTCTGTCCTCCGCTTAAAGCATGAGTCGCTCTTCCTGAAACGCAGAAAGCCCCAGTTCCTCGATTATCTGTCTGACCGCCTTTTCGGCAGTTTCTTCATCCGCCCCCATGTTCAATATCCCGAAAGAGATTTCCTCATAAACACTTGCAGAAAAAAGCTGTTCATCCGGATTTTGAAATACGATCCCGACTTTTCGTCTGACATCTAAAAGTCCTTTTTTTGTATATTCGATCGGTTTTCCATCTATAAAAATCCTTCCGGATTCCGGTCTTCTGATCCCGTTCAGGCAAAGAAAAAAAGTAGATTTTCCGCAGCCGTTTCCTCCCATAACCGCGACTTTTTTCCCTTTACGAATGTTCAAACTCAAGTGATCCAATGCCTTTATTTTACTTCCCTCATATGTATAATCTACATTTTCTGCACGAATCACATATTCCGTTTCTGATTCTTTTTTTTCTTCCTTTTTCAATGTTCTCTTTTTTGTTTTCATATCTTTCATTTTATCCATCATATCATCCGTTCCGCCGCAGCTACAATTATCAAAACAAGCTCAAATACAGCCAACAATATCATTTCTTTCTTTTTCGCCGGAGTGTTCCTTTCTAGCACATTGATTGTTCCGTCATACCCTCTTGCTTCCATTGCATCATACAGCGCATTTGCTTTTCTCAAAGAAATAAAGAACAAAGCGGTCAGCATCTTTCCGAATGCACGAAGCTGTGTCCGATAATCTCTATTTCCAAGTCTTGCCTCCTGTGCTGTCATAATTGCAGACGCAGTATGAAGAAGAATAAATACAAAACGATAGATCAACATCATCAACTCAATCAGAAGCCTCGGCATATGCATTTTCCTGAGCGCTCCCAGTATATCTGTCATCGTTGTGTTCAACGACAGAAAATAAAGACATGTCACTGCCGCCAGCGCCGTGATACATAAATTGACTGCCCAAAAAGCCGATTCACGGCTTGCCGTTATATATATTTCCCCGACCGGCACGGCAAATGCATCCATAGGAACTTTCGATAGATTTAAAAAAACAGCTCCTGTTCCGACGATCAAAAATACGATCGGAATCATCAGCAGTCGAACATAGCAGGAAAGAGGAATCTTCCCCTTTCCTACCGTCAAAATTCCATTTGCGATAAATACGATCAAAGCCGCCGCATAGGAGCGGGTCAAAACACAGATCATAAGAGAAGAAACGGCATACAGTAACTTCTCTGCCGCACTGACATATCTTAATTTTGACCGGTAACACAATTTATCTATAATGATCATTCATCGCTCCTTTTTATTCTCCTATGACTTTTGTTTTTCCCTCAAAACTTCAAAAGCATTATCGCCCAGACTACCGTCCATTTTTTACGTTCCACGAACCGTCCCATTATAAATGCGATGATTCCCACGCCTATCCCCTGTCTGAATACAGAAAATAAGACTTTCTATCTCTCCGGGCAGTTCTCTGTCTAACGCAGTCTCCAAAACCGGAGTAAACCACGGCTCATATTCTCCGTGAATTTCTTCTACCATCACGCTTCCCGCATCATCAGAACCGCCGAATTCTGCTTCTTTTAAAACGAAAAGAGGAACAACGGCGATTAAAACAGCGGCGATCAATAATAAAATCACTGTTTTTTTGTTTTTACTCATCTTGTGTCTCCCCCTTTTTATTTTTGAAAAATCCTATACTTCTTAATTCCGGTTTTGCATATGTTTCCAGACCTATCACAATGACAACTGTAAGGATACCTTCTATCACGGCAAGCGGAATCTGTGTAGGCGCAAATACTCCGAGAAACTTAACAGCCGACGCTCCGACGCCTCCCGCTTCAGACGGATAGGCAAAAGCAAGCTGGATACTTGTCACACAATATGTAAACAGATCTCCTAAAAATGCAGCCAAAAAAATACCGACTCTTCTGTTTACATTTATTTTCTGACATAATTTATAAATTCCAAAAGAGACGACCGGTCCTGCGATCGCCATGGAAAATGTATTTGCTCCAAGTGTTGTCAAACCTCCGTGAGCTAAAAGCAATGCCTGAAAAAGCAATACAATGACACCGAGCACGCTCACAGATGCCGGTCCAAACAAAATCGCGCCGAGCCCTGTTCCTGTCATATGCGAACAACTCCCTGTAACAGAAGGGATCTTAAGCGATGAAATAACGAAAATAAACGCTCCCGACATTGCGATCAGCGTTAAATTTCTTCTATTTTCTTTTACTTTGTTTTTCAATGAAATAAATCCTGCAATCAGAAACGGCAGGCAGACGACGCCCCAAGCAACGCAGTATTTAGCCGGAAGATACCCTTCCATAATATGCATTGCATTCGCTGCCGGGACTATGGCAAATACCGCCGCAAACACGATAGATGCCTTTAGTAAGATTTTTTCTTTTTTTGACATGTTTTTTCCTCTCCTTGATCATAATCCCGTAATCTACGGACTCATTTGAAAGTGAATATTCTGACTTAGGGATCGATGCAAATATTCCGCCTTCCCACAGAATCTTATTCCGCAGTGGCAATATGGAATACCGCTCCTCCAATACAGCAACGGGTATTGTGCAGGATTCTCACCTGACTTCCTCACAGATATCTCAAAGTAACCTAACCTTATCTAAAGTCCGGTACAAAGAGCAATCTATACTTCTCTATCTGTTTATCTTTCAAACGTATGCCGAGCCCGACTAATACTCAATCCCTCTTCTAGCCCGGATTCCCCGGTCGTAAGGGTGTTTCACCTTGCAGATCTCAGATACATAATCCGCTTTCTCTACAAGGCGAAGGTCAGGATCCCGTCCTGTTAAGACAACTTCCAGACCTGTCGGTTTCTTTTCCAGAAAACAAAGAGCTTCCTCGTTTGGTATCAATCCATACCGGTATGCCGCCATAAATTCATCCATAACAAGTACGTCATAAGATCCGCCGGAAACTTTTCTCAAGACCTCATTCCACAGAGCTTCATATAGCTTCTTTACCTCTTTTTTTTCTTTTTCTGTCAGTGTTTTATAGAAACCGTAAGATTTCTCCAGATGTAAAACTTCAATGTCCGAAATGCTGTCGAGAATGTTTAATTCTCCCGAATTCTCATTTTTAAGAAAACGTGCAAAAAGCACTTTCTTTTTGCAGCCCGCAGCTCTGACCGCCAGCCCGACGGCTGAGGACGTCTTTCCTTTGCCGTCTCCACAATAAATATGAATCAAACCTCGTTCCATCGTCTTTTACCTCTCTGTAAAAATCCTTTATATTTTACCACAAATATACACTCTGTGACAACATTTTGTGTTATACTAAGCTGAATCGGTATACACCGTACATAAAAATAACTTTTCCGTATTTATATTATCGGAACTGTCTTTATGAATGTAATATCAAAAACTATGATTAAATGATAAGGAGGAGCATTATGAACTTTACTTTTGCCCACAACAACTTAAATGTCTACGATCTGGATGCATCTTTGCGATTTTATAAAGAAGCTCTCGGTCTTACTGTCACACGTACAAAAGAGGCTGACGACGGCAGCTTCAAACTTGTTTATCTCGGTGACTCGACAACTCCTCACAAACTCGAACTGACATGGCTTCGGGATATGGACCGCCCTTACAATTTGGGAGATAACGAGATCCATCTTGCATTTGAAACCGATGATTTTGATGCGGCACACGAAAAACACAAAGAGATGGAATGCATCTGTTTTGAGAATCCGGGGATGGGGATTTATTTCATTTCCGATCCTGACGGATATTGGCTGGAGATCGTACCTAAAAATTTATAATATTAAAAAGGGCAGTTTTTTATGATCGCTGAAAAACCCGGCGCACAGAGACGCCGGGTTTTCCGATTTCCAAAAAATATATTATACAAACTATGTCCGAAAGGAGTTTTCTTATGGAACATTATACATTGCCCCATCGGCACAATCAGTCAATGTCTCAGTTAATGAGTCATTTACCGAATATTGAAGAGTTTCAGACGACCGCAGATATATTTAAACAACTAAGCGATCCTACCCGCATCCGCATCTTCTGGATCTTGTGCCACTGCGAAGAATGTGTTATCAACATCGCTTCTATGATGGAAATGAGCAGTCCTGCCGTCGCGCATCATTTACGTCTGCTTCGTTCAAGCGGTCTGATCGAATCCCGCAGGGACGGAAAAGAAACATATTACCGTGCCGTCGACTCGAAAAAAACACAAACGCTTCATCATATGATCGAAAGATCATGGATATTTCCTGCATAAACAAAGACGTATAAATCAAAATTTAACTCAGATCTATAGATTTTGAACTCTAAGCGCCCTGACTGCATTTAAGACCGCAATGATCATAACCCCTACGTCGGCAAAGATCGCAAACCACATATTTGCAATTCCAAGAGCGCCAAGTCCAAGACAGGCAAATTTAATTGCCAAAGCAAATATAATGTTTTGATATACGATTCTCAGACATTTTTGAGAGATTTTAATCGCTTTGGAAATCTTTAACGGATCATCGTCCATCAACACTACATCTGCCGCTTCGATTGCCGCGTCCGATCCCATTGCCCCCATTGCAATTCCGATATCCGCCCGAGTCAGTACCGGTGCGTCATTAATGCCGTCACCTACGAATACAAGCTTTTCTTTTCCTTCTTTTTCCAAGAGCAGTTCTTCTACTTTTTGTACTTTATCTCCGGGGAGCAGTTCACTGTACACTTGATCGATTCCCAAAGTTTTTGCCGTCTGCTCGGCAGCTTTCCGCGAATCCCCGGTAAGCATGACTGTTTTTTTGATCCCTGCTTTTTTCAATTCCGCAACCGCTTCTTTGGAATGTTCTTTCACAACATCGGAAATCACGATATGCCCTGCATACTTTTTATCAATCGCCATATGGATGATCGTACCTGCCGTATGGCATTCATGATACTTCAAACCGAGTTTTTTCATCAGCTTGTCGTTACCTGCCGCAACTTCATGACCGTCCACGACGGCTGTAATCCCATGACCGCTGATTTCCCGGATATCCGAAACCCTGTTTCTGTCAATTTCCTTTCCGTATGCTTTTTGCAGACTTTTGCTGATCGGATGTGATGACGCACATTCTGCAAGCGCCGCATATTCTAATAATTTTTCTTCTTCCAGTTCATTGTGATGAACCGCGCTTACTTCAAAAGCGCCTTTTGTTAAAGTTCCTGTTTTGTCAAACATAACATATTTTGTCTGAGACAATGTTTCCATATAATTAGAGCCTTTGATCAACACTCCTGCTTTGCTTGCCCCGCCGATTCCCGCAAAAAAGCTAAGAGGAATACTGATCACAAGTGCACAGGGACAACTAATCACAAGGAATGTAAGAGCTCTGTAAATCCACACGCCCCACTGAGCCGCCTGTCCGAGAAAGACCATCTCTATTACCGGAGGCAAGAGTGCCAGCGCCAATGCCCCGTAGCAAACTGCCGGAGTATACACTTTGGCGAATTTGGAGATAAAATGTTCGGATTTTGATTTCCTGGAACCGGAATTTTCCACAAGTTCCAAAATCTTAGACACCGTTGATTCTTCAAACTGTTTCGTAGTCCGAACTTTCAGTACTCCCGTCATATTAATACAGCCGCTGATCACCTCTTCTCCCTGACGCACATCACGCGGAAGGCTTTCTCCTGTCAAAGCGCTTGTATTTAAACTGGAGCTTCCTTCGACGACAATCCCATCAAGCGGAACTTTTTCACCCGGCTGTACTACGATGATACTTCCTATTCCGACTTCATCAGGATCTCTTTTTTCCAGTTTCCCGTCACATTCTACATTTGCATAATCCGGTCGGATATCCATTAATGCACTGATATTTCTGCGGCTTTTCCCGACTGCATAACTTTGGAACAACTCTCCGATCTGATAAAACAACATTACCGCGATTGCCTCGTTATAATCGCCGCTTTTTGAATAGACGGCAAGAGCAAAAGCTCCGATTGTTGCGACTGCCATCAGAAAATTCTCGTCAAACATGCGCCGGTTCAAAATACCTCTGCCTGCCTTTTTCAAAATATCGTATCCTATGACTAAATATACTGCTAAATAAAGTGTGAACCGCAAAATTCCCGTTACAGGTACAAAATTCAATAGAATAACACCAAATGCCGCTGCCATGATCCTCGTCAACATTTTTTTTCTGTTTTTTACTCATTACACCTTGCATCCTCCTCGCTATTTAATATACACATATGTTCATTCGTTCATATGTTGTATATAAATCTGCGCCCTTTGCCATCAGCATATCGGGCGCTCCTTTTTCTTTTTAGCCACTTTCATTCAATCTTTGAGAAGTTTCTTAAAATTCAATTTCACAATCCGGCTCTATTTTTTTGCAGGCTTTCAGCACATCTTTCATAACCGACTTCGGCTCTCGCCCATCCTCGAACTGTACAGTCATTTTCTGTGTCATGAAATTCACCACCGCATCTTCTACTCCGCCGGTCTTTTTCGCCGCATCTTCCATCAGATTCGCACAGTTTGCACAATCTACTTCAATTTTATAAGTCTTTTTCATATTAAATACCTCTTTTCTTTTAAAATCTTTTTATTTCAACAATTAAGCATTTATTTAATTGTTATGCTTTTACTATACACCTATCTTTTTTCTCTGTCAATCCTTAAAAATGAAATCTATTAAAAAAAGCAGGAGCTGTAAAATTCACAACTCCTGCGATCGACCTATGTATTATTCACTTGATTTTATACATCTTATCATAACTTACCGACTGACTTTGTACGCCTAGCGACGAACATAAACCATTCCTGCCTGTACCGGTCCTATCTTAACATTCTCTCCCGGCTGAGGCGCATGGATCATCATACCGTTTCCAATGTAAATACCGCAATGATCCCAGTTCGTACATACATCGCCCGGCTGAGGATCACTGACGCGAGGCCATCCCATAAATGTATACGTTGTTCCTACACGTCCATAACCGCCTGTCAGACAATATCCTACAAGTCCCGAGCAGTCAAAAGAGTTCGGTCCTGTCGCTCCCCACACATAAGGGAGTCCGATACATCCATATGCACGGTCTACAATAACATTTCCCGTTACCGGATCGTACGGCGCCGCTCCTGAACCGCCTGAACTTCCGTTATTCGGATTGGAAGGTGTCACCGGCTGTTCCGGAGTCACATTGTTCTTTGCTTCCTCTTCCCGTCTGCGGCGTTCTTCCTCTGCTTTTCGTTCCTCTTCGGCTTTTCTTGCAGCTTCCTGGATCATGCCGTCCAATTGGTGATCTCATCTTTTTTAGAATTGATCGTCTCGGTCAGAGTCGCCTGCTCAGCCTCGTACTCTTTTTCCGTTGCTTCCAGATTCTTTTGCTCTTCTTCAAGTGTCTTCTGCAAATTTTCAATCTCTGTTACTGTATTTGTATATTCTTTCAGTTGTTCACGATCATATTCATGCATCTTCTGCGAATACTCTGCCTGACTGAGCATGCTCGACATATCGCCGGATGTCATAACTTTCTCGACTGTAGCGCTGCCTGTTCCGGATTCGTACATAAACTTAATCCGCTTTTTCATCGCCTCATACTGTTCTTCTTTTTTTTCTTCCGCAGCTTCCAGATCTGCCTGCGCCTGAATAATCGCCTCACCTGTCTTAATCAGCTTAAGTTCCAGTTCATTCGCCTTTTGGATCAATGTATCAAACTGCGTCTGAAGATTAGAAAGCTCGCTTTCCGCTTCTGTTTTCTGATTTTTCAAATTCTCCGCATCTTCTGCCGGATTTGCAAACACCGGCGTCACTGCTAATGAGCAAGCCAAAGCCGCCGTCAGAAATGTGCTATGTACCTTTTTTAATCTCATACTGCCACCTTTCCTCATTTTATTATCTATTTCCCCACATAACAGCATCATACAACACAACCGTCCGCTTTTCAACAAACTTAATTAAAAAAATGAAAAACATCTGTCGGAAACTTGTACTGTAATAGATGCCAATCAAAAATGCAGGTTTTTCTTCTTATTTTACGATTCACTATCGAATAAATAATAACAAATCACCCGCATTTTTTCAACACTTTTTAATATTTTTGTAACATTTCAAATGTTTTGTATCATTTTTCTTTATTTATTACCATTCACTGTTTCCTATATACAAACAAACTCATATTTCATCAGCCATCGCTCGATCGCTTCTTTCTCGCCTCGGACTGTTCCCTGAACCATCTCGGGTTTTCCGCCGCCGCGTCCGTCGAATCTTTTATTAAACTCTTTCGCCATTTCACGTACATCTTGTTGACGGCTTCCCAACACATATCGATACCCGTCTTTTTCATTTCCAAAGAACACTGCGCAAATACAATGCCCTGCGTCTAAAACATAATTCATCAACATACGCATGGAATCACCGCCGAATTCTTCCGTAAAAATGCAAACTGCATCTTTACTTTCCGAAATCATGTCCGCATACGCTTTCACTAGGCGCCGCTCTTTTTCTGCAAGTTCATATTTCAGCTGATTCGTCTCTTCTGCCAAATGCGCAACCGCATCTGCAATCTCATTTTCTTTCGCACAAAGAAGCCTGGAAATTTCTTTTGCCTGCGCTTCCTTTCTCACATAATCCGAAAACGCGCGGACTCCGCACAGCATAGTGATCCGCACTCCGCCCTTATAACGCTGCGCTTGAACCAGCTTGATCAGTCCGATCTCTCCTGTATACGTCACATGAGGAGCACAGCAGGCACAGCAGTCATACCCCGGAATTTCTATAATACGTACCTGACCCTCGATCTCGATCTTACTCCGATATTCTATCTGAGACAGTTCCTCCTTCTTCGGATAATGCGTAAATACTTTCAGGTTTTTCCACACAGCTTTATTTGCCTCCGCCTCGATCCGGCGAAGTTCCTCTTCTGTGATCTCACCGTCAAAGTCCATCGTACAGTCCTCACTGCCAAGATGGAAGCCGACATTATTATACCCGTATGCGGCGTGGATCAGCCTGAAACGATATGCTCTCCCGTATGCTGCTGCATCTTCATAAAGCGTTCTTCCCAGTCGATACTTCCTTTCACCGCAGTTTTGGCTTCAATGAAACCGTCCGTTATATGAAAGATACGCCCGTTCCTTTCACGGACATCGAGCACTTGAACTTTCTTTCGAGCCGTTTCATCCAAGCCGCACGTATCATCGTCTGCCATATATAGCACTCCCGTATCGGCATACTGACCTCCGCCTTCCGGAAAAAAGGCTGTCCTGTCAAGTTCTATTTCATAATATTCGCCTGCTTTTCCGTCCAGCCTGCCAAACGAATCCTTCACCTGCTGCCTTTTTGCTCTGACACACGAAAGAACTTCTGCATCGAACTTTGAAAGATGACTGTCTTTATAAAACAGTTTTTCCGTCATTTTTCCATTACATCCTTTCCGGCGCTTCAAATCCAAGCAGGTCAATGCACGTCTCCAACACGCGCTTTGTCAGTCCGAGGAGCGCAATATAACCGGAACGTTTCTCTTCGTCTTCCTCGGAGAGGATCTTCGTCTCATGATAAAACTTATTAAATTCATTCGCGATCTCATAAATGTAAGCGCACAATTTATGCGGAGCAGTCTCTTCGCATACTGCCTCAAACACATCGTTGAACTTCAAGACTTGAAGCATAAGCGCCTTCTCATATACATTTCCCGACGGACGGATCGAAAGTTTCTCTGCGCTTCCTCCGTTTTCCTTATACTTTGCCAAAATGGACTTAATACGCACGATTGTATAAAGAATATACGGACCTGTATTTCCCTCAAATGAAGTAAATCTGTCTACGTCGAATATATAATCTTTGCCTGCCTGATTCGACAGATCTCCATATTTAATTGCCGCAAGTCCGACTATGCGGGCCGTCTTTTTCGCTTCTTCTTCCTCCACTGTACGATTATCCATAATTTTCTTATACATTTCATCGTTAATTTCGCGGATCAGATTTTCAAGACGCATAACGCCGCCCTCACGGGTTTTGAACGGTTTTCCGTCTTTCCCGTTCATCGTACCGAATCCGAGAAATTCCAATCTTGTATTCGGGCTCACGATCCCCGTCTTTTTTGCACAGCGGAACACCTGTGTAAAGTGAAGTTCCTGACGTTTATCTACTACATAGATAACTTCGTCCGGCTGATAATCTTCTTCCCTTTGTACAAGTGTTGCAAGATCTGTCGTATCATAGAGCGCCGCTCCGTCTGACTTTAAGATCATACACGGAGGAACTTCTTTTTTATCCGACTCTTCCTGAACATCGACCACAAGAGCGCCCTCGTCGTAACGCGCATAGCCTTCTTCTTTTAACATCTGTACCATATCAGGTATATATTTCTGCGCGTCCGCCTCGCCTTTCCAAAGATCAAATTCTACATTCAGTCTCTCATAATTTTTCTTAAGATCTGTAACCGAAACATTCATGATGTGATTCCAAACCGCTCTGTATCCTCTGTGGCCGTTCTGGAGCAAATATGTCGCATGCAACGCTTCTTTCCTGTATTCTTCGTCTTCTTTTGCATATGAACTTGCTGTCGGATATATCTCCTCCAGTTCGCCGATCGTAAACGGAGCTTCCGCCGGATATTCTCCCGTAAAATTTTCATCAAAATACGGCAGCTCCGGTTTGCGTTTCTTTAATTCCGTGATGATAAGTCCCATCTGATATCCCCAGTCTCCCAGATGAATATCACCGATCACTTTGTTTCCTTTAAAACGAGTAATCCGTTTTACGCTTTCGCCGATAATTGCAGAACGCAGATGTCCTACATGAAGCGGTTTCGCAACATTCGGTCCGCCGTAATCTATCATGATCGTTTTTGGTTCTTCCGCTTCTTCTACTCCGAGTTTTTCTGTTTCTGACATTTGATTTAAATAATCCGCAACACTTTGCGGAGCAAGTTTCAGATTGATAAATCCCGGCTTTACAACTTCTACCGTCTCAAAATAAGAACTTTCCTTTAAATATACCGCCACATCTTCCGCAATCATAAACGGGGCTTTTTTATATTTCTTTGCTCCTGCCATCGCGCCGTTGCACTGATATTCGCACAAATCGGGACGATTTGAAAGAGTTACTTTTGCAAGTTCTTTATCATAACCGGCTTTTTCAAAAGCCGCTTCCATTTCCGTTGTGATCAATTCCAACATTGTTTTCAATTTTTCCACACTCCTTTATATAGAAACTCTTTATCATATGAATGCTATTCTAACATGTATCAGTTTTCACGGCAACAAACAACTTGAAAACACTTTACATTTTGCTTACTTTATGCTAGGATAATTAAAGTTGTTTAACACAACGATGCGTCTGTAGCTCAGTGGATAGAGCAATGCCCTCCGGAGGCATGTGCGACGGTTCGACTCCGTTCAGACGCTTTTTTCATGCTCTTTTACAATCCGTTCTTTCATATCAGGATCAAATTTCCCTGCCCGAAGCATCTCAATTTCATATTTATAAGGAGCATATGATTTCTTTGGATTTTCCACAGATGGTATATATGGCGTCTCAAGTATTTTCGGAACATCCCTAAAGTCCGCATGATGAACGATATAATTGATCGCTTCAAAACCGATATGTCCGAATCCGATGTTCTCATGCCTGTCCTTTGCAGCGCCTGGAACATTCTTACTGTCGTTAATATGAAATACGGCAATCTGATCTTTTCCTATAATACGATCGAACTCTTCTATCACATCATCAAAATGATGAATAATATCATACCCACTGTCGCTCGTATGACATGTATCAAAACAAACTCTCAATTTATCGCTATATTTTACCCCGTCGTAAATCCTGGCTAATTCTTCAAACGTACGACCGATCTCCGATCCTTTCCCCGCCATTGTTTCTAACGCCACACAACAATCCATATCCTGCGTAAGAACTTCGTTTAGTCCTTTTATGATCTGCTCTGTTCCTATGCTGACTCCTTCTCCTACATGGGCTCCCGGATGCAGAATCAACGTATGGCTTCTGCAGCTTACCGTACGGTCTATCTCCTTTGCGAGAAACTCAACCGCAAGAGAAAATGTTTCCGGCTTTACCGCATTGCCTAAATTAATAATATACGGAGCATGAACAATGATTTCTTGAATCCCGTGCTCTTTCATATATTCCCATGCAGGATCGATATTTAATTCTTCGATTTCTTTCCGCCTCGTATTTTGAGGCGCTCCCGTATAAAACATAAATGTATCCGCCCCGTAAGATACTGCTTCTTTTGCAGAACCAAGCAGCATCTCCTTACCACTCATTCCGACATGTGAACCTATTTTCACAATGTTATCCTCCAATCTATATTTTTATAAGCTTTGCAAACAAAGCAAACATTTTTCTGACTCCTGCAGTATCAAACTGCACCGTCACCTCATAATCTCTTCCACCCTCTTTAATCTCCGTCACCGTGCCGTCTCCAAACTTTACATGCCGTACACGATCTCCGACTCCGTAAGAGAGTCCCTCCGACTTTTTCGCCATCAGTCCGCTCCCCTTTTGGATCGCGGCAAATGCCGGTTTCTGAGCATACGCAGATCTTTTGTATCCACTGACCTCGGACGAATACGTCCTCTTCTCTCCCAAAGAAACATTTTGAGAAAAACCGCCTTCTCGCTTTCCTGTATCAATCAATGCAGAAGGCATCTCTTTAATGAAACGGGACATACTGTTATATTGTCTCTCACCTCTGACCAAACGCATACGCGCGCAGGTAAGAGTCAATTTTTCTTCAGCGCGGGTCACGCCCACATAACAAAGTCTTCGTTCCTCCTCCAACTCTTCCGGATCATCTCCGCTGATCGACATATAACTTGGGAACAATCCGTCTTCCATTCCCGCAAGATATACATGTGGAAATTCCAGACCTTTCGCACTGTGAAGAGTCATAAGGATCACGTAATCCCGATCTTCCGCTACGCTGTCGATATCAGCGACAAGAGCCACCTCTTCAAGGAAACCGCTCAGCGTCGGTCTTTCTCCTCTGTCACTGCAGCTTTCCTCATATACGGCCGCCTTACTGACAAGTTCGTCTATATTCTGCACTCTTGCTTCCAGTTCCTCAGGATCATCCGCTTCCAGACTTTCCGTATACCCTGTCTTCTCGATCACTTCCGTCAGAAGATCTGTCACCCCGCTCTCTTCCGATCTTCCTTTAAAATATTCGATCAAAGCTGCAAATGAATCAAGTTTCGATGCGCTGCGTCCGATCCCGGGAATAAGGTCCGGAGCTGAAAGGGCGTCATAAAACCCTATTCCTCTCGCAGCAGCCGACTCCTGAATCCGATTAATCGTTGTCAAACCGATCCCCCGTTTCGGAACATTAATAATCCTTCTCACAGCCAGATCGTCTTTTCCGTTATCAATCGTTTTTAAGTATGACAAAACATCCTTAATCTCTCTTCGGGAATAAAAATTGATGCCTCCGACAATCTTATACGGAATATTCATCGCGACAAACTTTTCCTCAAGAGACGCGACTGCGCGTTCGTTCGGTATAAAACTGCATGATCACTGTAATTTGCTCCCTGTGCCGTTTCGTCCTTAATATCCTCTGCAATAAACTGCGCTTCGTCATATGCCGTATCAAACTGCCGCAGACGGATCTTCTCCCCTTTTTCATTATCAGTCCAAAGAGTCTTTTCTTTTCTGCCTTTATTGTTGCGGATCACACTATTCGCAACTTCCAATACATTCCCGACAGAGCGGTAGTTCTGTTCCAGTTTAATTACTTTTGCATCTGAAAATTCTTTTTCAAAATCCAAAATATTTCGTATATTAGCTCCGCGGAACTTATAGATCGACTGGTCGTCATCGCCGACTACACACAAATTCCTATACTTTCCCGCAAGCAGGCTGACAAGCCGAAACTGTACGGTATTCGTGTCCTGATATTCGTCAACCATGATATATCTGAAACGTTCCTGATAATTCTCCCTCACATCAGGCTGCGTTTCCAGAAGCTGAACTGTCTTTACAAGCAAATCGTCAAAATCCAACGCATTATTCGCCCGCATCTGCGCCTCATATTCTTTATAGACTTTTGCGATCTTAAGCTGTACAAAATCTCCTCCGGCATTCAATTCAAACTCTTCCGGAAGGATCATCTCGTTTTTAGCAGAAGAAATTACCGATAAAAGCATCCTTCTTTAAACCGCTTTGTATCAATATCTGTCTTACGACATACTTCTTTCATCAGCGTCTTCTGATCATCCGTATCATAAATCGTAAATCTGTTGTCATATCCGAGACGATCTATGTATCTTCTTAAGATCCGTACACACATGGAATGAAACGTACTGACCCAAATACTCTCTGCTCCGATCCCGACAAGGCTGTCTACTCTCTGACGCATCTCTTCCGCCGCTTTATTTGTAAACGTAATGGCAAGAATATTCCATGGATTCACTCCCTTTTCCTCAATCAGGTATGCAATTCTGTGAGTCAAAACTCTTGTTTTTCCCGAACCCGCTCCCGCCAGGATCAAAAGCGGACCTTCCGTATGAAATACAGCCTCCTTTTGAGGTTTATTCAACGTATCATATACAGCCATTTATATGCTCCTTATCTTTCTTTTTCTCAATTACCCGTAAAATATTTAGTTCAAATAACGAGTGTGTATTGTTCTTATTATCGAACATATTTTCGTTAAAGTCAACCTTCTTTTTTCGTTCATTTATCCCATGCCAAACGCTTCCATATCGTTATCATTTATCAAGGCGCACTCCTGATAAAACGGCTGATAACTACATTTTTATACAAAAACAACGATGGGAAATCCCGGTTAATAAAGGTTTAGAAAAGGCTTGCCATCTAGTTTTCACTACTATATAATAAGGATATCGAGGTGATATTATGAAAATAGACATGACAGATCTGTTAAACAGCATAACAGAAAACTTAAAACGTATTGATTACATCAAACCGGAAGAAATACCGAATATTGATTTATATATGGATCAGGTAACAACTTTTATGGACGAACATCTTGCCGGAACAAAAACGCCGTGACGAAGATAAGATTTTGACAAAAACAATGATAAACAACTACTCAAAAAATAATCTTCTTCCTCCGTCCGTCAAGAAAAAATATTCTAAAGAACATGTACTTCTTCTTATATTTATTTACTACTTTAAAAGCATTCTTTCTATCAAAGATATTGAAACCGTACTTGCTCCTCTGCGGGACAAATATTTTTCAGACGAGGCGGCGCTTAGCCTCTCCGAACTGTATACCGAAGTTTGCAAGCTTGAAAAATCCCGTATCAAGCCGCTTTCCGAATCCGTTCAAGAAGCATACGAAAGTTCATTCTCTGCTTTTTCAAATATAGAAGATGACGCCGATCAAAAAGAACTTCGTCTTTTTGCATTTATTTGCTCTTTAAGCTTTGACGTCTATTTGAAAAAAGTTATGATAGAGAAAATCATAGACGAACTTTCTGCTCAAAAAGAAGATTGACGAGTACAAAAGTACGTATTAAAAATGCCGGACACGCATGAACGCTCCGGCATTTTTTTATTTTTTATCAATTCTTTCAAAAACCATGTCATATCCATCATTGCCGTAATTAAGAGAACGGTTCACCCGGCTGATCGTTGCCGTTGAAGCGCCTGTCTTTTCCGCAATTTCAAGATAAGTTTTCTGCTCTCTGAGCATTTTTGCCACTTCAAATCTCTGTGACAGAGACAGCAGCTCGTTAATCGTACAAATATCCTCAAAAAAAGTATAACATTCTCCTTTATTTTTCAGACTGAGAATCGCTTCAAAAAGATAGTCAACTGCCTCTGTCCTGATTTTTTTACTCATATAAACTTCTCCTTTTCAACACCGTGGCATATATCCGAGCAACCTCTGCATCCACAGCAATTATTTCAAGCACTGTTATATTTTAGCACATTAAATTCTTGAAGTCCATACGTTAATCAGTTAAATTTATAAAGTTTTACAAAAGTACCTTATCCCTTTCATCTGCATACAAAAGTCCGCTCTCTCCTACATACCGAAAGTGTTCATATTCAAATATTGTTTTAATACATCAAATTTTGTCGTAACAACAAGTTCCTCCGGAAAATCGCAAAATTTAAGCACTTCTTTTACATAAGTAAAATTGCCTGCATCTACATCTACATGTGCATCACTGCCTGTCGTAACCGGAACATCATACTGTTTACAAAGATCAAGCATTGTAAGAATATTTTCACGAGTTCCCTTTCTGCTGCTTGACGGTCTCATGGAAGAATTATTTACTTCCAAAAGCGTTCCCGTCTCTTTTGCCATCTTCACAAGACGTTCGTAATCAATCTGAAAACGACCGTCATCAGGATGCCCGATAATGTTAATATACGGTTTCTTCATCACAGCCTCGTATGCTCTCATATTTTCCTCTTCTGTGTGCCCCATCCCATAGCATGGCGGATGAATGCTCGCAATAACTATATCCAGATCACGGCAGGTACTTTCCGGAAGGTCGATCCTGCCTGTTTCATCCATTATATTTACTTCCGCTCCCATTAAGAGGCGAATTCCTCCGCATTTTCTTGGAACGACATCCAGGTTTTGAAAATAAAACAACCCGCACGTTCCCGGCATTTTCGGAGCATGTTCCGTAAGCGCAAGCGCTTTTAAGCCTTTTGCTTCTGCTGCCGCCGCCATTTCTTTTATCGTGCTGTATGCATGTCCGCTTGCCAGCGTGTGTGAATGTGTATCTGCTTCAAATCTCATAATTTCTCCTTTCGCCTTTGTTACAAATAGGTGTTTGCGAAACGCCACAAGCCGCATAAATACGGCATTTTAACTTTTATAAAACAAAACATCTCCTCAACGGATTGTGGTAAAATAGAGTTGCCTAGAAACTATAAACCAACCACCCGAAAGGAGATGTACCTATATGATACCATATAAGCAGCTCGCTTTGGCAGAAGTTTTTGAAGATTGCCAAAATAAATTCGATAATGACAAATATCAGTTTCTTTCTCTACTTGACCAAACCATTAATCTTGATGAAATTGTTCCTGTTTCTTTTGTTACTCATTTTCACGCTTCTACAGGAAGACCTCGTAAGCATCCACTTTATCCTATGATTAAGGCTCTCCTTATTCAGCGCATTTTCTCAATCCCGACAGATACTCTTCTGATTATATTTTTAAAATATTCTCAGGAACTACGGGATTTCTGTGGCTTCCGTGTTGTTCCTGATGCCTCAAAATTTACCCGCTTTAAACAGGACTTTCTTATGGACTTACAATCGA
>ENA-OQAA01000001-OQAA01000001.1-human-gut-metagenome-genome-assembly--contig:-NODE-1-length-161816-cov-3.508192_pt1 | contig 161816 bp, 173 predicted proteins | sample MGYA00242489_ERZ504515 | MGnify/ENA primary metagenome ERZ504515 (study PRJEB26092, sample SAMD00036237) | human gut metagenome | host: Homo sapiens | study: EMG produced TPA metagenomics assembly of... | reverse complement strand
TAGTTTTTTAGGTGTTTATTGCGTGAATTTTTGCCCTCTGAAGTAAAGGTAAAATGTTTCGCAAAGTGCCTAAAATAAAGGATTTCTACGAGTTTTTCTTTTGTATCAACACAATAGTCTCCACATGCACCGTCTGACAAAACTGGTCTACACAGCACACTTTTTCCACTCTATATCCTTTCTCCAAAAACATCTCCAAATCTCTTGCCAAGCTAGTAGGTTTGCAGGAAATATAAACCATTTTCTCCACCCCATACTCTAGAATCTTAGGCAATGCCTTGGGATGAATACCATCTCTTGGTGGGTCCAACACAATAAAATCCGGCTTCTCCTGAATCTCATCCAATACCTTCAGCACATCTCCTGCAATAAACCTACAATTTCCGATTCCATTTAATCTGGCATTTTCCTCAGCTGCTAAAACAGCTTCCTCTACGATTTCCACTCCAATGACTTCTTTTGCCACTGCTGCCAAAATTTGAGAAATAGTTCCTGTGCCGCTGTACAAGTCAAAGACAGTCATATCCTTTGTATCGCCAATATACTCTCGTGCTGTTTCATAGAGTACTTCAGCTCCATAGGAATTTGGTTGAAAAAAGGAAAATGGTGTAATTTTAAATCTTAGCCCCAAAATTTCCTCGTAAAAATAATCTTTTCCATATAGGATTCTCATTTCATCACTTTTAACCACATCAGAAAGAGAATCATTAATAATATGCAGAAATCCTACTATTGTTCCTTCCAACTTTAAACTCAACAACCGATCCTTCAATTCCTCAAAATCAGCTTCCACCTGGCTGGTAGTTACCAGATTCACCAGAATCTCTCCTGTTGTATTTCCTCGTCTTAAAAGTAAATGCCTTAAAAAACCCACATGCTGCATTTTATGGTAATAGGTATATCCTTGTTCACGGCAATATTCCAGCACACATTTCAGAATTTCATTCATATCCTGGTGAACTAATTTACAATCCAAGGCATTTAACACATCATAGGTACTTCCTTTTTTATGTAAACCAAGAGTCAAAGGACCATCTTTATATTCATCTCCAAAAGAAAATTCCATTTTATTCCGGTAAGCAAATTCTCTTGGGCTTCCTTTGATTCCCTCAATACATAATCCGGATTTCCCTGTTCATCTACCTGTCCGCCTGCCTTTACAGCCTGATCTATAAGACTTTGAATCTGCTTTGCCTTCATTTCCAACTGGTTTTCATAGGACATGGTCTGATACATGCATCCTCACACTCTGGAAAAATGCTGCATACAGGTTGTCTTGTTTCCAAAGGGGAGCGCTCTAAAACTTCCAAAAGCCTTCCTTCCACTCTGCTGCCCTTCTTTTTATTAATCATGAATTTGACATGCTGACCTGGCATTCCATTTTTTACAATAACCTTTTTATCTTCTATCTGAACAATTCCCTTATTAGGAAACTCTACTCTTTCAATAATTCCCTGATAAATTTCACCTTTTTTCAATGCAATATTCCTTTCCTTCTGACATCTATTTTACAGAAAAAGAAGCTCCGGTTTCCCGAAGCTCCCTATTGGCTTTTTCATTCCCTACATACAGATTTATAATTCTATCATGGTTGCCAGATTATTCCTGACCTTCTTTTTCCTCATCTTCATCTTCAAAGTAGTCATCGAAATCATCATCGAAGTCCTCTTCAAAATCTTCCAGATAATCCGGTGTGAAGAAACGGTAAACTGCATATGCGATTCCTGCTACTGCTGCCACAGCCCCAATAATTGCCAGTACCCATAATTACAGTATTTTTATTTTCTTTCATTCTTCTTTTTTCTGTAATGCTGTAATTAAATCCTCGATACGATTCATATGTCCTGCACCATCCTCTCTTTTTACAGATTCCCTGCAAACTCATTCTTGAAAGCTGTTGTGCGTTGGTTTTTCCTCTGCAAATACGAAGCACCAACTCACTCTTTATGCTATTATACCACTGAACCTGGAATTTTACTATCCTTCTTCATATTTTCTAAAAACTTTAGAAAATATTTTTCCTTATATTTTTTTTCAATTTTTGCAAAAGATGCAAACATTTTTCTTGATACCTACTTTATCAAAATTCACGGTAACCTCATAGTCTCGCCCACCTTCAACGATAGCAGTCACCACACCTGTTCCAAATTTTATATGCTTTACTGTGTCTCCCACAGTATAGTCCAATCCATTCTGCCTTTTTCACTTCAAACTGCTTTGGCACAAATGCCGGCTGCTTAAATGCCTGTTTCATCTGGCGGAAGGAAGTTGGCATTGGAATATCCATGGGCTTCTTCTCCTGAAACTCTCTTCCTAACTCCACAAGTTCTCTTGGAATTTCCTTAATAAATCTGGAAACTTTATTATATTGAGTCTCTCCACGAATCATACGCTGTTGGGCACAAGTCAAAGTCAAATCTTTCATTGCCCTGGTAATTCCCACATAACACAGCCTTCGTTCTTCCTCAATTTCTGTAGGGTCATCGGAAGTAATGGTCATATAACTTGGGAACATGCCATCTTCCATTCCAGCCAGATATACGAAAGGAAATTCCAGTCCTTTTGCACTATGCAAAGTCATTAAAAGTACCTGATTATCATCCCCATCCACAGAATCAATATCCGCTACCAGTGCTACCTCTTCTAAAAATCCTGACAGGGTCGGCTCCTCATTTTCTTCCTCATAGGACACCACTTTTGTAATTAACTCGTCAATGTTTTCGATTCTAGCTTCTGCCTCTTCTGTACCTTCTGCCTCCAATTCTTTTACATATCCCGTGCTTTCAATAATATCTTTTAAAAGCTCAGAAGGAGATAAATACTCAGCCTTACTTCTCAAAGTCTGAATAAAGGTTACAAAAGGCTCCACCTTTGTTGCTGCTCGCCCAAGAGTAGAAATTGCATTGGCTTCTTTTAAAGCCTCATAAAAGCTCATGCCCATGCTTACTGCATAATCCTGAACTCTAGTAAGGGTAGTCGCTCCAATTCCTCTCTTTGGAACATTAATAATACGCCGTACCGCCAAATCATCTCTGGCATTATCTACGGTTTTTAAATATGCAAGTAAGTCTTTGATTTCCTTTCTGGCATAGAAGTTTACTCCGCCTACTAATTTATACGGAATATTTGCCATAAGGAATTTCTCTTCAAAAAGACGGGACTGAGCATTTGTCCTGTATAAAATGGCAATATCCCGATACTGGGCATCCTTCTCCCTCACCTTCTTACTAATATCCCCTACAATATATTCTGCTTCTTCATAGGCATTCATAAACTGGCGGAAGTGCAGCTTTTCTCCTTCTTCATTTTCCGTCCAAAGGGTCTTTCTCTTACGCTCCATATTATTTTGAATAACCTGATTTGCCGCATTTAAAATGTTCTGTGTAGAACGGTAATTCTGTTCCAGCCTTACCACCTTTGCATCTGGAAAGACATTCTCAAATCCCAAAATATTACCAATATTGGCTCCACGGAATTTATAAATAGACTGGTCATCATCTCCTACAACACAAAGATTTCTGTACTTTCCTGCCAAGAGGCTAACAAACTTAAATTGAGCAGTGTTTGTATCCTGGTACTCATCCACCATAATATATTTAAACCGTTCCTGGAAATATTCCAATACATCCGGGCATGCTTGGAACAATTCCACTGTTTTCATAATCAAATCATCAAAATCCAGTGCATTATTCTTTTTCAGCTCTTTCTGGTATTCTTTATATGCCAGAGCTATTTTTCGCTTAGAGAAGTCCCCCATAACCTTCAGCTCATATTCCTCTGGACCAATCAACTCATCCTTTGCGCTGGAAATAGCCGCCATAATGGATCTTTCCTTATAAATCTTTGTATCAATATCAAGCCGTTTGCAAATATCCTTCATCAAAGTTTTTTGATCATCTGTATCATAAATTGTAAAATTCGTATCAAAACCCAGACGGTCAATAAAACGACGAAGCATACGGACACAGCTGGAATGAAACGTAGATACCCATATGCTCTCAGAACCAAATCCTACAATCTTATCTACTCTTTCTCTCATCTCTCCTGCTGCTTTATTGGTAAAAGTAATGGCCATAATATTCCATGGATTTACCCCTTTTTCTTCTATCAAATAGCAATTCTATGAGTCAGTACTCTGGTTTTTCCTGAACCAGCACCTGCCAGAATCAGTACCGGACCTTCTGTATGAAAAACTGCTTCTTGCTGCTGTTTATTTAATGTATCGTAGATACTCATAAATTCTTTTTCCTCCAAAACATTTGTTCTTACACTATACCATTGTAGAAAGAATAACGCAAGTAACTTACAAATAGTATTAAAAACTATATAATAGGGAATAGAGGTGATAAAACATGACTATAGACACAAAAGACATTTTAAACAGCATTTTAAACAGCATTTCCAGAATTGATTATATCAAAACAGAGGAAATACCAAATATAGATTTATATATGGACCAAGTGACTACTTTTATGGAGGAACATTTAGCAGCTTCCAAGCGACATCCGGAAGATAAAATTCTTACGAAAACCATGATTAATAATTATGCCAAGAATCGTCTGCTTCCGCCACCAACAAAAAAGAAATATTCCAAAGAGCATCTGCTTATCTTAACCTTTATTTATTACTTTAAAAATATTTTATCCATTAATGATATCCAAGTACTTTTGACTCCTCTTACGGAAAAATATTTTCCCAGGAAAATAATGTCAAACTTACAGATATCTATGAAGAAATTATGAATCTGGAGCTTTCTCAAATTGAACCATTGGCTAAGGATGTTACCAGAAAATTCAAAAAATCTCAGGAATCCTTTTCAGATATAAACAGGGAAGAAAGTGAATTCCTACAAAAATTCGCTTTTATCTGTATGCTCAGTTTTGATGTTTATGTAAAAAAACAAGTCATTGAACAACTGATTGACCATATGTCAGATCCCACAAACTAATTTCCTACAAAAAAGAAGCCGTCACACCTGAAAATGCATATAGGGAGTTGAATGTAATACTCTTCCCTATATACATTTTGTGTAACAGCTTCTTTTTGTCTAACAGACAAGTTCTTATTTTTCCTGCTCTTCCATTCTCTCAAATACCATGTCATATCCGTCATTTCCGTAATTCAGGCTTCTGTTTACACGGCTGATGGTTGCTGTGGATGCTCCTTGTTTTTTCTGAAATTTCCAAATAAGTTCTCTTTTCTTTCAGCATCTTAGCAACTTCAAAACGCTGGGATAAAGACAAAATCTCATTTACTGTACATACATCTTCAAAAAACAAATAAACATTCTTCTCTGTTTTTCAAACTGAGAATTGCATCAAACAAGGAATCAACTGCTTCTGTGTGAATTTTCTTACTCATAGTCAAAATCTCCTTAACATTGTAATATACACCCCGTAATAGATTCCCGAAACTTCTTTGGTACTCTACCACTTTATCGGTATATCTTCCATTACTATAATACATATTAACACAGTAAATTTTTGAAGTAAAGAAGAGTCTTGTCATTTTTCTACTTTATCTGTAAAATTTTTATAAATTTTTACAGTTCATCAAGAATCTTCCTGCTTCCCGAACTCTTTTTTCACTGGTACGCCAAATTTCATATTCGCTTACAGATGCAATACCCATACTCACATCCTGTTTCCGGTAACGCATTTCGCTTTCCATAGAAATTTTCCCTGACATATGATAGGCTTTTGCTTTTGTTTTTTCTGCCAGCATAGGAAGCACGGATGCATCTACACCGCCTCCAACGAGGATTTCTGTTTCTCCCTGTGCTTTTTCCACCAGTTCCTTCAAAAGTTCCATTCCGTCTACACAGGTATTTTTCTGTCCTGAGGTTAAGATGGTACTAATTCCGAGTTCCTTTGCCTCTTCCAGTGTCACAAAGGGATCTTTACACATATCAAATGCCCGATGTAAGGTAACCGGCATCCCCTTGGCTTCCTCTATAAACTCCTTCATCTGCTCCAGATTCAATGTCCCATCTGGTTTCATAGCTCCAATAACGATTCCATCTGCACCAAGATTGACAAAACTCTTGATTTCTTCTTTTAAGATTTCCTGCTCAAAATCCGTATAACAGAAATCACCGAATCTAGGTCGTAATAAGACACGAATTTGAATATCTACCTGTTCTCTGATTTTCCGGTAGAGTGCCTGTGAGGGAGACAAACCACCTATCACAAGAGCACTACACAGTTCAATCCGATCTGCACCGCCTTTTTTTGCAGCAATGGCAGATTCCACAGAGTCCACACAGCATTCTAATGTATATCCCATAAACCCTCCTGTAAAACAAAATCAACCACTAGATAGCACATAAGGAAATGCATTCCTGCATTTCCTTATGTTTTGCTTATATTATGTAGTTCTTATTTACATAATTTCTTGAATTCGTCTGCAACATGCTGTACTGTGTTCCAATGATAACCTGTACGCTTGTTTTTCCTGGACGGATAACACCTGCAACACCTGCAGATTTAATGACGCTTTCATCAACTAATGTATTATCTTTTATTTCCAGACGAAGTCTTGTAATACAGTTATCGATAGAAGTAATGTTTTTCTTTTCCACCTAAACCTTCTAAGACAATTCTTGCAACTTCTGTAAAGTCATTGTTTGCTAATACTACTTTTGTTTCATCTGTATCGTCATCTTCTCTACCTGGTGTTTTTAAATTAAACTTTGTGATAGCAAAACGGAATACCACATAGAAAATAATGAATGCTGCAATACCAAGTGGAATAATCATCCATGTTTTTTCAGCTGCTGGCAGGGAAGCAGAGAATAATAAGTCTGTTGCACCTGCGGAGAAGGAGAATCCTGCACGGAATCCTAATAATGTAGTAACTGTTACGAAAATACCGTATAACAATGCATAAACTACATATAAACCTGGTGCCAGAACATGAAACCAAATTCAAATGGTTCTGTAACACCACAAAGGAAAGCACAGAAAGCAGCGGATCCTACAAGACCGATGGCTACTTTTTTCTTATTGCTTTTTGCTGTGTGAACCATAGCTAAAGCTGCACCTGGAACACCGAACATCATACATGGGAAGAATCCTGACATGTACATACCAAGCTCCAGTCCACATCTGCAGATGTCATACCTGCCCAGAATTTCTGTAAGTCACCAAGACCGATGGTATCAAACCAGAATACATTGTTTAATGCATGATGTAATCCGGTTGGAATTAACAGACGGTTTAAGAATGCGTAGATACCAGCACCTACTGCATCTAACTTAACAATAGACTGACCTATTGAAACTAATCCCCCAAAAATAATTGGCCATACAAACAGTAAAATTGCGGATACAACGATGGAAACAACACCTGCGATGATTGCAACACAACGTTTTCCGCTGAAGAATGCAAGGAAGTTCGGAAGTTTTGTTCCTTTGAACTTGTTGTAGCAGGTTGCACCAATAATACCGGCAAGAATACCAATAAATGGGTTCTCAATTTTCTGGAATGCAATAAACTTAGCGGTTCCTTCTTCCAGAGTCATCAGGGTTCCAACAACACCTGTAGACAACAACGTTGTCATCATCAGCCAGGAAGCTAAAGCTGCAAGAGCTGCTGTACCATCATTGTCATCTGCCATACCAACACCGACACCAATAACAAATAAGAGCGCCATATTGTCAATCAACGCTGAACCAGCTTTGATCAGGAAAAATCCTATGGTATAAGCCGTACCACTTGCAACATAACCATTTACTTCCCCCGCCATAGCCGCCGGAGCAAGTGCATAACCGATACCCATAAGGATACCGCAAATAGGTAAGCATGCTACTGGAAGCATTAAGGCTTTACCTAATTTCTGAAGATATTTCATCATAATTTTTTCCTCCTTTTTCTTTTTCTCTTTCTTATGTGAAATCTTCTCTTATATAAAAGCCTGTTTTACAGGCTCATATACCTGTATTATTTTGTAACAGTCAAAACTTCATCCAGTACCTTTACGGTCTTTCCAGCAGATGCCTGAATTTCACTGTAATCTGATGTATTGCAGATTACCATTGGCACGATAGTGTCAAGTCCTGCTTCCTTAATCGCTTCAATATCAAATTCCAGAAGAAGGTCTCCTGCTTTTACTTTATCTCCTGCCGCAACATGTGCTGTAAAGGGTTCTCCCTTTAACGTAACCGTATCAAGCCCAATGTGAATCAGAATTTCAATTCCACTATCTGATGTCATGGAAATAGCATGCTTTGTATCAAATACCATTGCTATCGTTCCATCAATGGGTGCCACTACCTTTCCTACAGAAGGGATAATCGCCACACCTTTTCCTAAAATTTCCTCTCCAAAAGTAGGATCACTTACTTTTGAAAGTTCCACTGCTTCTCCCTCAACAGGTGCTCCTAACACTTCTCCTTTTTTCTTTCCTAATCCTAATTTTTCTTTTAATGAACCAAACATAATAATCTCCTCTTTACTCCATTTCTCTCACAATTTTTCTTAATTTCAGAATCATAGACGGTGCAACAGAAAGTTCATCCACCCCCATGCGTACAAAGGTCTCTGTAAGCTCCAGATCCGCACCCAGTTCTCCACAGATACCAGCCCACTTTCCTGCCTTGTGTGCATTATCTACCACCATCTGAATCATTTTCAATACTGCTTTGTGATGCGGATTATAGAATGCATCCAGTTTTTCATTCTGACGGTCAATTGCAAGTGTATATTGTGTAAGATCGTTTGTTCCAATACTGAAGAAATCAACCAGTTCTGCAAGTTCATCACTAATCATTACTGCAGCCGGTGTTTCAATCATAATTCCCTCTTCTACATCCTTGTATGGAATCTCACAATCACGCAATTCCTTCTTTACTTCTTGTACAATTTCCTGAATCTTCTTCACTTCTTCTACCGATGTAATCATTGGATACATAATTGCAATCTGTCCATAATTGGAGGCTCTGAAAATCGCACGAAGCTGAGTTTTAAAAATATCTGTTTGAGTCAGGCAAATGCGAATTGCACGATAACCAAGCGCCGGATTTTCTTCTTTTCCAAGATTTAAGTAATCTGCCTGTTTGTCTGCACCGATATCCAGAGTACGGATAATCACCTTTTTTCCGGCCATATTCTGTGCAGCCTGCTTGTATGCCTGGAACTGTTCTTCTTCGCTTGGAAGCTCATTTCTTCCAATGTAGAGGAATTCGCTTCTGAACAGCCCGATGCCGCCGGCATCATTTTCAAGGACATATCCCACATCAGCAGCACTGCCGATATTGGCATAAAGTTCTATTTTTTTTCCACTAAGAGTAATGTTCTCTTTTCCTTTTAATTCCAGCAGAAGGTTTCTTTTTTCATTTTCTTCATCCAGTTTTTTCTGGGCTTTTGCCTTCACTTCTTCTTCCGGGCAAAGAATAAATTCTCCAGTAAAACCGTCTACCACAGCTTCTGTCCCTGTCTGCATGTCTTCCAGATTCATTTCCACACCGATCAAAGCCGGAATGTTCATCATACGTGCAAGAATTGCGGTATGGGATTGGTAGAACCATGAACAGTAACAAAGGCAAGGATTTTTCCTTGTCCATCTGCACGGTTTCGCTTGGTGTAAGGTCATCTGCCACCACAATCACCGGCTCTGTAAAATCCAGGCCATTGTCTCCATTGCCAGCAAGATTCTGAACCAGGCGTTCTGAAATATCCTTAATATCCACTGCACGGGCTTTCATGTAATCATCATCCATGCTGGCGAACATCTCTGAAAAACTGTCTCCTGTTGAAGCTACTGCATATTCTGCATTGACCTCTTGTGTGCGGATGACATTTTCAATTGCTTCGTTAAAATCCAAATCCTCCAGCATCATCTGATGCACTTCAAAGATTGCTGCACTGGCTTCTCCTACCTCTTTCACAGCTTTGTCATACAGTTTTCCAAGCTGCTCAATAGCCTGCGCCTTAGCAGATTCTACTCTCTGCAGCTCCGCAGGCACATCATCGATTTTGACACGTTTTACTACATTTTCTGTTTTACGAAGGACAGCAATCTTACCAAGTGCAATTCCTTTATATACTGCTTTTCCTATCAAAGTTTCCATATCTGTTTCCCGCCGCCTTTATAAATTTGCTTCAAAAAACGCTTTCATTCCCTGTAAAGATGCATCTTCATCTCCGCCTTCTACAGCAACTTCTACTGTCTGTCCGCATTTTACGGCTAAAGACATCACTGCCATCAGGCGTGATACATCTGCTGACTTTCCATCTTCTTTTCTAGTGATGGTAACTTTACTATCATAATTCTTTACTTCTTTTACAAGCATTCCTGCTGGTCTTGCGTGAATTCCTAATTCGTCTTTAATTGTGTACTCAAATGTTTTCATAATCTCTTCTCCTTACCTCATTTTGATAATATATTTTACTGATTATAAATCAGCAGTTACCGTATATTTACAATAGTCTGAATATGCACTGCGAAAAATCCAACTTCTTTTTCCGAAATCGGAGCTTTCATTTTTTCAAACACATACAGGCAGACCTTTCTTGACACTTCCCATGCTTTCGGATAATTCTTCTGCACAAACTCATTCAGCTCAATATTAATATCTTCCCCTGTTTTGATGCGGTCAATCATATAATACAAGTGGCTCATCAGACGGATACCTCCAAGTGATTCCCGACTGATCGTCTGTTTTAGCATGTTTTCTACCATCAACAAACATTCATCAATGGTCTGTGTGATTTTCAAGGTTTCTGTTACATGCTCATCTGACAATCCAGAATGGATGTGTAAGGCTATAAATCCAACCTCATCATCTGAAATTTGATATCCGGTCATTTTCTCTACACTGTCCCTGCAATTGAGAACAACCGTATACTCTCTTCCAAACAAGGCTTTAATATCTGCAATAAAAGGATTCGGTATATGAATTTTTTCTTTTTCCCTCTTTGCAGCAAACGCAATATGGTCTGCAAGCGGCAATAAAATATCTGGATTAATGGAATCAAAAATTTCCTCTGCTTCTTCGATAATTTTACCTGCAGCTTCTAAAAAAACAGGATCAATTCCCTTCACTACATTTAAACCTGATTCTTCGTTTTCTTTGGATGCCAACGTAAACACTCTTGCACCCTTGATTGTCTGAAACCGATCTCCTGCTTTCTTTCCAAATCCAATCCCTTTTCCAAGTAAAATTCTTTCCCCGTCATCATGTCTGGCAAGAAATGCATTGTTATTTAATACTTTTATAATTTGATACATAACCTAAGAATCCCCTCTATAAGCTAAACGAAAAGGTATTTTTCACACAAAAAAAGCATAAACATATTCTGTACACACTCTATCACAAAGATAGAGAAACGGAATAGTTCATGCCTGCCTGACAGTAACACACTATTTTCTATGATTTTATTTAAATATACTATATACTATATAACTTATTTTCGTCAAGTTGTATTTTTACCCTAAAAATCCCCTCATAATTTGTCTATAATGTACAAATCCCAGAACCAATCTTGCAAAACAAAATTGTAATTCTGGGATTTTCTGTATCTTAAATTTTTCTTTTATTTATGGAGGCAACACACCAAAAGAGCTGCCACAAAATAGCACCTTTTGGTGTGTTGATATTACCATTAGAGAATCTGACTAAATAAATCCTTTACTGTAGGATAAATTTTTGCAAATTTCTGATACTTTTCTTCGTATTTTTCCGCCAGTTCTGGTTCCGGCTCTACGGTATCAATCACTTTTACGATTTTCGCTGCTGCATCTTCTACAGAAGCAAACTCTCCGTTTGCCACAGCTGCCAGCATTGCTCCGCCTAACGCCGGACCTTCTTCAGACTCGATGACATCCACCTTAATATTCAGAATATTAGCAATCATCTTTTTCCACAGAGGGCTTTTGGCTCCGCCGCCGCAGATTTTCGTTCTCTCAATTTTAATTCCCAGTGCCTTAGCAACTTCAAAAGAATCACGAATTGCAAACGCCACACCTTCCAGAACAGCTTGGGTCATATCTGCCCTAGTGCTGTCCATAGTAAGTCCAATGAAAGTTCCTCTTGCATTTGGATTATTATGTGGAGAACGCTCACCCATAAGATATGGAAGGAAAAACACATTGTTTTCTCCTAATTTCTCAATTTTTTCCTGTTCACCAACATAATCTTTAGTTCCAATAATTTCGTCCATCCACCATTTATTGCAAGACGCTGCACTTAACATACATCCCATCAAATGATAATTTCCATCTGCATGGGCAAAGGCATGAAGCGCATTATTGGGATCTACTCCAAATTCCTTGCTGGAAATAAAAATGGTTCCGCTGGTTCCAAGAGATATATTACACATACCATCTCCCACAGTTCCTGTTCCAACTGCGGCTGCTGCATTATCTCCTGCTCCTGCTACGATTTTACAGGAAGCCGGAATTCCCAGTTCTTCTGCCAATTCCGGTTTCAAAGTACCCACTGTTTCATAGCTTTCAAATAATTTTGGCATCTGCTCTTCTTTGATTCCGCAGATATCCAACATTTCTTTAGACCAACAACGATTCTTTACATCCAAAAGCAACATACCGGAGGCATCTGACATATCACAGCAATGAGTACCAGACAATTTATATGCCAAATAATCCTTTGGCAGCATAATTTTCTTAATTCTCTTAAAGTTCTCTGGCTCGTTTTCTCTCACCCAAAGAATTTTGGGCGCTGTAAAACCTGCAAAAGCAATATTAGCTGTATATTTCGATAATGTTTCTTTCCCGATTACCTGATTCAGATAATCGGTTTCTTTTACGGTTCTGCCGTCATTCCACAAAATTGCTGGACGAATCACTTCATCATTCTCATCTAAAATAACAAGTCCATGCATCTGTCCACCAAAACTGATTCCAGCCACCTGACTCTTATCACAATCTGCAATCAGTTCTTTGATGCCCTCCAGACTCTGGCTCCACCAGTCTTCCGGTTTCTGTTCAGACCATCCCGGATGTGGAAATGCAGGGGATATTCTCTGGATACAATTTTCTGAATCTTGCCTTCCCCATCCATAAGAAGTAATTTCACAGCAGAAGTTCCTAAATCAACACCTATGTATAACATGGTTTTCTCCCTTTCCCTTAAGCAAATGGATTTTCTGTTGGGTATAAGGTTCCCTTTGGCTGATTGTAGTTGATTTTCTCAACTTCAACACCTAAATATTTGAATACTTCATACAGTGCTTTTCCAAAGTGTCCAAAAGCAACTGCTCCATGATGTGGATAATTCTTCTCTACTAATACATGACGGTAGAAACGTCCCATTTCCGGAATTGCGAAGATACCAATACCACCAAAGCTCTGTGTTGCCACCGGAAGAACTTCACCCTGTGCAATGTAAGCGCGGAGTTTGCAGTCTGCTGTACTCTGGAGACGATAGAAAGTAATTTCACCTGGAACAATATCACCTTCCAGTGTACCCTGTGTCACTTCTTCCGGCAGAGTTCTTGCCATAATCATCTGATATTTCATAGAGCATGCTGTCAGCTTGCTTGCTGCTGTATTTCCGCAATGGAATCCCATGAAGGTTTCTTTCTGGTCATAGTTGTAGTGACCTTTAATGTCATTGTCATAAATATGAGCTGGTACAGTATTGTTAATATCCAGCAGAGTAACCGTATCCTGGCTGATAACAGTTCCAATGTATTCGCTTAATGTTCCCCAGATATCTACTTCGCAGGAAACCGGAATACCTCTATCTGTAAGACGGCTGTTTACATAGCAAGGAACGAATCCAAACTGTGTCTGGAATGCAGGCCAGCATTTTGTAGTAAGTGTCACATATTTTCTGCAGCCTTTGTGTGCTTCTACCCAGTCTAACAGAGTGATTTCGTACTGTGCTAATTTAGGCAGAATTTCTGGTTTCATATTTCCTTTGCCAAGCTCTGCTTCCATTTCTTTTACTACGTCTGGAATACGTGGGTCATCTGCATGTTTATTAAATGCTTCAAATAAGTCTAATTCAGAGTTTTCTTCGATTTCTACCCCTAAATCATACAGTCTCTTAATTGGCGCATTACATGCCAGGAAGTTTGTTGGACGTGGTCCAAAGCTGATGATTTTCAGGTTTCTTACTGCAACTAATGCTCTTGCGATTGGAGCAAATTCATGAATCATTTCAGCAACTTCTTCTGCTGTTCCAACTGGATATTCCGGGATGTATGCTTTTAAATTACGCAGTTTTAAGTTATAGCTTGCATTTAACATACCGCAGTATGCATCTCCACGTCCCTGTACCAGGTCGCCTTCTTCTGCTGCAGCCACTACCATAGATGGACCATGGAATACTTTTACCAGCATGGTTTCTTCTGTTTCCGGTCCAAAGTTTCCAAGATAAACAACCTGTGCATTACAGCCTGCCTCTCTTAATTCTTTGGCAGCTTTTAACATATCTGTTTCGCTTTCTACAACAGTCTGGCATTCATAGATTTCTCCGTTGAAGTTTTTCTTGTATGCTTCTACAACTGCTTTTCTTCTGTTTTCAGACAGTGACATTGGGAAACAGTCACGGCTTACTGCTACAATACCTAATTTTAATTCTGGCATGTTTGATAAATTCATCTTTTTTTCCTCCTGCATTTTCGCTTTTTTATTTTTTATTCTACAGATAAATTCTCACCTTTGAGTCCTTCAAAAGCTCCTTCAATTTTTGCATCTTTATGTGCAATGAGCCATTTATTTCTGGCAAACAGTAATTTATCTTCTTCTGTGTTATTCTGGCGCTGTGGCGCCTCTGTGTTAGTTCCTTTTGGAAGAATAACTGCTGTACAGAACTTATTTCCGTCTACGCTGCATGGCGCATAGTGAAGGGTGGTTGCATAAACCTCCACAACAGTTCCTGCCGGTACCAGAAATGCTTCCATTTTTGCGGTTTCATAAGTACCGTCTCCCTCAATGTCCTGTTCTCTTCCTAAAATCAGAATCAGGTCTGTCAGCGCCACATTGACCTCTGAATCTCTGTGGTACTCTACTGCATTTAAGAGCACATTACTTCCATTGCAGTAACCAATCTGGATGGGCATTCCACCATACAGGCTGTATGCGATTTTGTCTGCACATGCACAGGCTTCCAGCTTTTCGTCAGAAGCAACATAAATCACATCATCCGGCTTTGGAGTTTCCTTTAAAACCTCCAGAAGCTCAGACACGTCCAGGTCTTCAATCACTCTTCCATAAGTATGAAATTCCCGGTCAGCAACATTCAAAATTTTCATCACGTCCTAAACCTCCTTACTTAGTTTAGCCATTAAACTATATGTTTATGCTACCATTTGCATAGAAAAAAATCAAGTTGTTTTTTTTGAAAAATATGTTGTAATTTGTACAAAAAAAGAGAAGCATCATAGGGCATAATTCCCATAATACAGTCCTTGACTGCCATAAAAACCATTGATAAAATAGGAACATCAAATAAAAGGGGAGGAAGCACTATGGATAATGAAGGACTCCAGAAATCAGCTATAACTTCATATGAACAAAGAGAAATTCTTTTTTATAAAACTGACAATGGTGATGTACGTGTCCAGATTCTTCTGTATCAGGAAAATCTTTGGTTAACACAGGGTAAAATGGCAGAACTTTTTGATGTACAAAAAGCTGCTATTTCCAAACACTTAAAAAATATTTTTGAATCCGGTGAATTAGAACAAGATTCAGTTGTTTCCATTTTGGAAACAACTGCTACAGATGGCAAGAACTACTCTGTTAAATATTATAATCTTGATGCTATCATTGCTGTTGGATATCGTGTCAATTCAAAAAAAGCTACCATGTTTCGTATTTGGGCTAACCGCATTTTAAAAGAATTCATTATCAAAGGATATGTGATGGATGATGAACGTTTAAAGGAACCAGAAAACTATTTTGGAAAAGACTATTTTGAAGAACAGTTAGAACGCATTCGAGATATTCGTTCCAGTGAACGCCGCTTCTATCAAAAAATCACAGATATATATTCACAATGCAGTGCTGATTATGATGTACATAGCCCAATTACAAAAACTTTTTTTGCAACTGTACAAAATAAATTACATTATGCAGTCACTCATCAGACAGCTGCAGAGCTTATTTATGACAGAGCCGACAGCCAGAAACCTAATATGGGACTTACAACCTGGAAAAATGCACCTGAAGGACGTATTCGCAAGGCAGATGTAACGGTTGCCAAAAACTATCTCAATGAAGTTGAAATACGCAATCTCAATGAAATTGTGACAATGTATTTAGATTATGCTGAACGCCAGGCGCGGCGCGGCAATATTATGTATATGAAAGATTGGATTGAACGTTTAGACGCTTTCCTGCAATTCAATGAGGAAGATGTATTAAAAGATAAAGGAAAAGTTACTGCTGCAATTGCAAAAGCCTTTGCGGAAAATGAATTTGAACACTACAGGATAATCCGGGACAAGCAATATCAAAGTGATTTTGACCGTCTCATTGCAGATGTTAGTGTAGAGCAATCCATTGATAAAAAATAAGTTTTGTTTTATGGAAAATGATTTTAGTCCTGATATCTTCCAGAACTAAAATCATTTTCCATATTATCTCTATTTTGCTTCAGAAATAGTAATATCTTTCCCGAAATATTTCTCTGAAAGCTCCTTCAAACTGCCATCATTGCGAAGCATCTGCAGCTTTGTCTCCAGCTCATCTTTCATCAAGTTATACTTCTTTGTAAAAACAGCAATCTTGGTATCTTCTCCCGTAATTCCTGTCTGCTCCTTCACAGACGCAAGATCTGCATATACCGTGGTATGGTCATAATGAGTCTCATTCCAATCAGCAAGTGCCACCGTGGAAATCACACAGTCATACAAATCTCCATCCAGGGATTTCAGCAGATTTTCTTCAGAAGTATCTACAATTTCCAGTTCCAGCTTCATCTTATCTGCCAGCATCTGCGCCAGTTCCACCTCAAAACCTTCCGGTTTGCTGGTTTCCTCAGACAAATAACACATGCCCGGAATCTGAAGATTCATTCCTACCTTTAGAATCCCCTGTTCTATGGGCTTTGCTTCTCTTAATTCCAGTTCTCCACAGGCTGTCAGGCTTATGAGCAGCGTCATACATACCAGCATGAAAATTCCTTTTTTCTTCTTTCTCATCTCTACCATCCGTTCCCTTTCCCAGAGTGATTTCTTTCTTTTCACCTTACCATGTGCGACTATTTTTGTCAAAGGATTCCTTTTCTTGCTCTTGTAAAAGAAATTTTCAGATGGTATGATAGGAAGAAAGAAAATCCTTGCAAAAGAAAGGTCTAGAAATGAACAACTGGAACGGAAAACCCTATTATTCCTTTGACTATATGTTAAAAGAACGCTTTTCAGGAAAAGTATATAAGGTAGCCTTAAACGGTGGTATGACCTGCCCGAACCGGGACGGTACTCTTGGAAACCGGGGCTGTATCTTTTGCAGCGCCGGAGGATCCGGAGATTTTGCCGGGGATAAACAGGATACCATTACCACGCAAATCGAAAAACAGGCTGCCAGACTTCGTGAGAAACGCAATGCTTCCAGCTTTATTGCCTACTTTCAGGCATATACCAACACCTATGCTCCTGTGGAATATCTCAGGCGCATTTTTACAGAAGCACTTTCTCACCCGGATGTGGTAGCGCTTTCCATTGGAACGCGTCCGGACTGCCTTGGAGAAGATATCCTAAATCTGCTGGAAGAACTAAATCAGAAGAAACCTGTATGGGTTGAACTGGGACTTCAGACCATGCATGAAAAAACAGCTGCTTATATCCGCCGGGGCTACCCTCTTTCCTGTTTTGAAGAAGCAGTGAAAGAGCTTCGCAAACGGAATCTGGAAGTGATTGTCCACACCATTCTGGGACTGCCAGGAGAAACAAAAGAAGATATCCTGGAAACCATGCATTATCTCAATCACAGAAATATCCAGGGCATCAAATTACAGCTTCTCCATGTGTTAAAAAATACTGATTTAGCAAAAGACTATCTGGACGGAAAATTTTCTGTGTACACCATGGAAGAATATATCAATCTGGTAATAGATTGTCTGGAACACTTGTCACCTGAAATTATAATTCACCGCCTGACCGGTGACGGACCAAAAGACCTGCTCCTTGCGCCAACCTGGAGCAGTGCAAAAAAAACGGTACTAAATACCTTGCACCATGAATGTAAAATCAGAGGTGCCTATCAGGGAAAACAATATAAGGAGGATTAAACTATGTCAGAACCTCTTACACTTTATAAACTGATTATCCTTTACATGCTGGAAAAGTAGATTTTCCCCTTACCAATGCTCAGATTTCCGGCTTTGTACTAGACAAAGGATATACCAATTATTTTCATTTGCAGCAGGCAATTTCTGAATTAATTGATGCCTCACTGATTCAGGATAAAACGGTACGGAATACTTCCTATTACGAAATCACAGACCAGGGAAAACAGACTCTCACCTATTTTGAAGACCAGATTTCAGATGGGATTAAAAAAGATATTTCTGAGTTTTTTAAAGAAAATACTGTGCGGATGCGGGAAGAATTATCTGCTGTTGCTGATTATTTCAAAAGCGAAACAGAAGGCTATCATGTGCGCTGCCAGCTAAAACGGGAACATTTCACCATGGTAGATTTAACCATTGCAGTTCCAACAGAAGATGCAGCCGCTGCTGTATGCATGAACTGGAAAAACAAAAGCCAGGATATCTACGAAAATTTAATTGATTTACTTCTATAAAAAAGAAGCGGACTCATCCAAGTATATCCGAATCGGAATGTACTCTTAAACTCAGTCTGCGCTCACTTTGAGCCTGTAGTCTCAAAGCGTGCTCAACAAATTCGTTTAAGAGTGCATTCCGATTCTCTTTTATAGCTCGGTGAATCGCCCCGCTTTTTTATTCTAAGATTGTGTCTAATAGTTGTTTTGTATAAGACTCCTTTGGATGCTGGAATAGTTCTTCTGTCTTTCCTTCTTCCAGGATTTTTCCGTCTTTCATGATCAGGAGTCTATCACACATCTGGTACACCACGTTTAAATCGTGAGAAATGAAGAGAATGGAGAGCTGCATTTCTTCCTGAAGTTTTACCATCAATTCCATAATCTGTCTCTGTATGGTCACGTCCAATGCTGACACCGGTTCATCTGCAATGATGAATTTTGAGCCTTGTATCAAAGCTGCTGCTATACTCACCCTCTGTCTTTGTCCACCGCTTAGTTCTCTTGGATAACGTTTCAGTTGTTCCTGGCTTAAGCTACACGCTCTGCCATCTCCAATACTTGTTTCCTGCGCTCTTCCTTTGGTATTTTCTGCATCCGAAGAGGCTCCTCTAAAATCCAGGAGATTTTCTTACTGGGATTTAAGGAAGAAGCCGGGTCCTGGAAAATCATCTGTGGATTCTGAGTTTCATGGTGAATTTCCCCCTGACTGGGCTTCAAAAACCCAAGAATTACTTTGGATAAGGTGGATTTTCCACATCCACTCTCTCCTACAAGCCCCAGAATCTCATTTTCTTTTACTTCCAGGGAAATATCCTTCAGCACCTGTCTCCCCTGCTTCTCATCCGTATAGGCAGCGCTTACATGTCTGACTTCTAAAATGTTCTTCATGTGTGATTTCCCCCTTTTCTTCTGCGAAGGGAAGTTCTTCGGGTAGGAATGGCTGCTAACAGCTTTTTGGTATATTCTTCCTGTGGCTTTTCAAAAACCTGAGAAACAGGCCCTTCTTCCACAATTTCTCCCTGATTCATCACAATAACTCTGGAACAGAGTTTTCGGATCACGCCTAAATCATGGGAAATAAACAAAATCCCCGTCCCATGTTTTTCATTGATTTTCTTCATCAGTTTCAAAATCTGAGCCTGAATAGTCACATCCAATGCAGTCGTAGGTTCATCTGCTATCAAAAGCCTTGGCTCCGTAGTCAAAGCGGCTGCAATCATAACTCTCTGCCGCATTCCTCCAGATAACTGATGTGGATATTGTTTCCAAAGAGTCTCAGGATCATGCAATTCTGCTTCTTCCATAATTGCCAGAGCTTTTTCCTTCCGCTCTATGGCGCTCATCTTGGTATGCAGCTTCATGCCTTCCTCAATCTGTGTTCCTATGGTCAGTACGGGATTTAAAGAGGTCATAGGCTCCTGAAAAATCATGCTGATTTCTTTGCCCCTGATTTTTTCCATCTCTTTTAATGGCAATTCAGCCAGATTTTTTCCCTGAAATAAAATTTCTCCAGAGGCAATCCTCTCTTGTTTTTTCAAAAGTTTCAGGATGGAAAGAGCTGTCTGAGTTTTCCCAGAACCGGATTCTCCCACAATTCCCAGAATTTCTCCAGGCTCCATGGAAAACGATATTCCTTTAGTTACCTGCGTCGGCGGTATGGTATCCAGGAATTCCAGCTTCAGATTTCTTACTTCCAATAATTTCATCTTACTTCCCACCTCCCTTCTTTAACAGTCCGTCACCTATAAGAGAACAGCCAAGCGCCAGAAGTATTACCGCCAGCCCCGGAAAAATTGCGCACCAGGGCGCGCTCATAAGATAGGTCTGGGATTCTGATAACATTCTTCCAAGAGAAGCATCTGGAGCTGCACACCGATTCCCAGATAACTCATTCCAGCCTCTGCCAGCACCGCATTATTAAATCCAATGGCTGCCATGGACAATACTGCTGGCAAAACGTTTGGAAATATATGCACAAACATAATCCGTATGTGAGACGCCCCCATAAGCCTGGCGCTTTTCACATAATCCATTTCCTTCTGGCTTAGAAATTCGCTTCTGGTAATTCTGGCAAAACTAGGTACAAAGACCACTGCCAACGCTAAAATCACATTATATTTCCCTGGTCCCAGAATGCTGATAAAAACCAAAGCCAGAAGAATATGTGGAAAGGAAAACAGTACATCATTTACCCGCATAAGAACTTCATCTGCCCATCCGCCAAAGTACCCGGTAAAAGCACCTATGAAAATGCCAATACCTCCTCCCAAAATCACCGTAGCCGCTGCCACAAAAAAGGTGGTTCCTGTACCTTTTAAAACCCTGCTGAACACATCTCTTCCAAAATGGTCACACCCAAACAAATGAGCCAGAGAAGGAGCTGCAAATTTTGCACTTCCATTCATGGAATCCGGGTCATAGGGTGTAAAAAAGATTCCCACAAGAAGAAGAATGACCATAAAAAGGGTAATGGAAGCACCCAGAATCAATTCATAATTTTTCTGTTTTTTCTTCATGTTCCTTCCCCTTTCATTTCTTGATGCGAATTCTTGGGTCAATCTTGCCATACAGCAGATCCACCACAAAATTAATCAATATCACAAACGCAGCAATCAGCACCATAATCCCCTGTACTACCGGATAATCCCGGTTGGAAATGGAAGAAATCAGCAAACTGCCAAGACCTGGTATGGTAAATACCTGCTCTATAATAATGCTGTTTGCCATAATATCTGCAATGGCCATTCCCCAGAAGGTAAGCACCGGAAGCAGGGCATTTTTCAGTACATGACCATACAAGACCCTGGAAGTTCCATTTCCTCTGGCATAGGCAGTGCGGACATAGTCTGCATTCATCTGAGCCAGCACAGAACTTCTCAGCATTTTCACACCCATAGCACATCTTGGAAGGGCAATGGCAATGGCCGGAGCAAGCAAATATCCCAGAAATCCCCGAAAATCCTGGGAAGCTGATACATAAGCCCCTGGTGTAAACCACTGCAGCACCAGACCAAATACATAGGAAAGCACAATGCCTATGAAAAAGCCGGGAACAGACATAACAAACTGATTCATCACCACCAAAATCCTGTCTATGAGCATTCCCTCATGTCTGGCAGCAAATATTCCAAGAGGAATGGACACCACCAGCATCATTAAAAAAGACAAAATCGTCAGCGTCACCGTCACTGGTATTTTATCCAAAATCAACTCTTCCACCGGCATGGAATAGCTAAAGGATTCTCCCATATCCCCAGTGAGAAAATTGCCAAGCCAGTTTGCATAGCGTACCAGCACCGGCTTATCCAGCCCCATCTCTTTTTGCAAAGCCTCCACCTGTTCCTGGGTTGCTTCGGTTCCCAGTCTGGATCTGGCCGCATCTCCAGGAATCACAGAAAAGGCCAGAAAAGACAGGAAGGAGACAATTAACAATGTTATAATGAGAGTTCCTGTTTTTTTAATCACATATTTCATCTTCCGTCTTTCTCCTTTTCTTTTTCTCTTATTCTGCTGTTTTATAAATTTTCGCCATATCCTGAACATAGAGAGGATAGAATACATATCCTCCGTATCCTTTTCTCAGAACCACTTCTGATGCCATGTCCTGGATATACACATTTGCCGCATCTTCGCTTAAAAGGGTTTCCATCTCTTTATAGAGCTGAATCTGTTCGCTGTCATCCACACTTTTGCGCACCTGTTCATAGAGTGCGTCATATTCTGTATTTTTATAATTGATAAAATTCTTATCTGATTCTGAACAGAATCTCTCCAAAAGAGCGCTTCCGCTTAAATAAGCCGCATCCACACCTACCACAGTTGACTGGAATTTGCGGTCTGCATACACATCACTTAACCAGCTATCCCACTCAATCAGCTGAATTTCAGCCTGGATTCCCACCTGTTTTAGCTGTTCTGCCAAAACCTGAGCTGTATCAATATGCTGCTGGTAATTATTAGGCACTGTGATGGTCATTTCAAAACCATCCGGATATCCTGCCTCTTTTAAAAGTTTTTTTGCCTTTTCAATATCCTGAGGATAGCGCTCTGCCAGTTCCGGCATATAATACTTCTCAAAAGCCGGAAACATACTGCTTCCGATAATGGTTCCCTTGCCATCTGCCATCATATCCAGTACTTCCTGGCGGTTCACTGCATAGCACATAGCCTGACGCACCTTCACATCATCAAAAGGCTTCTGGGCATTATTCAGATACAGCGCCTGAACCAAATTCATACCACCTTCCAAAATAGTCAGATTAGGATCATCTTTCACCTGGGCAGACTGTGTGGAATTTACCCTTGGATAAAGGTCAATGGAGCCGCCCTTTAAGCCCGTTACAATGGCATTACTGTCTCCTACCACCTTAAAAGTCACATCATCCAGGTATGCCTGATTTTCAGTGTCCCAGTAATCCCCAAATTTCTCAATCACAATATTTTCCTGAGGAGAACGTGACACATAGGAAAAAGGTCCTGTTCCCACAGGCTGTTTGTCTAAATCCTTGCATGTTCCGGAACGATTGCCACAATCAAATATGCCAGAAACTCTGTATCTGGTTCTTTCAAAGTAATCTGTACGGTTTTCTCATCTGGAATCTCCACTTTCTCCACATTAGAAAACGCCGCTACCAGCGGAGTCCCATCCCCGTTGATACCGGCGCAGCGTTCAATCGAATATTTTACATCCTGTGCAGTCACTGTACTTCCGTCATGAAACTTTACATTTTCCCTAAGCGCAAAGGTATAAACCTTACCATCTGCTGAAATTTCATGGCTCTTAGCCACTGCATCTTTGTAATTTCCTTCTTCATCAGGCTTTACTAAGCCTTCATAAATGTTGAATAGGACTTCTTTGGTTCCTGCCGCTACCGATTTGTGTGGGTCAAGACTATCCTCTAAATCCTGAGGAATTCCTACTACAATGGAACCACCCATAACTGGTTCCCCTGTTGCTTCCTGAGAACGATTGTCCGTCTGAGATTCCTTTTGCCCGTCCTTTTTGTCTTGACATCCGCCAAGTACAAGAGTAAGAGCCATTAGCAAAAGCAAGGTCTTTATATTTCTTCCTTTTTTCATAATATCTCCTTTACATCCATGTTCTCTCATTATGCAATTGTCAAAGTTATTGTAGCGAAGGGATAGGGAAAATGCAAGTATCTTTTGAAAAACATATGAATACGGAAACAATTTTTTTAGAAAATAAGACTCTTGGGAATTCCAAGAATAGAATGGAAATATTGTAAGGACGAATATTGATATCTTCTGGTAGACTAAGAGACTGCCGCACTAAATACACATCAAAATAATTGATATATTCTTATTTTGTACGTCAGCCTCTATTTTCATCTCTTCGGTCAATTTCTGGCACAAATATGCAATTGACTTTTTAAACATTTTTCTTCCAGCAATCCAGGGATATTTTTTAGTAAATATGATGAATTTACAAATTCACTTCATAATTTTCTTCAGCTCATCCATAAAAGTGTCCACATCTTTAAATTCTCTGTATACAGACGCAAATCTTACATATGCCACTGCATCCAGGTCTTTCAGTTTATCCATAACAATTTCCCCAATTAAAGCGCTTGGGATTTCCTTTTCTTCCCGGTTAAATACCTCTGTTTCAATTTCATCCATCAGGCTTTCAATTCTTTCCACAGAAACAGGTCTCTTATAGCAGGCCCTGGTAATTCCATCCTGAATTTTCCTCCGCTCATACTGTTCCCTGCTTTGATCTTTCTTAATCACGGTCAAAGGAATGGTCTCAATCTTTTCATAGGTAGTAAACCTTTTTCCACATTCATCGCACTGGCGTCTTCTTCTGATAGAGTTATTATCCGGAACCGGCCTGGAATCAATGACTCTGGTATTTTCCTGATTGCAAAAGGGACATTTCATAACAAAGTCCTCCTGTGTGTTTTTTGTTTACATAAAGTTTACTACAGTCCCTTGCAATCAGTCAACATTTTTCCTGGAATTTCCTGTTCCTCCTGTGATTCTATTGACGTTTCCTGACAGAACCGCTACAATATTTCTTACAACAAAAAGGAGGACACAAACATGAATTCCTACATGGATTATATTTTAACTCAGTTAAAAAACCTGACAGCTATTGACAGCCCTTCCGGTTACACCAAAGAGGTGACGGATTATCTGATTTCTGAATACAAAAGTCTGGGCTATGCACCGAAAAAAACGGTAAAAGGCGGTGTTTTAGTAGACCTTGGCGGAGCAGATAAGGAAAACGCCCTGTTTATGGAAGCCCACGTAGACACTCTTGGGGCTATGGTAGCTGAAATCAAAGAAAACGGACGTCTTCGTCTCACTCCGCTTGGAGGTTTAAACGCCAACAATGCAGAAGCGGAAAACTGCAGAATCCACACACGCTTTCATGGGACCTATGAAGGCACCATGCAGCTTACTGATGCTTCTATTCACGTAAATGGAAAATACAATGACACTTCCAGATCCTTTGATGTCATGGAGGTTCTGATTGACGAAAAAGTTTCTTCAAAAAAAGATGTGGAAGCTCTTGGAATTATGGCAGGAGATGTGGTCTGCTTTGACCCCCGCACCACCATTACCAGAAGCGGATATTTAAAAAGCCGTTTCCTGGATGATAAATTAAGCGCTGCCATTCTCATGGGATATGCAAAATATTTAAAAGATGAAAATGTCTGCCCAAAAAGAGCCCTGTATCAGCATTTTACTGTTTACGAAGAAGTGGGACATGGTGGTTCTGCTTCTATTCCGGAAGGCGTTACCGAAGTATTATCCGTAGACATGGGCTGTGTCGGCCAGGGACTTTCCTGTAAGGAACATCAGGTTTCTATTTGTGCAAAGGACAGTGGCGGTCCTTACAATTATGATGTAGTAACCAGCCTTATTGAAACAGCTAAACGGGAAAACCTGGATTTTGCAGTGGATATTTATCCACACTATGGCTCTGATGCAGAGGCGGCTCTGCGTTCCGGATATGATGTACGCCACGGACTTATCGGACCAGGTGTATATGCTTCCCATGGTTATGAGAGAAGTCATGTAGACGGAGCCAAAAACACTTTTCTCTTATTAAAAGGATATTTGGGATAAGGATGATTTAAAGTTTCTTAAGAGATTTTCCACTTTTTTTAGAAACCAGACATAATTTACTCACATTTCCACTTTATAATAAATCTTGGATAGTTGATAAACCACTCACTATCTCCCCCCTCAAGATGAAAGGGCACCACAGAAATTTGTTTCTGTGATGCCTCTTTTCTATTTTTATGAAATTCTTCTGACTTTCTTTCCCACACCTGATATTTTGTGAATGGTCTTCTGCGGAATTTCAAACACCAGAATAATGCCAAGAACCATGGCAATGGCAATTCCCAGGGTTTCCCTTCCGTAGAACAGGCTCAACTCATGATTTTCCAAAATCGTATAGTAAATGGTCCGGTAAACTCCGATTCCCGGCACCTCCGGAAAAATCCCTGCAATCAAAAACAGAGTCACCGGACATTTTCTTACGGTACTTCCGATTCTGGACGCCAGGGTAATAAACACCGTTGCCAAAAAGTTTGCCTCAATCGTTCCCATATGCAGCTCGTGAATCAGCCCCAGCAAATCAGCCAGCCGGCACCTCCGATAAAGCCGCAGAGTGGATAATGCTCCCTTGGAACAGAAAACAAAATTGAAAATCCTATGGTTCCCACACATGCTGCCGCAAATTGCAGCAATCCGTCTATTATCACAAGATAATCCTCCCTGTAAATCGAAAATATAAGATGTACATCATCCCAACACCAAGAGAAACACCAAGAGCCACCATCAAGGCATCTAAGAACCGCACACCGCCCCCTATATAGTTCCCCTCCGCAAAATCCCGTATGGCATTTACCAGGGAAACTCCTGGCACCAGAGGCATAATAGAACCAACCAGAATAGTTCCGGGCGCATGGCCAAGCCCCATATTATAAAAAAGCACAGAAAACAGGGACACAGAAAATCCTCCTATGAGGTTTACCACGATTTTAGATGTTTCTTTTTCCCTTTTCTGAAGAAGGGTCAATATCACATAAAGCAAAAATCCAGACAAAAAGGCTGCCAGCATATCCGTCAGATGCCCGCCTAAAATATAACAAAAACCACCGGAACCAACTCCTGCTGCCAGCATCTTGGTCAAGGTTTTCTTCTCCGGCATGGTCTTAATCCTCTCTAATTGCAAGACAGCTCCTGGGGCGTATACTTTCCCTCTGCAATTTCTCTGGAAAGCTGATTCACCGCTGCAATCCTGTGCAATTTTGCACTTTGAATGGGAATATGCTTTACACTGGCATAAATTTCCCCTTCCTGATTCTCAGCAGTAATAAAAATTCCTGTACTTAACACAAAGGAATTAAATTTCTCAATTCCATATGCTTTGGCAATCCGTTTCATGGTTTCTTCCACGCGGAAAATTTCTGCCCCTGCATCCAGCAAAATACGTCCAGCCTCCATAGCCAAATCCAATACCTTTTTGTCTTGATTTTCCATTCTGCATCTCCTATGCTTTCACCGTATTATCTGAAAATAGTGAAAAATAACATCACTACAACACCAAGTGCAATCCGGTACCAGCCAAAAGCCTTAAAATCATGCTTCTTAATGTAACCCATAAGGAATTTAATTGCCAGAATAGATACCAGGAATGATACCACAGTTCCAACTCCCAGAATTACAGCCTCCCACTGGGTAAAATGAAAACCAAATTTTACAATTTTTAATAAACTTGCTCCAAACATAACCGGAATAGCAAGGAAAAAGGTATATTCTGCCGCTACTGTTCTGGAAGCTCCCAGCAAAATTCCTCCGATAATGGTAGCGCCGGAGCGTGAAGTTCCCGGAATCAAAGCCAGCACCTGGAAAATACCAATATAAAGAGCCATTTTCCAGGAAATATCAGCAATGGAGTTTACCTTCACAGTCCGTTTTGCATTGTAATCCTCTACCATTAAAAACAGCACACCATATACAATAAGCATGACAGCCACTACAAACCAGTTATTAAAGGTTTTTTCAATAAAATCATCAAATGGCAGTCCAATCAGAATAGCAGGCAGGCAGGATACCATAATTTTAAACCACATAACCATTTTCTCAATATTCACAAAGCGGCATAAAACTCCTGCTGTCTTCTCTATTTTTGTCACGTTTACTCTCTGATTCTTCTTGTTCTGGAAAGGCCAGATTTTATTCCAATATAAAACCACTACAGCCAGAATCGCACCTAACTGAATAACTACCATGAACATTTCCCAGAATTCTTTGGATACATCCAGCTTCACAAATTCTTCTACCAGAATCAGATGGCCGGTACTGCTGATAGGAAGCCACTCTGTAATTCCTTCCACAATACCCAGAAAAATAACTTTTAGTAATTCAATAAAATCCATGTTCTACTCCTCTTAAAAATTTATAGTTCCATGAAAAGTATACCTCAAAGCCACCATTGCTGCAACATTCAAAAATTTAAATTTTTTTGAAATTTAGTGTTGACATTTTTCAAGTTATCGTGTAATATATGTCTTGTGCTTGAGAGAGCACAGAACTTCATAAGAAATGCAGGAGTGGCGGAATTGGCAGACGCGCAGGCTTCAGGTGCCTGTGGTAGCAATATCGTGTGGGTTCAAGTCCCATCTCCTGCATCTTTTTTTATTTAAAAATACAAATATAAAAAATAAAAAGGCTATTGATGAAAACAGCATTCAAAAATTGTTATACCTATGCGAATCTGCCGAATACGTTTTGAGACTATAGGCTCAAAGCGAACGCAGGCTGAGCATAAACGGTATAATGGTTTCTGATATGCGTCAGTTCAATAGCTTTTTAATTTACTTCTATCCTTCCAGCATAGGTAACTCCTGTCCCCTTAAGAGAATCCTTGGACCTCCTGTGTGCTGAATATATTCTTTTGTAATAATCACTTGTCCGATACTGTCATCTTTTGGAATCTCATACATAATGTCCAGCATGTATTCTTCCAGAATAGCCCGAAGTGCTCTTGCGCCTGTATGCTTTTCCATTGCCATCTCTGCAATCGCTTCCAAAGCTCCATCTTCAAATTCCAGTTTTACCTCATCCAAAGCTAACAGCTTCTGATATTGTTTTAAAATGGCATTTTTAGGTTCTTTGAGAATCTGCACTAACATTTCTGCGCTTAAACCGCTTAAAGAGAAAATAATCGGCAAACGTCCCAGAAATTCCGGAATCATACCAAACTTTTTCAAGTCTTCTACAGTCACTTTTTCCAAAAGCGCAGGATCCTGATCGTATTTGTCCTTTAAATCTGCCTGGAAACCAATAGAAGCTGTTTTATTCAGACGTTCCTTAATGATTTCTTCCAAGTCAGGAAAGCTCCGCCGCAAATAAACAGGATATTCTTGGTATTTACTGTTGTGAGAGGCACCATAGCGTTTTTGCTGTTAGCGCCTACCGGCACTTCAATCTCACTTCCCTCCAACAGCTTCAGCATTCCCTGCTGTACCGCTTCTCCGCTGACATCCCTTTGATTGGTGTTCTTCTTCTTGGCAATCTTGTCAATTTCGTCAATAAAAATGATTCCATGCTCTGCACGCTCTACATCATTGTCTGCTGCTGCCAGAAGCTTGCTTACCACGCTTTCAATGTCATCGCCAATGTAGCCCGCCTCTGTAAGAGAAGTAGCATCCGTAATAGCAAGCGGCACATCCAGAAGTCTGGCCAGGGTTTTTACCATATAAGTTTTACCGCTTCCTGTAGGTCCAATCATCAGCATATTGGATTTTTCAATTTCCACATCATCTGTCATGTCCGCAAAGACACGTTTATAGTGGTTATACACGCCTACAGACATTACCTTTTTTGCATGCTCTTGTCCAATAACATATTCATCCAGACTGGCCTTAATTTTATGAGGAGCTGGAATACTTTTAATATCAAAAACCTTGGGTGCTACCTTTTCTTTGGGCTGCTCTTGTTTTTTCTTAATCTTCTGTTTCTTAGGAATCTGATTCTGAAGAGAGGACAAATCAATCATGCTGATATTGGGCATGTTTGGAATATTCCTCATCAATTCATCATAATTAATGTTACTGTTATTCATAGTATCAAAACTTCTCTGCATACAGTCTGTGCAGATATGAATATTCCCCGGCAGCTCAATCATTTTCCCTGCTTTGCTCTCAGGGCGTCTGCACATAAAGCAGACTTTTTCATATTCGTCCTTTTTTTCTTCCTTCTGATTCTCAGAAGTTTCAGAAGGATTCGTTGTCTCTAATAAATCTTTTTCGTCTGACATTTTTATTCCTGCTTTCTCTATGTTTTCTTCCTGAAAAACCACTTGTGGGTATCTTATCACAAATCCTGTGGTGTCACAAGTAAACTTTTTATAAATGGAGTGCAAAAAGAAAGCTGCGACACTGGACGCATTTTGGAAGGCAGGTATCCTTCCAGCTCAGCCTGCGTTCCCTTTGAGCCTGTAGGCTCAAAGCGTACTCGTCACATTCGCCGGAATAATACCTGCCTTCCGAAATACTGTCTATCCCACAACTTTCATTTTTCTATTTCTTATCTGCCTGGTCTGGCTTGTGTATTGTTCTGAGCATCTTTCTTGGAACCAAGTTCTACGGTTACGGTCTGTTCTTTGTATTCCCCGCCATCAGCTCTGGCAATCACGAAATCAATTTTTTCTCCTGCTTCGTAGTATGCCAGTTGACTTTGAAGATTATCTGCTGATTCTACTGTTGTTCCATCAATTTTCAGAATAATATCTCCTGCCTGAATCCCTGCTTTTGCTGCCGGTCCATCTTCTTCCACACTGTCTACATAAACACCAAGAGGCATATTATAATACTCAGATGCATCAGAGGTCACATTTTTCAGTCGAACACCCATATAAGCTGCTTTATTTTCATCTTCTACTAAATCTCTGGTTTTCTTACTCATCAGTTCATCCAGAATTGGCTGTGCTTTAGAAATTGGAATGGCAAATCCCATACCTTCTACTTCATCTGCTGCAATCTTGGCAGAGTTGATTCCCACCAGTTCTCCCTTCATATTCAGAAGTGCGCCGCCACTGTTTCCAGGGTTAATTGCCGCATCGGTCTGAATAAAAGTGCTGTCTGCGTTTTCAGAGCTTACCTGCTTATTTAAGGCGCTGACATAACCACTGGTTACAGACTGACATATCCCAGAGCATTTCCAATAGCCACTACCTGTTCTCCCATAGTAAGAGAATCAGAATCACCGATTGTTGCCACTTTAATCTCACTTAACACATCTTCCGGAATATCCTCCAGTTTTACTGCAACAACTGCCAGGTCATTGTCAGAATCTGTACCTTTGATTTTGGCTTCTACTGCATTTTCCAAAGCTGCAGCAGATTCAGGCTATCTGGTGTACCGCCTTCTGCGCTGGTATCTGTAAGCATATTGGAACCAGCTACCGTACCATCCTGGTTTGTAAAGCATACGGTAATGGCATTTGTATCTTTGACTACATGGTTATTGGTAGCAATCAGAAGTTCTGTGTCATTCTGTCCTACAATGATTCCGGAACCATTGCTCTGGCCTTCATATTGCTGTGTTCCAAATCCAAAATAGTTTGGAATCTCCTGGACACTGATTCCTGTAATGGACACCATAGCTGGCATGGCATTGGCCGCTACTTCTGACACGCTGTTTCCATAAGCTGTATTCTTACTTACCGATGTTGTATTCTGGGAAGTTGTTTTTGTATTCTCAACCTGTGTATTCTGTTTCTTTGGAAGCAGTTGGTTACCAGTATACGTTACTCCCAGAAAGACGGAACCTGCTACCAATCCAAAAACGGCTGCTGTTGCTGCTGCAATTCCCAGCTTTTTCCCCATTCCGGACTGTGTATTTTTCTTATCTTTTTTCTTCTTCTCTTTCTTCACCGGTTCAGGCGGAATCTGGGAAGAAAATTGATAAGACTGATACGGAGCCCTCTGGTTCTGATTTTCACTATGTTGATTTTCCTGATTCTGACTTTCCTGACTAAAGTTTTGTGTATTTTCTTTTTGTGGACCTGTATAGGTTCTTGTAAAAGATTCCGGCTCTTCGCCTTCTTTTTTCGTTTCTCCTGCCTTTCTGTAAGAAAATGCATAAGAAGAACTCTCAGTCTGCTGTGTTTCCTGTTCTGCATGCTGTTCTTCTGCGTGGTTCTCTACAGGATTCTGCATATTTTTCTCTGTGTTCTCTGTTTCCTCTGGTTTCTTCTCCGGATCATTTCCCAAATCATATCTATTATATTCTTCACTCATGATGATACTTCCTTTCTAAAATGAATCTTTGTTCTTTTTCTCTTTTCTGAAACCTAGTTTATCAGTGAATTGTGTTGAAATTGTGATAAAAAAGAAAAGAAAAGGTGAACACCTGAAAGATTTTATCCCTGTTTCCAATACGCCCGGTTCATGGTCAGTTTCTCTACCAGCCACCGGGGAATTCTTCGATAATGCTGTCCTGCCTTGTACCCCAGGAATTTAAAACCGCTTGCCAGGATTAAGTCAGGAATCAGCCAGGGCTTTTTCTGTTTCAGTAGATAGGAAGCGGTCTGTTTCACCAGTCGGATGCCTTCACTTTCCGAAGAAACTCCTGCAAAAATTTCCGGATAGTCTGTCTGGGAAACTGCCAGATCAAAATTCCTCTGGAATTGCTGAATATAATTATAATTATGGGAATGAACAACTTGTGCATCTGCTGCATAAGCAATGCCATATCCATCCTGAATCATGTGCGCCGCCAGAATCATATCCTCATTAAAAATGGTTTTGGTAACAAATCCTCCTTCTTTTTCATATGCGCTTCTTCTATAGGCCGCACATACGTTGGAACAAAAGTACGTCTTAATCCCCAGTTCAGGCAAATCTTCTCTCCGTTTCACCCTGCTTCTTGCTGGATAATTAAAGCTTCTTGTATACCGTTCTATGAATTTGCAGTCTTCTGAAGGAAGCTGTCTCCCGTAAGCTCCTCCAATGCTGTCATCTGCAAAAGGTTTAACCAGGCATTCTATCACTTTGTTATTTGCAGGTACTGCATCCTGTGTAAAAAACACCAGCAAATCTGTATCTGCCATAGCCGCTCCCATAGCCCTGGTTCTTCCGTGATCAAATTCTTCCTTCGTAATATGATGAACCTCTGCCTGCTGGATTCCCTCTATCAAGGCATCCTTCCAGTAGCAGGCTTCTGTATTCAAAATCAGTATTTTTTCAATGGGATAGGTCTGATTTTTTAATTCCTTCAACAATTTCCGAAATTTCCCATCTGGTTTATAGGTTGGAATAATTACTGTTACTGTCATTTACTACACTCCTGTCTAAAAGAAAGAATGCAGGAATTCTGCCTTAACAAAGTTCCTGCATGTTTCTTTAATATTCATAGTTATCTGTTTCATCCTGATCTTCCGTATCACCGGACGGGTCTACAATGAGATACTGGCTCTTTTCTGGTACTGAGGCATTTCCGAATCCTGTCTTATTTGCCATAAATTCACTTCTGGTAAAGACTGTTTCTGATGGAATATAATCTTTATCATCAAATAAGAACTCATGAAGATATTTCACATTGGTTGCCAGCGTAATTGGAATCAGACAATCCAGACCGGTTACCGGTTCTGTGACCTCTTTTCCCATTACATAGTCCAATGGAAATCCTACATTTTCTGTCAACTTATAAGATAACAAACCGGACCCCAGTTTCACCAGTTCAGATTTTGAAAAGTTTGTTGCTACCATAGGAAACACTTCATCTACCACTTTATTTAGTGTAGAGAGATTTGCCTTTTTCGCTTTCTCTGTGATAAGGCTCAAAATATAACGTTGCCTCTGTGTTCTTCCCATATCCATGGCTGCCGTATAACGAATTCTGCAATAAGAGGTTGCCTGAATACCGTTCAAATGATAAGTGCCGATAATCTTACTCTGATCTTCTGGCACTGGAGGTTTCTCAATAGGAGTATAATCCCCTCCTGTTTGCTTTACTGTATCCTTGCAATAATTATTCATATGCTCAATTTCTTCATAACTCATGTCTACATCCAGACCACCCAGACAGTCTATGGCTTTGGCAAGAGCTGCAAAATCCACAGTAATGTAATTCTGAATGTCCAAATCTAAGTTGGTATTTAACATGGAAACAGCAGCAACCGGGCCGCCTCTTAAATAAGCTGAATTGCACTTATTATAAATTCCATTGCCATTTTCATCCTCTGCTACTCTAAGATAAGTATCCCTGTACAAAGAAACCAGCTTAATTTCCTTGGTATCGTTATTAATACTTGCAATAATAATGGTATCACTGTTATTTTCATTGATACCAAACAGCGCTACATTGGTGTATCCGCTTAGGACTTCACTTCCTGACACGCTCTCATTCATTTCCACCTGAATTTTTTCGCCATTTTCCGCAGTATCATCCTTGAAATTCAGTTGTTCCATTTTCTTATGTAGCTGGGTGTAGGCAAACAGCACTCCCACCAGCAAAATCAACACTACAATTTCTACGCCGAATAACACCTTTCTTCCTACGTGCCTGTTCTTTTTTTTCATCTTAGACATATTTTTCCCCTTTGCTTTTTAGTAAGCATTCTTGTTAATAAAACCTTTAAAAACAGTCAAAAACAGTATTTTTATATCCAGTCCTAAAGTCCAGTTTTCAATATAGTATAAATCGTACTCAATTCTTTTTTTAATAGAGGTATTTCCTCTGTAACCATTGACCTGAGCCCACCCGGTCATCCCTGGACGTACCTGGTGCTTAATCATGTATCTTGGAATTTCTTCCTTGAATTTTTCCACAAAAAACGGACGCTCAGGTCTTGGCCCTACCAGACTCATTTCACCTTTTAGAATATTAAACAACTGAGGCAGTTCATCAATACTGGTCTTACGCATGAATTTTCCAAAATTGGTTACACGCGGATCATCTTTTACTGTCCATTTTGTTTTTTCCTTGTCCGGCGCCTGTACATCCATGGAGCGGAATTTATACATCATAAAGGTGCGGTTATGAAGCCCCACCCGCTCCTGTTTAAAAATCAATGGTCCCGGTGAAGTGAGTTTAATCATAATAGCAGAAAACAGCATCACCGGTGAAAACAAAATAATAGCACAGATTGCCCCTACAATATCCATAGCTCTCTTAATAGCCGCATAAAAGGTATTGGTAAGAGGCACATGGCGGATATTTATAACCGGCAGCCCTAAAATATCTTCTGTATATGGCTTTGTAGGGATTACGCGGTTGTAATCAGGAATAAACTTGGTATGTACTCCTGATTTTTCACAGAGGTTTACAATTTCTTCCAGACGGGAATACTCACTCAGGCCTAAGGTAATGGCAATTTCATCCAACCGGTTTTCCGGCAAAATCACCATAAGATTATCAATGCGCCCAATGACCTTGATTCCCCTGTATTCTGTTCCTGCCTCTATATTGTCATCCAGAATCCCCCTGATTTTGTAGCCCCATTGGGGATTTTCCAGAATCCGGTCAATATATTCCTCTGCCGCCCTGCTGTATCCCACCAGAACAATATGCTTCAGATTATATCCCTTTCTTCGGATATCTCTAAGGAAATACCGGATGAGATTCCTGGCGATTGTTTCCAGAATCACATTTAAAACGTAAAAATAAAACAGCATCCATCTGGAAAAATCAATCATTTTTATCAGGTACAGGACGCCCAGGATAAGGGCAATTCCCACGGTATTGGCTTTTACAATATTCCACAGCTCCAGACGCCGCCCCTGAACGCGCTTCGGTGTATACAGACTAAACAGGTTGTATAACAGCAGATACACAGCCACAATGCACACCATGGCAAACATATAGGTGCGAAACGGAAGCTTTCCATCATCATTCTTCAGTATTTGAAATTTAATCACCCATGCCATCACATAGGAAATTACAATAACAAAAGCATCTATCACCACTTGAAGCCTGTTAAAATGCTTTTGGTTTTCTTTAATCAAGGTCTTATCACCCTCTATTTTTTATTTCATAATTTCTTAGAATATAGCACAATCCTGTGAAAAGTGCAATTCTGTTCTTTTGTTTTTCTTTATCAGCCTCTATTTTTTTAGAAATTTTATGATATTTTTATAGAGTTCCCACTGATTCCTAAAATATGTCCCCGGCCTTCTGATTTTCACTTTTTTATCCGGATGCTCCTTCGATAAAAGGATTCCATTCTTAATACCTGCCAGATATTCTCTTCCAAAGCCTTTCGTTGCAAAAAACAGGGCTTTACAGCTAAAGCCAAGAAGCAGCAGAGGAAAATTCCAGATAATCTGAAGAAGGGGCATGTTTTTATAAATTAAATATACATTATTTCTGGAAGAATAGCGTACTTTAAAAAGGTTATATCTGGAACCGCTGGTACCGCTTCCTGCATGATAAACCCTGGCTTTTGGACAAAACCAGTTTTCATATCCATACAGTCTCGCTCTGTATCCCACATCCAGATCCTCTAAATAGGCAAAATGTGCCTCATCAAAATATCCGATTTCATCCAAAATTTTCCGACTGTAAATAGCTGCTCCTGCACAGGAGGAAAAAATTTGTTTTTCTTTGGTATAGTTTACTTCAGGTCTTCCTTTTCCGTCTGCAAAAGCCCAGCCTAAAGCGCAGTAATAATTTCCCCCGTCATCCATTTTACTTTTATCAGAAAGCTGCATCATTTTTCCCTGGCAGGAACAGGCATTTGGATGGCGTTTCATTGCTGCTGCCAGATTCTTTATAAAATATTTTTCTGCTATGGTATCGTTATTCAGCAGCAAAACATAAGGGCTTTTGGACGCCCGGATTCCCGCATTCACACCTCCGCAAAATCCGGTATTTTCCGGCAGGGCGATCAGCCTTACCCAGGGATAATATTCCTGTAGGTATTCCACACTTCCATCCTCAGAACCATTATCTACCAAAATCACTTCAAAATCTCGATATACCTGTCTTGCCATGGCATCCAGGCAGTTTTTTAAATATTTTTTTCCGTTATAATTCGGAATAATCACAGAAACTTCGCACATGGTATTCTAAGCCTTTCCATCCTTTGGTTTCAAAGAATAATTCCATTTGGAAAGAGATAAATTTTTATTGTAATAAGGGTCTCCCTTTTTCAAAAGGTCCTCCCATCTGCACCGCATAAATTCAATTTCTGACTGGAACCGTCTTACTTTCTCTTTGCTGTCCTCGGTTCCTCTGCTTTTGGACTCGTAATGATACAATTCCACATAAGGATCGTAAACCACAAGGTAACCAAGCTGCCGCACTCTGAGGCAAAAGTCCACATCATTAAAAGCCACAGCAAGCTCTTCTTCAAAACCATGAACCTGTTCAAAAATGCTGCGCTTTACCATCATACAGGCTGCTGTCACTGCACTTAAATCCTGGATAATGGAAGCTTTGTGCATATAGCCGGAGCGTTCCCGGTCCATGTCCACAAACATATGTCCTGCAATTCCACCAATGCCAATAACCGTACCGGCATGCTGAATGGTGTTATTTCCATAGTAAAGCTTCGCTCCCACGATTCCAGTGTCTTTTCTCTGACAAAAGCCCAGCATTTCTTCTATCCATTCCGGAGTAATGATTTCCGTATCATTATTCAAAAATAATAAATATTCTCCCTTTGCCTTGCCTGCTGCATAATTATTAATAGCAGAATAATTAAAGGGATGCTTCCATCTCAAAAGCCGCACCCTGGGATTCTGAGAAAGTTTTTTATAATAATCAAAAATTTCACTGCTGGTACTGTTATTCTCCACAATAAGGATTTCAAAATTTTTGTAAGTGGATTTCGTCAAAATGGAATTCACGCATTTTTCCAAATCTTCCCTGGCGTCCTTATTTGGAATAATAATAGAAACCAGCGGATTTCCCTGAACCGGATACGTAACCCGGTAAAACCCATAGTCTTTGGTATGGCTCACCTTTCCTTTTAACCCACAGCGTTTTAGATTGGCTTCCACTGCCCGCTTACCGGCTTCAAAGGCATAGAGCTTGCTGTCCGGATTATCTGCGGTTGAGGACTGATGGGTTCTCCAGTGATATAAAATTTCCGGTATGTGATGAATGTGTTTTGCCTGCTCCACACATCGGAAAATAAAATCATGGTCCTGTGCCCCGTCAAAAGCAGCCAGAAAGCCTCCTATCTGCTCTACCAGTGTTCTCTTTGCCACAAAAAAATGACAGATGTAATTATTAGAACGCAGCAAATCCAGATTAAAATCCGGCTTTAAATGAGGCTGGAAATGCTCCAGGCTATCTCCTCTTACCTTATCCTCATCTGTATACAATACATCAATATCCGGTTCCTTTTCTAATGCTGCCGCTATTTCATACAATGCATTAGGCGCCAGCAGATCATCATGATCCAGAAGTCCCACAAAATCGCCGGAAGCCATTGCAAAAGCCTGATTGGTATTTTCTGCGATTCCCATATTTTTTTCCAGTTTTTTCCACCTGATTCTGGAATCTCTGGCCGCATATTCTTTGAGTACATACTCCATGGATGCATTCTCAGGACTGGCATCTGCAATGCAAAGTTCCCAGTTTTCATAAGTCTGCTCTAAAAGAGAATCCATCATCTGACACAAAAACTTCTCCGGCGTCTGATATGCCGGTACAACAACACTGATTTTAGGAGCATACTTCCATTTTCTTTTCTTTTGCTTTTCCAGTTCTTCCCTGGTAGGTACGTAAGCTTCATACCAGGGACCATAGGGAACTTCTTCTGGTTCAAACCGTTCATGCAGCCGCACCCAGAATTCTTTTGGTCCATAATGCTTCAGATAACGCAACCCTTTTTGTATGGTATAAGGGGATAACCGGCTAAGAAGCCTTCCCCATTGAATTTTTCCATTGGGCATTTCTATACACCTGCCTTAACTTTCCAATTTGTTCTTGCATCCTTTTATCTCTGCGTACACGCAGGGCTCTGCAAGGCTCATTTTACCATATTTTTTGTTTAAAGAAAACCTTTAATATGTTATACTGGAATTATCTGCATGAAAGGAGATAAACTATTGAAACAGAAACACCCTATTTTAAAACTATTGTGCCCTTTTCTGGCGCTTCTATTACTCTTACAGACTCCCATTTCGGTGTCTGCAAAAACCTTTCCCAAAAGCTGGCCACAGGCTCCGGAGATTTCCAATGAAACGGGAATTTTAATGGAAGCTGCTACCGGACAAGTGCTTTTTGACAAAGGCATGGATGAAGTCCGTTATCCTGCCAGCACTACCAAGGTTATGACCGCCTTACTGATTTTGGAAAATATTGAGGATTTAAGTGAAGTAATTACCTTTACAGATGTAATTACACCGGATTTAGAACCAGGCAACTCTACCATTGATGCCAAGGTTGGAGAACAGCTTACAGTAGAACAATGTCTCTATGCCATTATGCTTGCTTCTGCCAATGAAGTCTGTACCCAGATGGCTGTCCGGGTAGCTGGTTCTGTAAGTAATTTTACAGCCATGATGAATGAACGTGCCGCAGAACTGGGATGCGAAAACACCCATTTTGTGAATGCCAATGGCCTTCCTGATCCGAATCACTATACCACTGCCCATGATTTGGCAAAAATTCTGGCTGCCGCAGTAGCAAATGAGGATTTCTGTAAGATTTCCGGTGCTTCTGCTTATACCATTCCGCCTACTAACATGACCGCTTCTGCCAGAAACCTGTCTAATACCAATGCTCTTATCGCAGAGGGGGATTCCCATTATGAAGGCGTTCTTGCCGGAAAGACAGGCCACACAGAAGCTGCCAGAAACACCCTGGTTACAGCCGCCAGACGGGACAATATGACTCTGATTTGTGTTGTCATGCGTTCTGAGGGAAAAGACCGCTTCACAGACACCACAGCGCTTTTTGACTATGGTTTTAATAATTTTCATATGGAGCCTGTGTACTGGATGGATGAAGAGAATCCGGCAGGATATGCAGTACTGCCAAAAGATGTCTCTCCTGGCAGTCTGGCAATCAAGGAAGAGGACAGCCCTGATCTTCGTACCAGAACCTATTCCTATCAGGGAAGTGAAATCCTGAAGGTTTATGCCTCTCTTCCCATGGAAGTAAAAACCAGAACCACCTCAGATATGTCTCTGGTAAAAACAGGAGTATCCGAAATTCAGATCGGTTCTCCTATTATCTTCCCAGTGATGATGGTGATTCTGGCTGTGCTGGTTGTGATTCTAATTGTGGTGATTGTAAGGGCAGTGTTGGATTCTAAAAAGCCAAAAAAGAAGAAAAAAAGAAAAGTGAACTGAAAATAGCAAAACAAAAAATGCAGCACCTTCACACCGTTTCATCAAACCTGTCTGGTACGCTTTGAGACTTCACTCAAGGCGAACACAGACAGAGCGTGAACGGTATGAAGGTGCTGCATTTGCGTCTAGTGGATAGCTTTTCTATTCGCAGTCATAAAATTTCAAAATATCCTGCTCCAGACTCTTCCAGTCGCGAACTCCCGCTGTTTCCAAACCTCCCTGATATAAGGTTTCTCTCAATACCGGATCTGTACTGATTCTTTGGATTGCAGCAAGCCCTGCTTCCAGGTCTCCACATGGATAGAGCAGACAGTTTTTCCCGTCAACCAGGTATTCCTGATTTCCATCATTTGGCACAACTACTGCATAACCTCCCGTTGCCATCATTTCCAATGGCGGATAGGAAAAGCTTTCCAGAAAGCTGGTTTTTAGCAGAATATGGCACTGACGGTATATCTCTGCTACTTCACTAAACGGTATCTTATGAAGAAATTTATCCACATGATACCATTCCTTAGGCTCTGCATTATAGGACATATACCAGATTTCATATTTGCTGTGATCCAGTTGGTTGGTAATACGAAAGCTTTCATCTACATTTTTATAATAAACGCCGCAGTCTCCTTCAATAAGAATTCTGATTTTTCCTGAAAAATCCCTCTTTACAGGTTGATAGTTTTCTGTATGGATTCCATTTGGCAAATATCTGGCTTCCTGTTCATAATCCTCTTTCAGCCATTTTTCACACCACTTGGAAATAGTCAAAAACTGCACATCCACTTTGGGCGAATATTTCTGGTTTGCTTCAAGTCGCAAAGGATCCATCGGTTCATAAAAATTGGTTTCAAAATTCTGTACCAGATAATATCGCTGTCCGATATTAGAATATCCCTCCAAGAATTTTACTGTGGACCACATAGTTGCAACTGCCTTATCAAAGTGTCCACAAATAATGCTTTCCCTGCTTGGCAATACCGGAATTTAATTCCCTGAAATTCACACCAGGTACTGTCATCAATATCATCATTAATAATAGTAACATCATATCCATGTTCCCGAAGCACCTTGCAATGCTCAAAAGCCACCATAATACCGCCGCTGATATTTAAAGCAGGCAATACCATTGCAATATTGGGAACATACATACTCTTAATAAATTTCATAAGAGGGAATCCTGTATACAATGTTACACAATGCACTTTGCAGTAATCATAGGCTGCTTTGGCAATACACTCTCTTTTCTGCGTATCTACTATCAGAGCTTCCAGGCCTTCGTACCATTCCTCACAGGTATTTGCCAGAATTCCTGTTTTATTATGCTCAATCATCCTTTTAAAAGCGCCCAGATTGCTTGCAATCGTCGGTACACGGACTAATGCTGCCTCCACCCATTTATTCTCTGATTTTGCTTCATTAAAAATACTCTCTTCTAATGGAGCCAGATTAATGTCCATAGATGCAATCATTTCAGGAAGTTTCTTCCAGTCAGCAAAAGGATGGGCAATTACCCTCTCTTTAAAAGCTTCAAATTCCTTAGGAATATCCAGGATTCCGGCAATATGAAGTTCCGTTTGTGGGTATTTTTCCATGATTTTTGCAACTGCAGGCTGGATTAAAATAAAATCATCGTTGTGGGTAATACTTCCACTGAAATACCCTAATTTTACTGTTTTTCTGCCTTCCGCTTTTTTCTCAGCTACCGCTTTTTCATAAGCCTCTTCTGAAAGCTTGAGCATTTCCTCAGATGCAGTATTTCGGTTAATAAAAACCTTTGGTACATAATGTTTTAATTCTTCTGCCATACCTTCTGTTGTTGTAATGGCAGCGTCACACATTTTCAGTACCTTTTGCATATTGCGGACACCTTCGTCATATCCTTTTCGTTCTTCTGGTGACATGGTATCCAGATATTTAATGGTGTCCGTATATTTTGTATCAATAACCAAGTCATCAATATCATAAATGACTGTTTTATTCAATTCTTTGGCCAGTCGTATAAATTCTCCCAGTTCTTCTGTATAAGGACATCTGAAAATCACAAAAGCTCTGTAATTTCTCACCTGCTCTATACTCAGATGCAAATAAAAGTTTTCATCACAGTCAATATTGTTTGCCTTAAGCTGCTCCATCTGATGCTGTACCTGTAGCGTGGCGGATGGGGCAGTGTGTTATAATCACAGCCATTAATAAATAACACGTCTTTATAAATTTTTCCTATATATTTCAACTGCTGTTTTCTGATTTTTGCTGTATGAATATAACTTACTGTTTTTCTGGCAACACCTGTAACGCCTTCCTCTTTCAATGCTTTTAAAGTTTTTCTTCCAAGAGAACCTATTCCTTCCATTGATTACCTCCTATACTATCCGCAATATCTTCCACAGTGGATGATAACATTGTTCTTGGTCAAACTGCTGACTCCAAACAGTTATAAACCGGTTTCTCTCTTCTTCTTTCTTCTCCTCCATGAGTTCTTGTCCGATAAAACGAATCTGGGCAAAACATGTCCAAACATTGTTCTTCCCTTTTCCATTCCTCTTAAACAAAAGTCCATATCCTCATAACCTTTACAAGCATTTGCAAACCCCTGAAGCTCTCTCCATACTTTCTTTGAAAACATCATGCATGCTGCTGAAACCCCCGTTGTCTCTCTCACATGGCAAAGCAAAGCTTCATAGCCAATATCTGCTCTGGTATCATGCTCACACAAAAGCCGCAATCCTGTTTTCGTTTCTCTATCTAATGCAATTCCCGCATATGCAATTCTGTCATCTTTGTAATACATTTTAGGACCAACTGCACATACATCCTCTCTTTGACTGAACATCAGCATTTCTTTTATCCAGTTTTTTTCTATCGGCCTGCATCTGGTGTCAAAAAGCAGCAGTATTTCCCCTTGTGCTTCTTTCACCGCCTGATTCCAGTTCCAGGCTTTACTTTTTTCTTTATCCAAAGAAATCCTGTGAAGACTGATTCCGTCCCGAAGGCTGATTTCTAAATCCTTCTCTGCAAAATAAAGCAGTTCCAGATTTTTATAGTCTGTGTTTTCTTCTAAATTTCTGATACATGCTTCCAGTTCTTCCAGGTTCTCTGTTCCATGCAAAATCAAAGATACCTTAAATTCTTCTTTCAGTTCATAGGTAATTCGATAAATCGTCTGAAAAGGCAGGTTGCTGGCTGCTTTGCCATTCTCCCCTGTCCTTATAAGCTGTTGATCAATAGCCCGGATGGCAGAATCTACTGCATAGAGTTTTGTTCCTAAATCCTTTGACACAGAATTATCATGAACCCGCCAGTAATACAAAACCTTTGGAATATGTATAATCCTGGTAGTTTTTTCGGTCAAACGCAGAACCATATCATGATCCTGGCTTCCATCACATTCCTTACGGTAAAATTCCTGTTCACCCTCCAGCAGTCTCTTATGAAATACTGTAAAGTGACAAATATAATTGTGGGAACGCAGATCATCCTTTCCAAATCCTGGTTTCAGATTAAACATCAGAGGATCTTGAATTTCTTCAATTTTCCCCGAAAATTTCACCTCATCTGTATATAAGAATTCTGCTCCGGTTTCTTCTATTGCGTTCATAACCTCATATAAAGCGCTTGGATGAAGCAAATCATCATGATCCAGCAATCCAAAATATTCTCCCGTTGCAAGTTGAATACATGCATTGGTATTTTCAGAAATCCCCTTGTTTTCCGGCAAAGAATAATATACAATCCTTGAATCCTGCTCTGCTCTCTTTTGACAGATTTTTCCTACATACTCATGTTCTTTGTCACTGCCATCTGCCAGACACAATTCCCAGTTTCCATAGGTCTGCTTTTCCATAGAATCTAAAAGTTCAATCAGAAAGTTTCTGGGCGTATTATAAAGAGGTGTAATAATACTAAACTTTATACTATTTTCAAACTTTCTTTTTCTCTGTGCCTCCAGTTCCTCTTCTGGAACTATATGAGCTGCCTGTACAGTTTTTATTCCAGGTCTCTTATGGTAACGTTTATTTTCCAGTCTTTTGATAAAAGATCTAGTTCCATAATCCCTGTAAATCTGAACTGCATTTTTCGCTTTTTTGCATGATACGTTTCATATTTTCCACACGATTTCCTTTCTGCCATATTCCACTCTGTAGTTCTCTTACTTGAAAAGATTATACAAAAATCTCATAAACAAAATTACATACAGTGTAAATATCAAAAAAACACAGAAGGTTTCCACATCAAAACGATGGGTAACTGTTTTTAAAATCAATGTTCCGTTTTCTACCTTTTCCCCTGCTACAGTCAAAGAGGTATTCTCTTCCTTTACCTGCTCATAGGAAAATCCCGCTCCGGAAGTTTCCCCAAGGGGTACATTGGTATATACTGAAAATTCAAAAGGTACTTCTTTACAATTTTCTACACGTTCAAAAGAAAACTCAAAAAACTTGCTGTTTTTAATTTCTTTTCCTTCCACCTCTCCTGAGGCAACCACCACTCCTGTAGAAAGATTTTTTAAATGATACTGTAATTTCGTATTCTCTGCGGAGTTAAAAACCGTACTTTTAATCCGGATTCCATCCAGATGCTCTTCTTCGCATACAAACTCCTGCTGCACACCTAACTGGGTTAAAACTCCTGTATTAGAATACGCAGAGGGGTCTATTTCCTTATTATAAATGTTATGAACCTTTGCTATGTGTGCGTAGAAAAAAGCAAACACAATCAGCAATATTATTCCCAGAATACTCTTCATTCTTTTTTTCATATTTTCCACCTACTTATGATTGTCTGTAAATTTCTCCTACTTCCATAGCATCTCCCATCATTTTCAGTCTGCCCTTTTCCAGCCAGACCACCTTGGAACACAAGCTCTGAACCTGGTCAATACTGTGAGACACAAACAAAATGGTAGTTCCGGCTTCCTTCATTTTTCGAATCCTTGCCTCACACTTTGTCTGGAAATGAAAATCACCTACAGACAGCACTTCATCCACAATCAGAATATCCGGCTGTCCAATGGTGGCAATTGCAAAGGCTAATCTGGAAATCATACCGGAGGAAAAATTCTTCACAGGAATATTCATGAAATCCTTTAATTCTGAAAATTCTACAATGTCATCATAATACTCATTCATCTGTTCCTTGGAATATCCCAGAATCGCACCGTTCAGGTAAATATTCTCTCCTGCTGTCAGGTCATAGTCAAATCCTGCTCCCAGTTCAATCAGCGGAGCTACATTTCCCCGAACAATCACATTTCCTTTTGTTGGCTTCAAAACACCTGCAATAATTTTCAGCATGGTACTTTTCCCGCTTCCGTTCAGTCCAATAAGACCTAAGGAATCTCCTTTTTCCAGAGAAAAAGAGATATCATTCAGCGCCCAAAATTCATTGTAGGATATCTGTTTCTTCAACGTCTTAATAAAGTATTCTTTAAAACTATCAAATTTTTCTGATGCCAGATTAAATTTCATGGAAACCTGCTGGACTTCCACAATCGGCTTATTCTCCATGGCACATTCTCCCCTATAAGTATTTAAAATAAATCATTCCTGTTTTTATAAAAACAATCAGTCCTATCACCATTGCCAGGATTGCTTCTATGCCTCCAATCAGCAGATTCATCCCCCCCGGAATACTATTGTTCAGCATGGTATCCCGGAACATAATCAGATAATTGGTAATAGGATTTGCCAATACCACATATTTCATCCACTGGGGCAAAATAGACATGGGATAAATAACAGGTGTCAGATACATTAACGCTGTAATAAACACAGAATAAAAATGCATAATATCCCGGAACTTTACCACTACCGCAGAAAGAAACAATGAAACTCCCAGAGAAAACATCACCAGAAGCGCCAGTGGAATAAAAGATAACAGTGCGGTCCAGTGAAGCTCTGCCCTTGTAGCTACCATCACAAACAACAGGGCAGTAAAGGCAGCCATAAGATTGATAAAACTGGACACAACTCTTGATACTACAAAAAGATATTTAGGTACATACACTTTTTTTATCAAGGGAGCATTAAAAATAATAGCGCCCATGGCATTATTGGTAGAATCTGAATAAAAGTTAAAAATAACCTGTCCGCTTAAAAGATAAAGTGGAAAATTTTCAATGTCGAACTTAAACAGATTTGAAAATACAATAGATAATACAATCATCATCAGCAAAGGATTTAATAAGGTCCACAAAACACCCATAATGGATCTTCTGTATTTTATTTTAATATCCCTTGACACCAGCTCATTAAGCAGTGGCCTGAATCTTTTAAAATTTTCTATATACGTTGACAAGACGCACCTCCATAGACTATTTGGATTCACATTTTTCATTTAGTTTACACCATTTAATGCCAGAAATCAACTAACAGTCAAATCATTTCCATCAGTCTCTCCACCAAAAACACTGCCCCACAGGAAAATAAGGCCACAGTCACCAGATTTTTTTTCTTAAAAGCCAGCAAAATTGCTACTGCAAATCCTGCGAATCCAGAAACCACAGACGCAGTGGCATATAAAATTGCCGGAAATGTCATGGCTGCCAGACAGGCATATGGAATATAATACAAAAATGACCGGACATACACATTGGTAATTTTTTCTGAATCAGTGTTAAAGGAAGCATGCGAATCAAATACGTAACACCAGCCATTACAAAAATATATGCATAAATCATTCCTCACCCTCCTTTAGCGGAAACAGCACAGCGCCCACAGCAGCCGCTGCTACTGTACAAATAATAATCATAAAGCCGGAAGATATCTGTCTTAGTACAGGCAGATAATAAAAGGCACAACTAAGGAGCAACGCAATCAGCACCACTGTTCGCACTTCCTTATGTTCTTTTGCCGGCGGTACTACAATGGCAATAAACATTCCATACAAGGCCACACCCAGGGCGCTGATAACTGTTCCTGGAAGTAAGGTACTTGCCACAGCTCCTGCCAGGGTACCGCCTACCCATCCTAACACCGGCAGAAGAATCAGACCATATAAATACTTTGCCCCAACGGTGCCAGGCTTTGAACTTGCCACCGCAAAAATTTCATCTGTATTGCCATAAGCAATCAACAGGCGGCTTCTCATCTTTACTGAATCATCTAATTTCTGTGAAAGAGAAACTGACATTAAGGCATAGCGGATGTTTACCACCAACTGAGTCAATGCCATCTCCATCAAGGAAGCATTTGAAACAATCACCGTAAGTCCGGCAAACTGTCCTGCAGAAGTCAGTTCAAAAGAGAAATCAGCACTGCATGAAACGGAGAAATTCCACTTTGCACTGCCATCATTCCAAAAGTAAAACTCACTGAAAAATATCCCACTGCAATGGGAATACCATCCCGTATTCCCCGCTGCATTTTATTATGTATCATAACCTCTTCTCCTCAAGTTTTGTCAAAGAAAAAGGACTATCGCCGGAAAACAATAGTCCTCTTCGTTTATTCCCCCAGTCCACTTTCTATGGCCTCAACCAGAGTTTTCAGGGCAAGTTCTTCATCTTCCCCTTCACAGAACAGCTCAATCTCATCTCCACATTTTACACAGGCTCCCAGCACGCTGAGAACACTCTTGGCATTTGCTGTTCCTCCCGCAAACCGGAAACTGACCAGAGATTTAAACTTCATTGCCTCTTTACAAAGATTACCTGCCGGCCTTAGATGAAGCCCCGTAGGATTTTTCACTGTTACTTTTTGACTGGTCATTTTATCACTCCTTATTCATTTCCATCTCTTATTCTGCTTTTGCAACTAATTTTACTTTTACTGAGATTTCATCTACCAGTTCATATCCCTCCGGCAAAGTAACAGTCACAGGAACTGTGTGCTCCCCTGCCTTGTAATCTTTTAAATTAATCTTCATCTGTACAGATTCCGGGCTCAGATTATCTAAATCTTCCTCCTTGCCTTTTAACCGGGCAGTTATCTTATCCTGTTCAAATACCAGGTCTAAATCCGCCGGTACATTTTCGGTCTGAATCTGCGCCGCTGACAATTCATAATCCCGACTATTATAAGGAAGAATTTTCACAGTTGCAATGACAGAACTATTCAGATCCCTTACCAGCTTTGTATCCTCTGGAAGAAGCTCAGAGATATCAATATTGACTTCAAAATCAGAAGATTGTCCTGTAACATCAATAAGATTTCCGGGAATTTCCACTGTATTTCCTTCCTCTGTCAATTTCTGCAAGGCCTCATCTGTTCCGGCAATGCTGATAGTATCCGGCACCAGTTTGATATCATCTACCTGATATCCATATTTTGGACTTCCGCTGTAATCTGCTTTCACAGCAATCTTATTTTGTATTTTCCAAAACTGCGCATCAATCTTAATCTTATTATCACGAATATCTTTCAAATCCAGGTAAGACAACTGTTTTTCCGAAAGTTCATCCTGATTCTTATCATAAATCCGAAGTTCTGAGGCAATTTCCACATTGCTCTCTTTCCGGTTTGTAACGTCTGCCATTGCTACCACACGGTCAATTTTATTTACAATGGATGCCGGACCTGATATGGTCACTTTCTCTGGATTTGCCTTTAATACGCCCACTTCATAATTCTTATCGGGAACTGTATCACCCGTATTAACTGCTATCGTCTTTTCTACGCTGGTCTGTTCTTCAATATCCACCTGAATATTCCAGGTGTTACAGAAATATCACTCTCTTCAACGCCTTCACAGGTCACCTTCACAGGAACCATACGTGGTGTAGTGTCCATGGAAACAATCTGGGTCATATCTGCTACTGCCTGAAAGTCTTCTCGCTCCAGACCTTTCACCACAGATTCTCTTCCTTTTACCTTTACATTTACCGTGTCCTGTCCATCAATTAATAACGGAATCTCCAGATTACTGGCAAGGTACGACTCGTTGACAATGGTAACCGGAATTCTGGTAATGATTCTCACCAGCATAGGATCCTGCACATTCTTTACAACAACCCATATTAGAATGGCAATCAGCAAAGAAAGAATCTTCAGGGTAGATTTATTCATTAGACTTTTCTTCATTCTTCACCAATCCCTTCCATAACTTCCGTTTTACTTTCTGTTTTTCCTGTTTTGGCTTGTTCTGCTCCTCTTCCAGAATCTTCTTCAATTCTTCTTTTGTTACACCAACCTGAAGTTTTCCATTACTTGCAACAGAAACCCTTCCGGTCTCCTCGGAAACAATAATTGTCAGGGAATCGCTTACTTCACTGATTCCCACTCCTGCCCTGTGCCTGGTTCCCAGATTCTTATTCAGACTTAAATTATCTGACAGGGGAAGATAACAGGTTGCCGCCACAACACGGTCTCCCCGAATAATTACCGCTCCGTCATGCAAAGGTGTGTTATGCTCAAAAATGTTAATGAGCAACTGACTGCTTACCAGAGAATCCAGATAAATTCCCGTTCTTGCATATTCATTTAAGATAGTCTCTTCTTCAATGACAATCAGGGCACCTGTTTTCACTGCGCCCATTTCAAAACTGGCTCTTACAATTTCATTAGCTGTTCTGTCACTAAATCTTCCTTCCGGCTCTTTCTTACTGTTGTCAAAAGGGATGAACGTACTCACAATCTTTTTATGTCCAAGTTCCTCTAAGGCTTTTCTAAGCTCCGGCTGGAAAATAACCAGAACTGCTGTTATGGCATATCCGCCGGCAGTATAAACCAGCCACAAGATTGTGTTCATCTGGAACAAATATGCTAAAAAAATAAACACAAACACAGTCAAAATTCCCTTTAACAGAGAATATGCTCTTGTATTTCGAATCCAAAGCATAAACTGATAGACAAATACTGCAATCAGCAAGATTTCTATAATATCATTCCATCGAATCGTTTCCAGAGATGAGAACGCGCTGAAATAACTTTCTGCGAAATCAAAAATCTTACCCATAGTTCCATCTCCCCTTCCCTTTTACTTTATTGCTGTTATTTTATAGATACTATTAACTTTTATAAATCCTTCAAAGATTCTTCTAACTGTTTCTCAAAATCAAAGTTTTCTTCGTGAACCCGTTCTACCGGGCTTACTTCTTCCTGCTCCTGTTCCTCTTTTCTGTCATAATCAGAGGAAATAGTCTTAATACTTTTTTCTTTCTGCGCTACAACTGACTTTGGAACAGCTTTTACATAATATACATACTCATCATCCTCGAACTGTGTATGTTCACTTCTGGAATAATCCACTCCCAGCACTGCAAATTCTGTAACAAGTCCCAGCAAGACTGCCGCAACTGCTGATAAAATAACGCCTCCCATATTAATATGAATATTCAGGAACATTCCTCCCAGTACCATAATCACAAGATAGGTTACTGCACCGGCTCCATTGGCAACTCTCCAGGAATAATCAAAGGAGCATCTGGAAATCATATATACAATTACCGTTACTACCACAAATGCCAGAATTGTCAGCCACATTTCCTGATTCTTCATAATGCCGTCCAGAAGAATTTGCAATTTCTGAACAAGCTCTGTCTCTTTTCCCTGTAAAACCGTGCTTTTTTCTTTCACAACTTTCATGAAATAATATAACAGTACGCCGCAGCTTGCAGGTACCGCACAGGCAGGAGTTCTCAAAAGCCCTCCAAGTACAGGAACAACCGCCGGAATTTTAAAGGTAAATGCAACAGGGGTAAAAACCAATGCCGCATTATCCTGGGCTGTGAATCTTAAAAATAAAATAATCAAAAGTATGAGAAAGACAAGAGCAAATCCTGCCACTTCAATACCTACTGCATAGCAATGGGCTACAATCAGCAGACATCCTATAACTGCCATGGTATTTACCGGCAATATAGCACAGACAATAGCCAGAATTAATACTACAAAAATATTGTCTATCTTTTCCATCATACCCATGCTGCTGTTAATTCCCTGGAACAGAAGAAACGCCAGCAAAAATTTGCCAACAGAAAGCAGCAACACATCATGTTCACTGTAAAATTCTTTGATTTTTTGTTTTAATTCCAATAATGCTGTCATGAGGGTTCCTTCCTTCCTGTAATCTTACCGTTTCTGCGTTCTTCTCTGTCATAAAACTTCTTCATCTGTGTCAATCCCTTATAATATCCCTGAATCCCTTCCTGCTCTGGCATATTTTACAGAACTATAAATATAAGTAAGAATACTGTAACCGATTAACATCACCACATAAAGACCAATTACCTTTAATACAAATAAGGCAAGATTCATTTTATGAACGTTTTCCATTAAATACTCACTTTTATAACCCAGATAAATCATCAGAAGAATCCCATAGCCGATAGTTGTCAAAAAAAAGTTCTTTATCAATGCAAGACCAATATAATCACTTCTGTAATAATTGCTCACTGCAAGGTGTTCTCTTCCTGCTCCTGATTCATACAAGGCTAATTTATGCATTTTTTTAATTTTCTGATTATTAAGCATAAAAGACCCCTTTTCTCTTTTTCCTTTAGAAAGACAAATACTTCTTTCCTCTGTGTATACATATTGCATTATAGCATACCATCTGGAAGTGAATCAAGACCTTTCAGGCATCTTGAGTTTCCGCAGTTTTATCCACAACGAAATTAATATTCTTATACTGTTATAAACAACTTTCAAAAGTTGCCCAAAATATAAGGAATCTTCTTCCTTTTTGATGTAAAATTTAATCACCACAAAAAAATCGTACTAAACAAAAAAGAGGAGGATTCCTTATGGTCAATTTTACATCAAAAACATACCAAATGAAACGGGAAATTTTAACTTTTTCCAATAAAATTTCCAGAAAGCTTCCCAAACCAGATAGAAAATTTATAGCGGACATGAATTATGGTATGCTTGCTTCCAACAGCTGCCTGCTTACAGACATTGTTGACTCGTTACATGAGCCATCTAAAAAGATCAACAGTGTTGACCGTCTTTCCAGACATTTGTCGAAAGGCACACCCAAAAACGCTTTGAGCGCCTACTTAACCTACTTGAAGAAATGGTGCCCGGCTCATCCTGTCATTCATATCGATGACAGTGACGTTGTAAAACCGGAGGGGCATAAATTTGAATCCCTCGGCTGGGTACGTGATGGTTCTGAAAGTACAGCTACAAAAAATGTTTATAAAAGAGGATATCATATAACAGAAGCTACGGTTCTTACTAACAGCAATCATCCGGTCAGTCTTTTTTCTGAGGTCCATTCTTCAACTGAAAAAAATTTCACTTCCATTAATGATATTACTTTTTCAGCTATGGAACGGGCTGCTGCACTCTTTGGGAAAGCAACCTTTGTCATGGATCGTGGCTATGATGATAACAAGATGTTTCTCAAATTGGATTCCATGCATCAAGATTATGTCATCCGTCTGACTGCAAAGCGCAAGCTCCTCTACCATAATAAGTGGGTATTTGCCACCGAACTGCGTAACCGCAGGAAGGGCAAAGTAAAACTGCCTCTGTACTATAAAGGAAAAGCGCATGAAGCTTATCTTTCCCATGTGAAAGTACAGATAACTGCATCCAGAAAAGACATTTATTTAGTCCTTGTTTATGGGATCACCAATCATCCTATGATGCTTGCAACAAACAAAGAGATCAAATCGAAAGATGATGTGATAAAAGTTGCAAAGCTTTATTTTTCCAGATTGGCGCATTGAGGAATATTTCCGCTGTAAAAAACAGATGTTTCAATTCGAAAATTTCCGGGTACGCAAGCTTAAAGCAATCAATGCCTTGAATTTTTATATCACTTTATGCATGGCTTTTCTGGCTCACATTTCCATGAAACCGGAAACAAATGCCCTTAAAGTTGCTATTGTAACAACAGCAAATCCAATAAAAGAAAAAATATCTTTCTGCTATTACCGGCTGGCAAAAGGCATCTCCGGCATACTGTCCTATGCAAAAGAAGGCATCAGGCTATGGTTCAGGACAAAACGTCCTGCATACCGTCAACTCTGCCTTAAGCTGGCTGTTTAAATAGATAAAAGAATAGGTCTCCCCAAAGCCCGGTTCCGGCGGGCTTATTCAAGTACCTCTAATCACAGAACTGCCATTCTGAAATTTTCAAAAGGTCGGCAGTTTGGTACTTCGGGCAGATATGTTCATTTTTAAATTACAGTTTGCGGAAACTCAAGCTTTCAGGCATCTGTTCCAATCCCAACTGTAAGAAAATACACCTTTTCTGCGCCTGCCTTTTTCAGAACCTTTGCAGCAGAATCTATGGTTGCCCCGGTTGTATAAATATCATCCACCAGAAGAATGTTCTTCCAGGGGAGTTTCCTCTTCACTTCAAAAGCATGTTCCAGATTCTTCTTCCTCTCTCTGTACCCTAAATCCTTTTGTGGATTCGTATAAACAGTTCTCAGCAATGTTTTTGTATCTGTTTTTAGTCCAAGTTCTTTCCCAAGAGCAGATGCAATAATCTCTGCCTGATTGTAACCACGTTTTGCCATTTTCTTTTTGTGAAGCGGAATCGGAATGATAATTTGAGGATTCCAACATCTGATTTGATTTTTAGAATAATATGCTGCCAGTTGTCCATAAAAGACACCATATTCCTGACGGTTTCCATATTTCAGTTGAAACAAAGATTCCCGAAGAACTGAACCATAGGTAAAAATTCCAATCCCCTGGTCAAAATAATGTGTTGTTTTACAGTTTTCACAATATTCCTGTTCCCCATGGGCAAGGGGTTTGGAACATTTATAACATCTTGGCCCTGTAATGGGTTTTAATTTATCTCTGCAAGTTGTACAGATTCGTTGACCCACAGGCACTGCAATGTCATGACACACTGGACAGCGCCTTGGGTACAAAATGTTCAAAAATGTTTCAATTACTTTTTTCAATAAGTCTCCTTTATCCTTAAATCCAAAGTTGTATACCGGCTTTGCTCCATACGGTTATTTTCCATTTCTTCAAAAGTTTTCTCATCTCCCACCAGAGTTACACATTTACGCGCCCTGGTAACCGCTGTATACAAAAGATTCCGGTTCATTAACATCTTAGGGCCTCCAAGCAGTGGAATAATTACTGCCGGATACTCGCTGCCCTGAGCCTTATGAATGGTAATGGCATAAGCAAGTTCCAGCTCATCTAACTGCTTAAAAGAATATTCCACAAACTTCTCTCGTCAAATTCTACGGTAAGGGTCTCTGCAAAAGTATTGATTTCCCTTAAAATTCCTGTATCTCCATTAAAAACTCCCACACCTTTTTCTACAGGTATGCCATACAGCCCACGGATTTCCCACTCAATCTGATAGTTATTCTTAATCTGCATGACCTTGTCTCCTTCCCGAAACAGGCCTGAACCGTGTTCTTTTTCCGTTTTCCCAGGTTCCGGAGGATTGAGATACTGCTGCAAAATCCTGTTCAGCCGTTCCACGCCCAAAAGACCCTTCCGCATGGGAGTCAATACCTGAATATCATAAGGCTGAGCATCCACAAACTTAGGCAGCTTCTTCTGAATCAGGGTAATGACTACGCTGATAATCACATTTGCGTCATACCGTTTCAGAAAAAAGAAGTCCATACTTTTATTATCCAGCACCACCGGCACGCCCTCATTAATTTTGTGGGCGTTGACCACAATATCGCTTTGAGACGCCTGACGGAAAATTTTCGTCAGTTCCACTACAGGAAATGCTCCCGAATGAATAATATCTTTTAATACACTGCCCGGTCCCACACTTGGAAGCTGATTTACATCTCCTACCAGAATCAGCCTGGTCCCTGTAACAACAGCAGAAAGAAGGGCATGCATGAGAAAAATATCCACCATGGACATTTCATCAATAATAATCACATCTGCTTCCAGTGGATTTTGAGCATTGCGTTCAAAATGAACACCTGCAGAAGACTCTTCCGGCACACCGGACAATTCCAGTAAACGGTGGATAGTCTTTGCTTCATATCCGGTTGCCTCAGTCATACGCTTTGCTGCTCTTCCTGTAGGCGCTGCCAGATAAATATCCAGCCCTTCCATCTCAAAATAGCGGATAATGGCATTAATGGTTGTTGTCTTTCCTGTACCGGGGCCTCCTGTAATCACCAGTAATCCGTTTTTCACAGCTTCTGTGATTGCCATCTGCTGTTTTTCATCCAAATCAATTTTTTCTGCTCTCTGAATCCGTTTGATTTTTTCCCCAATCACCGATTCATCTGCAGTATCCTGAACATTCAGCTCATGAAGCATCTGGGCAGTATGCAGTTCAATCTGGTAATACTGACTGGCATAAACTACCTGCTGCTTCCCCTGTCTGTCTGATACAATCTCTTTTATTACAATCTTCCGGTCAATGGCTAAATCCGTAAGGTGCTTCTCCATATAATCTGCCTGTACTCCAAGAAGCTGCTGCGCTCTTTCTAAAAGCAGATTCTTAGGCAGATATACGTGTCCCTCTGCGGTAGCCAGAAGTAATATGTACAAAAGGCCGCTTCGGATTCGATAGTCCGAATCCGTATGGATACCAATTCTAGCCGCAATTTCATCTGCAATCTTAAAGCCGATTCCATTAATATCCTCTGCCATTTTGTAGGGATTTTCCTTCAGGATACGGTACATGTCCTGTTTGTATTGCTGATAAATCTTAACTCCCAGAGTCTGAGAAATCCCATATTGCTGAAGAAACATCATAGCCTTTCTCATATCCGCCTTTTCTTCCACCTGCTCTGCAATCTCTCTTGCCTTGCGGTCGCTGATTCCTTTCACCTCTGCCAGACGTTCCGGTTCTTCTTCAATGATACGCAGAGTATCATCTCCAAATTTTCTCACAATTCTGGCTGCAAGAGCAGCTCCTATACCCTTAATCGCTCCTGAACCAAGATAGCGTTCCATGGCAAAAGAATCCTGTGGAATCACTGTTTCATAAGAATATATGGTAAATTGGCGGCCATAGGAAGGATGTTCTGTGTATTTTCCCTTCCCACGAATATTCTCACCCTCACTAAGTGTCTGAAACGTGCCTACACAAGTCAGTTCTTCACCATCTACAACAAGACTGGCAACCGTATATCCATTATCCTGATTGCGGTATATAATATGATCTACATACCCTTCGATTGTTTCTTCCACATCTGTTCCTCTCAATCCTTTATCCTTATATTCCCTACAGTTTACCGTTCATCTTACTCATAAGCTCCATATATTGTCCGGTTCCTACTGCCACAGCAAGTGCCGGCTCTTCTGCCACAATGGTATTAATGCCGGTCTCCTCTTCAATCAGTTCCTCCAGACCACCTAAAAGAGCGCCGCCTCCAGTAAGTACAATTCCTCTCTCTGCCACATCTGCTGCCAGCTCAGGAGGTGTTTTCTCCAAAATGCTGTGAATCGTCTCCATAATCTGAGCAGATGCATCCGTAAGTGCCTCTTTGATTTCCTCTGAGGACAGGGTCACACTTTTAGGAAGTCCCGTAACCGTATCTCTGCCTTTTACTTCCATGGTCTTTGCCTGAGGAGTAGAATACACTGTTCCGATTTGAATTTTAATATCCTCTGCAGTACGCTCCCCGATCATTAAATTGTGCTTTTTGCGAACATAACGCATAATAGCCTCATCAAAATTATCTCCTGCCACTTTGATAGAAGTCGCTACTACGGTTCCTCCTAACGAAATCACCGCTACATCCGTAGTTCCTCCCCCAATATCTACAATCATATTTCCAAAGGGTCTTGTAATATCGATTCCTGCACCAATAGCTGCCGCAATCGGTTCTTCGATAATAGAAACCTCTCTGGCTCCCGCCTGATAAGTAGCCTCCTCTACTGCTTTTTTCTCTACTTCCGTAATCCCGCTTGGCGCACAAATACTAATGCGCGGTTTCCGAAAAGCACGTTTTCCGATTGCTTTTGAAATGAAATATTTCAGCATTTTTTCTGTAACTTCATAATCAGAGATAACACCCTGTCTCAGAGGCCGTACAGCTACTATATTCCCTGGCGTTCTTCCAATCATCTGACGTGCCTCTTCTCCTACAGCTCTGATTTTATTATTATCTTTATCGTATGCCACCACAGACGGTTCTTTTAGAACAATGCCTTTTCCTTTTGCATATACAAGGATACTGGCTGTTCCCAAATCAATTCCTATATCTGATGCTGCCATGAAAAATACCCCTTTCCTGAACCTCGTTACTATTATATACAACTTCCCCTCCCTTGAAAAGGGGCAATCATCTCAAATATTTTGACACATATTGACCTGTATAGGATACAGGATTCGCCGCAATTTCCTCCGGTGTTCCTTTTGCAATGACAGTTCCGCCTTTGTCTCCACCTTCCGGACCAATATCAATAATATAGTCTGCTGTTTTTATCACATCCAGATTATGTTCAATGACTACCACAGTATTTCCGCCTTCTGAAAGCCTCTGGAGAATCTCAATAAGCTTGTGAACATCTGCAAAATGAAGCCCTGTGGTTGGCTCATCCAGAATATAAATGGTTTTACCTGTACTTCTTTTGCTAAGCTCTGTAGCCAGTTTGATTCGCTGAGCTTCTCCTCCGGAAAGTTCTGTAGAGGGCTGACCCAGACGAATATAAGAAAGCCCCACATCATAAAGGGTCTGTATCTTTCTCTTAATAGACGGAACATGGTCAAAAAATTTCAGTGCTTCTTCTACTGTCATATTCAGCACATCATAAATACTCTTTCCCTTGTATTTCACCTCCAGAGTCTCCCTGTTATACCGTTTTCCATGGCAGACTTCACAGGGAACATACACATCCGGAAGAAAGTGCATCTCAATTTTCAAAATCCCATCACCGCTGCAGGCTTCACAACGTCCACCTTTTACATTAAAGCTGAATCTGCCCTTCTTATATCCCCTGGCCTTGGCGTCTGCAGTAGCTGCAAATAAATCGCGAATCTGGTCAAAAACTCCTGTATACGTTGCCGGATTAGAACGTGGTGTCCTTCCAATAGGGGACTGGTCAATATCAATGACCTTATCTAATTGCTCGGTTCCTTCAATACATTTATGTTTTCCGGGAATGATTCTGGCACGGTTCAGTTTTCTCGCCAGGCTCTTATACAGAACCTCATTTACCAGAGAACTTTTCCCGGAACCGGAGACACCTGTTACACAAGTCATGATTCCCAGGGGGATTTTCACATCAATATTTTTCAGGTTATTCTCGGCTGCCTTACGAATTGTCAGATACCCTGTGGGTTTTCTTCTTACCGCCGGCACAGGAATCTTGATTTTTCCGCTTAAATACTGGCCTGTAATAGAATTGGGATTCTCCATAATTTCTTCCGCAGTACCAATGGCAACTAATTCTCCTCCATGCTCTCCTGCCCCTGGACCAATATCCACCACACAATCTGCCTCTCTCATAGTGTCTTCATCATGCTCAACCACAATCAGGGTATTTCCCAGATCCCGCAGGTGCTTCAACGTAGCTAACAGTTTATCATTATCCCTCTGGTGAAGACCAATACTGGTTCATCCAAAATGTATGCCACTCCTACCAGTCCGGAACCAATCTGTGTAGCCAGACGGATTCGCTGAGCCTCACCTCCCGAAAGAGTTCCTGTAGCTCTTGCAAGAGTCAGGTAATCCAGCCCTACATTCACCAGAAATCCCACTCTCGCCCTGATTTCCTTTAATACCTGCTCCCCAATTAATTCCTGGGTTTTCGTCAATTTCAAATTCATAAGATATTCCTGAAGGCTGCTCACAGACATCGTGGTCACTTCATGAATATTTTTATCCCCTACCGTAACCGCCAGAGCTTCCGGTTTCAGCCTCTGTCCTTTACAGGAAGGCAGGGAGTAATCCGCATAAAGGTCTCATATTCCTGCTTCATAGTATCAGAGCCGGTTTCTCTGTAGCGTCTTTCCACATTTTTAATAATTCCCTCAAAAGCCACATCATAGACGCCCTCTCCTCTCTGCCCCTTGTAATGTACCTTTACTTCCTTTCCTCCTGTTCCGTGAATCAAAATATCCTGGATTTTCTGCGGATACTGCTCAAAAGGTGTATCCAGATCAAATCCATATTCTGCTGCCAGGGCATCCAGAATAGCCCTTGTAAAGCTGCCTTTTTCTGCACAGGACTGCCATCCCATAACCACAATGGCTCCCTGGGAAATACTCAGGCTTCTGTCCGGTATCATTAAATCAATATCAAACTCCATACGGTAGCCAAGTCCAAAACAGGAAGGACATGCTCCAAAAGGATTGTTAAAGGAAAAGCTTCTGGGTTCAATCTCGTCAATGCTGATTCCACAGTCTGGACATGCAAAGCTCTGGCTGAAGTTAATCTGGTTTCCATCCATGGTGTCCACCACAAGACGCCCCTCCGCAAGATTCAAAACCGTTTCAATGGAATCTGTAAGCCTCTTCTCAATGCCCTCCTTTACAATCAGACGGTCTACAACAATCTCAATATTATGTTTAATATTTTTGTCCAGCTTAATCTCTTCGCTTAATTCATAGAGATTTCCATCAATCTGCACCCTTACATACCCGCTTTTTCTGGCCTGTTCCAGAAGTTTTGCATGGGTACCCTTTCTCCCGCGCACCACCGGCGCCAAAAGCTGTATTTTTGTCCGTTCAGGTAATGACATAATATGATCTACCATCTGATCCACAGTTTGCTTCTTAATCTCCCTGCCACATTTAGGACAGTGAGGGATTCCGATTCTGGCGTATAAAAGACGGAAGTAATCATAAATCTCTGTCACTGTTCCCACTGTGGAACGTGGATTCCTGTTGGTTGATTTCTGGTCAATGGAAATGGCAGGGGAAAGTCCCTCAATACTCTCTACATCCGGTTTCTCCATCTGTCCCAAAAACTGGCGGGCATAAGAAGATAAGGATTCCATATATCTCCTCTGGCCTTCAGCATAAATGGTATCAAAAGCCAGAGAGCTCTTACCGGAACCACTAAGCCCGGTTAAAACCACCAGCTCATTTCTTGGTATATCCACATCCAGATTCTTCAAATTATTTTCATTTGCGCCACGAATTTTAATAAACTGTCTTACCTGCATTTTCACTGCCATATGATTTCCTCTTTCTGTAACAAATTTAAGCTCTTTGAAGCTCAAGCGTAATTGTTCTTAGCTTTCTCTTTTGAGAAATGTTTTATTCTGAATTTATGTTATTCTTATCTTATCACAACTTTTTTAAATTTGCAAACATATGTTCTGATTTTTTATCATTTTCATGATAAAGATAAAACTGCCAGTTCTTCAATATAAACTGGCAGTTTTATCTTTTTTTGCGCCTTTGCTCTCCTGTTTATTCAAAGAGCAAATATACTGCATAATATCTCTTCTTGTAACAATTCCTATAAAATTTTTCTGATCATCCACAACCGGAACAAAATTCTGCTGCATTGCTTTTTCCAGAAGATTTTCCATATTGGAATCCACACGAATGGGTGCGTAATCATTCCTTCTCTTAAAAGATGCAATGGGCACTTCTTCTGCCCCTTTCAAGTCTAATTCTCCCCGGTCCTTTAATCCCCACAATAAGTCGCCTTCTGTAATGGTTCCTGCATATTTCCCGCGCTCCGTAATAATAGGAATGCAGGAATATTTGTGATATTCCATCTTCTCCAATACCTGTCTCAGGCTATATGTATCATAAATATAAGCAACATCTTCCTTGGGGGTAAGGAAAAACAAAATGTTCATACATATTCCTCCCCGTCTGTTTTTCTTCTTTCTATTCTGCCACAATAAGCCTTATAAATCCAGAAGAAAACCATTAAACTTTATTAAAATTCCATAAATTCACAGCATGTCTTTTTATTTATCAAACAAAAACTCAGACAACACCAGATTGCTCACCAGAATTCCTTCTTCCGACAAAAAAATCCTGTCTTTATGTTCTTTTAGCATTCCATTTTCCAGGCATTTGTGCAGCGCCTTTTCATAAACCATGTCCATTTCCCTGCCAAAAGTTCTGTAAAATTCTTTTTTGGACACGCCTCTGGTTTTGCGAAGTCCCAAAAACATAAACTCTTCCATCTGTCTTGGCTCTTCCAGAAATTCTACCTCTTCCCGCATGGTTTTGGGCTGTCCGCAGCGTTCCAGATAAGTTTTCATGTCTCTGGTATTACTCATACGAATATTTCTCACCATAGAAGCAGCCCCAGGCCCAAGCCCCAGATAATCTTTCCGCTCCCAGTATTTCAGATTATGTCTGGATTCATAGCCCGGTTTTGCATAATTAGAGATTTCATACTGCTCATAGCCCGCTTCCTTTAATAGTTTTCCCGTAAGAATATAGATATCCCTGCTGGTTTCCTCCCCCGGCAAACATTCCGGATGCTCTGCATATTTTTCATAAAAAGGAGTCCCCTCCTCTAAAATCAACTGATATACAGAAATATGCTCTGGATTTAAATCAATGGCCTGTCTCAGTTCCTCTTCCCAGGATTCCATGGTCTGACCTGGTATAGAAGAAATCAAATCAATGCTGATATTGTCAAATCCTTCCTGTCTTGCCAGTTCATAAGAATGAAGAAATTCTTCATAGGTATGAATGCGGCCCAGCAGCCTCAGATTTTCATTTTTCACAGACTGAAGTCCAATACTCAGGCGGTTTACACCAGCCCGTTTATAGGATTTTAGCTTTTCCTCTGTCACAGTCCCCGGGTTCATTTCTACTGTAATCTCCGGCTTTTTCTCCAGCCAGAACACCTTAGAAACTGCCCCAAGAATCCGTTCCATCTGTTCTCCTGATAAAATAGAAGCGTCCCGCCGCCCAAAAATACAGTAGAAACCTTGTATCCTTTGGCAAATGCTTCATAGCTTTCTATTTCACGAATCAGACTTTGCACATAGTTCTCCTGTTCTTCCCTGGTTCCCTTCCAGGAAAGGAAATCACAGTATCCGCACTTTTTCATGCAAAATGGTATATGCAGATATAGCCCTAAATCATTTCTCATAAAAACCGTCCCCGCCTTTTTTATTTATCGTCTAATTTCAAGACACTCATAAACGCCTTCTGTGGAATTTCCACATTTCCAATCTGGCGCATACGCTTCTTTCCTTCCTTCTGTTTCTCCAGAAGTTTTCTCTTACGGGAAATATCACCACCGTAACATTTTGCCAGTACGTCCTTACGCATAGCTCTTACCGTCTCTCTGGCAATAATTTTACTTCCCACTGCTGCCTGAATGGGAATTTCAAAAAGCTGTCTTGGAATTTCTTCTTTCAGCTTCTCACACATTTTTCTTCCTCTCTCATAGGCAGAATCTGCAAATACAATAAAGGAAAGGGCATCTACTTCTTCTTTATTTACCAAAATATCCAGTTTCACCAGATTGCTCTGCTCATAGCCCAGCATCTCATAGTCAAAGGACGCATACCCTCTGGAACGGGATTTCAGAGCATCAAAGAAATCATAAATAATTTCATTTAAAGGTAAATGATAATGGAGCAGCGCTCTGGTGGTTTCCATGTACTCCATGCCCTGATACTGGCCTCTTCTCTCCTGGCACAAATCCATGATAGGACCAATAAACTCTGTTGTCACCATAATTTCAGCCTTTACCATAGGCTCTTCCATGTATTCGATTTCCGATGGGTCCGGAAGATTGGATGGATTGGTCAAATCAATGACTTCTCCATTGGTCTTATGCACTTTGTAAACAACTCCCGGAGCTGTAGTAACCAAATCCAGATTATACTCTCTTTCCAGACGCTCCTGGATAATCTCCAAATGTAAAAGTCCCAAAAATCCACAGCGGAATCCAAAGCCCAGAGCCACAGATGTTTCCGGTTCAAAAAACAGGGAAGCATCATTTAACTGCAATTTTTCCAATGCATCTCTTAAATCCTGATACTTTGCTCCATCTGCCGGATAAACACCGCAGAACACCATAGGATTTACCTTTTTGTACCCCGGCAGAGGCTCCGCACAGGGATTGTCCGCATCGGTAATGGTATCACCCACCCGGGTATCCTGTACATTTTTAATGCTGGCTGTGACATAGCCAACCATACCTGCGGAAAGCTCCTCACAGGGAATAAACTGGCCTGCACCGAAATATCCAACTTCCACTGCTTCTTCCACCGCACCGGTTGCCATCATACGAAGTTTGGTTCCTTTTCGCACAGTACCTTCTTTCACACGGCAGAATACAATAACCCCTTTGTAAGAATCATAAATAGAATCAAAAATCAATGCCTGCAATGGATTATCCGGATTTCCCTGTGGCGCCGGAATTTTCTGTACGATCTGTTCTAAAACATCCTCAATATTCAGGCCGTTTTTGGCAGAAATCAGCGGCGCGTCCTGGGCTTCAATTCCAATAACATCCTCAATTTCGTTAATCACACGCTCCGGGTCTGCACTTGGCAAATCAATTTTATTAATTACCGGAAAAACATCTAAATCATGGTCCAGAGCCAGATATACATTGGCAAGGGTCTGCGCCTCAATTCCCTGGGCAGCATCCACAACTAAAATCGCCCCGTCACAGGCGGCAAGGCTTCGTGATACCTCATAGTTAAAGTCTACATGTCCCGGTGTGTCAATTAAATTAAAAATATATTCTTCTCCGTCTTTTGCTTTATATACAATACGGACTGCCTGAGATTTAATGGTGATTCCCCTCTCACGCTCCAAATCCATGTTATCCAGAACCTGAGACTGCATTTCCCTGGCTGTCAAAAGCCCCGTTTTCTCAATAATGCGGTCTGCCAGAGTGGATTTTCCATGGTCAATATGGGCAATAATACAAAAATTACGGATTTTGCTCTGATCGATTGACGGCATATAAATTCCTCCTAGTCGCTGTAATCGTGATATTTAATTTTAATGATTCAGCCAGGCGCCAAATTTAAAAATGACTGCGTCATGTTCACATGTAAGCAGTTGTTTCTGTCTGTGGCTTAATGGCTGAATCGTCTCCTTTATTTTCAGACATACATATTTAGTATAGCACGAAGAAAAGAAGATACGCAAGAAATTAATCTTGCGTATCTTTTGATTTTTTCAAAGATGTATTATATTCTTCAATGATACACGCATGTTCTTTGCTCTTTTTGTCATAGGAAATTCCCACTAATAAAATATTTCCAGTATAGTCAGCAACTGACTGCACATAATTCTTATCCTTAATCTGCTGCAATGCTGTAGTTGCTTTTTTATTCCACTTTAATTCAACAAGCAGCGCTGGTATCTCTTCTGCATACTCCGGTTTTGGTAAAAATACGTAATCTGCAAATCCCCTGCCTGTAGGCATTTCCCGTATAGGTATAAAGTAATATTGCATAGCTGACAAATAGGCAATCGTCAAAACACTGCTTAAAGAATTCTCATCATTATATTGAATTGCAGAGGCAAACTGTGTATGAATCTTTTCTACCTTCTCTGCCACTGTATCGCAGTCCATATCAAGTGTTGCTTCTAATAATTCTTTGGATTCCCTTTGAAATGCAATCAATTCATTCCATCTTCTGTCTTTTGTCGCAACCACAAACTCCTGTCGGATTTCTTCATTTGGAATAAAAGCCCTTCCTCTTTTCTGGTCATATGCCAGATATCCCATATGAATTAACAGAGTAATCACGTCATCTTTATTTTGAAAGGAAACCATATCGTTCTGAAACGTATTAATATCTACTTCCACCGATGCTCCCGAAAGCATTTGAATAATTGCTGTCCGCAAACCATCAAAGTTCATATTAATAAGTGGCTGAATGGAAATATAAGTACCCGTTTTGGACCAATAACTCTGATATTCTCCCCGCATCATAACACTTACAACTGCTTTGGGATTGTAAACATGCTCATTTCCCAAAAGGTATCCATCATACCAGTGCTTTACCTTCTCAAAATCCATAGAATATTTCTCACACAAACTTTTCACTTCTTCTTCTGTAAATCCAATATACGAAGCAAAATTCGCAGGAGTCAACATCGTGTATTCTTCAAAATTGTTTAGGGCAGACTGAGTCCGAACCTTTTTTATTGGAAGAATACCTGTCAAATAGGCTAAATGCAAAAATTTTGTAGGCTCAGTTCCTTTAAATAAGCCTCTGAGGAAATCAATATATTCTTCCTGTACTTTTAGATTCGCAGCCTCATCACGAATCAACACATCCCACTCATCTATGATAATCACAAATTTATGTCCTGTCTTCTGAGTAATATCAGCTAAAGCACCACCCAATGTATTTTTCTTTGAAAAAGGAACATCTGGAAACTCTTCTTTAAGTTCACATAATACTTTTTGGGTAATATAAGAAACTGTTTTTTCTGCACTTCCTGCATCCATACAACACCACTGTACGTCCAGATGAATCACATCATGTTTATTAAGGTGTTCTTCATATAACTTTGTCTTACTTATATTTTTCCCTTCAAAAAGTTGTTTGGAATCGCAGCCTCTACTGTAATAAGCCGCCAGCATATTAGCAGTAATTGATTTTCCAAAACGCCTTGGGCGGCTATTACATATCAAAGCCTGATTTGTATCCATAACCCGGTTCGTATATTCAATTAACCCTGTCTTATCAACGTATATTTCTGAATTCAAAGCAACCTGAAAAGCTGTGTTATCAGGATTCACAAATTTCCCCATAATTCAAATACTCCTTTCCAGACTAACAGTGTATGAAACACCAGCTTCTATTCCCTATACTCTGATTCTAAGTCAAACCTGATTTTTATGCAAGTCATACATCACTTTTTTGTGTCCATGACTTCTCCATAACTCCTCCCTGTATCTCATAAATCTCATCCGCTATTTCATCATAAATTTTTGTTATGGCTGATAACCAGAATGTATTTTTTTCTTCTTTAATTCTTCCCAGTTTCCTCTGCAAAATTCCGCTCCGTCTTATCATCCAGATTGCTTCCCGGTTCATCCAGAAGGAGAAACGGGCTATCTTTAAATAAAATCCTTGCAAGAAATATTTTTTGCTTTTCTCCCAGAGATAAATTCTCCGGTTTCGTGATTACTTTTTTGTCTGCCGGAGGCAAATGCAAAAGTTCTTCTATTTTTTCATAACTTCCGGGTTCCGCTTTCCTGCCACACAGCACGTTTTCCCTGACTGTTCCGGGGAAAATAAAGTTTGGATAAAACAGGTAGCTGAAATGGTTTCTATATTTTGATGGAATCTGAATCTCTCCGTTTACCTCAATCTGCATCTGTTCTTCTGCAAACACACCTGACAGAATATGAAACAGTGTAGATTTCCCACATCCGTTTTCCCCTTTTATCAGAATCAATCCTGGCTCTTCTACTGAGAATTCTGGTATTTTATACAAGACAGACTGGTCCGCGCGATGTAAGGTGACATTTTTAATCAGAAGTTCTCCTCCTTCACTGCCTGGAAGTTTTTCCTCCTGTTCCGGCAGTTCTACAAATTCTCTGGCACGTTTAAAATTTGCTTTCTGGCTCATAAGATCTGCCTGTACCATGGCAATATCCCCTAATGGTACGAACAAATAGACAATAAGCTGTAATACAAATAACAGTGTGCCAAGGCTCATCTGTGCGTTTACAACCAGATTGCCTCCCACAATTAAAATCAGCAGCGGCGCCAGGGTTGTAATAAATTTAGGCAGCTCCATAGTAAATAACAAAAAGAAGTGCTTCTTATTCTGCGTCTTATAAAATTGGGATAAGGTACTTTGATACCGTTTTAACATATAATCCCAGGAATCATTTAAGCCGATACTCACCTTTTGATTCAGTATAATATCCACTTCTCTCTGCCACGCATCCAGATTTTTCCGCTCTTCACTGACCAGACTTTGCAGTTTTCCTTTGTTTAAATAACTGGACACCAGATACAAAGGCGCCATAAGAAGTGCAATCATTCCAAGTCCATAATGTGTGCGGAAAATCAGAAAAATCACTACCAGCAATTCAATAAAATCTACGGGTACACAGATGAAATAATTCGCCAGAGTATAAACTGGAGTCATGTCATTAATGATATTAAAAATCTTACTTTTTGGCTCCTTTTCATACGCCGGAACCTGACATTTTGAAATCTTTTTGGCAATTTCCATACGGTAATCTTCTGCAACACGATTCACATATACCTGGCTCATATATTTAGAAAAGTAAAACTGGAACACATGAATGGCAACACACATTAATATCACAAAAACGACCCAGATATAGGGAATACTCTTTCCTTTTTCTATCATTTCGTCTGTGAAATACAGGGTAAGAAATGACGGGATAAGCATAAACATAAAAAGTCATAAGTTCCAGACAAATGCGCCCAAGCCGGACCCTTAACGGAATTTCTGCAATACAAAGTTGTGACGTTTTCAACATACGGTTATCCTCCCTTTATACATATAAAATATTCTTATATAGATAGAACGGATGAACAGGGAAAAATGTTGAAAAAATCCTCCTTTTCTTTCAGGGTGCCAGAAAAAAGGAGCTGTCTTTCAACAGCTCCCACACATACTTATCACTTTCTACTGAACGATATACGGTATCATATACAAGAAGGTAAATGTCAGTCCCGTAAACAGCACAGCAGACAGCCCTCTGTCAATATTTTTCTGTAAAAGAAACGTCTTGTTTCTCATGGATAAAAACACCATAGGCAGAAATGGCAGGAAATAACGTCCCTGAACCCCTTCAATCACCCCATAAGTAACCGGTGTCCATCCAATCCACAGTGCCGCTAAAATTCCTAAAAACATCAAAAGACTCAATCCCAGGTTCACCCACCTGAATTTTGCATCTGGTTCATAAATAACCCGTTCTTCTCTTGTTGTACAGACACCTGCTGCAAAAAGTACCAGAACAAAACTGGTAATCACAAATGTTGGAATATAAACCTGCAGACTTCCTAATTGATTTCCCCACATGGAATTATAATAAAACTCACTCTTAAAAATTGCAGTATTAAACAGCACGCTGATACTATGAGGAATATCTCCCAGAATCGTTGCAATGGAATAGTTCACTGTAGCATCTTCTATTGCGCTTGGTGTTGCTCCTCCCACATGACTTGTCAAAAACTGGAACCGCATAATAATCAGCACTGCCAGACCTGCCACAAGAATTCCTGTATTAATCATCCAGTAGGCTTTTTTACTCTTATATTTTTCCTTTGGAATCAGGTACAACATACCTGCCATCAGGAAATAAAACATTTTACATGGCGCAATGACGCAGATAATAATTCCAAGGAAAAGGAAATCTTTCCATGTAACTTTGTCTTTTTTGCAAATTAAATACAAGGTATAACTAATAAATAACATACACAGGGCAAGTAATACACAGTCATAGGAAAAAGAACTTCCTAATTCCAGCGACATGGGTAACAGGGCAACTGTCATAATCACCATCTTTCCCCATGGGATTAGCTTAATAGAAAAGAAAATACACACTGTGAAAAACAGCATGGCAAATACTTTTCCCAGGTACAAAGTCCAGAATCCGCTAAATTTTAATAGGACACCAAGCATAACTCCCAGAATCTGAGGCAGATAACAGGTAAATGGAACATCCAGCTTCCCATGCCTTGCAACATTTCTTTCCATATCCCCGCTGGGATATTTGGCAGCTTCATAGACATCATGAAATTTTGCCAGACTTACCTGTGCTTCACCGCCAATATCACCATCTGTCCCACGACTGATTACATGGTTTTCTTCGTCAAAGATAGGTTCTTCACCCAGAAATTCATTGACAAACGCATAGGTTGTAGAAATATGAGTTCCCTCATCCGGAGCTGTATATGGAGGCAGGCAGAGAATAAATACCATTCCAAAAGTAAGCCCCAGAACCAGATAAACATACTCTAGCTTGCATTTCTTAATAAATGTCACAAAGGCAAATACCAGAAATCCAATTAAAATAATAGCGCACACCATCCAGTACCATTTCTGCATAAACCCAGAAGTACCGGTAAGCTGACAGGCAATGTCCGTATCCTTCACCTCTTCATTCTGATAGGTAAGGTCTCCGTTCTCATAAATATTCTCATTGGATGCAAACAATGCCAGTTGTTTTCCCTCTTCCAGAGACAGAACTTCCAGAGAAATTTCATATTCTTTCTGGAAACCATCCGTAATAATATCATCCAACAAAATTGAATGGTACTGATTATCCACTAAATCCTTTGCCTCAAAGGTTTCTTCCCCATAAATCTTTTCTCCGGAAGCATCTGAAAAGGCAGCCTTCAGTTTTCCATTCACCTGCTGTCCATAGGTTCCAAACCGGATAGAAAATCCTGCTATTTCATCCCTGGTTCCTACAACCGTCTGTCTGTATACATCCCCGGCTTTCAGATTCAGCACTTCTTCCGCACCGGTTTCACTTACGGTAGTCAGATATCCTACCGTATCTCCCAGACGCGGCTCCACTCTGGTTCCCTCATATTTATACAGAAAAAGGAATAAAAACACCCCTAAAACTAAAATTAAACCTATACTTTTTTGCTTACTCATTTTCTTCACTTTGGATGTTCCTCAATCTTTCTTCTAATAATCCCATTTCCTGTGTCAGACGTTTCAGCTTTTCCGAATTTCTGGAAAGCGCAGTTGACAGAGAAAATATAATAACCAACAAAAAACAAATTCCTATAAAAAACAGCATGTTTACCGGCGTCTGAATACCGCAGAGTCTGGAAACTACCGTAATCAACTGTGGGAAACATCCCATAACCAGGATGCTCACAGAAAGCAAAATCCACAAAAGTGCATAGCGCAGCCCCAGTTTCTGTTTCCTCACCTGCTGCAAAATAACTGCCAGAAAAATCAGCGCTATACCTACAACTAAAATTTGTGTACGCATATTCATTACTTCCGCCTCCTCATTCGTTCAATGATAATTGCCATGGAAACCTTCACCATATAATAAACAGACTTTTTCATGGAAATAGAGGAAACGCCTCCGGCACGTTCCTTCATAACAACAGGAATTTCCTCTATTTTCATGCCACAGTGCAGTACAGTAACTGCTGTTTCCGGCTCAGGATAATCCTTAGGATAGTCCTTTGCAAATTCTGCCATGACCTTTCGGTTCACCATACGCAGACCGGAAGTCGGATCGGTCACTGTTTTGCCGGTCATAAGCCGGATAAGCCAGGTAAAGAAACGAATTCCTATCCGTCTTGCTCCTGTTGACTGAAATCCTTGCTTTTCTATAAATCTGGAACCAATGACCATATCAGCCCCTGTCTCTTCCAGACAATCTGCCATTTTTTGCAGAAATGCCGCGTCATGCTGCCCATCTCCATCTACCTGGACTGCCATGTCATATCCATAACGGATACCATAGATATAGCCAGTCTGAACTGCTCCTCCAATTCCCAGGTTTACCGGCAGGTTAATAATGTGAAAACCATTTCTTTCACATATCTCCCTGGTATTATCTGTGGAACAATCGTTAATAATAATGTAATCAAAGTCTTTTGCATTTTTCTGAATATTTTCAATGGTTTTTTCAATGCACTCGCTCTCATTATAGGCGGGAATTATAATCAGTTTTTTTAATTTATCCTTCATTTTTCCTATCCTTATGACTCGTTACTGTGTTCTGCAAGAGTATATAGTTTTACCAGACATTTTGCAATAGGACCAGGCCAAAATTTACAAAACATTTCGTAATCCTCCTGTTTACGTGCATGGTCTCCCAACACCTTAGACGTCTCAGATTCTTCATGAATTCTGTGATACATCAGCGGCTGCTTCACATATACAAAGGACCCGCTCATTTTGGAAAGCCTTTCCCATGCCTGCCAGTCCACATCACTGCGATAGCCAAAAGTAAAAATTTTATCTGGAAGGGCTTCCTTTACAAAGGTCACGGAAGGACAACAGATAGGATCCCCAAAAGATAATACTCTTCTGCGTACCCACTTACTTTTCCAGAAACGCTCAATGGTAAGAGGTTTTAACATCAAACGTTTTATCTTTAAAATAGTATTTCCCAGACATATTTTCCCATTGCGCAATTCTCCGTAATCTGTAAATGCAATCAGCGGATTCTCAGCTCTATTCAAATGTTTGAGAATCTCTTCCAGATAATTTTTTTCATAAATGTCATCCTGATGAGCAATGGTAAACAATTCTGTTTCTACTTTGCTGCATCCATAATTCCAGTCGTCTGCTATACTGGCTTTCCCTGTGTTCACAACTACAGGAAGCTCATATCTCTTTGCAATTTCCTGTATAGAAGCATTTGGTGTTGACGTAGAAATCAAAATCCTGCTCTTTTTTGTCTGTTGGAGTAACGATTCAATACATTCCCCCAGGTACGGACTTTCCTTATATGCACATACTACAAATGTATGATTGTTCTCAGAATACTTCATGAGACAAATCTCCTTTTTCTTTTTTTCTGCTGCTTCTCATTCCCCACCAGATGGAGAATACCAAAATGATACATCTTAAAAGCATCAGTCCCACATACAGCAAGGATGCTCCAAGCATTCCCCACTGTTGAGTCATCATACCTGAAAATGGCAGAGAAATCAATAAGGTAAGAATATATCCGTACAAAATCAGCTTCTGGCAGCGCATAACCATCAGACCATAATACAAAATAACACCTGCTGCACTAAAGCCTCCGCCCAAAAGAAGCAGTATAAACTCTGTCTTATAAGGCGCCAGTTCTACACCATATATCCAGGACAATACCGGAATTCCCAGAAGATAACCACCACCTATTACAACCACGGTGAGTCCGCCTACAATCAGAAGTCCTTTTACAATCGTCCCCATAAATTTGCTTTTCTGATTCCCCACCCAATTTTCTGCCAGAGAAGTCAGCAGCGGTTTAAATGCAAACCCACTAAACAAATTAATCACAAATGCCGGCATAAACAGGATAGAGTAATACGTCTGATATTCCTTAGACATATACTGATCCATACCGTATTTGGGGAGATTGCTGAGGTATTGAAGTACAAAAGCTCCCACAAACAGCGGAAAGCAGGATATCAGAAGCCCCCTATCTGATTCCACTGGAATCTGATGCGGATAGAAACCATTTTTTTGGCTTCCGGAACATTCAAATAAAAAACTGCAACCGCAGAAATAAGAATCGTAAGGATACAGGATATCAGAAGGCTTCTGGTAATATAAAGGAATAAAACAAAGCCAAGCATGGTAATCAGTATTCTGTAAAAAGCGCCTTTCCTGCTATATAAAGCTTCTTATGCTGCTGAAACATCCCGTGAAATACATCCTCAAATGCATCAAATACTTTTAACATACAAATGAGAATCAGCACGATTGCCTCTTCCGTAAAGCCCTCATGGTAGAACCCATATGCCACAGCGCATAAAATCATTGCCAGACAGGTAATGATTCTCGCTGCCAGATACGTTTCAAATTTAAAAACTTCACGAACATCCGTTGCCTGATAGGTACGAATTTCATAGGCTCCCACTGTCTGAAGCTGCTGGGACACTGCATATCCAAAAGCAAATACGCCTCCCACATAAGGCCCCATAATCCTGGTCACTGCCCATAAGACAACAACCGAAAATACAGCAGTAATCCCACTTCCCATGGTATTCCAGAAATAATCTTTCTTTACTTGACTTTGCATATTTTTATCCATTCTTATTCGTTTTCAGCCTTTCTCCCCGGCGTGTAATCACCTAGTTCCAAACGATACGGAAAATGATTCTTTCTCTTCTCTGCTGGTGGCAGTTTCATATAATCTCCGTATGTTGCTGTAAGCATCTCTTCGATTTTATTTGGAAAATTTAATTCCAAATGCTCAAACTTCAGCTTTTTCAAAGGATACACCTGGCTTTTTTTCAGCACATCTTCATAAGGTTGGGAACTGCACAAATAACCAAGCGTATCCGTTCCAACTCCATTATATTTTGTGCAGGCAGCCATACATCTGCCATAGAGCCAGTTGTGAGAAACATGAAAAGTCTTTAAAAGCACATGAACACAGGCACAAATACCATGAATCACCTTTTTTGTCATTCCCTGAAATGGTAATACCGGATAGGGAACTTCACGGAGAATCATAATTTTGCTCCAAAACCAGGCCGGCATTGCCTGACGCCGCAGCTTTTTCGGGTCATCACTGACTTCATCCATGGGGTATAAATCCAGGAAAATCCCAAACTTGCAGGGAACACCTTTTAAAGATTCTTCCCAGAAAACAGTTCCTTTTTTACACCATCTGGTAGTCATAAGGGGATAATGTTCATCTGTTGTGGCATTTAAGAAATAGTAACGGTCACCATAATCTCGCTTGGCAATTTCTACGAATTTCTCAAAATCCTTTCTTGGCATATTGATATCAATATCATCATCCCAGGGAATAAATCCTCCATGCCGCAAAGCTCCAATGCCAGTACCTGCAAAAGCAAAATATGTTAAATCGTGTTTTTCACAAATCTCCAAAAAGCACTCTAACATCTCCAGTTCAATCTCCTGAACTGCTTTTAACGTATATGCATCATATTCTCTTCCCATTTTCTCTCTTGTTTCCTTCCATTTTCTCATTATAAGCCTATCTGAACTTCTAGGCAAGCCTTCTTCCTTTAAAATTCATAAGCGGCTTTTCAATATATCGGTACAAAAGGTATCCTCCTGCAACAGCAAAAGGAATGGCCATTCCTGTATTCCAGTAAGGTGACATTGTGTCTCCATGCATCCATACAATCACCTGTTGTATCGGATACGCACATAAATAAATTCCATAAGAAATATTGCCTGCGTTTCCCACTTTTTCAGATACCTGTTTTACAGCAAAACACAAATAAAACAAAATATATGGAAAACACAGCACCATTGCCGCATTCACCAGATGCAGGGGAACTGACAAGACTAATGCAGACATGTGCCACCAAAATACCGATTTCTTAAAAATAACCTTGTCTCTGTATACAAAAAACAAAATACCCATATAAAATAAAAGCATGGGTCTGATAGTAGGGGTCAGCCCGGATACTCCTGCTTTTCCTGCCACAAAGTAGATTCCTAAGGTTCCAAAAATCACCAAAGGAATACTAAATACACACTTTTTCTGCTCCAGAAATTTTAATTTCCACATAACAAAACATGCTATGTAGCAAAGAAATTCTATAGGCAGCGTCCATAAAACTCCATTGACTGTAGGCAAATAAGGATTATCCCGAAACACCCCCGGAAGGTTGTGCTGTAAAAGCAAAACACCATTGAGCAGGTAATGGTATACCTGGGTGTCTTTAAAATACTCTGACAGACTATACTCTGTTACCAAAGGCCCTAATAAAAATGCTGACAGGAATACCACAACCATAAGACATGGAAAAATACGAAGTATCCGTATTTTAAAATATGTAACTCCATTTTGCACACGGTTCATGCTTTTCGCTATAAAATATCCTCCGGTGCAAAAAAAGACAGACACTGCAGCGCCTCCCAGAGATATCGCTCCATCTGTAAGTTTCATGAACCATTCATTCTCAGAACTGCCTGCCGCTAATGCAAAAGAATGACTTGCTACCACAAACACAGCTGCCAAAAACTTCAGCAGCTGTAAATTATTACTCTTTCCTTTAAACTCCTTTAATCTCATGTATCTATCTCTTCCTCAGTCTGTCCGTAAAACTGCTGTACCTGATCTACAGTAAACAGGCCATAATTCTGTGGCAGATTTAGCTTCTTCAGACTTCTTCCGGTAAATGCTTCCTGCTGAAAATATTCTTCGCCGGAGAATTGTTCATACCACTTTAATACACAGTCTATATTTGGTGTTTCTTCCTGGGCAATCACAGCAAACGCTTTGATAATGCACAGACCATACGGAAAATCCTCCTGAAAATACCGGGAGCTTTTATCCGGCACATATCCATCTCCCTTTTTCTTCATTGGTGACCAGATATTCTGAAAAGCCGGAATATGGCTGATTTTCTCAGTCATTTGTCTCTTGTCCTGTACCTCATAATGCTTTTTCAAAGAAACTACCTGATGCAAATCCAGGTTTGGAAATTTTTTACAGATGTTCTGAAGTTCCCGGTCACAAGCCAGAAGCATTTCTGAGGACTCTTCGGTCCACTGGGCATAAAACTGAATATTTTGGTCATATACCATAGGTTCTTCATAATCACGGAACATTGTATACAGCCTGGTTGTATGCAAAATAGGATTTGACGGTGTCAGCGTAACATTCAGATAATTACTGACCTCCCTTGCCGGTATACCAAGCAGCTCTTCCACTATTTTACAGACTTCCCTTGTTCTGTTTTTGGGAATAGCTCCAATCTGAACTTCTTTCTTTCTGCTGGTTACATTTACAGCTTTCCCGTATTCTCTGATTCTGGCAATGCTGTGTACCCGCTGAAAACCAAATAGAACACAGCCTTTTTCAAGAACCTCCCGGCAGCAAAACTCACATCCACCGCTTCCCGGAACAATTCCAAGATAAGTCCCTTTCTTCAAAAAAGGGGTCATCTCCTTGATTTTTTCGCAAAACACATTAGACGGCAAGGTAGAAAAAATCACATCTGCCTGGGAAAGGATTTCCATGGAATCTGTAATCCTATGAATTCTGCCAGAGTGTACCTCTTCCTGTTCTAAATCATATACTTCTATTTCATGGCTCCAGCTTTCCGGTTTTCCGGTAAGCAGATCTACCTGATATCCTCGAAAAGCCATGTCCCCCGCTAAAACACTTCCAATATTTCCTCCGCCAATCACACAAACTCTCATGTTCTTCACACTCCAAATTCTGCTCTCATGGCGTCAATAAGCTTCTGATTTTCTTCCGGACGTTTCACCGCCAGACGGATATAGGATTCTCCTTCAAAGCCTTTCTTTCTGGACAAATCCTTAATCAAAATATTGTACTTGTTTAAAAGAACTTCTGCCAATTCCCTGCTTGTCTTATTTCCAATTAAACGACACATTACATAATTTGCCTGGGAAGGCAGAACCTCCAGAAACGGACAGGCAGACAATGCATTTACATATTCTCTGCGAACCTCTTTAAATTTTTCCAGAGCTTCTTCATAGTTTGATTTATATTTTTCAAAAATCTGCATATAGAACTCTCCAAAAGAGTTGATATTCCAAATCGACATACGTTTTTTCAGGAAAGTAATCAATTCTTCATCCCCAGACGCCAGAATTCCCAGACGCAGTCCCGGTACTCCAAAGGATTTCGAAATACTTTTTACCACAACCATTCCCGGATAATTTTTTATAATCTCTTCATCTAATAAGGATGCAGGCTCATTGGTATCTGCAAAATCCACAAAAGATTCATCCACAATAAACTGAGTCCCTTTCTTTTGCGCCCAGTCTGCCATTTTCAGCACATCCTGCTTTTCAATATAATTTCCAGATGGATTGTCAGGATTGATTAAAACAAGATTTTTAATATCTTTATCCTCATAAAATGTCATGAGTTCTTCCGCTGTGTAGCGAAATGCCGGTCTGGAAGCAAAAAACGGTACGATTTCATTTTGTTCTTTTCTGTTTGGATATTCTTCAAACGAAGGATAAATCATACCTGTCTTTCCCTGGCCTGATTCCATCAGTTCCTTAATCAGTTCTGCTGCTCCATTTCCAACACAAACCTGTTCCTTATGTAGTCCATAGTATTTTGCAGCCAGCAGGCTGTTCACTTCCATGCCGGAAGGATACTCACACAGAAGTCTTTCAAAATTTGCTTTCATTTCATCTATAAGCTTCTGGTTTGGATAAAAAGGATTTACCAGATAACAAAAATCCAAAAGCTGTGGATATCTCCAGTATCCACCCCAGCGTCTGCTGAATTTATCCAGTTTTTCTTCTTTTTCTGCAAAAATAGACTCAGCAATATTCAAATCCTGCACATCGTCAATTTCATACCACGCTTCCTGTCCAAGTGGCTCTGCTTTGATTTCCGGTTTATCTAAAAGGGTAATCACTTTTAAAACCTGCTCATAATATTCATTATTTCCCAGGGCTTTGCTATACGCTTCCAGAAATGGAACATAATGACTTGTAGAAAAATCCTTGCTGAATTTATAAATGTTCACAGTTTTATAATATTTTGGTATTTCCTGGAACTCAAAATCTTTTTTTCCTAAAAAATTCTTAATATTATTTTCTTCATCTAACGTAACTACTGTTCCGTCCATCCAGCTTTCAAATTTTGCAACCAGAGCCAGACTTGGATAAGGGTTATCCAGAAGTCTTTGCAGCACTGCATCCTCAAAAATCAAATCAGATTCCAACAAAATGGTGTCATCTTCTGTCAGATAATTTCTTGCCAGAAACAGAGAATAAATATTATTGGTTTTATAATAAATTTCATTATTTACATAGACAATAGGTGTATGGACGTCTAAAGTTTCAATATAATCCATTAGTTTTTTGCCTTCATAACCAACCACCACCACAATTCGTTCCAGATTTTTCTTATCAAGCTGAGAGAGCATACGTTCAATCAGGGTTACGCCATTTACCTCCACCATACATTTTGTGGCATTACTTGTCAGTTCTTTTAACCGCTTTCCCATGCCGGCTGCCAAAATCATTGCCTGCATACTTTTTTCCTCCGTTTTTTCTTCTTTTCTCTTCTGAATTTATTTCTTATTTTTTACAGACATTTTAAATGCACGTAATCTTAAATATAACATTGTTTCTTATTTTTTTCAATGTCCATTGTCTCTTTTTTTACGTTCCTGTCAAAACCTTATTCAAAATGTCTGCCAGAGGTTCCATGGCGTTCATTTCCTCCTGCACAGTATTGGTCTGAGCCCCACATTCCACCAGCAGTGTTTTGGGTCTTAGATGCAGATTATACCGGTATCCGCGAAGATAAATGGTTCTGGCTAAGTCCGGGTAATATTTCTTAGACTCCAGCATCATTTGCAGGGAAAAAGCCAGATTTTCTTTAATATAGGGATTTGGAAGATAGCTGATTTCTCCATTCTTATTGGTTCTGCTCAGTCCGTTAAAAAACATAATTTTGGCAGTCTCTTTTCCGTTTACATTAGTTACCAGCCGCTTACCTTCCGGCACACCATCTCTGTGCAGATCAATAACCACCTCCACGCTGGGATTTTCCTCCAGAATCTGGCTGATTCGTTCCTGGGCAAAGGTGTACGCCTGGTTCCTGTCCAATTTCCCATCTACAATGTCAAAGGTATCTGTAACATGAATGACATTATAGCCATATGTATCCCTCAAAAGTGTAGCTAAATATGCCCCCACTCCTACAATCGTTGTAGAGGGATCTCCCGGAACGGAATCAATAAACTCCTCCTGAGAATGGCTATGATAAATAAGAATCTGCGGCTGCTCTTTCCCGGTCTGCATCCTCAAATCCATCTGCACCAGCTCCGGCGCATTTAACTGCTCGCTGGTAATACTGGTGGTTTTATCCACTGTATAAAAACTTCTCATTACAAAATCAAAGTCCTGAAATTTTTCCAAAGGAATATCCGTAACCGGAGCTTTTTCCATTGTCCCGGCAACAGTTTCTTCTGTATTCTCCCCGCTGTTCTGGGCATCCACACCTCCTGTGTTCTCATAGCCTGACTCCGGAGGCCCTGCTTCCTGATTTTCTTCCAGAAGTTTTGCCTCCAGAAATTCTGAATTTTCCTCTGCGATTTTCCTGCTGATTTTGGAATCTTCCAAAAGACTTCCCTGCTCTTCTGTCCTGTCCGGCATAAATACAGGTATCTGCGCTCCGATTTGTCTCAGCAGCCACGTAACTGCAGTTTCCCCGCCGTGTTCTTCCACCATCCCTGGAAGATAGGTTTCCATGGTTTGCTGCTGCACTTTACGCATCATCTGCTCCCAGGTTTCCTCATTCAGTTTTAATCCTTTTATCACAATATCTGCACCCAGAATCACCATAAGAATCCACAGCACAATAGAAACAATTCGTTCTGCATCTTTTTTCTTCAATCAATCACCTCATATCTATATATGAGACAATCCTTTTCAATTATGCCTCTGCTTTTGCAAATGTAAGATTCAGTCCTTCAGATATGGTATAGGAAAGTCTTTTTATGGTTTCATCTACATCCTTTGGAGTCATGAACATGCTGTGCAGAGACGGGGTAATCATCTCTTCCAGAAATTCTTTTTTCTCCTGTTCCTCCAGAGCATCCAGCAAATGAGACATGGCATCCTGAACAATTGTCGCTGCATCTACTACTGTAGGCACTCCGATTCCAATTACCTTCACTCCAAGAGTGGTTTCACTTAGTCCATTTCTGTGATTCCCAACCCCGGAACCGGGCTGAATCCCTGTATCTGTAAGCTGAATGGTACGATTCAGTCTTTTCACGCTTCTGGCTGCCAGCGCATCAATGGCAATCACCACATCTGGTTTGGTCTCTTCCACAACACCTCTGATAATTTCCATGGTTTCCATTCCGGTTTGAGCCATCACTCCCGGAACCAGCCCGCTGACAGAATGTACACAGGTTTCTCCCATACCCAGGTTCCATATTCCTGAATGAGGTGTCTGGTAATATGCAGGTTTGAAATCACATCCGGACCCAGGAATCAGGGTAATCTCCCGGTTTCCCAGTCCCACAACCAGCGCTTTCAGCTCTTCTTTCTCTGGCAGCAGCTTTTTCATATGTCTGGCAAGTTCCCTGGAAATTTCCCTGTGATAGTCCTCATCCGGAACAGACAGATTCGGCGCTTCCATGGTAATGTAAATCCCTGTGGCCTTCCCATGGTTTTCGCCCCATTTTCGGTTTCAATTTTCACCACTGTGGTCTTGATATCTTTTTCTTCATTATAATTTTCTTCAATTACCACTCCCCTGATTTCCACCTGGTCCTCTTCAAACTTTTCTTTTGTCTCCAAAGCTAAATCTGTACGAATTCTTCCCATTTCCCTTTTTTCCCTTTCCTTCATGCTTGTTTCTTCTATTTTTTGCAGTTTCAGGGATTTTATGTATTGACATTTACCTTTAAATCAACTAGAATAAAAAAGCATGTAATATCGGAGAACACCGTGTCCTTCTCCGATGAAGATAAACGATAAATCATAAAACTGGAAAAGATTATATTTGGAGGTGTACGCTTTGGCTAACATTAAATCTGCAAAAAAAAGAGTATTAGTAAATCAGAAAAAAGCTGAGAGAAACAAATCTATCAAATCAGGAGTTAAAACTTCTATCAGAAAAGTAGAAGCAGCAGTTGCAGCAAAAGACAAAGAAGCAGCAGTTGCAGCATTACAGAATGCAATCTCTACTATTGATAAAGCAGCTACAAAAGGTGTTTATCACAAAAATACTGCTGCAAGAAAAGTTTCCCGCTTATCTAAAGCAGTAAACACACTTGCATAATTTATAGACTTATTTTTATAAAAAAACAGCCGGACTGTCCGTCATCAGTCCGGCTGTTTTTTTATCTGCTGAATTTTACCAGAAGAAGTTCTACACTCATGGTATCTGTCATGATTCCTGTTTTTACTTTTGCTTCTGTACTCACACATTCCTCCACAGCTTCTCTTAAGGCTTCTGTGGTATATTTTCTGGCATAGGTCATATAATTTCTCACCACAAAAGGCTGCAGTCCTGTTTTCTTCCCAATGCTGCTCTGGTCATGCCCTTCTGCTGCCAGTTCCTTCACCTGCATAATCAAGTTAAACTGCCGGGCAATCAAAAACAAAATTCTCATAGGCGGCTCTTTCAAAGCCAGCAAATCATAATACAGCTCCAGAGCTTTGTTCTGATTTTTCTCCGTCATTGCCCGAATCATATCAAAAATATGATTGGATATCTGGGTGGTACATACCGCTTCTATATCTTCTTTTGTAATAACTTCTCTCCCCATGGTATAACACAGCAGTTTTTCCAGTTCTCTCTCAATATTCCCCATGTCTGTTCCTGTTTTCGTAAGAAACAGTTCCATATCACTTCTGGTAATTTTGCGCCCCTCACGGTTCAGAATTCCAAGAACCCACCGCATAATGGTATTACTGTCCTGCTGCCCAAATTCTACAATCCTTCCATATTTCTTTACTGCCTTGTACATACGGCTTCGTTTGTCCACTTCACTTTCCACAAACACCATACATAAATACTCCGGCAATTCTCCCAGATATTCCGGCAAATCCTGACACTGGTTTTTAAAAAATCCGGTATCCTCCAGAAATATCACTCTTCTTTCCGCAAAAAAAGGCATGGTTTCACCCAGGTCAATAACAGCTCTTGGCTCTGTTTTCTTTCCTTCAAAAATTGAAAAATTCATGGTATCCCCATCCGGCACCAGCGCATTTTTTAATTTTTCTTTATATTGCTTCTTTAAGTAATCTTCCTCTCCGCACAGGAGATAGACCTTCTTAAAATCCTGATTTTTAATATCTTCCTGTAAACTTTTCATTCCAATCCCCCTGGAGTTTTCTCTTGATTCCTGCTCATTTTATCACGATTTTTGCCCTGTGAAAAGAAGGGATTTCTCACATACATCCCCACTGCTCCTTCTTTCCAGGTTATGAAGATTCTTTGGACCCTGGTTTCCAGCCTTTCCATCACTTCCCGGTGTGGATGCCCATAGGAATTATCCTTTCCACAGGAGATTACTGCCTGTTTGGGCTTCACACAATCTAAAAATGTCTCTTTGCTGGAGTTTTTAGAGCCATGATGGGCTACTTTTAAAACTTCCCATGTAACAGAACACTCTTGAAGCAGTTCTAAAACCTGTTCCTCTCCTTTCCCTTCCCCATCTCCTGTGAATAAAACATCAAAGTCCCCCTGGGAAACGTGCAGAACCTGAGAACTCTCATTGCTGTCCTCATAAATCTGCCCTGGCCCCAGACACTCAATCAGCAAATCCTTGTCCCTGATTTTGCTTCCCTTTTGAATATAAACCACCTGGCATCCCGCCTGTTTTCCCAGGTTCTCCAGCTTTTCAAGCTCTTTTGTTGTACCGGCACACTTGGACAGGAACAACCGTTCCACCTTTAGCTGGGTTTCTTTTGTTTTCACCATTTCCAAAAGTTCCTGAATTCCATTGACATGATCCTGGTCCATATGAGAAACAAAAATCCCCTGAAGCCTTCTTATACCGGATGCTTTCAAAAAAGGCAAAATCCTGTATTTTCCCACCTTTGACACTGTGGTGCTGCCGCCATCTATGAGATAGCAGGTTCCTGACGCTGTTTGTATACAGGCACAGTCTCCCTGTCCCACATCCAGAAAAGTAAGTTCCAGAGAGCCTTTGGGGATGGGAATCAGAAGCAGCAAAACCGCAATCCCGTACAGGATTTTCATCCCTTTTCCTGTTTTTCCTGCAGGGGAAATACTTTTTCTAAAAAGTACCAGAGACGCAGCCACATAATATAGCACACAACACCAGAGTTCCGGTTGTCCGGCAATCCACAGGGAGCCCGGCAGCATTTTCAATATTCTTCCCATAATCAGAAACACTTCAAGAATCCCACTTGCCACAAGTCCTGCCAACTGTCCCGGCAAAGTCACTGGCAAACACCCAAACACTCCCCCTGCCAGACCGGATAAGAGCAGAAGTTCGGACAAAGGCATGAAAAAGATACTGACAATACTTCCCCAGATTGGCAGTTCATAGAAAAAGTACAGCACCAGAGGCAACAGCAAAAACCACACCGACACGCTGGAACGCACTCCCTCTGTCAGCACTGCCAGACCTCTTCCTTTCTTTTCTTTCCCTTTTTGAAACAAAATGGGATATACCATTGCCAGACCAAGAACTGCTCCAAAAGAGAGTAAAAAACTGCTGTCATAAAGATAATATGGACTTTCACAGAGCAGAAGAATCGCTGCCAGAGAAATCCCAGACAAAAAGTCATAGGTTCTCTTTGCCAGAAATGCCCCTGATGACACTGCAAACATAATGGCAGCACGCATAACAGAAGCCCCGCTTCCGGTCAGCCCTCCATAGAAAAACATGGCTCCTGCTGACAAGGCAATGGAAGCTCTCCTTGGCACAGAACATCTGCAGAGAAGTTTTAGCAGACCACCGCCTAAAATAGATAAATGCAGGCCAGAAATGGCTAGAATGTGGGAACATCCCAGAATCTGGAATAACAGTGTATCTTCCTTGTCCATATTTCCTTTTTCCCCCAGCAGCATAGCTTCCAAAATCCCTGCCTTTTCTTTTGAAAAGCTTCTGGAAAGCCCTTTTTTCATCCTGTCTTTTACCTGCTCCTGAAAACGTAACAGGTAATCATAATTTTCCTCCAGCACCTGAACCTGGTTTGCATCCTGATACCATTTAATCTTCCTGGCATAATAATACGCTCTTTCATGAAATTGTCCAGGGTTTCCAGGTAACGGTATTTCTTCCAGCGTACCGGATACAAGTACCCTCATTCCTTCCCCAAGGGGTGCCGGAATTTTTTCCTGTTTCACCGTTACTTTGATTCCATCTAATGGGTATTCCTTCTGAATTGCACTTTGTGATGTGTGATTGTTTCTTGACGTGTTTGTCTGACTGATTAGAACTGCTTCTTTTAGATAAAATATAGATTGATACTCATAGGTATCCAAGTGATAAAGAGTGCCTGCCACCTGAACAGGCTTGTTTTTTGCATCTATGGGAAGATCAGCGGATCATACCCCAGCACAGGTATTCCCGCCTTTCCCAAAAGCCACAAAATCACTGCCCATATCAGGCTGCTATACATAAGGGCCTTTTTCTCATTCCTGCTCCTCTTTCTTATCCTCCATGAGACGGTAATCTGCATGGTAAATCTGATCCAGCTTCATACTTTCCCTGAAAATCATTTTTGTTTCACCTTCCACGGAAATCTGTACCCCACGCACATTGCAGGCATCCGTAAGAGAATTCACAATAGAATAAATCGGAAGTTCCTCCTGAACATCCATGGTATCCGACAGAAAGCTTTTATCCAGATTCACATAGCAAATCCCTTCAACAATGGAGACTCCCAAAATTTTCGTATTGGGAGACAGGGTAGGTTTCAGTTCTTCCGAATTTGGTCCTTTTAAAAGCCTTTCCACAACTTCCCGTTCCAGAGGAACATTGCTGCTGTAATACACGGATATGGTCTCTTTTTTCAGACTGTCTCCATCCTGATCTGCAAAATACAAGTTCAGGCTGGTATTCATATAAGAATTAATGTTCTCCCCTTCATTTTCTACAAAGGTATTCTTATCCATTTTTCCCAGCAGCATTCCGGAAGCATCGGTCATAGGTTCACCTTCATCCAGAAACTCCACATAACTGACGCCCGGAATCTGTGTAAAGGCCTTCACAATCCCTGCCCTTGCCAGAATTTCTCTTGTATTCTTCATCTTTTTATACTCGCTGTTAAAATCCACTGTAACTGTCTGCCCTTCGTAAGTAACATCCTGAACCAGAACATTGCTGGGAAGAAGGCTTAAATAGCCTTCCTCTGGCAGGTCTTCTCCTATTTTCCCGGCAATTTCTTTTACCATAGCATCGGAAGTACGTTCCGTTGGGACATACTCTGCAGTTTCCAGGGCTGTTTCCTTTGGCGACAGGTAGTACATATAATATTCTGCTGTATCTTCAGTCTCTTCTTTTTTACTGCACCCAAGGGTACAGGGAAGGATACAGACTGCCAGCAGAATTGCTGCTGCTTGTTTCCATTTCTTCATTTTATCAGTACCTCTTACGCAATATAATTCAGAGGAATACGCACAGAAAACGTAGTTCCCTTTTGCTCTTCGCTCTTTACCTTCACTGCGCCTCTGTGCATGGCTATGGCATTTCTGGTAATTGCAAGGCCAAGACCTGTTCCTCCGATTTCCCTGGAATGGGATTTATCCACTCTGTAAAAACGCTCAAAAATCTTATCTATGGAATCCTTTGGAATTCCAACTCCTGAATCTGCTACTGTAACATAAAAATATTTGTGATCTGCATTAAGCGTTACGTGTACCCAGCCATCCTCTACATTATATTTAATTCCGTTTTCTACCAGATTAGACAATGCCAGACTCAATTTCACCTCATCTACTTCCGCTACAATAGGACGATAGGTTTCCAGCACCAGTTCTACTTTTTTCTTGTCTGCAATGGGTTTTAAACGCTTCAGAATGCTCTCCATAAGTTCATTAATATTGACCTTTTCAATATTCAGATCAGAAGCCTTCTTATCCATTTTTACCAGAGCAAGCAAGTCTGTAATAATCTTGTTCTCTCTGTCGATTTCCACTGCAATGTCCTGCATAAATTCCTTATAAAGCTCTACCGGAACATCTTCCTGCCCTACCAAGGAATCCGCCAGCACCTTGATGGAAGTCATAGGTGTTTTCAACTCATGCGACACATTGGCCACAAATTCCTGGCGGGAATCATCCAGAACCTTCATTCTCTTTAGCATCTTATTAAACACACTGCTAAGCATCTGGGTTTCTGAATAATCCGGAACAGAAATCTCCTCATCCAGATATCCGTCTGTCAGTTCTTCAATGGCCTTGCTGACTCTGGTAAACGGTTTTACCAGGCTCTTGGATAACAAATATCCCAGAACCAGCACCAGAATACTAATTGCCAGCATCAGCAAATTTCCCCTGTGTTCCAGAATCTCAATGCTGTCTCTGATTTCTCCTGTGGAGATACTTACCAGCATTACACCATCAATTTGTTTGCTCTTGCCATCTTTCAGAGATACGGTCTGCTCGATGTAATCATTGCTTTCATCATAATAGCTGGTATCCACTCCTTCAAAGCACTGAATCACTTCTTCAGACAGCATATATTTTCCTTCATCAATATCATAGGTATCTTTAATAATACGTCCGCTTCTGTTAATAATCAGAATCCGCCCGTTATATACGGTAGACAGAATAGATAATTCTCCATTAATAACTTCGGACTGCTGATACTCCAGATATCCCTCTTTCATCAACTGATTCCCCAAAATATCACATTGGTTCTTCACATTCATTTTCTTCCATTCCACTGCCCGATTTTCATAACTGTTGACAATCACTTTCTCTATAATCAGGCAGGGAAGGATTCCGATAATCACCAGAAGCACCATAATCCGGAATCTGAGGCTTTTAAAAAAGGATTGTTTCATCTTCTCTTTCATTGTTTTCTATCCCTGAAAATAATATCCAATGCCCCATTTTGTATGAACATATTTCGGATCGCTTGGAACGGTTTCAATTTTTTCTCTCAGCCGGCGGATATGGACATCAACAGTACGCACATCACCCGGATATTCATATCCCCATACCAGGTTCAGAAGATTTTCGCGGCTGTATACTTTATTGGGATTTTTAGCCAAAAGCTCTAAAACATCAAATTCCTTTGCAGTCAGATTAATCTCTCTTCCTCCAATAAAGACTCTTCTGCCCTCACAGTCTAATTTTAATTCACCGATTACCAGTGTTTTATCTGAAGCTTCCTTTTTCTCTTCTTTTCTGGCTCTTCGCATAATCGCCTTAATTCTGGCCTTGACCTCCAAAATATTAAAAGGCTTGGTAATATAATCGTCTGCGCCATACTCCAGCCCAAGAATCTTATCCATGTCTTCTCCTTTTGCTGTGAGCATAATAATCGGTACAGAAGAAAACTCCCGAATCTGCTGGCACACTTCCAGCCCCGTCAGCTTTGGCAGCATAATATCCAGCAGTATCATATCATATTCCTTTGTTTTTGCCTTTTCCAGAGCCTCCTCTCCATCATAGGCACAGTCTACCTCCATGCCTTCCTGCTCCAGACTAAACCGGATTCCTTTTACAATTAATTTTTCATCATCCACTACCAGAACTCGTCTACTCATTGATTTTCTCCTTGTTTTAATCTACGCATATGTAATCTGCAATTTTTTCATATGTTTTCCCTTTAATGCCCGGTACCTCCTGGATTTCCTCCACACTTTTAAATCCACCTGCCTGCTGGCGGTACTCCAAAATAGCCTGGGCGCGTACTTCGCCAATTCCCGGAATCTCCTGAAGCCCTTCTAAGGTAGCTGTGTTCAGATTCACCTTGCCTTTTGTCTCCTCTTTTGGCGCTGCTGATTCCTGTCGGGCAGACGCCTCTTCTGAAGTCATTCCCTGGGCTTTGAAAGCTTCTGTTTCTTCCTTGGTATAAACCAGAATTTTCTCGCCATCAGTCAGGGTGGCGGCCTGGTTCATCCACTGCGCATCCGCCTGTTCCAGAAAACCTCCGGCTGCCTCAATGGCTTCAAACACCCTGGCATTTTCCGGCAGCTCATAGACTCCCGGCCTTGCAACCGCTCCGCTTACATCCACCAGATGCAGGCAGGTTCTGCCAGAATCTCCTTTTCAGCTTCTTCCTCCGGTTCTCCTTTTGATTCTTCTTGTACTTCTTCTTTTGGCTGATTCTCCTGTCCACATCATCCAGAATAATCTCTGTCCCCTGTTTTTTACAGGAACACAGGCATAAACTGAAAACCAGAAAAAAACACACGATTCTTTTTTTGTTTGTTCTACACATTGCTTTTCCTCCCCATTTTCCGTAAAAGAGAAGCATCTGTATACAACTGACTCTATTGTAACGAATTTATGTTCTTATTACAATATCTAATTCAGAAGTTATACACATTTCTCTTTTCTTTCTTTTTTCTATTGTATCTGTATTGGAAATTACAGCAGAAACGCTGACGTGCTACTTGAACTGTTATAATTATATTATCACATTCCTCTTTTTCTGGCAAATCAAAAACAGCCGCTTTTTCCCGGCTGTTTTTGTCTATTTTTCCCATTTGAATAAAATAATTCCACCAATAGCCATTGCCATACCTATTAGCTTTCTCCACTGAAATTCCACCTTGTCTACTCCAAACAGTCCCATAAGCTCTATGAGATATGCACAGCAAGCTGGGCTACCACAATGAGCATAGCCGCTTTGGCAGGTCCAAGAGCAGACATACTCTGAATCACTGTAATAGTAATAAAAGCTCCGATTACGCCTCCCAAAAGAATATATTTGTGTTCTACCCTTGCCAGTGTTCCAATGCTTTGACGTCCTGTAAAAAACCAGGCGGCAATACAAACCAGCAAGCAGAAAACTGCACCCAGCCTGTAGAAACCCACAAACTGCTCTGCTTCGTAAGTTCTGTGTTAAAAACTCCCTGCACACTCATCAAAGCTCCTGAAAGCAGTGCAATCAAAATCCCCCACATGCTTCATTCCTCCAATATGAATTTGTTTTCAAATTCAGTGTTTACCAAGGAGAGCGAAATTATACCTGTCACTTAACAGATTTGTCAAAAATCCCAGACCCATACTAAGCAGCGCGGCTGCAAGTCCTACTACAACCCAGCCAAGTCCCAGGGAATAAAATGGAAGCTTATGACACATTTCTCCCAAAATCCCCAAAGGCACTTTTGCCTGATCCAAAACATAAATCACACTGATACAGCCAACCCCTGTAATGGTCACCGGATAAAGATAACGGTTATTTTTAATCCAGGAATCACATAATCCCAAGATAATCAGCACTATGGACATTGGATAAATGGCATTTAAAACAGGTACGGACAGACCTAAAATCGTATTCAATCCCTGGTTGCAAATCAAAAAAGAAAATCCGGTAATCACACAAACCCATTGTTGATATTTCAATTTTGGAAGAAGTTTTGCAAAAAACTGAGAAATAGAAGTAATCAGTCCCACACAGGTTGTTAAGCAAGCCAGAGTAAAAATTGCCGCCAGTAAAACAGCTCCCGGTCCACCAAACAACTGAGACACAATACAACGCAGTGTCCATGCTCCGTTTTCCTGAATCGGATATACTCCTGAACTTTTCATTCCCATATAAGCCAGCATGAAATAAACAATGGATAAAATACTTCCGGCAAACACACCGGCTTTCACGGTATAATGCATAACCCGTTTTTTCTTTTCAATCCCCATATTTTGAATGGTAACGGAAATCACCAGTCCAAAATTCAGCGCCGCAATGGTATCCATGGTCTGGTAACCTTCCAGAAATCCTTTCACCGCAGGATTTGCCAGATATTCTGCCTGTGCTTCTGCTACCTCTGTTTTCCCTCCAGCTAAAAAGCTCACAAACAAAAATACTAAAAGGAGAAGCAGTGACGGAGTCAGCACCTTTCCAATCCTTTCCACTAATTTTTTCGGTGTCAGAGCCAGCCAGGCTGCCAGCACAAAAAACACCAGAGAATAAGCAGCCATACACCAGTTTAAAGGTACGTTTTGGGGAAGATATGGTGCTACTGCCATTTCAAAAGGTACCGAAGCTGCCCGCGGAATACCAAGTCCCGGTCCAATGGACAAATAAATCAATACAGTAAAAATAATGGCAAACCTTGGCCCCACCTTTCCAGCCAGGCAGTCAAGCCCCTGAAATCTTGCCACAACAATGACGCCAAGCACCGGCAGAAGAACTGCTGTGATTAAAAATGCCCCAATCGCCAGAGGCGTTGTTTCTCCTGCATTTTGTCCCAGAAATGGAGGGAAAATCAAATTTCCTGCTCCGAAAAAAAGTGAAAACAGCATAAAACTTACCAGCAACATTTGTTTCTTTCCTAACTTCATCTTAGGTTCCTCCTTCTTAACATTATATTAAAAAATATTAAAAAAAGCCGTCCTAAAAAGGACGACTTTTGTCGCGGTACCACCTTACTTCCGGCTATACCCTGGTATAGTCCGGCACTCTAACCGCATCTGTCAATGCGTATCACCTATATCGTGGCTCAACTCCGGCTTGCTTACTTTTTTCAGCTTGCTTCTCCAGGATGATTTCATCCGCTGACTTCCTTAGCACCTCTCACCAGCCGCTGCTTCTCTGTAAATTCTGTCAGTGATTACTTATTCCCTTCTGCGAATTTTCTCTGTTTATGTTGTTTTTCATTATAACCAGACACTTACTGTCCGTCAATAGTTTTTTCCAGTTTTTCCACCATTTCATCAATCTGTTCTTTTGTAATAATGAGAGGCGGCACAAAGCGCAGAACATCACTTCCTGCTGAAATTACCACTAAACCATTTTCCAGAGCTTTTGCAACAATTTCTCCCACCGGTCTTCCTTCTACTACAAGTCCCTGCATCAGACCTTTTCCACGTCTTTGTGTAAAAAAGTCATACTTTTCCACCAGACCATCCAGCCTTTCCTCAAAATACGGGGTAATCTCCTGCACATGTTCTAAAATATGCTGCTCTTCAAATAAGTCAAAGACCTTGCTTACTGCTGCACAGGCAAAGGGATTTCCTCCGTAGGTAGTGCCATGATCACCCGGCTTTAAACTGCTGTTTGCTACCTTTCCATTTAACACAAAAGCCCCTACCGGAACACCGCATCCAAGGGCTTTGGCGCTGGTCATAATATCTGGTTTTATGCCATAATCTTCGTAGGCAAACATGGTTCCTGTCCGTCCCATACCGCACTGAATTTCATCCAGGATCAACAGAATATCCTTTTCATCACACAGCTTTCTAATGCCTTCCAGGAAGGTTTTTTCCACAGGATAAATACCGCCTTCCCCCTGTACGGTTTCCAGAATAATGGCACAGGTTTTCTCCGTAATCTGTGCTTTTACACTGTCTAAATCATTAAAATCTGCAAACTTAATTCCCCCAATCAGAGGTTTAAAAGGCTCCTGATAGTGGCTGTTTCCTGTTACAGATAAAGCTCCCATACTTCTTCCATGGAAGGAATGTTTCATGGCAATAATCTCATGGTCTGTGCTGTTATCCTTCAGCCATGCATATTTTCTGGCAGCTTTAATGGCTCCTTCAATGGCTTCTGTTCCACTGTTGGTAAAGAAAACCTTGCTAAGTCCAGATGCTTTTAAAAGCTTCTCTGCCGCCTCTGTCATAGGTACATTGTAATATAAATTTGAGGTATGAAGCAGCTTATCAATCTGATTTTTCAGCGCCTCATTATACTCCTGGTTTCCATATCCAAGGGAAAAAACAGCAATTCCCGCTCCAAAATCCAGATACTTCTTTCCTTCTAAATCATACAGATAAACGCCTTCTCCATGGTCAAATACCACCGGGAAACGATTGTATGTATGCAAAACAGCGTTCTCTGCCCGTTCTATATATTCCTTACTGCACGTCATAATGCTGTATTCCTTCCTTTCTTAAAATAGCGGTTCCAATACCTTTATTGGTAAAGATTTCCAGAAGCAGACAGTGCTTAATTCTTCCATCCAGAATGTGCACTCTGGAAACTCCCTGTTCAATGGCATCAATACAATTCTGCAGTTTTGGTATCATACCGCCTCCTACATTGCCATTGTCAATCAGCTCTTTTGCCTCTTTTACAAACAGTTTGGAAATCAGACTTTCCGGATCTTTGGGATCCTTATAAACCCCTTCAATGTCTGTTAAAAATGCCAGCTTTTCTGCCTTCATTTCTTTTGCAATGGCACAGGCAGCATCGTCTGCATTGATATTATAAGTCAGAAAATTTTCGTCCATTCCAATGGGGCAGACAATGGGCAGAAAATCCTTGTCCAGAAGATCAAAAAGAATTTTTGCATTCACTCCTGTAACATTTCCCACATAACCAATATCCTGTCCATTGGAATATTTCTTTTCTACCGTTAAAAGTCCGCCATCCTTTCCGCTGATACCAACAGCCTTCACGCCCAGAGATTCCACCATGCTTACCAGTTCCTTATTTACCTTTCCCAGAACCATTTCTGCAATCTCCATGGTTTCCTCATCCGTGACACGAAGACCATTGATAAATTGAGGTTCTTTTCCCACTTTTCCAACCCAGCGGCTGATTTCTTTTCCACCACCGTGTACAATAATAGGCTTAAAACCAACTAATTTTAACAGTACAACGTCCTGGATAACACTCTTTTTCAACTGTTCATCCACCATGGCGCTTCCACCATATTTTACCACAATAATTTTACGGTTAAAGCGCTGAATATAAGGCAATGCTCAATAAGTACCTCTGCTTTTTCAAGATATTTCTGATTCACCATGTTTCTGTCTCCTTTCCCCTGCCCTTAAGAGCGGTAATCTGCATTAATTTTCACATAATCATAAGTCAGATCGCAGCCCCAGGCTGTTGCTGTTTCCTGCCCCATTTTCAAATCTGCAATGGCGGTCACATAATTTTCCGAAAGAATTCTGGTTGCTTCCTCTTCACTGTAATTTACCGCAACACCATTTTCAATAATCTGAATATGGCCGGCTGAGCTTTCAAAAGCCAAATCCACCTTATCCGGATCAAACTGCGCCCCAGAATATCCCATAGCGCAGAGGATTCTTCCCCAGTTGGCATCATGGCCGAAAATTGCTGCTTTGGTCAGATTTGAAGTAATCACAGACTTACTTAAAACCACAGCCTGTTCCTTTGTTTCTGCGCCAATAATCTTCACTTCAAAGAGCGCAGAAGCCCCTTCCCCATCTGCTGCAATCTGTTTCGCAAGACTGGTATTTACATATTTTAAAGCTCCTTTAAAGGTCTCATAATCTTCATTTTTCTCTGTAATAACAGGATTTTCTGCCATGCCGTTTGCCAGAACCAGAACCGTATCATTGGTGGAAGTATCGCCGTCCACAGAAATCATATTATAGGTATCTGCCACTACTTCGCTCAATGCCTCCTGAAGAAGCTGTTTCTCAATAGCTGCATCGGTTGTAACAAATCCCAGCATGGTACACATATTAGGATGAATCATACCGGAGCCTTTGCACATACCGCCAATGGTCACGGTTTTTCCAGATAATTCTATCTCCACAGCCGCTTCTTTTCTCACTGTATCTGTAGTCATAATAGACTCTGCCGCCAGGATTCCAGCCTGTCTTGCACCAGATAAAACCGGAGCTAATTTCTTTACTCCAGCCTCCAGTTTTTCCATAGGAAGCTGCTGTCCAATCACACCTGTGATGCTACCAGAACGGATTCTTTTGGTATATCCAGTACCTCTGCCGCTGCTTTTGCAGTAGCTTCGCAATAACCGTATCCCTCTGCTCCTGTACAGGCATTTGCAATGCCGCTGTTGCACACAACAGCCTGGGTGTAAGGCGCTTCATATACTACTTTCTGGTCCCATTTTACAGGGGCTGCTTTCACCAGATTGGTGGTAAAAGTTCCTGCTGTAGTACATGGCTTTTCACTGTAAATCATAGCCATATCCTTGGTATTTCCCTTTTTAATTCCTGCTGCAATTCCTGCTGCCTGGAAGCCTTTTGCAGAGGTTACTCCTCCATCGATACACTTCATTTTTCTTCCCTCTTTCTCTGTTTCAACTCTGTTATTTTCTGTTTTACGGAAACATGGGAACTAAATTTAATCCTTCTGTTTCCTCTTCCCCAAACATAAGATTCATATTCTGAACTGCCTGTCCTGCCGCTCCTTTTACCAGATTATCAATGGCTCCCATCATAATAATCCTGTTGGTTCTTTGGTCAATTTTGAAATTCACATCCACATAATTGCTGCCTTCTACCCATTTGGTCTGAGGATAAACATCTTTGTCCAGAACCCGGACAAATTTCTCCTGTTTATAATATTTATCGTAGACTGCTTTTACCTCTTCATAGGTCACTTCTTTTGTAAGATTTGCATAAGCAGTTGCCAGAATTCCCCTGTTCATAGGCACCAGATGCGGTGTGAAATTTAACCGGATTTCCTGTCCTGCCGCATAGCCAAGCTGCTCTTCAATCTCCGGTGTATGTCTGTGCGTTGCCACACCGTAGGCTTTCATATTTTCATTTACTTCACAGAATAAATTATCCAGTTTTGCCCCTCTTCCTGCACCGGAAGTCCCTGATTTCGCATCAATAATTAAAGTATTGGGATCAATAAGTCCTTCTTTTACCAGTGGATAACAGGTGAGAATACTACAGGTGGTATAGCATCCAGGATTTGCCACCAGACGGGCCTGTTTCACTTTTTCTCTGTTGATTTCGCAGAGGCCATAGACCGCTTCTTCAATAAACTGCGGAGATGGATGATGAAGCTTATACCATTCTTCATATACAGATACGTCCTTAATACGGAAATCTGCGCTCAGGTCAATAATCTTAACCTTAGATAAAATTTCTTCATTTACCATAGAAGCGCAAAGTCCCTGGGGAGTTGCTGTAAAAATCACATCTACCTGTTCTGCCAGAGCTTCCATATTATCATCCAGACAGGTGTCCTCTACGATTTCAAACATATTCTGATAAACTTCATAGTACTTCTTATCAATATAACTTCTGGAGCCATACCATTTAATCTCCACATTTTTATGTCCCTGTAAAAGACGAACCAGTTCTCCTCCTGCATAGCCGGTTGCGCCAATAATGCCTGCTTTTATCATATCTCTCCTCCTGGTCTTTTTTCTTTTATTTCCAGTATGTTGTTCCTTCTATTGCACATCATACTCCACTTTTTCTTCCTGTGCAAGAAGTATCCCCATACCGTTATTATGCATATTCATTATTTATTTTGAATAATTATACATCTCAATTCTGTATTATGCAAGCATCTTTTTCTATTTTTTTCCTTTTATTTTTCTTTCTTATTCTGTTATTTCCTTATTAAATTGTACTTTGATACGATATTCCTAAAACTTTTTTGAAATTATTTCATTTTCCCTATTGCATAATTATGATAATTGTTGTATAGTACCTTTAGTGAAAAAAACAGCCTGACCGGCTGAATGATACAGAAAAGTTCAGGAGGATTTTAAGGATGAAAGAAAAAGTTGTTTTAGCATATTCCGGTGGTCTTGATACCACAGCTTTAATTCCATGGTTAAAGGAAAATTTCAATTATGATGTTATCTGCTGCTGCATTAACTGCGGTCAGGGCGCTGAATTAGATGGACTGGCTGAACGTGCTGCATTATCCGGCGCTGCTAAATTATACATTGAAGATGTGGTAGATGAATTTTGTGACGAATACATTGTTCCATGTGTACAGGCTGGCGCTGTTTATGAGAATAAGTATCTTCTTGGTACTTCCATGGCACGTCCTGTCATTGCAAAACGTCTGGTAGAAATCGCAAGAAAAGAAAATGCAGTTGCTATCTGCCATGGCGCTACCGGAAAAGGCAATGACAGATTCGTTTTGAGCTTGGAATCAAGGCCCTGGCTCCTGATATTAAAATTATTGCTCCATGGCGTATGACTGATATCTGGACCATGCAGTCTCGTGAGGATGAAATTGCCTTCTGTGAATCCCATGGCATCCATCTTCCATTTGATGCAAGCCACAGCTACAGCCGCGACCGGAACCTCTGGCACATCAGCCACGAAGGTCTGGAACTGGAAAACCCGGCAGAGGCTCCAAATTATGACCATGTATTAGTGTTAAGTGTACCACCTCAGAAAGCGCCAGATGCTGAAACAGAGGTTAGCATTACTTTTGAGGCAGGTGTTCCAAAAACCTTAAACGGAAAAGAAATGAAAGTTTCTGAAATCATTACAGAACTGAACCGTCTGGGCGGTGAAAATGGAATCGGTATCATTGATATTGTAGAAAACCGTGTGGTTGGTATGAAATCCCGTGGTGTATATGAAACACCAGGCGGAACTATCCTTATGGAAGCTCACGCACAGCTGGAAGAGCTGGTATTAGACCGCGACACTATGGAAATGAAGAAAAAACTGGGAAGCCAGTTTGCTCAGGTGGTATATGAAGGAAAATGGTTCACACCACTTCGTGAAGCCCTTCAGGCATTTGTGGAATCTACTCAGCAGTATGTAACTGGTGAAGTAAAATTCAAGCTTTACAAAGGAAATATTATTAAAGCAGGAACCACTTCTCCATACAGTCTGTACAACGAATCCCTGGCTTCCTTTACAACCGGTGATTTATATGACCACCATGATGCAGACGGATTCATCACCCTGTTCGGACTTCCATTAAAGGTTCGCGCAATGATGCTGGCTGAGGCAGAGAAAAAACAGAATTAATCTCCAAAAAGAAAGGAATGGGTACTCATTTAAGTCTCATCCCTTTCTTTTTTTATCCTGTAACTGAAATAATCTCTTCTTTTTTTGCTAAACGATCAATCAATTGAATTTTATTATACTGAGCAGGAAACAATAACTGAAATTCCAATTTTGTAGAATCCTTATTTGATTTACTTAGTTTTATAGAAACAATATCTATATGTTCCTCTAAAATATATCCTTCTACCATACTTACATTTTCTATTGTTCCTCTAAGTTGTATCTTTAGTTCCGAAAAATAAGGCTCATCTGATAAAAATCGGATTTTGTGCAGTAAAATTTGCATGACAATTAAAATAATAGTACTGGAAATCCCTAAAAAATATTTTCCTCCCCCTATACACATCCCGACTCCAGCCGTTGCCCAAATTCCTGCTGCAGTAGTTAATCCACTTACAGAATTGTGATTCCGTACCACAATAATTCCCGCCCCTAGAAAACCAATTCCACTAACAATCTGTGCAGCAACTCTTGTTCCATCATATTGACCTAAATCCTGAAATCCGTAAATAGACACCAACATCATCAATGCAGCCCCAAAAGCAACAACTCCATGTGTTCTGACACCAGCAATCTTATTTCGATTTTTTCTTTCCAATCCAATCAATATTCCTAAAACACAAGCTATGATAATCCTAAGGACAAGTTCTAATTGAGGTTCTATTTCCGTTATCATACGTTCTATCATATATTCCCCATTAAAATTCTATACTCAACCCATCATACGCTACTGTAAAATGATATGGTTCTACAGCATACTCCATTTCCTCGTGAAGCATTCCCCCATTGTGTGAAAAATGAGTAACAATGCACTTCGTATTATTATCTACACACCCAATTTCTTTTAATCGTTCCACCACCTCCACATTATCTTGAATTCCCATATGATTAATTCCTTCTTTATATTTCTGCATTGTACAGTCTAAACTCACAGCATGCAAATATCTGTTTTTTAAAAATTCCCACGTTTCCTCTGGAAAATATCCTGTATCATTTCCATATAAAATTGTCTTGCTTCCTTGTTGAATAAGATAAATATAGCAATCTTCATTTCTCTTATGTCTGGCTTTTAATGGTATCATGATATATCCAGGTAATTTATACGTTTCATATGCATTTAATAAATGAAAATCAAGTGCGGCATGTTCTGCCATATCTTTTCCAACAAATTTCTCCGCTTCTTTTAGTCTTCTATACACATGGTCATTCCCATAGATTTCCAATTTTCCATATATATCTGAGGCAAATCCCTTTCCCCTCAGCATTAATTCTTCTGGATACCAATGATCTTGATGTGAATGTGTGACTAATAAAGTTTGTATATTTGGCATATCAATATCATATTGTAACATATGCATATAAGAATCCTGTGGAAAATCAATCAAAATCTTTTTATCAATGATTGCTTGAGAACGTGTTCTAAGATTCTTTCCCTTTTGAATTGTAGCTTTCTTACATGCATCACAATTGCAAAATATAGCAGGCCACCCTTCAGCCGCTGCAGTTCCCAAATACTGAATCTCCATATATAACACCTCCCTTTAACTTTTTACAGCTCCTGTTGTCAATCCTCCTATAATCATTTTCTGCATAAAACAATAAAATATAATCAAAGGCATCATAGAACTACAAATGTTGCAAACGTTAAACTATAGTTAATAGAATACTCTGTCTGGAAATTATATTGGAATAAAGTCAAGGTCCAGTCTTCCCAAGATCTATTTAAAGTAATCAATGGAAGCATGAAATCATTCCATATCCAAAGTCCTTGTTTGATAAGTACAGTTGCCATCATTGGTTTTAAAAGCGGAAATACAATAGCCCTATATGTTAGGAATGTACTGGCTCCATCAATCTGCGCCGCTTCTTCCATATCAACGGGAATTGCTCCCATATACCCAACAAATAAAAATACACTTTCACAGGTAGAACTAGAAATACATAAAATTGCTAATCCTGTGGGATTCATCATATCTAAAGAACTTAACATTTTTACCAATGGCATCATCTTTACTTGAAATGGAATAAATATACCTAACAATAAGAAAAAATACACATATCGGTACCAACGACTGCGAGGCATTCTTCTAGCTACTGCATAACTCATTGCTGGCATAATCAGTACATTTCCAAATAAAACAATTGCAGTAATATACACTGTATTCATTAAAGCTCTGTAGTACTTCTCGCTGAACAAAACCTCTTTAAAGCTTTCCAAGTATATCGGAATAGGCAAAGAAAAAAAGCTCTGTGCACTTTGCTCATTAGATTTCAATGCTGTAACTACAGTAACATATAAAGGAAGTATAATTAACAAAACACCTAAAATTAAAATAAAGTATGTTAAAATATTATTTTGCTTTCTTTTATAGTTCATCCATTACACCGCCTTTTTCTTTTCCGTTATATAAATCTGACCTGCTGATATAACAGCAATAATAATTCCAATTACAATGGCTTCTGCAATACTATATGCATACTTGTTTTGTGTAAATCCATGCTTATAGATTAACATAGCAATGCTCTGCGTTGCATTTCCTGGTCCTCCTTCTGTCATAGAAATAATATAATCAAATACCATCAGACCGCTTTTCAGTGTCAATACAAATACTACACTAACCACCGGAAGAATAAACGGAAATGTAATATATCGAAATTTTTCCCAGTTAGTGGCACCGTCTAACGTAGCAACTTCATATAAATCTGTAGGAACACTCTGAAGACCTGCTAAAAATAATAATGTTGGAATTGCCAATCCCTGCCATAAATTTACAAACAGAATAGTCCACATAGCTAATGTCTTATTTGCAAGTGGATTTTGGCTTAATATATCAATATGTAAACTTTTTCCTATCTCCGGTATAATATAATAACAAATCTGATTAAAAATCAATCCTACTGTCAGCAAACTTAAAATTGCAGGTATAAAATAAATGGCTCTAAAAAAAGAACGCCCCTTTATATTTCGATTCAATAGCAAAGCAATAGAAATCCCAAGAACAATAACAAATACAATCAACAATGCTGTGTATTTAAATGTAAATGCTAATGAGTCTGTGAATTGACTTGTCTGAAAGATTTTTTATAGTTCTCTATCCCTACAAAATTATACTTCTGACTAATTCCATTCCAATCCGTTAAACTATAATAAATTCCCAATACTACTGGTGTAATAAAGAAAAACGCATATAACAAAAATCCTGGCACAGTAAACCAAAAATATGTCCAGTTTCTACGTGTTTTTTTCATAATTCTCAGCATCTCCTTTTAAAAGGGGCTATAAAACATTGCCCCTTTTGATGTCATCTTTACTTTTATGAATCCTATTCGTTATCTTCATAAATAGTTGTAATCGCATCTTGCGCAGATTCATAAAATGTTTTTTCATCCATATCACTTAAAAATTGTTGGCAGAACGGACGAATCTCTTCCCTTAAACCAGTCGGCCAGAAATTGACTGCTGTAAGAAATACATTCCCTTCATTAACTGCATTTAGCATTTCCTGATGTTCCGGAATTTCATATTTTACTCCTTCAATCAGACTTACATTTCCGTCAACATCACAATACATCTGAGCAATTTCAGGACGAGTCATATATTCCAAAAATTTAAGTCCCATTTCTTTATCTTTACAAGTAGAAGAAATACTAAATGCAGTATCTATATTAATTGGCACTTTTGTTTCTCCACCTGTCGGATTTGGAAATGGAAAAATCTTTACATTAGCATCTGGATTATTAGTTTTTACAGTAGAAAGCATCCATGTACCACTTAACATAAATCCAGCTTCCCCTTTACTAAAAGAAGCTACTGCTACATCATAATCCATTCCCATGTGATCTTCATTTGCGTATTCAAGCAATTCCTTATTATACTTTACCCATGCTTGTAATGTCGGCGAATCTTCTGCTTTCATCTCTCTATCCGCAATTTTTTGAAATTCGGAGTCTGAATCATTATTAATAATTCCTGTTGTACGTTCAAATCTCTGAGCCACATTCCCTACATCTTTATCTGGCATTAAAATACCTGTGATCCCATTATTCTTTAAAATTTTTAGATCGTCAATAAATTCATCCCAAGTCTTTGGCGTTTCTGTAATGCCATTTTCTTCCAAAACGTCCATATTTGCATAGACACCATAAGTACTATCTGACATTGGCACAGCGTAGTACTTTCCATCATCACAAACCGACATTTCAAGAGAACTTTTTGAAACTTTATTTAGAAATTCCTGTTCACTAATATCTTCTATATAGCCTTCTTTATAAATTGTTTTGTAAAAATCCTCTGCTGGAAATGTATTTAAAATATCTGGCATTTCATTACTTGCTACCCTAGTCTGCATAACCGTTAAACCGTCAGAACTAGATGTTACACTAATCTTAACACTAGGATTTTCCTCACAGAATTTATCTGCTATCTCTTGCATTACCTCTGCAGTTTCAGGCTTCGACATAAACAACTCTAACTCCGTCACATCTGAATCTTTTTTTTGTGTTAGAGTTCTCCTTAGTCTCATCACTTCTCTTGTCTCCACATGCTGTTAAAATCCCACCAACAGATAACATAGCAGTTAACATGCACACTATAACTTTTTCTCGTTTCATACTTTTCCTCACTTTCTTTTTTCTATAAGTCCTACTGTTTGCAATATGCTACTATTTTGAGACAAAAAAGGCATATATATCGAACCCATTGGATTAAATATATATGCCTCTCTCTTCTCTCCTACGGCAATCAGTATTTATATATTTATACTACATTAATCGCCTTATTTTGTCAAGTCTTTAGTGCATTTTGTTTGTATTTATATGTTTTCCATTCGCTTAATTGGATATTTTTTCTCTATCTTTTACTTTCCGCCAATTTTCCCGTAAATATTCCCTGGCTACTTTGCTTGATTTCAATGCCCTCAGCAGTGTATTCCTCTGATAACAACTGTCCATATTTGCGAATCATTTGAATCTGTCCTGTTTCATGATATCCAAGAGTCCGCTCCAGATAAATCTGGTCTTCTGTAATAACCTTCTCCAGAACTTCTTTCAATTCCTCCAGTCCTTCCCCTGTTTTTACTGCTGTCTTCAGCACATAGTCTGCCTTAAAATCCCGGAATATCTCCGGCTCCAGAACTTTATCCTGTTTATTAAACAAGGTAACAATCTTCTTATCCCCTACTTCCAGCTCTTTCAGAGTCTCATATACCACATACATCTGCTCATCCCGCTGTGGATTGGAAGCATCTACTACGTGAATGATAAAATCCGCATATTTTGCCTCTTCCAGCGTACTCTTAAACGCCTCAATTAAATGATGTGGCAGTTTTCGGATAAAGCCTACGGTATCCGTAAGGTAAAGTCTCTGTTTGCCCGGCAGTTCCAAAATTCTGGTAGTGGGGTCCAGGGTTGCAAAGAGTTTGTCCTCTTCCAGAACCTGCGCATCTGTCAAAGTGTTAAGCAAGGTGGATTTTCCTGCATTGGTGTAGCTACAATGGCTGCTGTCATAATGTTTTCCCTGCTTCTTCCCTCACGAAGAAGTTCTCTGTGACGTTTTACCTGCTCAAGCTCTTTTTTTAACTGGGAAATCCGCACCTTAATTAAGCGGCGGTCCATTTCCAGTTTCTTTTCGCCGGGACCTCTGGTTCCGATTCCTCCTCCCAGACGGGACATGGATGTTCCAAGACCGGTTAAACGTGAGGAACGATACCGAAGCTGCGCCAGTTCTACCTGAATCTTTCCTTCACTGGTGCGGGCTCTGGCTGCAAAAATATCCAAAATCACCATGGTTCTGTCCATGATTTTTAGTTCCAGCTCTCTTTCCAAATTGTTCATCTGAGAGGGTGATAATTCATCATCACAGACAATTCCGGTGGCATCATAAGCTCTTGCCATCATACGGATTTCTTCCAGTTTTCCTGTTCCCACATAGTAGCCGGGATGGATGCTCTCCCTGCTCTGTACGACCATGCCAACAGCCTCTGCTCCTGCTGTTTTCACCAAATCTTTTAGCTCTTCCAGGGAATCCAGCGTATCATCTCCGTCTCTGGTCTGAACCCCAACCAGAATCACCCGTTCCTGCTCTTCTTTAAATTCGTATAACTCCATATTTCTCTCCTCTTCTTGTTCTTTCTTTATGATACTTCCTTCTCCATGGCAAGGCAAGCCCCATTCTCACGGAATTTCAAAACACCGATTCTTCTTTGTAGAATTCCTACAGAAAATCTAGTATCTTTCCACTATTTTCCTGTCAAGTTTTATAGTATAGTAAAGTCATTCAAAACTCCGGAGTAACAAAAGAAAGAAAAGGAGAGGCAACATGAAAAGAAAGCAATCTTTATACAAACCTGCTGCCATTGGCATGTCACTTTTGATGACCGCAGGTCTTACTGCCTGCCAGGGTGGCTCTGCTTCCTCAGACACAAAAGCTGACAAATCCAGCGCTAAATATCAGGTTACAGAAGAAAATGAAGCCAAGGAAATGGTAATGAACAATCAGCCGGAATCCTCCTACTGGTTCCCGGAACAGCTCTTAGAGTGGAATCCAGAAGAAGACCCGGATCTGGCTTACAATATCAGTACCGTTCCCCTCGCCCAAAGAGTGGACAAGGAAAACCTTACACCTGTAAACAGCACTCAGAATAAAGATACCGAAGTTATGGCAATTTCCATTATGAATTCCAGCACCAGCGGCAATGCGCCCCATGGTCTGAATAAGGTAGATTGTAATATCTTCACCTACTGGCAATACGTAGATGAACTGGTATACTGAGGCGGTTCTTCAGGAGAAGGCCTTATTGTTCCCCCAAGTCCGGATGTTACCGATTTAGGACATAAGAATGGTGTTCCTGTGATTGGTACAGTATTCTTTCCACAGGATGTTGCCGGTGGAAAAATGGAATGGCTCAACCCTTTCCTGAAACAGGAATCTGACGGTACCTTCCCTCTGGCTGATAAGCTTATTGAAGTAGCCAAGACTTATGGCTTTGACGGATGGTTTATTAACCAGGAAACCGAAGGCTCCGAAGAAGAACCTCTTTCTCCTGAACATGCTCAGAAAATGCAGGAATTTATCAAATATATGAAATCCCAGGCACCAGAACTTCGTGTCATTTACTATGATTCCATGACTTCCGAAGGTAAAATGGACTGGCAGAATGCATTAACTGATAAAAACTCCATGTTCCTGTCAGATGAAGAAGGCAATGCAGTAGCAGATGAAATGTTCCTGAATTTCTGGTGGACAGAGGATGAACTGGCATCTGAGGAACTTATTAAGGCATCTGCCAAAAAAGCAGAAGAACTGGGACTTGATCCTTATCAGGTATTTGCCGGCGTGGATATCCAGGCAGACGGTTATATGACCCCCATCCGCTGGGATTTGTTTGAATCCAGTGACAACAGCACCCATACTTCTCTTGGTCTGTATTGTCCAAACTGGGCTTATACTTCTGCTCAGAATTTAGATGATTTCCATAAAAAGGAAAACAACCTCTGGGTCAACAGCAAACAGGACCCTTCAGCAGACATTGAATATGCTTCCGATACCCAGTGGCATGGTGTATCTACCTATGCAGTTGAAAAATCTGCTATTACTTCTCTTCCTTTTGTAACCAATTTCAATACAGGAAGCGGCTATAGTTTCTTTAAAAACGGAGAACAGATTTCCACCTTAGACTGGAATAACCGAAGCATTGGCGACATCCTTCCTACTTACCGCTGGATGATGGACCATGAGGGTGAAAACAAATTAACCGCTTACTTTGATGTAGGAAATGCATGGTATGGGGGAAGCTCTCTGAAGCTCCTTGGAAATATGGGAAAAGATGATTCCTCAGTGATTCATCTGTACAGCGCAGACCTGCCTGTGGAAAAATCCACCACCTTCACCACAACTGCCAAGCAACCACAGAAACATCCTTAAATGCTGTTCTTACACTGGATGACGGTTCCACAGAAACCCTGAAAGGTGACAAAAAAGTAGGTACCGACTGGACAACTGTAACTTATGACCTTTCCAAGCTGGAAGGCAAAAATATCCGCCGTATTTCCTATGAAATGACTGCTGCAGAAGAGGACAGCCATTATCAGTCTTCTTCGGAAATATTTCCATGACTGCAGAAGAAGAAAAGACCGCAACGGTTTCTAATGTTTCTGTGGATGATGCAGAATTTGACGAAGACGGCATGTATGCCGCTTCCGCCTGTCCTGGGAAAGTGACGAAAAGGCTTCCTACTATGAAGTTTACCGTATTAATGAGGACAAATCCCGTTCCCTTCTGGGTGTTTCCAATACAGAATGTTTCTATATTAACACCCTTCCAAGAACAGATGAAACCAATCAGTCCACCTTTACGGTAGTTCCTGTAACAAACACACTAAAAGCTGGCAAAGAAGCATCTGTAAAAGCAGAATGGCCGGATAACAGCCTGCCAAAAGCCGGATTGAAAGCCTCCCAGACTTTAATCGGCACCGGAAGCAGCGTTACCTTTGAAAGCAGTTCTTCTCAGAACACTGAAGAGGTTTCCTGGACACTTCCAGGCTCCAGTCAGGAATCTGCAGATGGCGAATCTGTTACCGTTACTTACGATAAAGCTGGTGTTTATGACGTAACCGTGACAGCGAAAAACAAATCCGGAGAAGACGAAAAAACCTACACAGGATGTATTCTTGTGACAGATGACCTGGCAAAAGATGCAGAACTTACCCTTCTTTCTCAGGGAAAAGCCACAGAAGCTACTGCCTATGTAAATGAAAACGAAGCTCCTCCTTTTGCTGTGGATGGGGATGTGAAGAAGAAATGGTGCGCTACCGGTACTGCACCTCATGAACTCACCATTGACTTAGGAGCAGAAACAACCGTAAGCCAGGTTGGCATCTCTCATGCAGAAGCCGGCGGTGAAGGCGCTGATATGAATACAAAAGCCTACACCATCTCAGTAAGTACAGACGGTGCAGAATATACACCTGTTGTAAATATAACAAAGAACACAGCCGGAACAACCTTAGATACCTTTGCACCTGTAAACGCAAGATATGTGAAACTGTCTGTTGTAAAACCTACCCAGGGCTCTGATAGCGCAGCACGTATCTACGAAGTTCAGGTATATGGTTCTGAAACACCTCTGGCACAGTAAAACACAAAAAACCAGGAATCGGATGCTATTTTAGTATCCGATTTCTGGTTTTTGCTTTGCTATCACTTTTACCTGGTTTCCAAAAAATACCCTTCCCTTACAGCATCCTTATCCCCTGGGTACATCTCCAGATAGGCTGTGACTTTTTCTCGTGCAGATGAAAAATCCATGGATTTTTCATAAAACACGATTTGGTTAAACAAGAGTACCTGGTTCATTTCCCAGTCATCCTGCTTCAGTCCTTTCTCTATGCAGGAAAGCGCCTTTTCATAGTCTCCTTCTGAGGCAGCGCAGACAGCCAGTCCATTGTAGCCTTCTGCCTCCAGACCTTCTATTTCCAGGCACTCTTCATACATGGTTATAGCCTTATCAAATTCCTGGTTTTCCGCATAAATCTTTCCCAGATATACTGTTGCCTGGTCATAGCCTTTTTCTCTGGCTTTTTTCATCTCTTTCTCTGCATTTTTATATTCAGAGAGATAATAATAGATCCGCCCCCTCTGATAAAAATCTTCCGGGGAACTGCCTTTCAGCTTCAAACCGTCTTCCAGATATTCTGCTCCATCTGCATTCAAATCACATGCCTGGTATACCAGGTAAATATCCAGATAATCCTGGTAATCTTTGGAGTTTGAAAGTACTTTTTGAAAATCCTTCTCTGCTTTTTTATATTCGCTTCTCTGAAGATAAGCGCTTCCTCTTAGAAAATAAGCATCCTCTGTCTTCCCTGTTTCCAGAAGCTTATCACAGGTTTCAATACAACTGCTGTAATCCTCCTGACGATACTGTACATCTGCCAGATAAAGCGATAAGTCTCTTTTCAGGGCTTTTTGCTTCTTTTCACTCACCTCAAGAGCTGTTGTAAAGGCTTCCTCTGCTTTCTCATAAGCCCCCTGCTCTGTTCTGGCAATGCCGATTCCCCGCCAGGCCAGTTCCGTACTGTCCCCTTTTTCAATGGCATTTTCAAAGTGTCTTACAGCCTTTTCATACTTTTGCTGTTCCAGCTTTTCCATACCTTTTTCATATTCTGTAAGTTCTTTCTCTTTACAGCCGGCCAGCAGGCAAAGAGCTGCGGCAATAGCTACATATACAGTTTTCTTCACCTGTTTTCCCTCTTCTCTCTGTCACAATATTTATGCCATGAGATGTTCTGCCTCTATCACCTCAAGAACCTGATTCACATAGTGCTCACAGATTTCATCGGTGGCAGCCTCTACCATAACGCGGATAAGTGGTTCTGTTCCGCTTTCCCGAACCAGAATTCTTCCGTCATTTCCAAGAGCTTCCTCACCTGTTTCACAGCCTCTACTACTTTCTCATTCTCTCTGGCAGCCTTTTTATCCAGAACTCTCACATTTTTCAGAACCTGCGGATAAATCTTCACTTCTTTTGTCAGTGTACTAAGTGGCATTTTCTTCTCAATAATCACTTCCATCAGTTTCAGAGAAGTAAGAATACCATCTCCTGTAGTGGCATGTTTTGCAAAAATAATGTGACCGGACTGCTCTCCGCCAATGGAGTGACCATTAGCCATCATATTTTCACACACGTATTTATCTCCTACTGCTGTTTTCTCATAGGAAATTCCTTCTCTGTCACATGCCTTATATAATCCCAGGTTAGACATTACAGTAGTTACAATGGTATTATTATTCAGCTTTCCGCATTCCTTCATGTATTTACCACATACATACATAATCAGGTCACCGTTTACTTCTTCTCCCTGATCATCTACAGCAATACAACGGTCTGCATCTCCATCATAGGCAAATCCAACGTCCAGATGATTTTCTTTTACAAATCGTTTCAGCTCTTCAATGTGAGTAGAACCACAATTTGTATTAATATTCACACCATTTGGCTCATTATGAATCACATAAGTTTTAGCGCCCAGGGCGTCAAATACACTCTTAGCAATAGCGGAGGCGCTTCCGTTAGAACAGTCTAATCCCACTCTTACGTTTTTAAATGCTCTGGTAGGTATGGAAATCAGATAACCAATATAACGGTTTCTTCCTGCTGAAAAGTCTACGGTACGTCCGATATTTTCTTTTTTTGCAAGAGGCAGCTCCTCTGTTTTGCCATCAATATATGCCTCAATCTGCTCTTCTACAGCAGCTTCCATCTTCTGTCCGTTTCCGTTAATGATTTTAATTCCGTTGTCATAAAAAGGATTATGACTTGCAGAAATCATAATACCGCAGTCAAAATCTTCTGTACGCACCACATAGGATACACTTGGTGTTGTGGTTACGTGAAGCAGATAAACGTCCGCTCCTGATGCAGTAAGACCTGCCACCAGCGAATATTCAAACATATAACTGCTCCTTCTGGTATCTTTTCCGATGACGATTCTTGCTTTATGTTCCTTTCCGAAATACCAGCCCAAAAAGCGTCCTACTTTAAAAGCATGTTCTACCGTTAAATCTACATTTGCTTCTCCGCGAAAACCATCTGTTCCAAAATATTTACCCATAATTAGCTCCTTTTGCACAATCATTCTCTTTTTTTGTCTTATTAGTACCTTTAACACAATAACACATTTTGAGAAATTTGTCACTAATTTATGAAAACAGTGGTGCTTTATATACTCCTTTTTTCACCAGATTGTTAAAAGCTTCCATAACCGTTTCCTTATCTTCCTGATAAGTCACACCGAACCAGGTGTCATGTGTCTTTAATACAGACACTTCTGCTTTGTTTTCTTTAATCAACTGGTCCACCACTGCAGGGAGCAAATATTCCTTCTTAATATCTCCCGGTTTTACACCTGCCAGGAATTCTTTAAATCCCTGTTCCAGCACTTCCAGAAATTCCGGTGTCAGCCCCCACATATTCATGGAAACCAGGGTCTGGGAATCCAGAGCTTTCTTCTCTTTGGTTTCTTCATCCACTGCTGCCGGACCTTCTGGTGTTTTCTGAATGTTGTAGGTTTCTTCAATACCAACCAGTTTCTTGTTTTCATTCAAGGTACAAACACCTCTGGTAACCCCGCCATTATCGCTGAGTGTATTTTCCAGGATAAAACCGGCCATACAGATATCCATATTTTCACTTTCCGTTTTTTCTTCCACCAGATAGTCATGAATTTTCACAAAAGCTTCTTTTCCGTAATAATCGTCTGCATTAATAACTACAAAAGGTTCTGTAATAGCTTTTTTAGCTGCCAGAACCGCATGACCTGTTCCCCAGGGTTTTGTTCTGTCTGCGGGACAGGTAAAGCCTTCCGGAAGATCCTTTAAGTCCTGGAACACATAAGCGACTTCTGTGATTTTTTCAATTCTGTTTCCAATAATTTCTCTAAACTCTGCTTCAATATCTTTTCGGATAATAAATACTACTTTATTAAATCCAGCTTCCAGGGCATCATGAATGGAGTAGTCCATAATGATTTCCCCCTCAGGCCTACCTTTGCCAACTGTTTAATTCCTTCTCCAAAGCGGCTTCCAAGACCCGCTGCCATGATTACCAATGCTGTTTTTTTCATACTATTTCTCCTTACTGCCTGTACTGCTTACTTATTGCTTCATTCTAAACTTTTATTACACCAGTTATGCGTCCATGCCCTGGTTAGCCAATTTTGCCATTTGGTCTGCCGAAATGAGGTGATCTATAATCTCCTGTAAATCACCATTTAAAATACTGTCCAGCCGGTGCAAAGTCAGCTTGATTCTGTGATCGGTCACACGCCCCTGTGGGAAATTATAAGTTCTGATTTTTTCGGAACGGTCTCCGGTTCCAACCTGACTTCTTCTGGCTTCTGCCTCTGCGTCATGACGCTTTTGCAGCTCCATGTCATACAGACGGGAACGCAAAACCTTTAACGCCTTATCCTTGTTTTTCAACTGTGATTTCTCATCCTGACAGGAAATTACGATTCCTGTAGGAATATGGGTCAGACGCACCGCAGAGTCTGTAGTATTAACGCACTGTCCACCATTTCCGGAAGCACGGAACACATCAAATTTACAATCATTCATATCTAACTGGAAGTCAATTTCCTCTGCTTCCGGCATAATTGCCACTGTAATGGTAGAGGTATGGATTCTTCCACCGCTTTCTGTCTCCGGCACACGCTGTACACGGTGAACACCGCTTTCATATTTCAGCTTTGAGTACGCTCCCTGTCCGTTAATCATAAAGGTTACTTCCTTAAAGCCGCCAATACCGTTTTCATTGAGACTCATCATCTCACATCTCCAGTTTTGAGATTCTGCATATTTTACATACATTCTGTAAATTTCTGCTGCAAAAAGCGCTGCCTCATCACCACCTGCGCCGGCGCGGATTTCTACAATAACATTCTTATCATCATTTGGGTCTTTGGGAAGCAGGAGAATTTTCAGTTCCTGTTCCAGTTCCTCAATTCTCTTTTTGGCGTCTGAAAGCTCTTCTTTGAGCATTTCCCGCATTTCTTCATCAGATTCCTCATCCAGCATCATTAAGCTGTCCTCTACAGTCTCCTTGCAGCTCTTATACTCATTATACGCATCTGCAATGGGCTGTAATTCACTCTGCTCTTTCATGAGCTTTTGAAATCTTGCAGTATCATTCGCTACTGTAGGTTCATTCAGTTCATTTAAAATTTCTGCAAGGCGGACTAAAATATCCTCTAATTTATCAAACATTATGTTTCCTCCTGATTTCTGATTCCTATTACGCACCTGTCAAGTCCTGCTAAATCCTGCACAACCTGAATATGTTCATATCCTTGTTTTTTCATAAGACCGCTGACTGCTTCCCCCTGGTCATATCCAATCTCAAAGGCCAGAATACCGCCAGGCTTCAGATATTTTTCTGCTTCTTTGGTGATTTCCCTGTAAAAATACAGTCCGTCTTCAAAACCATCCAAAGCTATTCTTGCTCATAAAGCCGTACTTCCTCCATCAGGTCTTCAATTACGGATGTTTTAATATAGGGAGGGTTTGACACGATTACATCGTACCTGCCTTCTACCTTTTCAAATAAATTACTGTGCAGCCACTGTGCCGGAATTTTTAACTCTCTGGAGTTTCGTCCGGCAACCTCCAGGGCTTTAGGAGATAAGTCAGCCCCTGTACCTGCTGCCTCTTTCAGGTTTGCAAGAAGGCTTAATAAAATACATCCGCTGCCAGTACATAAGTCAAGGATTTCAATTTTTCTTTCTTCCTGCCCCCACAGATGTTTGCATAATTTCAGCACTTCTTCTACCAGAATTTCCGTATCCTGCCTTGGAATCAATACATGTTCATTCACATAAAACTTCATTCCATAGAAATACCCTTCTTCTGTCAGCTGCTGAAGGGGCACGTGGCTTTTTCTTCTTTGGATAAGCTTCTCATATTCTTCTGCTTTCTTTTCCTCTGCCGGTTCTGTCTCATGAACAAAATACCAGGTTCTGGAAATTTGAAACACATGCTCCAAAAGAAGCCAGGCATCCAACTGATAGTCCTGGATTTCTCCTTGTTTTAACTGGTCTTTTCCATATTCTAAAAGTTCTTTATAACTTCTTACTGCCATCAGGGTTCTCCCTTTCCTGTCTCTTTTGGAAAGTTTTCTTCCAGATATGCTTTCCAGTCAAACACAGCCTCCACTGCCGCAATAGCCACTTCTGCCATATCTGGTGTGGGCTCTTTGGTTGTCAGCTTCTGCAGGGCCATGCCCGGCTTTGACAAAAGAGATATAACACAATGATCACTGTTTCCTGCCAGCTTGATAATTTCATAAGAAACCCCAGCAATCACAGGAACCAGAAGAATCCTTACGATCACTCTCAGCCACATATTCTGAATAGGTACTACTGCAAAAAATCCTATAAAAAATATAATACTGATAATAATAACAAAAAACAAAAAGCTGGTTCCACAGCGTTTATGAAACCTGGAGCTTTTCATAACATTTTCCACCGTAAGAGGCATTCCATGTTCCACACAGTTAATACACTTATGCTCAGCTCCATGATACATAAATACCCGCTGGATATCCTCCATTTTGGAAATCAAAAGAAGATAACCCAGAAACAGACAAATCCGTACTGCTGCCTCTGCTATGGTAATCATAGTCTCTGTTGCCCCTACCTTCTGCAAAAGACTGGCAATGAGATAAGGCAATACCATGAATAACGCTACAGAAAAAATAATGGAAAAAATCACCGTTCCTGTCATAAGCAGTTTATCCTGTTTTTCTTTCTTTGCCTCTTCCCGCTCTCTTTCTTCTCCTTCCAGAGCCTTTCTCTTCTCCAGATCTTCCTCTTCTTCAAAAAATGTGGCAGAATACATGAGACATTTCGTACCTACCACCAGGGAATCTATAAAGTTAAAGACGCCTCTTAAAATGGGGATTTTTAAAAGGGGCTTCCATTTCATAATACTCTTATAGTCTTCAACCTTTATCTCAATCTCTTTATCCGGCTTTCGCACTGCAATGGAATATACATCTTTATGACGCATCATAATGCCTTCCATAACCGCTTGTCCGCCAATATTCGATGACTTCATGTTTCCTCCTGAACATTCCTTTAAACGCAATAAGAGGTTGAAGTCCTAAAACCTCAACCTCTTCTACATCATAATTATTTCATGCCGTATTTCTTATTAAATTTATCAATACGTCCACGAGCCTGTGCAGCTTTCTGCTGTCCTGTATAGAAAGGATGACATTTAGAGCAAACTTCTACGCGGAGTTCAGACTTTGTAGATCCTGTCTTAAATGTATTTCCACAGTTGCATGTTACTGTACATTCCTGGTAATTTGGATGGATTCCTTCTTTCATGATTTTCACCTCTTCTATGATATTTGATTATTTATATTGTTTTATTGCGTTTTCAAATTCAAACAGCTTTTAGATTATATCATAGGGTACAGGAAAATGCAAGGCTTTTTACTGCCTTTCATAGGATTTCCTTTCATGCCTGAAAAGCATTGATTTCTTCCAGCATCTTATTTACTGCCATCACATCGGTATTTGTCCCCTGATCACTTATAAATGATACCACTCTCGTCCATCTGCCTGCTTATCTTTTTTTGTACATTACAATCTCAGGTTCAGCACCATTACATCCATACTCACATATGAGCAAATAATCATTGTCTGCAACAAATCCATAACATCTGTCACTGTTTATTTTTCTACCTGACAGCCCAGATATATTTTTCTGTCATCCAGCAATTTAATTTTATCCCCATTTGGAAGTGTATATTCCAAATTCACATAAGCCCCGCTTAGCTGAAAAAGTGTTGTTACAGGCGGCATATCCTTAATTTGCAAGGAATTCACTTCATCTAGCACTTCCTTCTTATATTGTAAAAAACACTTTTCTCCACCCGACTGATAGCACCTGGCAGCAACACATTCGCCGCCCAACGGATGTCCGTTTGTTTCCACACAGCCTTTACAATTATCTTTGTGAGTACATTCCCTACAGTCAATTCCACAAATAGTCTTCATTACCATCATCTCCTGTCAATTTTTGTTGTCCTATTCCTCCACAAAAGAATGGCTCATAATATAAAACTCCTCCTGGCTTGGAAAATACTTCTTTTCCAGCGGCTCCAGTGTATTGTCATAGCGTTCTGCTTCTTCCTCACTGATTGCCATAACCGGACTATCATGATAAATCCACTTATGACCGTCCAGTGCATGAGGAGACAGTTCTTTTACCATCATGGCAGCAGGGTATCTCCCATTTTCCATAGAAACATTATATTTTTTACAGCTTTTAAAACCGCGACTGACATAATTGCTGGGGCTTCCAAAAATAACAATAACGTCATAGCCTAACTGCATTGCTACCTGAAAAGAATGTTCCATAAGCATTTTCCCATAGCCCATTCTCTGATAAGCCGGCAGAATGCTGACCGGACCGAAGGTTAAAATTTCTTTTTCAATCCCATTTTCGTCAATTAATCTTGCTTTTGTATACATGATATTACCAATCACTTGACCGTTTCGTTCCAAAACAAAATCTAACTCTGGAATAAAATCTTCGTGTTTCCGCATGATATGGACTAAATAATGTTCCACGCATCCTGGTACATAAAGATTATAGAAGGCTTCTCTTGTGATATTCTCCACGATTTCCCAGTCCTTTTGTTCTTCTTTTCTGATAATAACGTTCTGTTCCATAAACATCCTCCATTCTATTGCCCTTTGATTGGCATTTTCTTAATCAGTTTTGAAATTTCTTTTTCCCGTTTTCCTTTTGCAATCAGGTAGCTTTCCTTATCTTCCATGTAGTCATTTTCAGCCTTTAACTTCTGATAAGATTGCCAGCGGTCTGTCTGTAATGCTCCCAATTCCAGTGCTCTCCTAATGGCACATCCCGGCTCACTTGTGTGCGTACAATTGCGGAACTTACACTGAACAGCAAGTTCCTCAATATCCGCAAAGGTTCTCTCAATTCCTGTATCATTATCCCACATTCCCAATTCACGCATACCCGGTGTGTCGATTACCATACCACCCGAAGGGAGAAGGAATAATTCTCTGCGGGTAGTGGTGTGTCTGCCTTTGTCATCATTGCGAAGCCCGTTTGTTTTCAGATATTCCTGACCCAACAGACGATTAATAAGAGTGGATTTTCCCACACCTGAAGATCCAATAAATGCAATCGTTTTTCCTTCTGAAATAAACGGTAAAAGTTCCTTATATCCGTTTTCTTCCATTGAATTCGTAACCAGAATATCTACACCAAAAGAAACCGAAGATACCTCTGAAAGTTTATTTGCCAAATCATCACACAGATCCGATTTTGTCAGCACAACAACCGGCATAGCGCCACTGTCCCATGCAATGGAAATATATCGTTCCAACCGTCTGAGGTTAAAATCCTTGTTTAATGCCATGCACAAAAATACAGTATCAATATTGGCCGCAACCACCTGCTCCTTCTGTGATTCTCCGGCTGCTTTTCGGATAAAAGCGCTTTTTCGCGGCAAGAGAGCTTCAATCATAGCACTGCTGCCGGATTCATTCCAGTTTACCAGTACAAAGTCGCCAACAGCAGGGTATTCGCAAGAAACTGCCCTTTGAAACCGGAACTTTCCAGACATTTCCGCCAATTTCTCTCCCTTGTCCGCTATAATTCTATAAAACCCTCTTTCCTGGGCAAGAACACGCCCTGGTTCTAATGAATTCTCTTGTGGGATTGCATTTGAAAATTCTTCGGAGATCCGTACTTTTTTATGTTAATTATTTGCTTCACTATAATTTCCTTTCCCATGAATTTTTATAAAAAGTATTTTTGAAAAAAATCGTCAATATAATGCACATAGCTATGGGCGATTTCCTCTTTTTTCTCTTTACAATCTGCTCCATCTGACATACTAAGCAGAAAATAAAAAGGTGCATAAAACTCCACTGCTAACGCATGGGGAGATGGTAGCTCTTTCTTTTGTTTCCTGGATATTTCGCGAAACAGATTTTCGATATATTCCAGAGGTCCGCTTACCAGAACCTTTTGGTATAAAGCACTCATTTCCGGGGATTTGTATTGTTCCAACGTAAGCATTTTACGAAAATTGCAGGCAATTTCATCTTCGCTCCAATAATAGAATTGTGCTTTCATATAATTTCCCAGACTTTCTGCAGATACATTAGAAAAAGCTTCCGGCATTTCCGAATAATCTTTTTCCGGAACACCGCTTTTCTGCGAACGCTCTACATCCAGTTGGCAAACATATTCAAATATACAATTAAAAATATCTCTCTTGTTTTTATAATGCCTGTATAAGGCACCTTTCGTTATACCTAATTCTCCGGCAATCTGGCTGACAGAAACCGCCTCATACCCATTGACCGCAAATAGCCGCAAAGCAGCCACTAATATCTTTTCCTTCGTATTCATCATCATGCGCCTCCAGTAGTAAACGATTGTTTACCCGTATAGTATAGTAAACACTCGTTTACTTGTCAAGATAAAAAACTCCCCAAGACCGAAACCCTGAGGAGTTGTAAAAATGCTGTTTGAAATTGTCTGTCCTGCAACAGAGAGATTATCTCTTAGAGAACTGTGGTGCTCTACGAGCTGCTTTGAGACCGTATTTCTTTCTTTCTTTCATACGTGGGTCACGTGTTAAGAATCCAGCTGCTTTTAATGCAGGTCTGTATTCGCTGTCAGCTTCCAGTAATGCTCTGGAGATTCCGTGACGGATAGCACCAGCCTGTCCTGTGAATCCACCGCCATGAACATTTACTAAAACATCAAATTTATCAAGTGTTTCTGTCAGTGTTAATGGCTGACGAACAACTACTTTTAATGTTTCTAATCCAAAATATTCATCAATGTCTCTTTTGTTGATTGTAATTTTACCTGTACCCGGTACTAAGTATACACGAGCTACAGATGATTTTCTTCTTCCTGTTCCATAGAATTTTGTACTAGCCACTGTCTCTTACCTCCTAATTAAAATGTTAATACTTCTGGTTTCTGAGCTGCATGGTTATGCTCTGGTCCAGCGTATACATGTAATTTTTTAATCATGGTTCTTCCTAAAGGTCCTTTTGGAAGCATGCCTTTTACAGCCAGCTCAAGTACTCTTTCAGGTTTTTTAGCCATCATTTCTTTCAATGTGGTTTCTTTCATACCGCCAACATAGTCAGAATGATTGTAGTAAATCTTCTGATCCATTTTTTTACCTGTAACTTTGATTTTGTCAGCGTTTACGATAATTACATAATCACCTGTATCAACATGTGGTGTGAAAACCGGTTTATTTTTTCCTCTTAAAACTTTAGCAACTTCAGATGCAAGACGTCCTAATGTCTGTCCATCAGCGTCTACAACATACCATTTTCTTTCAATCTTATCTGGATTAGCCATATAACTGTTCATGGTTTTACCTCCTGTTATCAACAAATATTATAGAATATTTTCATTATTTAATACATACATGTTTCTATATGAAATTGCCATACCGGGGCTTTTGGCTAGGCATTTTCAAACTACGTCACATTGAGATATTATATTATAAGAAAAACCCTGTGTCAATATCTTTCTTCATATTAATAGAAGTTTTTTCCTGTTCTTTTCTCCGCTGCTTCCATTTCTCTGTTTTTTCACGAATAATCATAGGAGTACGGTCTTCGAGGTCTTTCCGCTCAATGCACAATTCATTACACACAAACACCATATTATCTATGGTGAGGGGAATTCCATCCGACAAATCACTGGCAAAAAACCGAATGGGCTCTTCCCGCTCCAGGCGGTACAGGGTTTTCACCAGTTCCTGGTCTTTTTGGAGAAACTCCAGCAGAGGCACAGAAATGGCAGAGTTTGCGAAACGAAGACGAAATTTATTCCGAATCATGGCCTCAATCTGCATGCTTTTGTAATTCCGATAAGCTAACCGTTCCAAAAGATTCACCATACTTCTGTCACAAATTTCCAAAGTAGCATAAATTCCGTTTAACTCTCTGGACAATTCATAATGCTGTTCCCACTCTTCCTTATGTTTATAGCGGACATCATGGTCTACCTCATGCCACCCTTCTGAAAATGTAGTACGAATCTGTACTTCAAAGGTCTGGTCAATCCGATAATTTTCCCAGAGTTCCTTTGGAAAACGGTCTACAAATTCTTTTGGCATCCTGCACACATAATTCATACGCAGAGGATTAAATTCATTTACCTTTGGGATATCCTCATGGGAATCCTTCTCAATAATAGCAAAGGTATTTCTTAACATTTCCTTACACACGGGAATATCATCCATATAATATAGAACAATCCGAAGTCCTACCACATCCTGCAGCTTCTTGTTTTTCTCCAGATATTCCTGTTTCTTCCATTCTAATTTGCGGTAGACAGATTCTGCCTCTTTCACTCTGGCAAAAATGCGGAAATAAATACCGCTTTTTTTCAATTTTTTCTGCATCACAAGACTCAGATCTTTTCCAACAGGAGCCATTTTCTCTTTATCAAGCAGTTTTTGTAATTCCTCCAGTCCATTCATATAAACACCCCCTTTGCCACCGCATGTTATATTCTGCATCAGATGTTACCTATTATAACAAGTTTTCCTGTCACCGTAAACGGTTTTTGCATAAAAACGTGACCTTGTCACAGACTAACAGGGAAACTTTGTTTATAATACAAGCATATTAAATCACAAAACCAAAGGAGAAAAAGAATATGGCAATTTTACACATAAAAAATCACGATTTTCAGAAGGAAGTATTAGAATCTCAGAAACCGGTTATCTTAGACTTTTTTGCAACCTGGTGCGGTCCCTGCAAAATGCTTGGACAGGTTCTGGAGCAGTTAGATGAGGAGCGGGAAGATGTCAAAATCGTAAAAGTAGACATTGACGAAAATCCATCTCTTAGAAAAGAATGGGAAATCAGCACTGTTCCTTCTGTATTCTTTATTAAGGATGGCGAAGTAAAAGACTCTGCTGTTGGTTTTCTTCCAAAACCTGTTCTGGAAGCTAAAATCGACACCCTCTAAGCATAAAGAAAGATAAAAATTTTCAGGAAAGGCGGCATCCAAATGACAAAAAAATATGATTTTCTTATTATCGGCGCCGGCCCTGCAGGAATGACGGCTGCTATCTATGCCTCAAGAGCAGGATTAAAAACAGCCATGATTGAAAGCGGCGCTCCCGGAGGAAAATTGCTGAAAACCAACGAAATCAGTAATTGGCCGGGAATTACTTCTGAGCCGGGTTCTCAGCTTGCCATGGATATGTTCCAGCACTCCACCAGCTTTGGTGCTGTTTATGAATACGGAAAAGTAGTAGAAATCAAAGCAGACTCCTTAGATCCAACATCTGAAAAACAAGTTCTCTGCGAAGATGGCACAATTTTCCAGGCACCGGCTGTTCTGGTAGCAACAGGAACCAGGGAGCGTCTTATGAATATTCCGGGGGAAGCCCAGAACATTGGCAGAGGTATTTCCTACTGCGCAGTCTGTGATGGCGCCTTTTTCAGAGACCAGGAGGTTGCTGTTATTGGTGGAGGCAATGCGGCTTTAGAAGAAGCTGTGTACCTCACCAATTTTGCCAGCAAAGTTTCCATTCTTATGCGGCGGGAGGTGTTCCGCGCTGACCAGATTGCCATTGATGCAGCCAAAGCAAATCCGAAAATAGAACTCATTCAGAATGTAATTCCCACGGAAATCCTGGATGATGGAAAACATGTCAATGGTCTGAAAATCATGGATGTAAAAACCAAAGAGGAACAGACCCTTTCTGTGTCCGGCATTTTTCCTTATATTGGAGCAGACCCTGTCACTGGATTTTTAAAATCACTGGATGTCCTGGACCAGCAGGGTTATATGGTGGTAAACTCCTCCATGGAAACGAAAGTTCCACTTTTATATGGAGCCGGAGATGTATGTCAAAAAGGACTTCGCCAGGTAGTCACCGCTGTAAGTGACGGCGCTATTGCAGCCCAGGATGCTTTTCATAAGTTAAAAGCATAAAATAAAAAAAGCTATCACACGAAACCGCATCACTTAAGAATCTTTATACTGTTCTGACTCAGCCTGCGTTCACTTTGAGCCTGTAGTCTCAAAGCGTACTCGGCAGATTCGCCAGAACAGCATAAAGATTCTTTTATTTCTGTGTTTTCGTATAACAGCTTTCCTAATTTTCTTAACTTTAAGATATCACGTATTTATATCATGTATATCACGCATTTAAAGGATATTTATCTGTAAGTTTTTTCACAATTTCCATGGCTTTTTCTTTGTTTTCGCGGCTCTTTACCATAAGGGCAATGGCTTCTGCTATTTCGTCCATATCGTCTTCTTTCATGCCTCTGGAGGTTACTGCTGCTGTTCCCAGGCGGACGCCGCTGGTGACAAATGGGGATTCCGGATCATTTGGAATGGCATTTTTATTGCAGGTAATATTGGCTTCGTCCAGAAGATGCTCCATCTCTTTTCCTGTAATTCCGGTTCCTCTTAAATCCACCAGCATGAGATGGTTCTCTGTTGTTCCTGACACAATCTGAATGCCCCTCTTTAACAGTCCATTGCATAGGGCTTTGGCATTTTTTACAATGTTTTTCTGGTATTCTTTATACTCCGGCTGAAGGGCTTCTTTGAAACAAACTGCCTTTGCGGCAATCACGTGCATCAACGGACCGCCCTGGATTCCAGGAAAGACAGCTTTATTGAAATTGAATTGCTTCGCAACTTCAGCGCTGCTCATAATCATACCGCCTCTTGGTCCTCTCAGGGTTTTATGCGTGGTTGTGGTGGTTACATGGGCATAAGGGATTGGACTTGGATGTACTCCTGCTGCCACAAGACCGGCAATATGAGCAATATCCACCATGAGGTAAGCCCCCACCTCATCTGCAATTTCACGAAATTTTTTAAAATCCAGAATCCGGCAATAAGCGCTGGCTCCTGCTACAATAAGCTTTGGTTTTGCCTCAAGAGCAATTCTTCTTACTTCTTCGTAGTCAATCACACCGTCATCGTTTACTCCATAAGGTACAATGTTAAAATATGCTCCTGAAAAGTTTGCCGGGCTTCCATGAGAAAGATGGCCTCCATGAGCAAGATTCATTCCCATTACCGTATCTCCCGGTTTCAGCATGGCAAAAAACACAGCCATATTTGCCTGGGCGCCGGAATGAGGCTGCACATTTACATATTCACATTGAAACAGTTCCTTAGCTCTCTCAATGGCCAGGCGTTCTACATCATCCACACATTCGCATCCGCCATAGTAACGCTTTCCCGGATATCCTTCTGCATATTTATTGGTAAGTGGACTTCCCATAGCTGCCATAACAGCTTTGCTCACCCAGTTTTCTGAGGCAATGAGTTCAATATGAGAATTCTGGCGTTGAACTTCCTGACAGATACATTCTGCAATTTCAGGGTCTGCTTGTTTGATTTCTTCCAACGAATACATATTTCTTACCTGACCTTTCCTGCTGATTTTTTCATTTTTCTTATTTTTCTCTGTATTGAAGATATTTGTCCTCTGCACAGAGACATTTTGATTTAAAAAAAAGTGCCCAGAGCCGGAATCGAACCAGCGACACGAGGATTTTCAGTCCTCTGCTCTACCAACTGAGCTATCTGGGCGTACAAATATCTTATCACAGATAAAGAAAAATTTCAACACTTTTTTTATTTTTTATACGACTTGATTTGTAATCATGCCAATTCCCTCAACACTGCATTCCACTACATCTCCGGGGGAAAGAAATCTTGGAGGCATCATTCCCATGCCTACGCCTGCCGGAGTCCCCATGGAAATAATGGTCCCCGCCTTTAAGGTCATGCCGCTGGATAATTCCTCAATCACATGGGGAATGTCAAAAATAAACTGGTCAGTTCTTCCGTTTTGCCGCAAAACTCCATTGACGCGGCTCTTAATGGTAAGAATTGGCGGACGTTTCATATCATCCTCTGTTACCAGAAATGGCCCCATAGGGGTAAATCCATCCATACTTTTACCAAAGTACCACTGTTTATGCCTGGTTTGAATATTTCTTGCACTGACATCATTAAGAACCGTATAGCCAAACACATAATCAAAGGCATCCTCACGTTTCACCTGAAAAGCATCCTTTCCCAGAACCACGCCTAATTCAGCTTCATAATCCAGACTGTCCACAAGCCCCGGATAAGAAGGAATTTTAGCCCCGTCTCCAATAGCTTCATTCACTCTCTTTGAAAAATAAACCGCATACCTGCGTTCCCGTTGGAAAACTTCCTTTTTATATCTGGTGGACTCCTCCGCATGGTCCATAAAATTAAGTCCAAGGCAGATAATGTCCTGATGAGGATGAGGAATGGGAGCACAATGAATTACCTCTTTATAATTTAATGTTTTATCCTGTAAACCGCAGCTTGCTTTTTTCATAAGTTCCATTTCTTCTGGCTTTACCCTGGCAATTAAGTCATTCATATCCAGAAATTCCAGCCCCAGCTCTTCCAGCGGAAAAAACTTCTCAAACTCACTGGAACTCATAACACCTAACCGCTCTTTTTCTTCTCCCGGAAGTTTATACGTCAACAGCTTCATAACCCGCCTCCTTTTCTGTGCGTAAAGCATTTTCACACACTACCTTAACAAATTTCTTTTTTCATAGTAGCACACTGTCCACGAAATTTCAATCTCCGGTTGTACTCTTTCTTCTCTTTATGTATAATGAGGAAAGGAAAACTGCAATACTAAAAATAAACTAAAGGAAAAAAGTACAATGAAAATTCGTAGATTATTAGCCGTCTGGAGCGCTCACTGTATTAAATTTGCCTGTCAGCTTACAGGCAAACAAGGTGCAACTCTGGCAGGAAAAGCGGCTCTTACCATTTATCCTCCTATTCTTGGAGAACTTGCTAAAGAAGTAAAAGAAGATATTTTTGTGGTATGCGGAACCAATGGAAAAACCACTACCAACAATCTTCTTGCCTCTGTGCTGGAGGGAAATCACAAAAAAGTAGTGTGCAACCGTACCGGCTCTAACATGCTCAATGGTGTTGCTTCTGCTTTTGTTTTAAACGCCGGATTCTCCGGTCATCTCAAGCTGATTATGCCTGTATTGAAGTGGATGAAGCCTCCACGGTAAAGGTTTTTCCGCATTTTCAGCCGGACTATATGATTCTTACCAATTTGTTCCGGGATCAGCTTGACCGATACGGAGAAATTGACACTACCATGGAACTTCTTGCTAAAGCCATGGGCATGGCGCCTCACATGAAAATACTGGCAAATGCAGATGATTCGCTCTCTGCTTTTCTGGCTTTAGAGCAGGAAAATCCTCATGCCTTTTATGGTATCAGCCAGCAGGTCATACAGGAAAAAGATGCCAGAGAAGTCCGGGAAGGACAGTTCTGCAAACGCTGCGGAGAAAAAATGACTTACCATTTTTATCATTACAGCCAGCTTGGAGATTATGAATGTCCAAACTGTGGTTTTAAACGTCCGGCTCCTGATTATAACGCTTCTCATGTTTCCCTCACAGACGGACTTTCCTTCCAGGTTGGGGAAGATACTATAAAAGCCAATTACCGGGGCTTTTATAATGTATATAATATTCTGGCTGTGTATGGGGCAGCTCCATGGCGAAAATCCCATTATCTCAGTTCAACCACATTCTTGGGAATTATACTCCTCAGTTTGGACGGAACGAATTGTTTGAAATTAACGGAACCAAAGTTTTATTAAACCTTGCAAAGAATCCCGCAGGATTTAATCAGAATATTTCTGCTGTTATGACAGACCATACGCCAAAGGATATTATTATTCTCATTAATGACAACAGTCAGGACGGAATTGATGTTTCCTGGCTGTGGGATGTGGATTTTGACCGTCTGCAGGATGCAAACGCTGCTTCCATCACCGTATGCGGAAAACGTTGCAGGGACATGCAGCTCAGACTGAAATATGTGGATATCTCTTCGGATTTGGAACCGGATATTGAAAATGCAATTACATCCAAACTGCAAAATGGCACCAAAAATCTCTATGTATTGGTGAATTACACAGGCTTGTATTCCACCCACAATATTTTGAAAAAACTGGAGGGAAAGAAGTAATGAAACTTACCATCGGACATTTATATCCTGAACTTTTAAATTTGTATGGGGACCCGGGGCAATATTCAATGTATGATGAAGCGCAGTCTCTGGCGTGGCATTGAGGCGGAAACCATTGCCTTTGGCTGGAGGATTCCATTGATTTTTCCAAATTAGATATTGTACTGCTGGGAGGTGGCTCAGACAGGGAACAGCGCATTGTCTGCAGTCGTCTCAGAGATATTCGGGAAAATTTCCATCACTATGTAGAGGATGGAGGAAGCGTTCTGGCTGTCTGCGGAGGCTACCAGCTTTTGGGGCATTATTACAAAACAGAAGAGGATACCTGGAAGGCTGTCTCTGGTAGACTTGTATACAGAGCAGGGAAGCCCGCGTCTCATTGATAACATTGTTCTGGAAAACCCTGATTTTTCTCTTCCTATTGTTGGATTTGAAAACCATGGAGGACGTACTTACATTGGAGACAATAAACCTTTTGGAAAAGTGGTGTACGGACATGGCAACAATGGTGAGGACGGTCAGGAAGGCGTGTTGTATAAAAACGTGGTTGGCACTTATCTCCATGGTCCTTTGCTTCCCAAAAATCCTCATATTTGTGATTATCTCATCTCTAATGCCTTAGAGCGGAAATATGGAAAGGGAGCTCTGGAGCCTTTGGATGACACCCAGGAAATCCAGGCAAATCAGGAATTATATAAGCGGTTTGTACAGGGATAAGAGATTGCTATATTAGGAAGAGTGGTCAAGTTCCAGCTCAGCTGCGTTCACTTTGAACCTGTAGTCTCAAAGCGTACTCGGCATATCCGCCGGAACTTAACCACCCTTCCTAAGTTCTGCAATTTCTTGAATTAGAACATGTGTATACAGCAATTATTACATAGCAAAATGATCACCTGCTCAATTCTATTTTGTAGGAATTGTAGCAAAAATAAAAACTTTTAATTTTTTTCAAAAAAGTGTTGACATTTCTATTTTCCTGTTGTATTATAATAACTGTCCTAAGGACAGAGCGAAAAAATAAATACTTGCGGGTGTAGTTCAGTGGTAGAACACCAGCCTTCCAAGCTGGATATGTGGGTTCGATTCCCATCACCCGCTCTCATGCGCGAGTGGCTCAGTTGGTGGAGCGCGACCTTGCCAAGGTCGAGGCCGCGGGTTCGAGTCCCGTCTCGCGCTTTTTTTATTTCTAAAATACATTACGTCACAAAGTAAATCCCCCGATACAGAAGCCTAAAAGAAAAGCTTCTGTATGCCGGGGGATTTTTCTTCTCTATTCTCTCTTCCCTTCCATGGTCTGCTGTATAATGCTTCGCATGGTTTCTTCGTTTAACTGTCCGGTTGCATATCCAAACAGATTTCCATCTCTGTCTATCATAATTGTAGTTGGAAAAGAAGTAATCCCATAGGTCTGAAAGAGTTCTGCCTCTGTATCCATAAGCACCGGATAAGTATATCCGTTTTCTTCCAGAAATGTCTTGATTCCATCCTCTGATTTTTCTTTTCCAAGATTAGGAGCAGCCACACCCAGAATAACCAGGGCATCTTCTCCTTCCTGGTCAAATTCTTCATAAAGCTTCTGAATATCCGGCATTTCAGCACGACAAGGCGGACACCAGGTACCCCAGAAATTCAAAAAGATGGTTTTCCCTTTATACTGAGACAGGGTATGTGTATTTCCATACTGATCTGTAAGATTAAAATCCACCGCAGGAGTAAGCTTTTCTCCCTCTGAACCATCTGTGTGGTCTGCTTCCTCCGCGTCTTCTGCACTTTCTTCCTCTGCCTGTTCTGCCACATTTCCTTCCTGTCCTGTTCCTGACAGAGAAGCCGACGCTACACTAAGCTTTCCTGTAAGCATAAGCACACCCATGAAAATCATTAAGATTCCTCCAATTTTCACAGTGTACTGCACCACCTTCATATGATTCTTGAAAAATTCCAAAAGCGTTGTGGTGAAAAGTCCTACCGCCAGAAACGGAAGCACAAATCCAACCGTATACACCCCAATAAGCCCAAAGGCCACTACCTTGGTACTTGCAGAAGCTGCCATAAGAAGCACACTTGCCAGAGCCGGCCCAACACAAGGCGTCCAGGCAAAACTAAAGGTAAATCCCATAATCAGCGCTGTCACCGGTGACATGGCAAGTAAATCCAGCCGAAAAGGAAGCCTTCTCTCTTTTCCAAGAAAATAACTTTTTCCCAGAAATCCCAGTTGATACAGACCAAATACAATAACCAATACGCCGCCGATTCTGGCAAACCAAATCTGGTTATCCTTCAAAAAAGTTCCCACCGCGGAAAACCCAAGTCCCAGCAGGAAAAAGGCAAAGCTTACACCCAGAACAAAACACAGGGTATGAACCATCACCTTGCTCCGCTTAAAATGAATCTTACCGTCTTCCCCTATTTTTCCTGTTCCTCCAGACAAATAGCCAATATAAATGGGAATGAGTGGTAACACACAGGGAGAAAAGAAACTAAGAAGTCCCTGAAAAAAAACGGTAAGCGCTGAAACACTCACATCAAATGAAAATCCCATAAATGATACTCCTTACAGCAAGTCAATTCCGGCTTCTTTACATGCTTCCAGGGTTTCTTCATCCCAGATTGATGCCTGCACCTCTCCTACATGGGCTTTTCCAAGAAGCAGCATGCAAATCCTGGACTGTCCAATACCGCCGCCAATGGTAAGAGGCAGCTTTCCTTCCAGAAGCATCTTATGGAAAGGCAGGTTTCTGCGGTCATCACAGCCAGACTTAGTAAGCTGTTCATCCAGAGACTTTTCATCCACACGGATTCCCATAGAAGAAATCTCTACTGCACATTCCAGAGGTTCATGCCAGAACAAAATGTCACAATTTAGCTTCCAGTCATCATAGTCCGGCGCACGTCCGTCATGTTTCTGTCCGGAAGCCAGCACATCTCCAATCTGCATAATGCAGACGGTTTTGTGTTCTTTGGTATAGATATTTTCCCGCTCCTTTGGAGTAAGCCTGGGGTAAAGGTCCTCTAATTCCTGAGAAGTAATAAACGCTACCTCCCGGCAAAGCTCTGTGTCTAACTGCTCATACTCATATTTCAATTCATCCAGAGCATTGCAGATAGCTCCTACAATACGGTTTACCACAGATTTCAGGTACTCCAGATTTCTCTCTTCTCTGGTAATAATCTTTTCCCAGTCCCACTGATCCACATAAACAGAATGGAGATTATCCAGTTCTTCATCTCTGCGGATAGCATTCATATCTGTAAGAAGTCCCTTTCCCACAAAAAAATCATACCTGTGTAAAGCCATACGTTTCCACTTTGCCAGAGAGTGTACCACCTGACCATTGGTTCCAGCGTCTGGAATATCAAATGTAACAGCCCTCTCCACCCCGTTCAAGTCATCATTTAAACCAGAGGCCGGGTCTACAAATAAAGGAGCTGTCACACGTTTCAATTTTAATGCCATGCACAGCTTTTTCTCCATGAGATGTTTAATCGTACCGATTGCCTCCTGTGTTTCATAACGATTAAGGCAAGAATGATACTGCTTTGGTATTGTTACCTTTCCCATTGCTTCTCCTCCTTCAGAACTTTAATCACTTAAAATGTTGTGTTCTATTGTATTACAAAACCTCTGGTCTGTAAACCTGAAATTAAACAGGATTTATCCTACCTTAATAACACCCTTCACGATATCCGCCTTATTTTCCACACAGGCATCTAATGCGTGCTGAATATCATCCAGCTCAAAATAGTCTGTTACAATATCCTTAATGGCAATTTTTCCTGCTGCTACTGCTTCAATGGCCATAGGATAAATATTTCTGTAACGGAATACAGTCTTAAAGGTTAATTCCTTATCCAGTGCCATTCCCATTGGAAGTGTCATTTCACCGGAAGCACTGTAACCTACAAACACAATGGTAGCGCCTTTTTTAGCAGCTTTAATCTGCTGAGAAGCTGTAATCTGAGAGCCGGCAGTTTCAATACCAAGGTCAAATCCTTTTCCATCTGTAAGCTCTAAAATTCTTGCAACAGTGTCCTCTTCTTTTCCGTTGATAACCGCATCTGCACCTAATTCCAATGCTTTCTGGAGACGTTTCTCCATAACATCTACCACAATCACTTTAGAAACACCCATAGCTTTTAAAGAAAGCAGGGAAACCAGTCCAATACATCCTGCTCCTGTTACCACTGCTGTCTGTCCCAGATGTGCGCCGCCCTGATTTGCTGCATGCATGCCGACAGCAAGAGGCTCAATGAGCGCGCCTTCCATGGTGCTTACATTTTCAGGCAGTTTAAAGCAAAGTCCTGCTTCATGTGCCACATACTCCTGGAATACCCCGTCTACCGGCGGTGTGGCAAAGAAAATTACATCCTTACACAGATTATATTTTCCCTGCTTACAGAATTCACAGGTGCCGCAGGTTTTCCCCGGTTCCATGGCTACTCTGTCTCCCACCTTTAAATTCTTTACATTAGCTCCTACTTCCACTACCGTACCGCCTGCTTCATGGCCCAGTACAAAGGGATATTCCACCACAAAATCTCCGATTCTGCCGGATTCAAAATAATGCAGGTCTGAGCCGCAGATTCCCACATATTCTACCTTTACCAGTACCTCATTTTCCTTTGGCACCGGAACAGGCCGTTCCTGAATCTCCACTTTTTTCAGTTCTGTCATAACAGCGGTTTTCATCATTTTCTCCATTTTCTTGTCCTCACTTTCTGTTTCCTGTTTTCAGGTATTTATTCCTTCTTAAACCCGGTATCAGGTCCAAGATAAGATGCTTCGATTGGTTCTCCTGTCGGATAGATAACCAGACGTTCCAACACCAGTCCGACTTCTCTTGGGTAAAGGGTAATTCTGTTTTCTCCCTTTTTTAGCGTGATTTTCTTTGTGCTTACATGTTCCTGTATGAGCATGGCATGTTCCAGGCAGCACAGGCGTTGTCTCCTCCTCTATAGGTGGAATCCGTAAGAATCAGCTCTGTAACCTCTTCCTCATTACAGGAAAGTCCCACAGTCAGCCTTCCTCCATACACCAGGGGATTTGCCGGAGAGGTGTGAAGTTCTAGTTCATAGCAGCCCTCCTCCTCTGTCCACAGAGCATAGGTAAGCGCCGGAGCTTCTCCTGTCTGTTCCTTTTCAAAAGAAGCAGTGACAGGAAATACCTTCATGCCGGTTTCATACTTTCCATAATCATCCAGTCTCTCATAGGATGCTTTCTGTCCTTCCCAGTTTCCATCTTGTTTCTCTATGTAATCCACTGCCGGAATCACATACCTTCCTTTTTGCGGCAGGAAACATCCAGATGGAACCATGGAAAAATCTCTTTGTTTTGCTTTTACCTGTACAGGAACGGATTCCTCTCCTGCCCGGATATGGAAACAAAATTCCTGTTCTTCTTCTGGCAGCAATTCTCTGTTCACCGTAAGGGTGAGCCTTTCCTGAAGTCTTGTTTCTCCCTGGACAGCTGAATATGTCAGCCACGGGCAGCTCTCATCTATGCACCATTTTACCACGCCCTGTCCTCCATTGGCAATCTCCAGTGTAATCTTTTTTCTCTCTGAAGTGCTAAAATCATCTATCAAAACAGGAATGGGAAAATACTGGTTGGTATAGTAATCCTCTCCATCTGCCCTGGACACTACTAATCTCGGCTGCTTTGGAAGTCTTACCACATAATTTAATGGATAGCGCCAGTCTTCACTGTTCCAGTTGGTAAACCCAATGTGGCAGGCTGCTTCCACACCAGCCCATTTTCCCTGTTTAAATGCTCTCATTTCTTCTCCCAGCGCTTCATCTCTTGCAATGCACGCCTCCATCCTGTCTCCCATTTCATTTGCCACTGCCTTTCCCTGCAGCGCAAAATGATGGTTCATTCCCCCATATAAATGCATTTTCAATAGATTTGCTGAGGCTGCCGCTGAATAATAAATCATACTGAAATAGGCATCTTCCCGTTTTCTCTCCCTTAGCAGGGCAAGCATGGATTCATTCTCCTGCTCCAGTTTTTCACAGCGCAGAAGCATTCTTCTTCCCTCTTCAAAATGAGCCGGGTGATACACCTTGTCATTGCAGGATTCCGGGCGGCGTAGATGATTAAGACGGATATATTCCCCCAAAATCCAGGCGATTTTTTCCTGTTCCCTACTTGTGGTATATGTGCCAAACTGTTTTTTTGTCCACTGTCTTGCATAGCCGGCAACTGCTTCTTTTCTTCTCCAGGTTTCAAAATCATACGCCATATCCATGAAGAAATTCAGCGGGTATTCCTGGAACTTCACATCTCCCGCATTCACCATCCACACATCCCGAATACCGTATTCATAAGCCATGGACATCTGCTCCCAGATTTTCATTACAGGAGTGGATGCCACCCACTCATAGGAGCAGGGACCTCCATGGTAGTCCAGATGGAAATACATTCCAAATCCGCCTTTACGGCTGCGTTCTTCTTTTCCCGGAAGAGCCCGCATATTTCCAAAATTATCCTCGCAGAGCATCAGAGTTACTCCTTCCAGTTCCGGAAAATCACGAAGCCCTGCTGTTTTGCTGTCTCCGAAATAATAGTCCTCTACTTCTTTATACACTGCAAATAACAGCGGATACTTCTGTCCGTCCTGTTCCAGATTTTCCCGAATCAGTCGTCTCTGCTGAGTAATAATTTCTTTTAAGACCCGGACATTTTCTTCAATCTGAGCTTCCTCTCCCAGCATTTTGCTGTCACGTTCCCCACGCATGCCAATGGTAGGAAATACCTGATGCCCCCGGCAGCGTTTCAAACCGTCTTCCCAGTATTTCAACAGCCCTTCCTTATTTGTGAGATAGCTCCAGTCCTCCCCATAGGGACTGTCTTTTCCTTTCACCAAATCCCACTCTTCGCTGGAACGCATACAGGGTTCATGATGGGACATACCAATATATATTCCATATTCATCTGCCAGTTTCATGGATTCCATTCCAGGACCATCCAGCAAAAAGGAGGAGGTCCACATGGCAGGCCACAGATAATTTCCTTTCATTCTCAGCAAATATTCAAAAACATGGTCATACATCTGTGCGGTAAAGCCTTTAAAATGGGAGAATGTCCAGTTTCCAAAGCAAGGCCACTCATCATTAATAAAGAAGCCTCTGTATTTTACAGATGGCTCTTTAGAAATGCCATTTTCCACAAAAATGCAGTTGTCTATCTGGGATTTTTCCGTATTCTCTCTTGTCTTTAAGACCAGCTTCTCATACACCGGATGCCCTGTATCTCCCCAGAAGGTGCATGCTGTAATCCCCAGAAGCTCCGATAAATGAAAAAGGCCATAAATTGTGCCCAGTTTGTCGCTTCCGTAGATGATTAATCCTTGCTCCACACCTGGATAAGGATGCTCCATCAAATAAAATCCGTAAACCTCCCACTTTCCCTTGACTTTTTCCAGTTCTGGAATTCTCTGCTCTAGAAGTTTTGCTGTTTTTCCATTTCCCGCTGTTACCGCAATGACTGCCTGATTGAGATTTTTTCCATCCAGTGCCATGGACGGATGAAGTCCTGTGGTTTTTTCCACATCTTCCACTACTTTTTTAGCAACTCTTCTCACTCCTTCTCCCTCTTCCTTGGGAATGATAAAGGTAAGCTGCTGCCCTTTTGAAAGTATGATTTCTGCCATATATATGTTTTCCTTTCTCATGCAGAAAGGGACTGTCAGCGACAGCCCCTTTCTGAAATTCAGTCAGGATTCTTAATATCCAAGTTTATCTTTTGTTTTTTCAAAGATTTCATTTGTCATATCTGTGTATTCCTGGCTGCCTTTTCCTTCACAATCTTTTACATATGCATCCCAGTCAGCATCTAAATCTCTCTTACCAGAAATAAATTCAAGAGCTGCTGTATTCACATAGTCCATAAGAGATACTTTAATCAGATTCAGTTCTTCTTTTTCCATCTCATCTGCCAGTACCGGTGGCATCAGTGTTGCTTTCTCTTTATTAGCATCAATTCTCTCATTCCATTCTTTCTCACCTTCAGAGAATTTGGAATACTGCAGCTGTTTGCTTCCACCGTAGGCAAATACACCACCGCCGAATCCATAGTCTACATTTAACTGTTTTTCAGCTCCTGGATTCATACCATTGTAATAGATATCTTCATTAAGCACTGGATTTCCTTCTGCATCTTTTGTATAGGTTTCACCTTCTACACCCCACAGAGATAATGTCTGTCCTTCATCAGAATACCATAACCAGTCAATGAAACGAAGCATTTTAATAAATCCATCTTCACCCAGCTCATCTAGTGCATTCTTTGTAATAACAATACCATTTTCCAGACGGCCTGCATAGCTTGACAGTTTCATCTGTCCTTCCGGACCACCTGGTGTAGTCAGGAAGTATAAATCTGCTCCTTCTACCTGCATTCTGTTTGCAGCCTGGATATCTGCTACCTGCTGATAGTTTACTGTAAGCACATAGGATTCTCCTCTGTAGAATTTTGCCTGTGCCTGTGCGCTGTCCTGTGTAAAGGTTTCTGGATCCAGAATACCATCTTCATACATTCTGTTCCACATTCTTAAGTATTCTCTGTACTCTTCTGTGGTATCTGCGAAGTAGAATTCTTCTTTTTCTTCATCAAACTTCATACCATCTTTTAATCCCCAGTCACCACCATCTGCTGAATTACCGCCGGTTACACCGTATACGCTTGCAGAAAGGTTCATGGCACAGCCTAACTGATACTGATCAGACCATACATATTCTGCACCTGTATATTCTTTTACTTTTTTCAAAGCTTCATAGAAATCATCATAAGTCCAGCTTGCTTCTGTAGACATATCTACACCTGCTGCTTCAAAAACGTCTTTACGAATCAGGTAAGAATATCCTCCTGCTGTGGTTTCCCACATACCTGGCAGACGGTAATATTTACCATCGGCTGCCATGGTTGTCTTTAAGTCTTCCTCCATACCCCAGTCTTCTACACACTTCATGTAGTTTGGCATATATTGTACCCAGTCACTGATAGGAACAATCTGTCCGCTATCTTCAAATGGTTTTGAGTCATATACTTTTGGTACAATGTATGGAGCACTTCCGCTGTTTACAGATGCTGTGATTTTGTCATTATAGTCTGTTCTTGCTACGGTTGTCAGATCAAACTTTACATTGGTTTTCTCTTCAATAGCACTCCAGATTCTCCAATCATCCTTATATGGATAATTCTCATGATCTGAAAACATCATGGAATAAGTGACCGGTTCATCAGAATGGAATGTTTTACCTGCACCATATTCATAATCAATGTCCTTATCTGCTTCCTCTACAGATTTTGTTGGTTTTGCATCTTCATCGGAGCCTTTTCCTCCTCCGCAAGCTGCCAGAGATGTTCCGGCCATTGCCAGAACAAGAGTTAATGCAATTGCTCTTTTCTTCATTTTATTTCCTCCCTTAAAAATTTATTATCTGGCACTGCCTCTTGGCAGCACCTAAGATACATCATCCTTTGACTGCACCGATGGTCATACCCTGTACAAAATATCTCTGCACAAATGGATATACACATACAATTGGCAGTGTTGTAAGAACCATGGTTGCAGATTTCAGAGTTGCCTGCACACTGCTGGCTTCTGCTGAAGAACCGATTTCCGTATTGTTTGCCCCTTCTACTAACTGTCTTACCCACAGGGCGATAGGCCATTTATCTTTTGTTTCCAAGTACATCATAGGACCAAACCATTCATTCCACATACCTACCAGATAGAACAGGCACATAGTAGCAATAATTGGCTTGGACAATGGAATAATAATTTTCAAAAAGATTCCATAAGTACCATACCGTCAATAGACGCAGCCTCTTCCAGTTCTTCCGGCAATCCGGCAAAGAAGGACTTCATAACCAACAGATTAAAGGTGCTGATTGCTCCCGGAAGTACAATAGCAAGCATACTATCCTGGAATCCCAACCACTGGGTAATCAAAATATAGTTTGGAATCAATCCGCCTGTAAAGTACATGGTAAATACTACAAACGGTGTTAAAAACTTGTTCAATCTCAGCTTTGGCTTAGATAACGGATAAGCCAAAAGCGCAGTACACACTACAGAAATCACAGTACCGATTATAGAATACAAAATCGTGTTTCCATAATAACGAAAGAAAGAATCATCCCTCAAAATATACTTATAGGTATCTAATGTAAAATCAATTGGGAAAAAAGTAACTTTTCCTGCACTTACCGCTGCTTCACTGCTGAAAGACTGAGCAACAAGATATACAAATGGATATAATGTGATAAAAATAATCGCAATCATAAAAATGGTATTAAAAACCTGGAAAACCCGGTATCCTTTTGATGGTTTTATATTCATTTTACTCTCTCCCTCCTACCACAGTGATGTCTCAGTAAATTTCTTGGACAGGAAGTTTGCGGCTGAAACAAGAATCAGGCCGATTACACCTTCAAACAATCCTACAGCGGCTGCGTAGCTGAAACTTCCATTTGTAATACCCATACGGTATACTAAAGTACCAATAATATCTGCACGGCTCTGTGTCATTGGATTGTATAACAGCAAGATTTTCTGCATGTTTCCTGAAGTTACAATACCACCAATATCCATGATTAACAGTGTCATAATCGTAGGCAAAATACCTGGAATAGTAACATATAAAGCCTGTTTAAATTTACCTGCACCATCCATTTCTGCTGCCTCATACAATTCCGTATTAATTCCTGTCATAGCTGTCAGATAAAGAATAGTACCCCATCCCAAAGCCTGCCATACGCCTGACAGAATATATATGGCATCAAACCATCCAGGCTCTGCCATAAAGGCAATTTTTTCTCCTCCCAGAGAAGCAATCAACTGGTTGATTGGACCATTAGAAGCCAATAACTCTTTCACCATACCACATAATACTACCAGTGATATAAAATGGGGCAGGTAGGAAATAGTCTGCACTGTTTTTTTCCAGTATTTCTTTCTGATTTCATTAAGCAATAAAGCAAAAATCAAAGTTGCCGGGAAACGCACCAGCAAATATCCAATACTCAGACGAAGAGTATTCCAGAAAGCCTTCCAAAATTCCGGATCCGTTAAAAACTGTTCAAAATAACGGAACCCAACCCAATAATCACCAAAGATATTCGGGCCTCCTCGGTATCGCCGAAAGGCAATCAGGTTGCCGAACACGGGGATATATTTGAAGATTATGTAATATAGGATTGGAATCAACATAAAGGAGTAGAGCTTCCATTCCTTTTTCACATGATGCAACAAAGAATCCTTTTTGTTCTTGACTTTCATTGGTTTTGCTTCTTTTGTTTTTGTCATGTCTTCACCACTTTCTCTTTCATATTTTCCTTTTTCAGATTAGTAAATCTTCCTATTTTGTTCATCCGGAATCATACTTTTCCTGTAAAAATAGGAATTAATCTGGTCTCGCCATTCTTTTGAATGTCCTTTCTGATGTTCCAGACGCTTCTGCACTCTTTGGAATACCTTTGAAGGAATCTTCGCTTCCAGAGACTCCCATAAAGTTGCCATCTCTTCTACATCCTCTGCACCCTCAAAATGTGTATCATAGATATGCTGAATCAGCGTCTTTCCTGTTTTTAACGGATAAGTATACGGTATGTAATGGAAGAATAACAATAATTCTTCCGGACATGTTTCAATATTGTCATACATGGATGCATTTGGCTCCCTGTACTGCTGGTATATCCAGTTCCTTCATGTCCTCGTTCTACCCCCATTCCCAGGTGATCCGCCCTGTGTAAGTTCCCCATCTGTCATACTCATAACCATCTACATTTGGTCCGTAATGATAATTAGGATTTACCATCCATCCGATTCCCAAGGGAGAGGTATATTTCTCATAAGCAGGCCAGGACATCATGAGAATTTTTTCTATTTTTTCCAGTACCTCTTTATCCTGTCCAAAGGTACAGTAAATCCATTCCTGTGCAATCTCTTCTGCACTAAGGGATGTATCAAAACTCAATCTTCCGAAACCATAGAAATTAGCCGCTGCTAAATCGTGCCCTGTCCAGTTTTCGTCATTTCCTGTATTGGCAACTGCTGCCATTCCGCAGTTATGATTTCCCATCGTTCTTCCTGTTACAATATCTTCTACTGTATCCAGTTCCTTGTTACAATAGGTATGAAAACCTAAAATTTCTTTAAACATGGGAATCAGGTAGCACACATGTCTCTGTTGCCCTGTATATTCCTGTGCAATCTGAACTTCCAGCATTTCATTTGTATGTTCCATTCCTCCAAGCAATGGAGAAATTGGCTCTCTTACCTGAAAATCCATAGGACCATTTTTTTACCTGTAAAATAACATTATCGAAAAATTGTCCGTCTAAAGGCTTGAAATTATCGTATCCAGATCTTGCTCTATCTGTTTTTCTATCTCTCCAGTCCTGCTGGCAGTTATACACAAAACAGCGCCAGATAATTAACCCGTCGTAAGGCTTCACAGCCTCTGCCAACATATTGGCTCCATCTGCATGAGTCCTTCCGTAAGTAAAAGGTCCTGGTCTACCCTCTGAATCCGCTTTTACCAGAAATCCTCCCAGATTTGGAAGTCTGGTATATAATTCTTTCATTTTTTCCTTCCACCAGGTTTTTACATCTTCACTGCATGGGTCGGCATGATCCAATCCTCCAAGTTCCATAGGTGCAGCAAAATTCAAACTGAGAAATAATCGAATTCCATAGGAAGCAAAAATATCACTCATTTCCTTTAGTTCCTTCTGGAACACTTCATCAATCAACCATGTGGCCCGTTCTTTTACGTTTACATTGTTGATAACCACTCCATTGATACCTACAGACGCTGCCAACCTTGCATAAGCTCTGGTTCTGTCATTCACCAAAATTTCGTTTTTTTGGAAAAAGAAGGACTCTCCTGAGTATCCACGCTCAATGGAACCATCCATATTGTCCCAGTGATTCAGCATTCGCAAGGGAGAATCCGGTACTTTCTTCACAGGTAATTCTAACTCTTTACTTGCGCACTGTAACATTCTTGCCAAATGGAATACTCCGTATAAAATTCCCGCTTCACCGCCAGAGGTAATAAAGAGTTTCCCGTCTTCCTGATAAATTTCATAGCCTTCTTTTCCTACTTGATGATTCTCATCCAGAAGCAACAACACTCCTGCTTCTTTCTGGCACTGAGTTTCTATCATAGAACATCCCAGGATTTCCTGCGCTGCTATTCGCAATTCCTGCACCGCATTTTTTGCTATCGTTCCTTGGAAATTGCTGTAAACTGAATTTGTACTCCAGAGCACCGCTAATTGTTGGTTTCGCCTGTAAGTCAGCCATGCTTTTTCAAATTCCATAAGTTCTTTCCTCTTTTCTTGTGCATATTTCGCTCTTTTCTTAGAAATCGCTTTATGCCCTTGTGCATATTTGTTCTTTGTAGTATCTATTATAGGTTGATTTTTTTCGGCTTGCCTGTCTATTATTGCCGGGAATTATGTAAATATTGCGTAATGTTTTTTGTGCTTATAGATTTCTTTGTATACTCTGCACCAAAAAGAGGGCACTTGCACGAAATATACTTCGGGAATATGAATAGCATTTTCATACAATTGCTCTCTATATTTTATTTTGCTGTTGCGTTCTGCCCTATCTGTTGATATAATTATGACATAATTAACACAAAAGTGTTGCCATAACGGTAGGCGGTTAGTCCTTCAACAGAGGGACTGTGACCCTCTGATTACATAGAAACCCACAAGGGAATCCACTGGAAAGGAGGGCTAAGCCAATGAGTATTGTAGATTTTATTGCAGTAGTAAGCTTCGGCTTAACCTGTTTTAGCATCGGATACGCATTCGGTAAGGATAATCATAAGACACAAAAATAGCCGCCCACATCCAACCAACTGAAGCGACTATTTTTGCTTTATATATTTGGATTAACCGTCTATCGGCAACACTCTTTTTTCTATAATCATATTACCATTGTTCTTATTACATGTCAAGAAACTGAAACCAGCGAAAGTCAAAGTTACTTCCCGGCAGGAAAATAAAGTTCACATCTTTGATTCCGCATATGTTATCCAGAGTAAATTCCTGTATTTCTTCTCCCAGGATAAACTCCAGCATATGGCGTTCTTCCACTTCCTGCTCCTTGTCTTCCTGGGTAAATTGCAGGATAATAGTATTTTTCTCAAGTGGTGTACTGCCGCAGATACGAAGCTTTCTGCATCCTTCTTCTCCAAAGTCCATTCCCGTGAATTTCAAAGTCACATTGTTTCCGATTTTCCGGATAATGTCCCCATCTCTTTGGAAACTGTCTCCATAGAGATAATCACATTCTCCTGCCGGAATCTGCTGCCATGCCCGGTTATACTGTTTGAAGGAGAAGCCCTTTAAATGAACTTTATCCCAAAGCACAAAGCACAGACTGCTGATTCCCCGGATTCTTTTGTTCAGCTTATACACGACTGTCTGATATACATTCCATTTTTTAGGCATCTGATACACAAATTTTCCAAGAGACACACCACCCTCATCTGGCATTCCCTCATAAATTTCTAATTCATAAGGATCATCCGTAAGAGCAAAAATCGGAAGAATAATTTCATCTGACCCATAAGCGCCGAAATCAATATCACGGAATCCAACATGGGTTTCTCCGCCTCTTGCTGTTGCTACACCATGTTCGTTTCCATTCCCTACCTCACCCTTGCTGTAATCATATAGGCCTGCACTGACAAACTCATATGGATTGGTAAATGCTGTTCCAAGACCAGTAATCATAAACTCCAACTGAGAAATAATCCTTACTTTCTCTGTTCCGCATTTGGACATGCAACGCAAGCGGAACTGTCCGTCACTTTTTGCTGTTACCTTTACCTTTTGTCCCTCAGGCTCAATTTCAGCAATCTTCAGTGGTATTCCAGCATCGTCTACAACACTCCAGAAAACCTCCTGATCCCAGGCTGTACTTGGGCAAAGCTTCGCGCTTACCTCTGTTTCTAGATTTCCCTCGTGTAAATGAAGACCCTTGCTGCTGGTCATGCAGATTTTCCGAACCGGAATTTCCTGTGAAAATAATTTTTCTTCTTCTCCTGCCAGATAAGCTATTGAACTGATTCCTTCACGTACCTCAGATAACTCCACTGGAATTTCCAGGTACACGTCCTCCATCCCAGGAGAGCTTACTCTTATTCTTAAATTTCCAGGTTCTGTCCCTGCTTTAAATACTGCTAGAAGTTTTCCACTGAACAGTCTTCTACAAGACTTTTTATACTCCTCTGTATCCGTACTGTCTCCATTATCTGTTCCAACTAATGCACCTGCTCCTTCTGTCTGAATCAGAACTCGGTTATTAGCATTTTCCACAGGATAACCATTTTCATCTTCCATGGAAATTTCCAGAAACAGTAAATCTTCCCCATTTGCCCGCAGACTTTGTTTTTGAGGTTTCAGAAGAATACGTTTTGCCTCTCCAAAAGAATAACGCACCTCCTCTGCCACAATTCTTCCACTTTCATCACAGGCCACTGCCCTGATTTCTCCTTCTTTATAAGGAAGCTGCCAATGTCCGGTAAGTTCCATTCCATTTTCGTGATCAATGGTAAAAGTCCCCTGACTCTTTCCATTAAAAAACACTTCTACTACCGGTGCATTGGAGCATACTCTTAAATCTATAAACTGACCTTCATTAAAGTCCCAGTAAGGGAAAATATGTACCATAGGAGCTTTCTTATAATCCGTCCAAGCTGCTTGATAAATATAGTAAGAATCTTTTGGAAATCCTGCTGTATCTATCTGTCCAAAATAAGAATTCCTAGTGTGATAAGGAGTTGGTTCTCCTATGTAATCAAAACCCGTCCAGATAAATTGTCCACAGGAATAAGGATGATCTCTCTCTGCCAAAATACATGCTTCTGTAGATTTTGCCCCCCAGCTTGTGGTAGAATTTCCAAGAGAAGAACACTGTTCATCCTCATCTGCCAGTACAGACTGCTGGTAAGGGAAATGATAAATTCCGCGGCTCTGAACAATAGAACCCGTTTCACTTCCATAAATCATCCAATCTGGATGCTTTTCATGGTGTTCTTCATAATAATTTTCTCCATAATTATAACCAATAAGCTTTATAACATCCGCACATTTCTGAGTATTTTCCCATGGCATATAATTGGATCCCAAAGTAACCGCAGCATTTTTCAAAGAATCATATCTACGTACTTCTGCTATAAGTTTTTCCATCCATTCTTTTCCTTTTGTGCTGCTCACATGGGTATCATAAATCTCATTTCCAATGCTCCACATAATCAGGCTTGGATGATTTCTGTCTCTACGAATCCAGCTCTCTACATCTTTTTGATACCACTGAGGGAAAAATCTTGCATAATCATAGGGATTCTTAGGTGATTCCCAGCAGTCAAAGGCCTCGGATACTACTAAAATACCCATCTCATCTGTAAGTTCCATAAGATCCTGAGCAGGCATATTATGGGCGGTTCGGATGGCATTAACCCCCATTTTTTTCAAAATTTCCAGTTTTCGTCTCATTGCCTGGCTATGATAAGCAGCTCCCAGACACCCTAAATCATGATGCTCGCAAACACCGTTTAACTTCAGTTTCCTTCCATTTAAAGAAAAACCTGTTTCCGGAGAAAAGTCCAGAGTTCGAAATCCAACTGTTTGAACTTCCCTTTGCAAAATTTCTTGATCTTTTTTCAAAGTAACTGCTAATTCATAGCAAAATGGATGTTCTACATCCCATATTTTAGGATTATTAATACTGCTTTTGAAATATTCTCCCGTTTCTAATGGCTCTCTGTTCCCAGTTAACGGTTCCCAGATTTCACTTCCTTTTTCTCGCAAAGCGTATTCCACATAGAGATCTTGTCCTTCTACTTCCGTATGAATTGAAATGCTCCATTCTTCTGTTGTCTCTTTTTTTGCTGAAAAATAAATTCCATCTGCAACAAAATGTTCCACAGGTGTTCTACGAATCCATACATTACGATAAATTCCAGCTCCGGAATACCATCTGCTGTTTGGAGCTTGAAAATCTGCTGATACCAAAATTTCATTTTCACCGTTTACAAGATTTTCTGTGATTTCTGTCTCAAAAGCAGAATACCCATACTTCCATTCCCTTACCTTTTTTCCATTTACATAAACTTTGCTATCCATGTAAATACCGTCAAACCTTAAAAACACAAGTTCCTTCTCTTGCTTACTCCAGACAAACCTCTTTCGATACCATCCTGTACTGTCTTCATACAAATTTCCAGTCTGATATATAAGCCAATCATGGGGCAGCCCCACTGGTTCAAACTCTTTCTGTTTCTCCATGATTGCCTCATAAGTAGTATGTAACGGCTGTTTTGTAAATTCCCATCCGTCATTAAATAACGTTTTCATACTTTCTCCTCCTCGTTTCCCCTGAAATTTCCAATTCAAAAGGCTCGGCCAAAAGTCCTGCCTGATTACACAAAAGTTTTCTGCCTGGTGTACAACTCCAAGCATATCGAACACGTCTAATTTCTTGTCTTTCTCCACAATGCAAAAAGACCTTGTCTTTCTCTATGCGTGCTTCCGCCTTTTGGAAAACCCCAGCACCAGTATCTACTTCAAATCCTGCAGGTGTTTCTCCTTCCAGTACCTTCAACTCTCCACCGTCTCCTGTAACAAATTTCAGCACCAGTTTTCTTGACTCTTCATCCCAAAATGCAGTTTTCACTTTCGGTCCCTGGTAGGATATCTTTTTCCCATATACTAAATATTCCAGGGCAAGCCCAGCTCTTCTCGCTGCTTCTTTTTTATTTAAAGGATGTAAATCATTATCTTCTCCAATATCCAGATTTACAGTCACTGCTACATCCGGTAACCGAACTGCTTTGCTCTGGGCTCTCCGAATAAGAGGCCAGGCTTCTCCCGGAGCAATATCAATCCCACAATTGGGCAACTGTACAATGACAAAGGGCAGGCTCTTCTGCTTCCAGTGTTTTCTCCAGTCCAAGATTAAAGACTGTAACAGGCTTTCATACTGCTCCGGATGTCTGTCATTGGATTCCCCTTGATACCAAGCCACACCTTTCACGGAATATGGGATACATGGAGCTACCATTCCCTGAAACAAACATGCGGGCTTGCGATTTAGAAACTCCTGTATTGGAGCTGGATCTGATGTTGCTTTTATCTCATATTTCCACTGACCATCTAACAGAATTTTCTTCCCCTGTTCCAACACTAAGTCATGATTTTTTCCAGAGGTTATTCTTCCATCTCCTTCCTGACACACCAGGCGAATAGCAATGTGATTTTCTCCTGTTTTTAACACGCCTTTGGGAATCGGATAACGTCTTGGCGGATAGCGATAACCAGTTTCTCCTACCAATACTCCATTAATAAACACCTTGTCACTATCTACCAATGTCCCAAAACGCAAAAGTCCAGTCTCCTCCTCTGCACCTTCTGGCATCTGAAAGGTTCTGGAAAGACATATCACCCCGCAAAATCCAGGTAATCCCTGCTCTTTTAAACATCCTGGGATCTGGATAACGCCTTGTTTCCCTGCTGTTGTACTTGCTTCTTGTATCTCTAAATTTTTATGCCACTCCCAGATATCTTTCTCATACTTCTCTACAATCTTTGTACGTAATTCTTCATCTTCATACTTTATGGCAGTTTCCAAAAGTTCCGGATAATCCTTCAAACCTTCTCTACTTATCCATGCTTCTGCCGGTGTTCCTCCAAGACTTAAATTCAAAATCCCAATAGGAACTCTCCTTTTTTCATATAAATATTTCCCCAGAAAATAAGACATAGCAGAAGCTTCTTCCAAATATTCCTTCCCACAGGTATGCCAGGCTGCCTCTCTATGCTCCTGCAGGGTCTGCTGAAATTCCGGATTCTCCATGACCTTATAGATATGAACCCCCTCACAACCTCCATTTTCAAATTCCTCCGGATAACGCACAGCTACCCGACGCATAGGAAGCTCCATATTTGACTGTCCTGCACACACAAACACATCTCCTACAAATACCTGATAAACTTGAGCGTTTCCCTTTGTTTCTTCCTGAATCGTCAGCGCATATGGTCCGCCTGGAAGCAGTCTTGGAAGTTCCAGCTCAAATCGTCCACTGTGACTGATTTTCCCAAAAATCTGCTGTTCCTGAATACAAACACTTACCTGCATCCCAGGTTCTCCAAATCCCCATATTTTGGTTCCTTCTCCTTGCTGCAACACGCAACCATCCTGAAATAATTTTGGCAGTTTCATGTTTTCCTATCCCCCATCCTTTCGCATGTTTTTCTTTTTTCTTATTAAAATACCCATTGTAGTCATCTTATCCTTTCCTCCTTATTTTCACTTCTTAAATCTTGCCTTCTTCCTTGCATTTGTTGCGATGTTTTCAGCACAAAAAAGAACCAGAGCGGTCTGCCTCCAGACTGTGCTCTGATTCTGATTTCATTCTACAATTTTACCCTTCTCCTGTATCCTTTGGGCAAATATAAAGTTTATTTCTGTATTCACTAGGCGAACACCCTTTGATAGATTTAAAAGTTCTGTTAAATGCACTAATGGATGAAAATCCCGAATTCATAGCAATATCCGTAATACTCAGCACTGTGGTGTACAAAAGCTCCTCTGCTTTCGTAATCCGCTTCTCATTCAGATATTCATAAAATGTCATGTCCATACATTGTTTGAAAATTCTGGTAAAATGGAATTTGGAAAAACCACTGATAGATGCTACCTGCTCTAGTGTAATATTTTCCTGATAATGGTGATTAATATAACTGCAGGCATTTAATACGGTTTCCATATATTCCTTTTGTTTCACAGTGGTGTTTCCCTCTTGCCCTTTGGTTCTGTCATACATTCCCTCTGTAGCTCTACGTCCAAGGGCTGCAAACACATTAATTAAATCTGCATAAATCATTGCCTCACAAAAAGGTTGCTTTTCCTTATATTCCTCAATGATCCGATCCATCCGTTCCTTCACATAAACATAAATCCCACTATCTTCCTCCGCTTTTCTAAGACAGGTGATTGGCGGTAACAAAGTTAGCAGTGTTTCCATTTCCTTTAATGAATGTAGTAAGGAAATATTAAACTGCAAAATAACCCGCTCTCCTGTGGGCGGCGCTTCCAAAGAATGAAGTACACTGGTATTCAAAATGATAATGTCTCCCTCACCCAAATCATACACATCATTTCCTGAAATCACCCTGTACCCCTCCCGGATAGGCATAATTATTTCAATACCTGCATGCCAGTGTTCCGGATAATCTTCATATTCTATATTATGATACAATCTAAGTCCCAGAGAATCTCCATAATTAATGGTTTCATGTATTCCATCTAATATCTCAATCATAGTAATTCCTTATTTCTTCTTTGTTGCTTTTTCAATTTCCTCTGCAATTTTCTTTTTTAATACCATTCATGCTGGTAAGTTTCTCCCAAACTTTCCTGGGTTTTATTGATAATGTTCACATATTCTGTAATTTTAAACTGGGCTTCTGAAACAGCCTCCCTTACTGCTTCATAATCCTCTTTACAGCCAGCTCGATTTTCTGCATCTTTCCAATTCTCCCGAAGGACCTGATTCTCCGCGCGAAGACGTAAAATTTCTTTCGCCAGTTTCTCCTTAATATTTTGTTTTTCTCTGGCTTCCCTGTCTCTCTGTTCCTCTGTCTTTTGGTACTGCATCCGCACCTGCTCCAGCTCTTTTGTGACAGTATCCAGATTCTCTTTTAAATTTGTATTCTCCTGTTCCAGATTTTCAATTTTGGCATGCTGCTCTCCCTCCAGCTGGGCGGCCTCACTTTTCTCCTGCTGTAGCAAGGTTTCCAGTTCCTGCACCTTCATTCTCAACCTGCCAATTTCATCTTCATAGGTTTTCTTCATGTGGAACATCTCATCATTTAAATTTTCCACATATTCCATTACTTCGTCTTTCCGATACCCTCCCACTGAGGTACGGAATGTAAGTTCATTCTCCATGTTTTTCTCCCCTTAGTCAAATACTTAAAATGTCTCCCCCTGTGTTCCATAAAATTGCCCCATATTCTGTTTTCTCATCCAATTCTCCCGAGGACTGCGTACAATTCCGCATTGGTGGCATGTACATAAGGCCCTGTCCAGAAAATCCCCAAAAGTCCGCAGGTAAATGTAGCAGCAAACCACCATCCAAGAAAGGATACATCTAAAATCCAAGCGTCCACTTTCTGTCCCCTCATCATTTCCCTGGATATGGCAAAAGCATCTCTAGCTGAAATATCCGGCTGATCTGCCAAAATATAAGGCACCATACGGTATTCATAGGTCTTCACAATACCTGGAATAATGAAAAGAAACGTCCAAAGAACGATCTTCACGTCCCTAAGAAACATAATCCACACCGCATTGGTGTAATGCCCACTTTGAAATCCATGGAACACTTTGGATACTGGCGCCCGATATTCTCTGTTTTCCACAAAAAACCGACAGCAACCAACAGTGAACACGTTTCCTGCAAATATGGCAATCAGCAAAGTCATCCAGCTCACAGTAACCGTAATTCCTTCTGGAATATACATCTCAAAATCTTCCAGTTGACTCAAGGTGCCCGCATCCAACCCCAGAACGAGGCTTATCAAAAAAGCTGCCAACACACAGGCTCCATAATTTTTTCTCATGGAATCTTTGGCAAAATTTTTCAGGTCTATTCTGTTCCAAACCATGCAATTCCCTCCCTTATGTTTTTTCTATTTCCATCTTATCACGCATTGAGGAAATCTTCCAGAAAAAAAATCTCCTTCTAAAAAAATAATTTTTTTTTCAAAAAAAGTGTTGACATTTTCAATTTTCTATCATATAATCTTTTTTGTTGTGAGGCACAACAGTAAATAACATGTGCGTTTAGCTCAGCTGGATAGAGCGTTTGGCTACGGACCAAAAGGTCGGGGGTTCGAATCCTCTAACGCACGTATTTGAAGCGGAAATTCTTTTTGGGATTTCCGCTTTTTTGTTTCTGTTTAAATATTTATCTGTGATGAAAGGACTTGTATATCTTATGTCAACTTCAATCCAATTAAAACAAATGCTTGCTTCCATAAATCGAAAGAGTTATCCTGCCTACAAAAGTTTAAAAGGCAGTTATGATTTTGGCACCCATGTGCTGATCATTGATCACGTACAGGGCGACCCTTTTGCCTCTCCGTCTCATCTAAGCGTACGGGTAAGCGGCAGACAGGCTGGTTTTCCTGACTTCTGCTTTGCCTCCTCAGATACCAGGATTACCCTCCAGGATCTGATTCTCCGTAAATTCGAGGAACAAATCCGCTCTTACAGCTTTCGTGCCAAAGGTTCCGGCAAAAGCGGTCTAATCACTTCTACTGTCTGCGGTCAGGAAATCCTGGAGCGTACTGCCTGCGAAATCACAGCAAAAGAAGTCATTCTCCGATTCTGTGTCGGTTTTCCTGCAAACGGAAGAACCATTAACGCACAAGAACTGGAAAAAATCCTTTTTGATTTTCTTCCTGTCTGTGTGAAAAAGGCTCTTTATTATAAAAATTTAAACCCAAAGGAAGTAGAAGCCGCAATCTTTCTGGCGGAAGACCAGGCATACATCCGCAGGGAATTAAAAAAACGCAATCTGGCAGCCTTTGTTGCTGACAACGCCATTCTTCCAAGACAGAGCGGTGTTTCCCAGAAACCTATGAAAAACAGTGTCCCCTTTTCCTCTCCTGCTTCTCTGCGGGTAGAAATGCAGCTTCCCCATAAAGGTACCATAACAGGAATGGGGATTCCCGTGGGCATCACCCTCATTGCCGGAGGAGGATACCATGGCAAATCCACTCTGTTAAATGCACTGGAGGCAGGCGTGTATAACCACATCCAGGGAGATGGCAGAGAGTATGTAATTACAGATGACACTGCTTTAAAGCTCCGCTCCGAAGACGGAAGATTTATCAAGGATGTAGATATTTCCATGTTCATCAATGACCTGCCGAATAAAAAAGACACCCACTGCTTCTCCACCCTGGATGCCAGCGGAAGCACCTCCCAGGCTGCCGGGATTGCAGAAGGTATAGAGGCAGGCATCCAGCTTCTTTTGCTGGATGAAGATACCTCTGCCACCAATTTTATGGTACGGGACACTTTCATGCAGCAGGTTATCAGCCGGGAAAAAGAACCCATCACTCCATTTCTGGAGCGTGCAGGAGATTTATTTAAACAGGCAGGCATTTCCACGATTCTGGTAGCCGGAAGTTCCGGGGCGTTTTTCCACATTGCAGATACCATTATCCAGATGGACAACTATCATGCTCTGGATATCACGAAAAAGGTAAAAGCTATGTGCAAAGATTTCCCACTGACAGCATCAGATGCATCCCCCTTTCACCTGCCACAGGCAAAGCGGATCATGTCCGCCCCGCCTGTGAAACGCGATGCTTACAAAGAACTGAAGTTAAAAACTCATAGCAAAGACTCTTTTTCTATTGGAAAAGAAACCGTGGATCTGCGTTATATCGAACAGCTTGCTGACCAGGAACAGACCGCTGCTCTTGGGGAATTGCTGAAATATGCAAAAGAACATCTCATTGACAACAAAAAGACTGTTTCACAGATCGTAGAAGCACTGGAAACAAAGCTGGAAACCCAGGGACTTGGCAGTGTATGCAGCTCCTCTTACACACCCTGCGGCCTTGCACGGCCAAGAAAACAGGAAATTTACTCCTGCTTTAACCGGTATCGCAGATAAATCCACAAAAAGAAGCTATGAGAACCCACACATCCTGGTTCTCACAGCTTCTTTTTTATCTCCTTATACACTTCCCGGAATCTTTTCGCACTTTGAAAATCCGCTCTCTGACCGTACCTGGCATCCAGATAAATCTGGCGTAACTCCTGACACTGTCCGCAAATCTGAGGATTCCTCTCATGGTTTTCCTGCAAGTCCCTGCTGGTAGTACTGGCTTTAATAGAAATCCCTGTTTCCTGGCACAGTTTCATGTAATTCCGGTATTCCTTGCGAATCTGACGCACCCAGAAGGAATCTGATTTCCCTGTCTTGTGCTGCGTAGGTTTCATACCAGTCTGTTCAACAGAAAACCCCATAATTTCTCCCTGGTCTTCATTTTTGTAGCTGGCAAGCCAGCGGAAAAACAAATAAATCCCAGCCGCCACAAATAAAACTACCACTACACGTACTATAGAAAAAATCAGGTTTCCTCCACTTTCCGGACTTTCCAATGCCGGTTTCCATAGCTCCTCTCCTGATTTTAATGCCTGTGCCAAAGGCTCTGCAATCTGTCTGGAAATAGAAAAGAGGGACAAAAACCAAAGGATTCCCTCCAGAAGCATCCCAATCAGAAATCCCATGATCCTTACCAGAATCAAAAGAGGCGGTAAGAGAATCTGCTGATAAAGCCATTGGCAAACAACAGCACCTCCACGGATAACAGATGGACTGCTCAGTACAAAAAACAGAAAAAAGAACAGGCCTGTTGCAATCATATTTTCGCTCTGAAACTTTCTGCCAAGATACACCTTGGGCTCATGGCGTAGGGAACGAAGAAGCAGAATCAGTCCTGCGGCTGTGCAGACAGCCAATGGCAAGGTAATCTGTGAAAAAATTTTCCACTGTCCCAGCAGCAGAAGAAAACCGCCCAAAATCAATGCAGCTTTCCAAAATGCCTGAAACAGATCCGCCTGCCTGCTCCAAAACAGTGGATAGTCTCTTTTTATTATCATGGTAGCCACATAGGCAGCACCCGGAAACAAAACCACCAGTTCTGCCAAGCAGCCTGCCGCTCCCACAAAAGAAAGTGCAAGAAGCGGCAAAAGAAAAAACCTCTTTTTCCCTTTTTCTCTGTATATAAAAGAAATGCCGTAAATCAGGCTGAGGATTCCAAGCCCCAAGATGCTTCTTGGTAAAATTTGTGTATCCATTCTGCCTATTCTCTGCAACAAATAGGAAGCGGCTGCTCCTGCAAACATTCCAAAAAAAGACAAGTCTGCAAACATGCGAAGACTATGCATCCAGATCATGTTCAGCACCTCCCCTTTCACATCCAAAAAGCATCAACATTCCATTCCCAAACATCTTTTCTATCTTCCGAAGTTGCCCGCATTCCCGAAAATCCTCGTGGAAAGGAGTAATAATCATCACGCCTCTCGAAATATCCTGTCCCAAAAGTTCCAGCAGTTTTTCCTTGGAAAATGCCGGATGATACAGACCACGCCCCAGACATTCCAGCACCTTTAAGAAATGCTGATGTCCAAGCCCCTCCCGTACCATATGGGAACCGCCCACTGCACCAGCCTGGGCAGCATTAGTACAAAATACATATTTGATTCCTCTGTCTTCCAATTCCTGGCATACCGTACGTGCAAGGCTATAGCACGTTTCCAAAACTGGTTCTTTTCTCTCCTGTGCTGTTTCCACATTCAGCAAGAGTGTGAGCACCGGCTCTACTGTATGGTCATACTCCCGGACCATCAGCCCCATGCTGTGGGCACTCTGTTTCCAGGAAATCTGCTTCATAGGTTCCCGCCCCGTATATTCCCGGTATCCGGCAGTCATCACCGGGTCTTCATATAAATACCGCTGTACCGAATAATCTCCCAGAAAACTTCCAAGCAATTCCCTAGTTTTTTCATCTGCCTGTGGTTCAGGTGCAGCAATGACTTCACGAAAAATCTTGATTTCCTGCCTTGTCTCAGAAAGTCCAAGAAAATCCCCGCCTAGTATATTAGGATGGGAAAGCACATACCTGCCTCTCTGGGCAATGGTAACTGGAATTTCCATCTGTATCCTCTGTCCGGGCCGCATCCAGACAGAAGTTTCCACCAGGCCGCCACCTCTTCCGCTTTCTTTTGAAAAACGAAAACTGCCACCTGTAACCTTGATATCTTTTGGAAAATACATGTTGATTTTCACATAGGGAACAGGCCATTTGCTGCGGTTTTCCACATGGATCTTGATACCAAAAGTTTCCCCGGTATCTACGATGTTTTCTTCCGGCCCGTAGGTACTGTAAATATTGCGTAACCCATGTTTCTTCATCCACGCTTCCAGTGCAAATCCGGCAAGAACCAAAAAGATTACAAATACGAAGCTCATAGGCTTTCCAGAGGTACCTGCACTTGCTCCAATATGCGGTGCAGGAATTTTGCAGCAGATGCGGCACTCTGGCTGCCCTGAGAAATACGGTGGCTCAATACATGGGGTGCCATGGACTTTACATCTTCTGGAATCACATAATCCCTTCCGGCAAAAGCTGCCGTAGCCTGTGCTGCACTGTATAGTGCCTGTGCACCTCTAGTTGATACCCCACGGACAAAATTACTCTCATTTCTGGTAGCCTCAATGATATCCATGAGATATCCAAGCACTTCCCCAGGCACCTGTACCTCCTGGTAATGGCTCCGGACATATGCTGTTTCCTGTGCGGTAACCACCTGTTGAAGCGTATCCAGAATCGATATTGCAGATGGCCTGGCAAGCACCTGCATCTCCTGCTCTCTTGTCATATAACCAAGAGAGAGCTGCATGAAAAACCGGTCAACCTGTGCATCCGGCAAAGGAAAGGTTCCGTAAGACTCCAGCGGATTTTCTGTAGCCATGACAAAAAAAGGCTCTTCCAGTTTCTTCGTCACCCCATCCACAGTAATCTGATGTTCTTCCATGGCTTCCAGAAGACTGGACTGAGTTCTCGGTGTAGCCTATTAATCTCGTCTGCCAGAACCATATTCGTAAACAAAGGACCTGGGCGGAACTCGAACTCTCCCTGCTTCTGATTATAAAAATTAATCCCTGTCAAATCAGAGGGAACCAAATCTGGTGTAAACTGAATCCTCTTAAAATCACTGCCCACAGTTCTTGCAAAAGCCCGCAGCAGCATGGTCTTTCCTGTTCCTGGAATATCCTCCAAAAGCACATGCCCGGAACATACAAAACAGGTAAGCACAAGGGAAATCATATCCTCCTTACCCACAATAACCTTGGAACAATTGTCTATGACTTTTTTATGATAATCCTGAAAATATGAAAGATCCATTGACATATTTCCTCCCTCTTACGTTCTTTTTCATGGATAGATTATATCCTATTCTTGAAAATTCTTCAACGATTTACCATAAAAAAGATACTTATATAGGATTCCTCTGCTCTTTCCTTTTTCTTTAAATTTGATATTTGCCTGAATTGGCATGATTTTAAATCTGTTCCCGAAGTTGTAGTCCTTACACTTCCGGGAATGTTTAGAATGATTCGTTTCGATACATGATTTGTAATTACTTTGTTGCCGATTCTGATTCAGAAATCCACTCTAAGACTGTTTCCACATCCACTTCCAGTACTTCTGCGATTGCTTCATCTGGGTAACCTTTTTAATGCATGTTAAAAGCAGTGTTCTGTTGAGTTTCTTGTTTACCCTCTCGTCTTCCTTCTTGCTTTCCGGCTTCCCTTTCATCCTTCATCATTTCCTCAAAAATCATAAAGCGTTCCTCCATTTCTTAATTTTTATCAATACACTTCCGCCCCAAAAGGCATCAAAGCCAGTTTTGCCAGCTTAAACTGCTGCAATCCAAAAGGAATCCCTATGATGGTAATACAAAGTCCTACACCAATGACAAGATGTTCCAGTGCCAAAGGAAGGCCTGAAACAAACAGCCAGATAATATTCAGAAGAAAAGAACCGGCACCACCTCCATACTGCACTTCTTTTCCAAAAGGAAAAAAGCTCAAAGCTGCAAACTTAAAACATTGTAGCCCAACCGGAATTCCAACGACTGTGATGCACCACAAACATCCCATCAATCCCCAGCTCAAGCCGCTTACAGCACCACCAAATACAAACCATAGCAAATTTCCAAGACATCCCATCTTTTACGCCTCCATTCTTCTATACAGCTCATTCAAAATTTCTTTTACATGGTAAATTCCAATCTCAATATCTTCTCTGGCATCTTTAATTTTATTCTGTACCAGATAGTCTGCCACAAAGTTATCCAAAAAGAAATCTGCAAATGTAAGAAAGTCTCCAACCTCTATCCGTAAATTCAATGCCCCACCTACATCTTTCAATTCTCTTTGAAAAACCAGCAAGTGTTCTTTGGCACGTTCCAGCAAAGCTTCTGCATCCCGGATTTTGGAATGTTTTATATAGCTGCTGAAAAAGCCCCCTCCAAGCATGTCAAATAGCCCCCAGTCTCCTGCACTTTTCAATTTTTCTTCTGCTGCATACAGGCTTCTCAATGCCTTTTCTCCTGCTGCAATAGCTTCCTGCACTTCTTTTTTCATAATTTCATTACACATAAGTATCCTCCTTCTGTACCTAGCAAGTATCTGTGGAAGAGATTCTGATGTAATAAAAAAAGACCTTTATCATGACCTCTGCCACAATAAAAGTCTTGCTTTCTCATTTGCTACGGGTATCTTGCGATACCGGATGACGATTACAAAACCACCTTTTACCAAACTGAATATACATTCTGTAAAAGATGTTAAGCTACTCCCTTTTACTTTTGCTTACAGAAATAATAGCACAAATCCAATGCAATTGCAAGATTTATACTGAAAAAGTTAAGGATTCCTCTGCATTTTCATTTTTCTTGAATTTGATATTTCCTGAACCGGCATGATTTTAAATCTGTTCCCGGAAGTTGTAGTCCTTACACTTTCCGGGAATGTTTAGAATAATTCGTTTCGATACATGATTTGTAATTACTTTGTTGCAGATTCTGACTCAGAAATCCACTCCTGAACTGTTTCCACATCCACTTCCAGCACTTCTGCGATTGTTTCATCCGGGTAACCTTTTTGATGCATGTTCAAAGCAGTGCTCTGTCTGACTTCCCGTTTTCCGGCTTCCCTCTCATCCTTCATCATTTCCTCAAAAATCATAAAGCGTTCCTCCATTTCACGGCTGCTCTTGATCCAGCGGATGGAATCCTGAATCTGTTTCACAAAATGATCCTGGAAATCTTTCTGGCTCTCCTCCTGGTTTGCTTTCACAAATTTTAGGAAGTTTACCAGTTCCCTTGGTACTTCGTTTTCATTCTTGCCATGGGTGCTTAAAAACACACAGCAACGGCCATCCTCTAAATCCACCTCTTGATCTTCCTTACATTTCGATTGAAATGTGTAGCGGTATTTCCTTTTTCCAAAGGGGTCAAAATCACAGATGAAGATAACATAACTGTTCGGCAGCTCCTTATATTCATTTCCCGTCAAAAGAAGTTCCATATCCATCTGACTCTGATAATAGCGGGTTCTTTTGCCAAGGGCTGGCTTTTGGGCTACCTGCATCTCGATGTTATATCTTGTGTTATTTTCATCCTTTGCATACACATCCAGCCGTACTCCTTTATATTCCGGGTGGTAGACCATGCTTTTTTCCCTGCTCACTTCCACATAGTCAACCTCTATTCCCAGTACCAGCTCTATGACTCCCTTGCAGTTCTTTGGCTCTACCATCACTGCCCCGAACATAAAGTTGTTTTTAATCGTAAGGTCTTGAAATTTTCGTTCTGCCATATATTTCCCTCCACTTTGGCAGAGGAATCCTATAATAGAAGTATAGCATGGATAAGTAAAAAAGTATATCTCTATAAAAAAAACTGCTATTGTCACACTTCTTCCAAGTGATGACAATAGCAGCTTTTCTTAACCTTTTACTGCACCAAGTGCAATTCCTTTTGTAAAGTATTTCTGTAAAAACGGATACAGACATAAGATTGGCAGCATTGCTACAAATGCGATAGCCATTCTTACAGACGCAGACGGAATCTCCGCAAGGGCTGCTGTAGACGCCCCTGATGCGTTCTGTGTCAATGCAGTAAGATCTGTAATCATCTTATTCAACAGATTCTGGATTCCATATAGCTGTGTATCTCTTACATAGTACAAACCATTTGTCCAGTCATTCCAGTACCCAAGACCTGAAAGCAGACCCATTGCAACCAAAATCGGTTTTCCCAGAGGAAGGACAATCTTTCCGAAAATCTGAAACTGACTTGCCCCATCAATCTGTGCAGCTTCAAACAAGGCATCTGGAATACTGTTTGCGAAAAATGTCCGAATCAGCATAACATTCATGGCACTCATCAGAAATCCAGGTATAATATACGCCAAAAGCTATTATTAATATGAAAAATCCCTGTGTACATCAAATATGTAGGAACCAGTCCACCATTAAACAGCATGGTAAAAAAGACATAAAAACTGAGAAATCGTTTTCCTGGAAGATTTTTCAATGACAACGGATACGCCAGAAGTGCTGACATAGCCAGATTTATCGCTGTTCCTACAACAGTAACAAATATTGTAATTCCATAAGCCCTGAATACATTTGCTGCATTATCCGCAATAAATTTATATGCATCAAGACTTAATTCCTTTGGAAAAAAAGGAATATCCATCTCTGACCAATGCTGTTTCTGATGTAATGGAAGACATAAACAGCAGGATAAAAGGAAGCACAATACAAACCGTTATAAAAATCATTACTGTATGAGCCAGTATTTCAAATCTTTTTGCACTTTTACTACGAACCATAATATGCCTCCTAAAACATTGCATTTTCAGGCTAAATTTCTTCACCAGAAGATTTGCCCCCATAACACAGATAAACCCAACAATCGACTGATAGAATCCGGCGGCAGATGCCATTCCGATATTTCCTGACTGGAGCAGTGCCCGATATACATAGGTATCAATAACATTGGTCGCATTATAAAGCTGGCCTGAGTTTTGTGTCACCTGATAGAACAGTCCAAAATCAGAGTAAAAGATTCTTCCGATGTTCAGAAGTGTCAAGGTAATAATGGATGGCATAATAGATGGAAGGGTAATATATTTAATCTGTTTCCATTTGCTTGCTCCGTCTAACTCTGCTGCTTCATAAAAGGATGGGTCAATACCGGAAATACTGGAAATATAAATCAGGCATCCATATCCCACACCTTTCCAGGTATTCACAATAACCAATATTAAAGGCCAGTATTTCGGCTCTGTGTACCAAGAAATGGGGTCTTTCCCCAGCAGGGGCAAAATGGTCTTATTTAACATACCATTTTCCCCGCTGAAAAATGCAAAGGTAATATAACTCACAATCACTATGGACATTAAAAATGGTAATAAAATCGCACTCTGGTATATTGTCTTGCATTTTTTATTTCTGATATCACAGATGAAAATTGCCAATGCCACACCCAGAACCAGATTAATGACAATAAAAGCAAGATTGTACAACAAGGTATTTCTTGTAATAGTCCAGGCATCATTGAACAAGTATGTAAAATTACTGAGCCCTGCCCATGGGCTGCCGAAAATACCATCTACAACATTATAATTCTTAAAAGCTACCACAAGCCCTGCCATAGGCATGTAATTATTTATGAAAAGATATAACAGCCCAGGCAGCATCATCAGGTACAATGGTGCCCACTTTTTCAGCTTTGCTTTTTCATACTCTTCTCTCTTTTCTATTTATTCTCTGCTAACCACTTATCCAACTGTTCCTGTTTTGTCTGAATCACTTTGTCGATTCCTGCCTTTTCCAGTTCTTCCAGGAATTTAGGCAGAACTTCTTCTGGGTTTACAGACCCTGATCCAAGAGCTGCCGCATACTGTGCTTTCACATTAGAAAGTGCAGCCAATTCATTTGTAACACTGGTAGAATCATAAGTAAATCCGAATGCTTTTGATTTTAAAGCACTCTCATTCATAGCTTTCGTTTCTTCCCAAATGTCAGGGCTGTCACCTTCCAGATGTACATATTAAACTGATTGAATAACTGCCATCCTTCTGCCAGATGATATGTATTTGTCTCATCTTTTCCTTCTGGGAATCCGATGATATTATTTTCGGCATCTTTTATTTCATAATCCACACCTTCTTCACCCCAGTTCAGAAGATTCAGCACTTCTTTGTTTCCGTACAGGTAATCCAGGCACTGCATTGCCTTATCTTTATCTGTACAACTGGAACTAATTCCATAAGTCAAGTAAGAAATCTGTGCTGTTCCAGCCCATGGCTCTGATAACGGTACAATTTCCATATCATATCCACATAATAATTTTGCTCTAGTATCATATCCCGGTTTAGTTGGAGAGAAATAAGAAAATGCAGAGCCGGCTTTTACCTGATTTTCCACACCTTCTGTAGATGTAGCCGCATCTTTAGATAAATAGCCTTTCTGTTGCCAATCATACATCGTTGTTACAAAATCCTTGTATTCTTCTGTAGCATAATAATTTTCAACTGTGGTTTCCTGTCCATGATTCATAAGAACCCCGAAACCATCTGTAAGGGTATCAAACATTTCATATTTTACATCTGGTGTAGATCCAGTATTGCTGGCCATCATAACCATTTCCGGATGTTTTTCTTTTATCTTTTCATAAACATCAGTTAAATCCTGGTAAGTTTTAATAGAAGATGTATCAATCTGGCATTCTTCCAAAATATCTTTTCTCATAATTGCAGAAGTCTGGCAAAACCATTCTCTTCCTGTTGTTACGCCATACACATAGCCACCAATATTTGCTGCTTTTGTGGTATCACCTAAAAGTTCTGTAATATTTTTTCCATACTTATCCAGATATTCAGAAAGGTCTACTACCTGTTTTGCATTTACCATGGAGTTTGCCTGATCAACCAGAATCGGAACAATGTCCATCTTCTCTCCACCAGACAAAATCAGTTTCATTGTTTCTGCATAAGCGCCCCAACTGATTGGTTCCAAATCGATTTCCATATTAATGTCTTTTTTCATGATTTCATTAATTTTTCCTTCGATTCTTTCGGTATCCTCTTTTTTGTCTCCTACATAAGCCATAGTAACGGTGTATGTTTCATCAGAAGAACCTTTTTTTCCTTCAGATTTTCCACTTCCACATGCTGTCAGACAGGATGAAACCATAAGTGCTGCTAAACATGCTGCTAAAATTTTCTTTTTCATTTCGTTTACCTCTTACTCTTATTTTTGCGGCCGCTCTATATTTACTATTATACTGATTTTTCTTGTCAGCGATAGAAAAAAACAGACCTTCCATTTTCCTGAATCCGATTTAAATTTTCCACTTTTTACTTAATGAAGTCGTTTTTCTCTTAACAGAAAGTCTGAATATTGTTATCATTTTGTCGGAAATTTGCTATAATCATTTTACAGTAAAATGAGGAGAGTAATTATGAAAAGAATACATCTTTCAAACAGTTATTCTATTGATTACATTATTAAAATTTTAATGATTATTTTGCTTCCCATTGTTTTATTAGACAGCATCATCAGTATTTACGTGATTCATTCCATGCGTCAGCAAACAATAAATGCCCTACAGGATACTACCACACTTTATATCTCTCAGATTGATACCGAACACACCTCCATCAATAAGTATCTGATGCGGCGTCTTACAGAGAATACAGATGTCCAGACTATTCTGGAAACGGACGATTCCCTTAAGCTCATTTCTTCCTTCGAAAAAGCACGCCGGGATGTGGATACCTTTGTGGAATCTTTTGAAAATGGATATCAGATTTTCTTTTATAACCGTAAACATAACCGTATGCTTCGACTCACTGAGGTTTTTGATGAAATGTCACTTAGTGATTTAACCGAAGTAAATACAGCTCTAATTTCCTATATGAAAAACAGCAGTGATTTTCCGTCTTATTCGGATGCATGGGAAATCCTTGATTTAAAATCTGGAATTTACTTTTTCAAAATTTTTCATTCTGGCGACAATTTTGCCGGCTGTTTTATTTCTGCTGACAATATTGTTAATCCTCTAAAAAAAATAAATCTTGGAAATGACGGATTTATTGCCCTCACTTCCAAGGAAGGAAAACCTCTTACTCAAAAAGACCTGCTCAGCAGTAATAAAATTTCTTTAGAAAAAGAACCTGACTTTACCTTTCCCAAAGTCTCTGTGCAAGGTTCGAATCTTATTATCAGCGGAGCTCTTACCATGGGAGTGTTTCATCCACAAATTATTTTAAATAAGATGCAGGTGTACGAAAAAATTATTGTGATTCAATTTATTCTGGCAGGTACTGTACTGCTGGTTGCTATAATTTTATTTTTTCCATGTTTTATATGAAGCGTAAGGTTCTGATTCCTATTAAAACCTTCTCTGAAAATCTATCACATTTTGATGATTCCACTGAAATCATGGATTTAAAGGACACCAAACTGATAGAATTAGAACAGGCAAATCTACAGTTTAAAAATCTAATGCGGCAGATTAAAAAATTAAAAATTGATATTTATGAAAAGGAACTGGAAAAGCAGAAAACACTTATGAATTACCTGCAGCTACAAATCCGGCCTCATTTTTTTCTCAATTGTTTAAATACCATCTACAGTATGGCACAAACTCAATTATATGAAGAAATCATGCAAATGTCTTTGATAACTTCCGATTATTTTCGGTACATTTTTCAAAATCCTAAAGATTTTGTACCTCTTCAGGAAGAGCTGAAACATATTGAAGATTATATGAAAATCCAAAAGCTCCGGTATGGAGATGGATTTGATTACGAGATTTTTGCGGAAAAAGGCACTGAGCAGGTATTGATTCTCCCTATCCTGATTCAGACCTTTATCGAAAATTCGCTCAAACATGCTGCCACCTTAGAACAGCCAATCACCATAAAAACAGAAGTAAGCTGGTCCTCTTCTCAGGAAAATGAACACAAAAATATTCAGATTCAAATTACAGATACCGGGACTGGTTTTCCAGAACATATCCTTCAGGAATTAAATCATACTCAATGTCTTGAGCCAGTAGGAGGACACCGTATTGGAATCACAAATGCCATTAAACGCCTTCAGCTTTTCTATGAAGAGAACGAAACTGCTATTACTTTTTCTAATCTTACACAAGGCGGTGCCTGTGTAATGATTTTGCTTCCTGCTGATACATATTCTACCAAAGAAAAGGAGAACCTTTAATATGAATGTACTATTAGTAGATGATGACCGTTTTGTCATCGCAGCTCTGGAGAAAAAAAATCGATTGGAATACACTAAACATTACAGGCGTATATACTGCCTGTAATGTTACCCATGCTCAGACAATTATGACTCAAAATAACATTAACATCTGCGTATGTGACATTGAAATGCCTGGAAAAAGTGGTTTAGACTTGTTGTCCTGGGTCAGAGAAAACAACATGGACACACTCTTTATTTTCCTTACCAGCTATGCAGATTTTAGTTATGCACAAAAAGCTATTTCTCTCTCCTCTATGGATTATCTTCTGAAACCTATTGATTTTTCCAAACTGTCCCAGATTCTGGAAAAGCTACCGCTAAAGTACGAAAAGACGCCGCCTGGAGCAAGACCCAGGAAGAGAGTGAACATTGGGCTACAAATTACCAGGCCATCACAGATTTATTCTGGAAAGATTTATTTCTAGATCCAGCTATGAAGGAAATCCCTGTCTTAGAACACAAACTTTCCCAAAAAGCACTGCCTTATATGCCTACAGATTTATTTCTTCCCATCTTGTTTCGGATTTATCCAAACGCTGAATTTCAGCAAGAACTTGGAAACTCTATGGTGGATTTTTCCTTTCGGAATATTGCACTGGAAACTCTCCAAAATTCCTGTATCATGCAGGAATCCCTTGTTACTTTGCAACACTTTGAATATCTGCTGATTATCGGAAATATTCATTTTGCAGACGTTCAAAATCCTCTGTTTGATTGCCTGAATACTCTATTTCAGAATATATCCCGCTTTTTAAGCAGCGATGTATCCTGCTGTATTTCAGAGGAACTTCCTATGTTCCGTCTCCCAGGCATCCTGTCTGACCTCCGTAATATGAGAGAAAACAATTTAAGCCAGACAAACACCCCTCTGCTGTTAAGTAATTATGTTCCAAAAGAGGTATGCTACCTTCCGCCTTCTCTGGATATCCTTCAGACTTTTTTAGAACAGAGAAATTCTTCTGCTGTTTTAAAGAATTTAAAAGGGTACTTAAACCAGCTCGTCGCCAAAAAACAAATTAATAAAGAGATCCTTCTACGTCTCCGTCTGGACATTGAACAGATTGTATTCTCGTTTTTGCAGAAAAATGGAATTGAAGCTCACACCCTTTTTGGAACGAATGAGATAAATTCACTCATCACCCGCTCTGTAGAGTCTTCTACTTATATGGAGCAATACCTGACGTATTTAATTGCAAAAGCTTTGGACTATAGCAGTTTTATCAAAGAAGAGCATTCTGTAATTGATCTCGTACTCGACTACATTCATCAACATTATGCAGAGGATATCACCCGGACAGATTTATCAAATCTGGTCTATCTGAACCCTGATTATATGGCACGGCTTTTCAAAAAACAAACCGGAAAGTCTATAGTCAATTACATCACAGAATACCGGATAGAAAAAGCAAAAGAACTTTTAGACAGTCCTGACATTCCCATCGGAATCGTTGCCGCCAAAGTAGGATATGGAAACTATTCTTACTTTTCTAAATTATTTAAGGACATCACAGGCTTAACCCCCAATGAATACCGAAAAAAAATCCTGCAGTAGTTCCTTTCTTGGAACTACCACAGGATTTTTTATTCTATAAGTCCTGTTGTAATAGACTCTGGATATAATAAAATTTCTGCTACTTGTCCCTGGATTCTCACATTCACCGGAAAAATATCTTTCGACTTGTTCAAAAGTTCTACCACAATCTTTCCATCTGGCTTCTCATAGGCTGTCACGTCTATTTGTTCTGTGTACTTACTATAGCCTATTCGGACAGCTCCAGACTCTATATAATGAGAAAAAATGTTCAAAGTGCTGTTGTAACAACTGGGGCATCAGCTTTTTCTCATTTCTGTCATATAGAAATGGTGCATGGCAATAATTGCCACATGGTTTGGTCCTCCCTGTTCATCCAGCAAAAGATTCCAATCATAAAAAGCTGTCATTCCATGGTTCAAATCTCCTATTATTTCATGAGACAGCCGCAATGCTCCATGAATAACGTCTGCCTCTTCGAACTTACTGTATTCGATACAGCTTTCTGAAATAATCATTTTTTTATCTGGAAACTGATTCCGAACCAGTTCCAAAGCTTCAAAATGATCCCCACTGTACCAATGAAAAGCAATTCCGGTTACCATATCTTGGTAGAATCATCTACAATTTCACAAATTCTTTCGTAGACCCTTTCTTTATTATGATCCCAAATAAAAATTTCCACATGCTCCAATCCATGACTTTGCAATGCCGGATACATAAAATCTCTAAGAAATTCTTTTTCCTCTGCTGCTGTGTAAATGCAGGAATCCCAAGTTTGAACAGCCTTTGGCTCATTCTGAAGAGAAATTCTCTGTACCTGATATCCTCTCTTTTCAAACTCTATAATATATCTGCAGATATATTCCGCCCACATCTTTCTAAATTCAGGCTTTAAAGAACCTCCGTAGGTTCTCTGCCCATTTGTTTTCATAAAAGCTGGCGGTGACCAAGGCGAAAGCATGATTTTCAATGGCTTACCTGCTGCCTTTTGTGCATCTTCCAGCATAGGGATGATATATTTTTCTGTTCTTGCAAAGGAAAAAGATTTCAATTCTGTATCTGTTTCCTCTGACATTGCCTGATACATTTCTGTAGAAAAATCGCAACTATCCATGTGTATTCTCACAAGTCCGTATTTCATCCTATCCGGAGAAAAATAAGTGGTAATCACCTGTCTTTTCTGTGTTTCATTCATTAAAGAATATACATACGCAGCAGCATCCGTAATTGCCCCTCCGAATCCTTCCAGTGTTTCAAACTTCACTTCCGGATACAGATTTACTACTTGATTTTCAGTACCCTGATCCTCATGAAAGCTCACAGTCTGATGAAACTGCTCCTGCCATGTCCCAGTGCCATATGTGGTAAATAATTCCAGTTCCATAATATCCTCCTGCTATCTTAATCTGCTTTCAGACTACCACATTTTTTCAAATAAGTAAGGATATTTTCCGACCTTTTTTTATCACATTTCTGACTTTTTATCTCTCACACTTCTTCAAAATCCCCACCCCCAGAGGATATGGTCCTGTATGCACCCCAATGGTCGCTCCAATCTGAATCTCATCCCAGGTATCTATGGCAAATCCTCTCTTATGCAATTCTGCTCTCAATTCTTCTTTAAAAACTTCATAATCTTCCACAGCCAGTCCCTGGCCAGTCATCAGGCTATATTCTTCCAGATTGATTTTTTCTTTTTCTACGAAATCAAGAAACTTTTCTATAATCTTGTGCAATGATTTTTTCCGCCCTCTGCACAGTTCTGTGGAACCAAGTTCTTTATCATAAAACTGCAAAATCGGTTTAATATTCAGCATACTTCCTGCCAGGCAGGCTGCTTTTCCGATTCTTCCCCCATGCTCTAAATATTTCAAATCCTTTGTGGTAAAGAAAATATGCCCGGTTGCTCTCACATTTTCCAGTGCCCTGACTGCCTCATCCAGTTCCAGCCCTGCATTTCTAAGGCGTACTGCTTCTTTTACCAGACTTCCCTGGAGTCCTGTGACAAGCTGGGAATCCATGACATAGATTTCTGCTTCCGGATACTCCTCCTCGATTTCTGCTTTTGCACTTACTGCTGACTGCATAGAACCACTGAAGGTCTTAGTAAGACAAATACACAGCACTGGAATTCCCTGCTCTGCAAACGGCCGGAATGCATCCATATAATCTTGTATCGACGGCATAGATGTCTTTGGGTAACAATCTGGGCTGTCTGCCATTTTCTGATAAAATTCTGTAATTCCTGCTTCTTTCCCCTCTTTTAAATAATGTTCCCCATCAAAAGATACATAAAAAGATACTACTGAAACCTGTTCTCTCTGTGTGTATTCTGCATTCAAATCGCAGGAGCTGTCACTGACAATACCAACTTCATTTTTCTCCAGCCTTTCTTGCTTTTCGCTTTAAATTTTGTTATCTTAGTATAATAAATGTGACAATTGTAACACTTAATTTTTTTGAAAACAACCGACTGTCCCAAAACTGTTACAAAAAGGGGGTTTTTGTTCATGAAAACATCTGTTTCCCATAATACTGCCCGTGAGTTTACCAAATCCTGCATTATGGAAGCTCTGCTCCAGCTTATGCATACAAAAGATTACAATGACATCAGCATTACCGATATCACAGCAAGAGCCGGTGTTTCCCGCATGGCTTATTACCGGAATTACCGCTCCAAAGACCATATTCTTATGGATTACATGTGCAGCATTATAAAAGAATATGCCGCTGAATTAGACGGACCTGAATTCTTTACAAATTTCCAGACCTATGAACATATTCTCCGCTGCCTAAAGTATCTGGAAAAATACAAGGAACTATGTACTGTGCTTAAAAAAAGCCAACCGGGCAGAAATCGTTCTCTACGGACTTGACTTATACATGCTCCATGTCACAGAACCTCTGGAAAATCAAATTTAGCGAAATAATGAACTGTACTACTACTTCTGGAAGCTTTATACAACATTTTTATGACATTGGATTGAAGATGATATGCAGGAAG